>AR_comb_assmDRAFT_10425568_pt1 | contig 10411 bp, 9 predicted proteins | sample ArasoioldDNA_FD_10543 | JGI IMG/M metagenome (IMG submission 10543) | reverse complement strand
GCGGTGGAGGGCCCACGGTAGGCTTCGATGGCTTTCTCCGAACCGACGGCAATAATGGTGCCTTTCCGAATGGGCAACGCTTCGGCCCAAGGCTGGTTCGGATTGACCGTATACGACTTGGCGTGAAGGGTGATTGTTTGGGACAAGGACCGAGGAACCGAAACAAGGCAGTGACCAGATCGGCCAACTCTACTCCTCAAAAACTGGTGATTCAATCGTTGCCGGAACCCGTTCGCTAGCACAGGTTGTGTGCAATTCTGAAAAAGCACTTAATGTCGTGAAATTGAGGTGTTCAGCATCAAGAGTTTTGTTTTTCAGCCTTCCGTTAACCGATTTACCCAAAAACCACTTGGGCCGTTACGTACGCTGTGCTACAGTCAGCGCAACTCACCGGTCTCTTCCCCTTCAGCCCAACCGGGGGCAATCAAAAATCAGAATGTCGAAATGGAGAAGATTGGCATGCTCGTCTTGATCTCCGGGAGCGCCACGTGTCCGAAGTGCGTGCGAGTCGTGAACTTCAACACTAGACTCGACGTCGTCGACACTCTAGGAATGGCAATACGAAAATTCAAGTCTAGCCACCGTTACTGTCGTATGTGCTCAAAGTTCGGAATGAAAATAGAAGTCGATTTCGTTCTGCGCGTCGACTCTGAAATGCAGTCCGCGGTCACTCGCAAGGTGCCCTTCACAGTTACCGGTTTTGATCCTGCCAGTGGTAAGCGTGTTCTCTGCGTGGAAGTGGCCGCGGAGATAGCACGGCCTGCCGTCGATGACACGGTCACCGATAACAACGACCAGCATTGGCTGGTGCTCGGGGTTCACAACGCAAGCACACCGCTTGACTGGCGCGTGGATGTGAGGCGCGTCCCTGCGTCCTATAAATGGCGTTAAGACCTCAAAAAGAGGAGCCCAAGCCGGACGCTACGAAGACCTGGCTTGGGCTGAAGTTATCAGGCTGACTTCGGATGCGCAGCATGTTTGAACTGCTCGGCGGTGTATACATGGTCAGCGTGAGTGCAAGCTCAAACCGAACTCGGTTTGTGCAGTGGATTCAACCTGGTAACGTGTCGCCTTTTAAGGCGATCACGTAGTGACGAGAGAAATGGTTGTTTGCGTGAACAACTTTGTAGACTCCCTAGTGTTCTGCCTCGGTTCCTGCTTCGAGACTTGTCATTTCGAGATTTCCCCTTCACGAGCGAATTCGCTAACGCGATACAGTCCCGCGCACGGCGGCAAAAACAAAACGCCCCACCCAAGCCAAAACTCTTCTTGCGGTTGGGGGGGCACCTTCAAAGAGCTCGGTGGGCCAGTGGGAAAAGGAAGAAATTCTAGAATAAGCGAATTTCTTTGATTCAATGCCGGGTGCAAAAGCCTGGACAACTGGCTTTCACAGAAGCTGGAACCTCAAAAGCAAGCCGAGTTCTCCGGCGGATTGTTCAAGTAACAGTGAAAATTGCCGATCCCAAGATGGAGCTGCTGGTTGTCCTAGACCAACCTGACTGCGTGGCTGTCGGAACTGGTCGCCTCGCCTCTCGGAATCACAACCTTCTTAGTTCGACGGTATCGAAGAACAAGTCAGGGATAGGCCTGCTGAGGTTGATGCTAAAGTCCTTCACATTCTTGAGCACAAAAGTCGGCGTGCCGGTGGCGAGTTGGGCCTTCACGTGAACGAAATCCGCGCCTGCCACGTCATCCAGGACAAAGGCCGGGCGGAGATCCTCTTTGACGGTTCGAATGTCAACATCGCGCATGTCGAGTCTCTGCACATGGCGAATAAAGAAGCCATGAGCCGGCATCGCGCCGAAGCGGTTTGGGTCAGGATAGACGTTCTCCAGTTCCTCTGGCTGAATGGAGGCGCTTTCCCGAGTGCCGCCACCTTCGTGAAGAATGAAAATATTGCAAAGCTTCACGTCTTCAATGACGTGGCCCGGGATACCCGTGATGAGACAAGCTTGTCTGGAAGCGCTGTGCGAGACTACCATATTGTTGATACTGACTCGGCGTAGCTTTCCTACCGGTGTTCCTTCGGGACCGCGCATCCGGCGGCCAAGACGCAGGAACATCGGCACATCCGTAATACCGTGCATCGTGATGTTGCTGATTGCAACATCCTCCAGAAGTGCGCCATCCACGCTTTCCAATGCCAACCCGCGGCAATCTTCGATCACACAGTTGGAGATCGTCACATTTCGGAAGCCCCCGTTTGATTCGGTTCCCAGCTTGATTCGTCCATTGCGTGGCGCTTTGTAATCAGGACCAATGGGTTTGAACGTCCCATCGAGCAGCGTGCCCTCCTCGTAGCCACCCGTCACATAGCAATTTGTGATGGTGACCTGATCGGTGGAGCGCGCAAAACCGAGGCCATAACTGCTCTTGAGACAAATCGCGTCATCCCAGGGAGAGTTAACACTGCAATTCGAGACTCGTACATTCCGGCAGCAATCAATGTCAATTCCGTCGCGGTTCGTATCGATGGTGAGATTGTCGATGGTGAGGTTGTCCACGCCGGTCGCAAGCACAGCAAAGTGACCACCGTGAAGAATGGACAGGTCGCGAAGTATGACATTCCGGCAATTCTTGAGGCTGATGGATTTGTTTCCAATGCCCGCGACGAGAGCCGTGTCTCCGGAGCCTCTGCTAAGGCCTTTTCCCCAAATAAGCCCCTGCCCAAGAATGGACATGTCGTGAATTTCCTCACCCCAGATCAGGCTGTTGTGCCAGTGGCTGTGACCAAAGTCCTGATATTTGTCCCACGCGTTGGGTTCGGGCGGATCGTAGCCTTCGCCGTCGCGCTCGGGAGGAGAGTCGGCTGCCAGAATGACCGACCCGGGGCCAAGAGAAAGAACAATATTGCTCTTGAGGCGGATCGAGTAGCAGCGGTAGGTACCAGCCGGAAAAAGCACAGTACCGCCGCCCGCTGCGGCCGCCGCTTCAATGGCTTTGTTGATAGCGGTCGTGTCGAGGGTCTTGCCGTCCCCGGCGGCTCCAAAGGCTCTCACGTCATATACGCTTTGGCGCGTCGTCGCTGCCGCCACAGTGGCAGGCAGCATGGTCACACCCACTGCGGTACCAGCAATGCCCGCACCCGTGGCTTTCAAGAAATCCCGGCGCGCTGCTCTCTCTTTATGCATGGTCCACCTTATCTGTACGTCGTTGAGCACATGTGTTGGATTCCTGACGGTGTCAAGTGGCAAAATTGACTGTGACGTCGGCACCGTGCTGCGGGCACCGAGAACCTGACTTGCTGGGAGGATTCAGACCCAGGTTTCCAGCAGTTCGCGAGTTGAGTCGAGAAGCCAGCGGTTTATCTGTAAAAAGACGACTCTCAAAGCAGACTGAGCAATGTGATCCGCTGCTTGCCCCGCCCGGAAACTGGCGAACGCCAGGAGTCCGATCAGGACCATGTTCTTCCCCGCCCCCACAGTTATCTGTGGGAGGGTTCCTCTTTCGCACGAGTCTTGCCGGACTCTACAGGTCGGGCTTGGCGAGGAAAAATGACCTAGGAGTACAGGAATGTCAAACCAGAAATTTTAAAAGCTCGGTTCAACAAGCCTAAAAGGGCCAGGAGCTGCGGTCTATCAACTCAAGGTAGTAGCGCGTCGTATGCATCATCTCGAGCCACTACCTTACTCACGTGGTACAAAAATCCAATGGTATCCTGCACTTTGATTAACCCGTGGATGTTTTGTGAGTGACCGATGCTTTACAAAGGAGAGGGCCCTATGCCGCTGACCCGCCGTGAAGTGTGCACCATGCTGTCAACCGTTGTGCCAGTCGTTTTTGCGGTCGAGGCGATGGCCGCGCCGCAGGACAACCCCCTGCCTTCGGCTACATTCCCGTTTGATACATTGCCAATCAATGTTTCGAACAACGCTCAGATCCGGCCGATCTTGAAGGGCAAGCTTGCTACGGGGGAGTCATTGGAAGTGCACGAAACGACACTTCCACCTGGCGGTGCGCCGCATGGTGCGCACCGTCACACTCATTCGGAAATGTGGCTCATTCGAGAGGGAACGGTTGAGCTTACGATCGAAGGCGTTAGCCAACGGTTAGGCCCGGGCTCAGCAGGATTTGTACGCTCGAACGAAGAACATGGGATCAAGAATGTCGGCTCTGCTCCCGCCTCCTATTTTGTTGTGGCGGTTGGTCCCGGCGCCGGCTCTTGAGTACCCACACTGTTCGTCTCCACCCCGATCCTGCGGGAATTATCTCGAGGCTATGAGCATCACCACTCCGTGCTTCGGTACGTCGGCCGTGTAGGATTTCTCCATCTGCCCGAGATCTTGGTGCTCCCAAACATCGCGCAACTTAAGAGAGCCTGTTGCACCTATCATCTTGAAATCGAGAGTGATTTTGAGGCTGGATTCGCCCCGATTAAACAATCCAATCGCACGACTTCCGTTCGCTAGCGGCTTCATCCAGATCTCTAACGGACCTTCGTCCCACACTCGGCGTCCTTGTGCGCCTTTGCTGTCCTGATCGACAGCGATAACTTCCGAGTTGGTCAGCATGTCCTTGGTTTCGGCCGTCATGTTCCGCAAATCATTACCGGCCAACAACGGTGCAGCTAGTAAGGCCCACAACGACATATGTGTACGGTACTCATTCCGATTCATCCCGCCATTGCCCACCTCGAGCATGTCCGGATCGTTCCAATGCCCGGGACCAGCGAATTTCTCCAAGCCATTCTGCGAAAAGCCAATCACAGACATGCGATCGTACGTGTCGTTGATGTCTCCGGTCGTGCGCCAGAGATTGCCGGTCTTCGGTCCCCAAGTCCATGGGGCGTTAACTCCCCAGTTACAAATGCTGAACACAATTGGACGCCCCGACTGCGCCAGTGCGTCGCGAAACTTTGTATATTGCACCTCTGGATCCAGACCCTCGGCATGACACCAGTCAATCTTGACGTAGTCCACACCCCATGAAGCGTACGTTTTGGCGTCTTGCACCTCGTGATCGTAGCTGCCAGGGCGCTTCTGGCAAGTCAGCCTCCCTGCATCAGTGTAGACCCCAAGTTTCAATCCTTTTCCGTGAACATAGTCGGCCAGAGCTTTGATCCCGGATGGAAATCTGGCGGGGTCCGCGACGATATTGCCCTGGGCATCCCGGCTTACCTGCCAGCAGTCATCAATATTCACGTACTGGTAGCCAGCTGCGTGCATGCCTGTGCTGATCATCGCATCGGCGGTTTCGCGTATCAACTGCTCGCTCACATTGCAAGCGAACTTGTTCCAGCTGTTCCAGCCCATAGGTGGAGTCGGAGCCAGCTGCGGCGAAGTGCTTGCACGGGAGTTTTGAGACTCAGCCGGTATCCAGGTTCCTGCTATGACCAACAAAAAAAGAATCGTACTGAGAGCAAGTCGACAGATTCTCATCACAGATCCTCCAGTCTTCGAAAAGTAGAGTTGTTTGGTGCAACCCGCCGTATCCCAATTTCTTCTGCCCCAGCCTGCAACAACAGGAGGCTTTAGGCCGGCATCATCTGCACCAGGAAATCGAGCAACTTCGAATATGTATTGCTTTTGATCTGTCAAAAACTAGTAAGTGTTGCAGAACATTGTTCGCCTGCAGGTCTTAGATGCCTGAGTGATCATGCAAAATACTTTAGCAGATGAGTAACATTTAACTTCGCCAATGCTCTGATGCGATTTCGTTGAGTCCCACTGAATCTTGTCTTCAGTTTTTTTCCTTTGACACACGGTGAGCCGAGCCTTATATTCCGCGAAATTCGCGCCACCCCGGAGTGTATTCAAAGCATTTGTCGGAGGCGAGTAGTTCCCCGAGGACCAGTGCACGCAGCCATGGAAGCCACATCTTTCACACCAGCGACCAGACGGAGTTCACCCCCTGACAGTTCAGTCCCTGTTGGCGAACTGCGCGCGACCGTCGACGAAATACTGTCGACGATACAGGTTATCGACATGCATACACACCTGTTCTCTCCTGCGTTCGGTAAGCTGGGACTTTGGGGTATCGACGAACTACTGACTTACCACTACCTGGAAGCGGAATTGTTCCGCTCGTCGGAGATGAAGCCCGAGCGGTACTGGACACTGGACAAACGCGATCGTGCGGACGCAATCTGGAAGGCGTTATTCGTGGAGAACACCCCTGTTTCAGAATCCACGCGGGGCGTCATTGCGGTTCTGAAAGCCTTCGATCTGCCGACGGAGAGCCTCGATCTGGAGGAGGCGCGTTCGTTCTTTCAAACGCAAATGATCGAGACACACCTTAGGAAAGTATTCGAGATGGCGGGAGTGAAGACAGTAGTGATGACAAATGATCCTCTCGATCCTGAAGAGCGATCGATCTGGCGGAACGGGGTGGATAAGCACCCGCAATTTCATGCCGTGCTGCGGCTGGACCGCATCCTGTGGGGCTGGTCCAATCATTGGCAGCAACTACCCGGGGAAGGCTACGACGTTGACGAGCGAGCGACGGGGCACACGATCACGGAGGTCCGTAGATTCCTGGCAGATTGGTACGCTCGGATGCAGCCGGTGTATATGGCGGTATCCCTGCCGTACACGTTCCAATTTCCAGAGGACAGTATTTTGAGTCGATTGCTCAGTGAAGCGGTCTTACCGTCGTGCCGTGAGTTGGGTCTTCCGTTATCACTCATGATCGGAGTCCGACGTCAAGTCAATCCGCGCATTCGTCTGGCCGGGGACGCGGTAGGCCGCGCCGACCTTCTTGCTCTGGAGAACTTGTGCCGGGACTACCCCGACAACCGTTTCCTGGTGAGTGTGCTGAGCCGCGAGAATCAGCACGAACTCTGTGTTTATGCCCGAAAATTCAGTAACCTCATGCCTTTCGGCTGCTGGTGGTTCCTCAACAATCCGTCCATGGTCGAAGAGATTACCCGGGAGCGGATTGAGCTGCTGGGAACCAGTTTCATTCCGCAACATTCTGACGCCCGTGTTCTGGAACAGGTGATCTACAAATGGCGCAACACTCGGGCAACTCTGAGTCCGATCCTGACGGAATCCTATCAACTGCTGTGCCGGGACGGGGGTCATGTGAGTCGCCGGCACATTGAGCGCGATGTGAATCGGCTGTTCTGCTCGAATATCACCCAGTGGACCAACCAGCGCACGAATTGATACGTGCCGTGACGTGTGCGGATCAACTCGCCAGACGGCTCAGCAGAAAGTGTGCGATGGAGTCGGTAAGTTTGCGAGGGTAATCCGTGTTTACCGTTGCCAGTGCCAGGCTTCTTGTCAAGCGATGGCCTTCGACCCGGTATGTCCGAAGGAAGCGAGTGCGCTGCCGCAAAGCGTGCTCAGGAAGAATTGAGCACCCGAATCCTGATTCGACGAGGCGTTTGATAGTCTCTGTGTCGTCTGCCTCCATCACCACTCGCGGGGTTACCCCGATATCCTTAAAGAACCGATCAATCACCAGGCGCATGTTGCTTCGCTTGGGGTAAAGGAGAAATGGAACCTTGGCCAATTCAGAAGGATGAATCTGGCCAATGTGGCGACCGCCCGCTCGAGTTGACGACGGACGAAGTACGAGTAATTCCTCGTCAAACAAGGGCATAATCTTCAGTCCCTCTGAAGAGACAGGCAGTGAGATCAGACCTAAATCGAAACGGCGATCGTGCAACCCGGCAACAATCTCTTCGGTTACGCCCACAGTTACGCGGATATCTGCTTTTGGATATTGTTTTCGCAGTTGCCGCAATGGCCTGCCAAGCTGATAGATTAGCGTCGTTACTCCCGTGGCAAAGTGGAATGGACGAGAATCTCTGGTGAGATCGTCCTCAAACTCCTGCCTGATTTGGCTGGTGAGCCGAAGAACTGCCTTGGCATGTTCTGCCAGGCGCAAAGCCGCGGGAGTAGGAGTGAGTCGCTTGCCGCTGCGTACAAAAAGCTCAGCATGTAGTTCGCTGGCCAGATTGTGGAGTTGGAGACTGACCGCACCCGGCGACAGCCGAACTTTTTCGGCGGCACGGGTCATACTTGGTGACTCCATCACAGCGAGGAACAGTTCCAGTTGGTGAATATCCATGGATTCCGATCCGATCCCGAAAATGATTGCCACGTGCACTCGGATTCGTGCGCATTAGGATTCAAGGCTGCGGTCTTTTCGTCTTCCTGAAATCTGGCTCTGGCATTTCGGGTTTGAGACTTCCGCAACCCCTCCCTATCTTTTTCGTGTTGGCCCACGTCACTGTAGCAAAAAAAGAACTCCTTTGTGACCAAAACCGAAGTTGCGGAACTGAAGCAGTCCCGTGCTGCTCGCAGGGGCATGCGCTTGCATAAAGCGGACAATGCTGTTGTTCCTACGAGGGAGAAATTGTTGGGATACCTATTACAGAAGCTCGGAGTTGGCTGCGCATTGCCTCCCGTATCTACAGCCAAGAAGCAATTGATCGAAGTCTTTACTTGCCTGCGGGACGCTGGATGAGCTACAACGACAAACGCACCGTCTAGGACAGCAAGGTGACCATCCTGGTGCCGGCAACACCTGGGGTTGTTCCTCTCTTTGTGCGAGAGGGAGCAATCATTCCCCGAGGGGACATGCGCCCGGAGCGTGTTTGAATCAGCGAGCTCGCGGTAGGTCAGACCAGCGCTGAATCGGGGTTGCCATTTCGATTGACGTGAAGACACATTGGGCGGGGGAGACGATGAAGAGACTCTGGTTGAGGGGATGGCTTCTCATGACCGTTCTGGTCGTCGCTGCGCAAGAGTCAGCGCCGTCAGGATTTGAGCAATGGGCTGGCTCCTTCCTCATGCAAACAAGTTCATCCTTGAGTGCCGAAGCTTCGACTGATCCACACCACTTTGCTGTTCGTCAACTTTCTGATTATGGAAACGAGAGTTTCTTGCTGGTTCACCGCGAGGCTGACGGGCAGGTCGAATGGCACGAGACCCAAGCCGACGTGTTCCTCGTCCAATCTGGCGCAGCGACTCTAGTCGTTGGTGGCACGATGATGAATGGGGAAACGGTGGGGCCTCATGAGAAACGTAACGGAACGATTCAGGGTGGCGTTCGACGAAAAATCTCTGCCGGCGACATCGTTCGTATTCCTGCCCGGGTGCCTCATCAGCTCTTGCTCGATGGCTCGCATGAATTCAACTATTTTGTGATCAAGGTGAAAGGCTACTAGCCCGGCTACATAGCTGAGGCATATCGCCCATTGGGCTCGTGCAAACTTCGACGCCAGGGTAAGTTCGTTCGGAACGCAACCGGAGCTTTCCCCGGCAAGAACTAGGATTTCTCTGCCTAATCAGGATACGACTCCCCGGCCTTCGAGATCCTGATGCGGTGGTCGGTGAATTGAAAGTGCGCACCCGGCAATTCAACCTTTGGCATGTGACAAGATACACACCGTTCATCAGCGACTGGGCACGCTCTCGTGCCTGACGCGGTTTTGCTCGCGGCTGCAGCGCCCGTTTTTCCAAGCGACGTCGACCTTCCTGTGCGTAACCCATGGCACGCGGTGCACCTCGAATCGTAGGAAGAATCTTCCTGCTTCAGTTCTACGTGGGGATCATGACAGGATGTACACGTGAGGCGGGGATCATTGGGGTCGTGACCGCGGCTGTTAAAGAGACGATAGGGTTGAAAACGCACGTTGTTGATGCCGCCCAAGTTGGGCATCATTGCGACCGCGTCGACTCCGCGGTGGCAGGCCCCACAGAATTCTTGCGACAATGCCTCGGCGCCAAGCTTTCTTGGGTTGAAGATGTAGAGGTTCTCGCCAGCGCCGGCCTTCATAGCTGCGACGTGTTCTGCTCCAGGACCATGGCACGCTTCGCAACCCACACCCGCTATCAGATTTTCGAGGCGAAGCTTGTTGCCCACCGTCGCAGCTGTGCCGTGGCAGCTGAAACAGTTTCGCGCTTCGTCCCCGCTGATGTCGCGGCCGGCAGCTTCCTCGAGGCTGGGCGTGGGGTTCTGGACATCTCCAATCGTCCAGTCCAAGCGGTCTATCGTTTTGTAGTAGCTGACGCGACCTTCGTACAGTTTTCCATCGTGGCGAAAAATGTAGGTTTGCGCGATGTGTGCGTTCCCAAAGGCGTACAGGATCGGTTCGCGGATGCTTTCCTCGCCGTCGGTTACACGGTACAGGACTTGTCGGCCGTCGCTTGCGATCTCGTAAGCATAAGGACCCGATTGAAAAGTCATCCGGGGATGGGAGCGAAGCACACTGCTTTCGGATGCAATGTGTAGTGCGTGTGCCATCGAGGTCTGCGAGTGTGAACTGCCCTCTTGTCCGTGGCAAGCAGCGCAGACGGCACTTCCAACAAACTCCACACCGGGAATTTCGCGACGTGGACGGAATTCGCTGAAGGTGGTTTCATTCTCCGATCGGCCCTGGTCCGCGGCACCGCCAACGCAGAAAAATACAGCAACCGTGCCATAGCAAACGACGAGCCGCAGATACGGAAAGAGATGC
>AR_comb_assmDRAFT_10386972_pt1 | contig 10411 bp, 8 predicted proteins | sample ArasoioldDNA_FD_10543 | JGI IMG/M metagenome (IMG submission 10543) | reverse complement strand
ACAACCCTCCGGTTAACAGCCGGATGCTCTGCCATTGAGCTACTGAGGAGTGTCGCTTGCGCGCAGTGATCGCGCTGCTTCGATTGTCATTAAAATCATAACATCTGGGTACGCCTTCTGGAAACCTCGGCGTTAGGTGCTTAGCAACCACTTGTCCCGTCCATGCGGGGCCACGTCGCGTCGTGGATCGAAGGGGGTCAAAAAGAAAACGAGAACCCATGGCCCTGCCTTGCTTGAACCGATATCTGCGGTCTACAAGGTCATGAACTCTTTCTTTCCACCGGAAAACGTCTGACACAGGCGAGAGATGCTTTGATTCCTAGTGCCAAACGGAATCAGCGGCCGCCTGCCTTCTAGCAGCGGACGATTTCGAAATCGCTAAAAGGCGACGATGGGCGAGGCAAACGTGACCGCCCCTGATCGTGCACGAACCAACGATTGGGTTTCGAGCACGCCAGTGTTCTATGTCTGCTACCCTAGGTGAGTCGTTTCCTCCGGTTAATATTCCGACAATGATTCTGCGAGGTGTGAATGCTTGGAGGTCGAACATTGTTTTGGATGATTCTCGCCAGCTTCACTTTCATGGGTGCCGCCCTCCTTGCCAAAGATAGTTCTGGATCCACCAATGCCTCACTCCCCAAGGCGAAGGTCGCGCCCGTTGAAGAGACGCTGCATGGACACAAGATCGTTGACAACTATCGTTGGCTAGAAGATGCAGGGAGCGCCGAAACCAAAGCCTGGGTTGATCAGGAGCTAACGTACACACGAAGCATCCTTGATACGCTGCCCGGTCGGCCATCGATCGAGAAACGTCTTGGACAATTGCTCACGATTGGCAACATCAACCCTCCACAGATGGGCGGCCCGTACTACTTCTACACACGCCGGGATGGCATGCAGAATCAGCCTGTCTTATACGTGCGCGAGGGTGTAACTGGCAAAGACCGCGTTCTCGTAGATGCAAACCAGCTCGCCTCGGATGGCACGATCGCGCTCGATTGGTGGTATGCCAGTGACGACGGGAAATATGTGGCGTATGGGACTTCTCCCAGCGGGTCGGAAATGAGCACGCTCCACCTCGTCGAAACTGCGACCGGCAAGACCTTGCCGGATGCTATCGAACGCACGCGCGCGGCAAGTGTTGCATGGAAGCCGGACAATTCAGGCTTTTACTACACGCGTTATCCAAAAAAGGGCGACGTTGCCGAAGGGCAAGAGATGTACAACCGGCACGTTTTCTACCACGCACTGAGATCGGATGCAGCGAAAGATCCGCTGATCTTTGGCGAAGGACAAAATCCGGAATGGTGGCCGAACGTCGGGCTGTCCGAGGATGGCCGCTGGCTGTTGATTTCGGTCGAGGAAGGCTGGACGAAATCCGAGCTTTATCTGGCAGATCTCCAGAAGAATAACGCTCCTGGGCGGATAACCGACGGCAAAGAGTTTCTCTACGCCGGTGATTTTCTGAATGGCAAGATTTACGTCACCACAAATGAAGATGCGCCCCGCTACCGCGTGTTTGAAGTGGATGCCACCAATGCTGCGCGCGCCAACTGGAAAGAGCTCATTCCTCAATCGGATGCCGTGCTGCAAGGTGCGGCTGTTTATGGCGGTCAGCTCTACGCCCAGTATGAAAAGAATGCAACGTCACTGGTTAGCGTGTTCGATCTGAATGGCAAGAAGTTAGAAGATATTTCCCTGCCGGCGATCGGCACGGTCTTTGGATCCGGTGGTAAGTGGGACCGGAAGGAATTGTTCATAGGATTTCAGTCCTTCACATTTCCCCCGTCGATTTATCGCTACGATCTGACCACCCACCAGACTTCGCTGTGGGGCAAGGTGGACGCTCCCTCCATCGATCCGTCGTCTTACGAGGTTCAGCAGGAGTGGTACCACTCCAAGGACGGCACGCAGGTTCCGATGTTCATCGTGATGAAGAAGGGACTTGCGCGCGACGGCCACAATCCGACCCTGCTTACCGGGTACGGCGGTTTCAATGTGAGCCTCACTCCTACCTTTAGCCGAAGTGCCTATCTTTGGCTGGAGCATGGGGGCATTTATGCCGTAGCCAACCTTCGTGGAGGGGCAGAGTTTGGAGAAGATTGGCATCGAGCGGGCATGCTCGACAAGAAACAGAATGTTTTCGACGACTTCATCGCGGCTGCCGAATATCTGATCGCACAGAAGTACACGGACAAAGAGCATTTGGCGATTCAGGGCGGGTCGAATGGCGGCTTATTAATGGGTGCAATGATCACGCAGCGGCCCGATCTCTTTCGCGCGGTGATTTGTGCAGTTCCGTTGCTCGACATGCTGCGCTATCAGAACTTTCAAATTGCAAAGCTCTGGATTCCAGAATATGGCTCTTCCGAGGATGCCAAACAATTTGAATGGCTTTACGCCTACTCCCCCTACCATCACGTTAAGGCCGGTGCAGAATACCCCGCCATCCTCTTTATGACGGCGGATACGGACACCAGAGTTGACCCAATGCATGCCAAGAAGATGGCTGCCCTCATGCAGGCTGAAGCAAAGAATGGCTCCAGCCGCGAGCGGCCCATTCTGCTCCGCATCGAAACCAAGGCTGGCCATGGAGCTGGCAAGCCTGTGACCAAACAGATTGAGGAGAGCACGGACATTTACTCCTTTCTGTTCTGGCAGTTAGGGATTAAACCTTAAACAAGCTCGACGAGGGCTCACGTTGTGAGGAGGATGTCTTTCGAGGAACGGCTTCCCGCGAGCGGAAGGCATTTTTGACGGTCGACTGTCTACTTTTGAGGGTTTGACCAGCCTCGGGGGGCATGCTATAAAAGCGAGTTTTGTGTTGGAATTCTGCGCGTGGCAGTTCGTGTGCCTGTGTGCGGGATTGACGCAAACCAAACCGACGCGGCCAAGCTCATCACTCCTTTGCAGGTCTTGCAGTGGAAGCGCGATCGGAATCCCGGCAAATACGCATCTCACTTTCTCGGCTGGTTGCCGTCGTGCGGGTGAAGCGTCCGCTGGTTGAATTCGTCTGAAAACAACAATGTATAGATCCGGCAAAGCTTTTCATTTCTTTGGAGGACTCTTTATGCGCACCAGGACCGCGATCGCGTACCTAGGATGCCAAGTTCGTACTCTGTCATTTGCTCTCGTCGCGCTCTTGATGGCGACTACTGGAACGGCGTTCGCGCAACCGGCTGAGCAGAGCGTTGGCGGCGAGGCCAACCTCACATTACCCGACCTGACGCAGGTCACTTTCTTTGGCGGCATCGATGGGCACAAGTTGCTCATGATTGGCTTGGTCTTTTGTGTTTTCGGTTTGTTGTTCGGACTGGCCATCTATACGCGGTTAAAGAATTTGCCCGTCCATCGCGCAATGCTTGAGATTTCGGAACTCATTTACGAAACCTGCAAGACTTATCTCATCACACAAGGAAAGTTCATTCTTCTCCTTTGGGCGTTCATAGCGGTCATCATCGCGGCGTATTTTGGATGGCTGGCCCCGGTTCCCGGCAAATCGGTTGCGGTAACGCTACCGATCATTTTGCTCTTCAGCCTGGTCGGAATCGCAGGCAGTTATGGCGTGGCCTGGTTTGGAATCCGAGTCAACACATTTGCGAATTCGCGAACGGCTTTTGCGGGGCTGCGCGGAAAGCCATTCCCTATCTACCAGATTCCGCTTGAAGCCGGCATGAGTATTGGCATGATGCTGATCTCAGTCGAACTGCTGATCATGCTGTTTATCCTGCTCTTCATTCCTGGCGACTACGCGGGGCCGTGCTTCATCGGATTTGCGATCGGGGAATCGCTAGGCGCCGCTGCGCTCCGTATTGCCGGCGGAATCTTCACCAAGATTGCGGATATCGGCTCCGACCTGATGAAGATTGTCTTCAAGATCAAAGAAGATGATGCACGCAACCCTGGGGTCATTGCCGATTGCACTGGCGACAATGCCGGCGACTCGGTCGGGCCCTCGGCGGACGGCTTTGAAACCTACGGCGTGACCGGCGTTGCCTTAATCACGTTCATTCTGCTGGCTGTGAAAGAGCCGACCGTGCAGGTACAGCTGCTGGTCTGGATCTTTGTGATGCGCATCATGATGCTGGTGGCGAGCGCGCTCGCCTACTTCGTGAACAGCGCGATCGCGAAGGGCCGGTACGCCAACGCGGATGACATGAATTTTGAGTCTCCGCTGACGTCGCTGGTGTGGATCACGTCAATTGTTTCGATCGTTCTCACCTATATCGTTTCTTACCTCACGATTCCGGTGTTGAGTGGCGACTCAACTCTGTGGTGGAAGCTGGCTTCGATCATCTCTTGTGGGACTTTGGCGGGAGCCGTCATTCCGGAATTGGTCAAAGTATTCACCTCTACGGAGTCGCAGCACGTGAAGGAAGTTGTCAAGTCAGCGCAAGAAGGGGGCGCGTCACTCGGCATTCTTTCCGGCTTCGTGGCAGGCAATTTCTCGGCGTACTGGCTGGGATTGTCCATGGTCATACTGATGTCGATCGCCTATTACATCAGCACCAAAGGTCTCTCGGGACTGATGGTAGCGTCAGCCGTATTTGCTTTCGGTCTGGTGGCATTTGGGTTCCTGGGGATGGGCCCGGTCACGATAGCGGTCGACTCCTACGGACCGGTCACCGATAACGCACAGTCGGTGTATGAGTTGTCGCTGATCGAGCAGGTGCCAAACGTCGAAAAGGACCTCAAGCAGAATTTTGGCTTCGATGTGAACTTTGATCGCGCCAAACACTTGCTGGAGGCAAACGACGGCGCGGGTAACACCTTCAAGGCGACGGCAAAACCAGTGCTGATTGGCACTGCCGTTGTGGGTGCCACCACGATGATCTTCTCCATCATCATGGCACTTACCAATGGACTGACCACTAACGTCAATAACCTGTCGCTGTTGCACGCCCCGTTCGTTCTCGGTTTGATTACTGGCGGCGCAATGATCTACTGGTTCACCGGTGCCTCCACACAAGCGGTCACCACGGGTGCTTATCGCGCGGTCGAATTCATTAAGGCCAACATCCGGCTCGACGGGGTGGAGAAGGCCTCGGTGAGCGACAGCAAACGGGTGGTCGAGATCTGCACACAATATGCGCAGAAAGGAATGTTTAATATCTTCCTTGCTGTCTTCTTCGCGACGCTGGCATTTGCCTTCGTTGAGCCGTTCTTTTTTATCGGATACTTGATCTCAATCGCGATCTTTGGGCTGTACCAGGCGATCTTCATGGCCAACGCAGGCGGCGCTTGGGACAATGCCAAGAAGATCGTTGAGGTTGAGATGAAACAAAAAGGTACTGAACTGCACGCGGCCACGGTGATCGGCGATACGGTTGGCGATCCGTTTAAGGACACGTCCTCGGTGGCGCTGAACCCGGTGATCAAGTTCACTACACTGTTCGGATTACTCGCCGTGGAACTCGCCGTATCCTTCTCGCAGAGGGGTGGCATACTGACCCACGTTCTGGCGCTGGTCTTTTTCCTGATCTCCGTTGCCTTCGTATACCGGTCGTTCTTCGGTATGCGGATCGGCATGGACGAGGCAGTAAGCAAACAGGCCGCTCGAGTCGCTGCCGATTGATAACCCCTAACTCCTAGTACGCCACCCGCACACGCGGGTGGCGTTTTTGTTTGTGAGCAAGGCGATGTTCATTGCGGCTCACGACGTTAACGGCATCCCTGTGCTACGTTAACCTATGTACATTGGGCACTTCGGAGTGGCGCTCGCAGCGAAACGATTCGCGCCTCACACGTCACTGGGTACACTCTTCTTCGGGGCGGAGTTTGCGGATCTCCTGTGGCCGATTCTTCTGTTGCTAGGCGTAGAACACGTCCGAATAACGCCCGGCATCACCCGCATGCAGCCGTTCGATTTCTATGATTACCCAGTCTCGCACAGCCTATTGACCACGGCGTTCTGGGCCGCTGTTGTCGGTATCGTGTACTATGCGCGTCGGCGGTACTGGCGAGGAGCGTTGAGCTTAGGTGCGCTGGTTCTAAGTCACTGGATCCTGGACTTCATAATGCATCGACCAGACCTTCCTGTATGGCCGAACGGGCCTAAGGTTGGGCTCGGCCTCTGGAATTCCTGGGCGATGGGAGTGGCTTTGGAAGTATTGACCTTTGGAATTGGTCTCATCCTTTACGTCACCTCCACGTCCGCAAAGGATCGTGTGGGTCAATATGCTTTCTGGTCGCTGATGATTCTTCTATTCTTTGGATGGATCTCGAGTTTATTCGGCGTCCCGCCCAATCTCCAATCGCTCGCCTGGGGCGCACTGACAATGTGGATCGTCATCCCATGGGGCTCGTGGGTTGATCGCCACCGAGCATTCCTTCAGAAGAATAAGATCTCTGCATAGTGGCAACTCATCTCGATCGAGCCTGGGAGTCCACTGGCGCGCTTTCACCTAGTGTCCGCAAGTATAGAATCAACTGCCAACGCTGCAGGTCGGGTAACCGGCTGAATGATGGCATTCCTCGATCTGGGTTGCCATTCGTAACTTTCCAGAACAACACTCCGTCCGTCTGTTGCTGCACCGTAGGCAAATGCAGGTCGGCAGCATGTTTCTTGATTAGGCCCGTTCCGTCAGCGCCGTGACACTCGACGCAGTTTCGCTCAAACAGCTTCTTGCCGCCTCCCACTGCTTCGGGTTTGTCTGCCAGTGGGTTGGCCCGGGCTGCCGCAGCGGCAGGCGCCTTCCAATTTGGGTCCTGCTGATAGGTGACATTTTGAGCGGAAGCAAATCCCAGCAGCACAGCCACGAAGAGTGTTGAGATCGATGCCCGTCGCATCAGTGCTTTCCTCCGAACATTTGCGCCACCTTCGTCCCAAAACCACGGACCTCGTAACTGTAACCAAAGCGCAGCAAAGCAGCACTGCTCTGATGAGTTAATCCAATTGCTGGCGAGAAGAACAAGCTCGAGCTGTCACCCAACTGCCAGGAGATCGTAGGCGCAACGTAGTGCGCGGTATCGTGAAAACCGAATCCGTTCGTCGATCCGAGCCCCCCGTACAATTCCATACCGGCGATGAAGTTTTCGCGGCACAAATGACATTGCGTGGCTGACGCCATGCGAGCGAGCGGTCGGGAAACGCCAAACGAATACCCAAATTCGACGCCCTCGTCCTGCGAGACATTCTTTTCGACGATAAAGTTCTCTGCGATATTCCAGTTGTGCACGTTGCTCGAAAGAATCAGCTTGCCCTCGAGTTCGTTGTTCCAACTCTTGCTCAACTCAGAATTGGATTCGCTGAAGTCGGGAGCATTGCCAACCACTTCCTTCACAATTCGACTGCCTTCGTTGACGTGTTCGTACTCGAAATACAGCACCGGATTGATCCAGTGCTCCCGTTTCAGCGGGCGGAAGCGGTTTTCGAATCGGAAGCCCGTGAAAATGGCGCTATCACCGCTGGTAGTCTGGCCTTCGAGATACACCTCGGAAGTCCATCGAGCGGTCACTCCATATTCGAGCTCGAGGTACGGAGCAAAGAACCATTTTTGATCGGAACGGGGCGCACCCGTGGTGCTCGCAGTCGCAATTTCTAGATTTCCCGGTTCTTCGAGGTGATGGTCATAAGTTACAAAATAGGGACTTTCTTGAGCGCCAGACACCAGGCACGCAAGGTTTAAAAATAGCAGGATAAACAAGCAATAGGAACGGCGCATAGAGTTCAGTTTTAGATGCAACTGTGTTGCAAGTAATAAAACCTCTCAACTCTATCTTTAGCGACGCGATCAAAGCAAGGTTAGCCGTCACATTTTGTTGCAAATCGCCTGCAACTACCTGCAACAGGAGAAGGCTGCGACTAACGGGCGGGCGGGGCAGAACGGCAATCGGAGCAGTACCCGCCGACTTCCAGACGAGTGACCACGATATGAAACTGACAGTCGCGCTGAATCTGGCCTTTCAGCCGGTCAAATAAATCGCTCTCGAATTCGGCAATCTTGCCGCAGCGCAGGCACGCCATGTGGATGTGATCCCTTTGGGGTCGGCGTTCGTAAAAATGCTTCTCCCCCTGAAGGTGCATCAGATCCAATTCGTCGACCAGTCCGTGGCGCTTCAGTAGGCTGAGCGTCCTGTACACGGTTACGCGATCAATTTGAGCATCGAGCCTTCGTGCCTTGCGCAGAATCTGACTGGCATCGAGGTGCTGCTTGGCGGTTTCGACGATCCCCAAGATGATGCGACGTTGGTGCGTCATTCGAATTCCACGGGACATCAATTCGGCTTGCAGCCGTCCAGGAGCCTCGGTCTCGGGAAGGGGCATGGGATCTCCTACTTGCACACCGGTTGCAACTGGCGTCCAGTGTACCGCGATGTTCGATCATTCGTAAACTCGATCAGGAATGTTTCCGGCAGACGGGGCGGAGAGTGGGGGGCTAGTTGCCTTTCATCTTTTCTTTGACGCTTTTGGCGAGTTTCTCGATCTCTTCAGCCTTCTTGACGACGTCCATCGAGAGAGTGTTCTCTGAACTCTTATCCACGTTATCCTTGAGTTCCGTTGCCAGTTCCAGCAGCTTGTCGGTGTCACGTTTGATCGCCGCCTGCCGCTCTTTGGCAGCTTTCTTGGCCATCTCGCGCTCCATCTTAGACTGCGCTCTTTGCGCGTCCTGATCCCCAGGCTGCCCTGATACTGGAGGAAGACCCGGCTGAGGGATGTTCTGTGCGGACGCGGACACAGAAATCCCCACTGCCAACAGACCTAAAGCCAACAATAGACGGACGTTCAATAGCACCAGACGCACCTCGAAGGAGAGGCCCTCCGACTCAATTATAGTGAATCGTAGCTGAACGGAAGCGCGCACCAGGCGGATCGGATTAGATCTTCCGCGAAATCTTCATGCAGCAGGCCAAAAGAGGAAGGGGAGGACTAAGTCCTCCCCAGAACCGTCACGTTCAAAATTTTTCCTTACAGGGAGCTCATGTTCGATAAAAATTCGGTATTTGAACGCGTCTTCGAGAGCTTATCGATCAGCAGTTCCATAGCCTCCACCGGAGACAGTGGATTCAAGACCTTTCGCAAAACCCAGATACGCTGCAGGTCTTCTTTAGGGATGAGCAGTTCCTCTTTTCGGGTCCCGGAACGTTGAATGTCAATCGCCGGGAAAGTCCGCTTATCGACCAACTTGCGCTCAAGGATGATTTCAGAGTTGCCGGTTCCCTTGAATTCTTCAAAGATCACGTCGTCCATGCGAGACCCAGTATCAATCAGTGCGGTCGCGATGATGGTCAGCGAACCGCCCTCCTCAATGTTACGAGCGCTCCCGAAAAAGCGCTTCGGCCGCTGCAATGCGTTGGAATCCACGCCGCCGGAGAGCACTTTCCCGCTAGGCGGAACGATGGTGTTATAGGCGCGAGCCAAGCGAGTGATGGAGTCGAGGAGGATGACAACGTCCCGTTTGTGCTCGACTAGACGCTTCGCCTTCTCTATCACCATTTCCGCGACTTGCACGTGGCGAGCGGCCGGCTCGTCGAAGGTTGAGGAAATTACCTCGCCCTTCACCGAGCGCTGCATATCGGTAACTTCTTCCGGACGTTCGTCAATGAGCAGAACCATCAGCACAACTTCCGGATGATTGGTTGTGATGGAATTCGCGACATTCTGCAAGAGCATGGTCTTGCCGGCGCGAGGTGGCGACACGATCAGACCGCGCTGCCCTTTGCCGAGTGGAGTAAGCAAATCCATGACCCGGGCACTGATGTTGTCCCGCGCGGTCTCGAGTTTGATCCGCTCCTGCGGATACAACGGCGTCAGGTTGTCGAACAGAATCTTGTTGCGCGCTTCGTCAGGCGACTCGAAGTTCACCGCCTCAATCTTTACCAGCGCAAAGTACTTCTCTCCTTCATGCGGAGGACGGACTTGACCGCTAATCGTGTCACCGGTCTTCAGGTCGAACTTGCGGATCTGTGAGGGCGAGACATAGATGTCGTCGGGTCCGGGAAGGTAGTTGTAATCCGGCGAGCGGAGAAAGCCATAACCGTCGGGCAGAATTTCAAGTACGCCCTCGGCAAAGATGTGGCCTTCTTTTTCGCTTTGCGCTTGAAGAATTTTGAAAATCAAATCTTGCTTGCGCAGGCCGCTGGCCCCGGGCAAATCCAAAGATCGGGCGATCTTGGTCAGCTCGGTAATATTCTTTTCTTTAAGTTCAGCGATGGTCATTGATCACCTACAGGAATTCACAAAGGGGGGTGTAACTGGAAGACGTAAGCAGGGGTCCCGCGGGGGGTGAAGCGGGCTGGTTATGCAGCCCGCCGTTGCGCCTCAGCGAAATTCTCTGGTTCCGTCAGAACGGCTTGCCGATCCGATCCAGCAATGCGATCCAGAACCTGATTCATAGTTTCCTGAATGCGGGTGTTAGGCCGATGAAACTTCCGCGTGGCCTTGGAGGCAAGCTGACAGAGCATATACCGG
>AR_comb_assmDRAFT_10314957_pt1 | contig 10411 bp, 8 predicted proteins | sample ArasoioldDNA_FD_10543 | JGI IMG/M metagenome (IMG submission 10543) | reverse complement strand
AAGTGTGAAGAAATTACTTACGAAAAATGGAAGAAGCGTCCGATAACAGAAAAATTATTTGAATCTGCCGGCTGGATATTAGAAAGACAGCAATGACATCTGAAAAGAAGATTTTACGAATTGGCACTTATAACATTCACAAAGCCAGGGGCCTTGATGGCCGCATACGACCGGATCGAATTCTGTCGGTGTTAAAGGCTATGAATGCTGATGTGATTGCATTGCAAGAGGTGGTGAGTAACGTTGGAAAATCACCGGAAGAAAATCAATCGGAGTATTTTGCGAGGTCGCTCGGGATGTACTATTGCATTGGTGAAAATCGGAAACACAAAGGCGGAATTTACGGCAACACCACGCTTAGTCGTTTTCCGATCATCAATCATAAAAATCATGACATCAGTGTTCATGGCCGTGAGCGCCGCGGAGTGCTTCGCGCGGATATCGAATTCGAAGAATCGCTAATCCATGTCTTTAATGTTCACTTAGGTACTGCCTTTTTGGAACGACGCAGCCAGGTGCGAACGATTCTAACTTCGGCTGTGTTGTTGGATGAAAATCTCGAAGCTGCAAGGATCTTGCTCGGTGATTTCAACGAATGGACACACGGACTGGCCAGCAAAATGTTATCAGCGCGGATGTCGAGCGCCGATGTGAAAGCGTATTTAAAAAGGGGAAAAACGTATCCAGGATTTTTACCATTTTTGCATCTGGATCATGTTTACTTTGATCCGCCATTGAAGCTGCAGTGTCTATCGCTGGTCCGCAACCGCACATCGCTCATTGCTTCCGATCATTTGCCGTTAGTAGCAGACTTCGTTTTCAATGGGGAGCGCGGACAAAGCTGATGAGCGCGGACCTCTGGTCCGCATTGATGACCGCGGGCTTCTAGCCCGCCACCTGCAGCACTGCGCATTTCAAATACAACGATTCCGGAAACTGCAACAATACCGGATGATCCAATGGATGTAACAACAGCTCAAGCATCCGAAAAGATCTACCTGAATCTGCGGCGGCCTGGCGAAGAATATCAACAAAAATTTCCGGTGTCACAGGCTGTGAACAAGAGCAGGTAAACAAAACGCCATCGCGTTCCAGTAATTTCATGGCGCGTACATTAATTTCGCGGTAACCTCTGACCGCCTCCACCAACTGACGTTTTGATTTGCAAAATGCAGGCGGATCAAGAACAATCACATCGTAACGATCCTTGAAGGAATAAGCTTCGCGCAAGAATTGAAATGCATCTTGTTCGATGCAGTTCAATTTAAAATTGTTGAGTTCTGCGTTGCGCGCCGCGGACTTCAAAGCATCGGCGGAAGAATCGACCGCTGTGATATTTTTCAGCCCGGCCTTAGCGCCATACAAACTCCAACCGCCGGAATAACTGAAGATATCCAGCATTCGTTCACCGTGTGCATATTTACTCAATCGCTGACGGTTTGTTTGTTGATCCAGGAAGAATCCGGTTTTTTGTCCTTGGATATAATTCACTTCAAATTTCAGATCATCCAACTCAATAATTTCTTTATCCACCGGATCGCCATATACCCACTCAACTTGTTTCGGTAATCCTTCCAGTTCACGATAAGAAGAATCATTGCGTAAAAGGATTCGAGCGGGGGAACCAAATTCAACTAACGATGTGATGATTTCGTTTCGAAGCTTTTCCATCCCTGCGGTGAGAATTTGAACCACAAGCGTTTGGGAATAACGATCTACAATTAAGCCGGGTAATCCATCGGATTCACCGTAGATCCATCTGTAGGTAAGATTTTTGTAATGTTGTCTGCGGAAATCCAAAGCCCTTGCGATGCGACTATGCAAATCGAATTCTTGATGAAAAGATAGTATGCGGACTGCAATTAAAGTTGCCGGATTGAAATAACCCGTAGCGATGCGATGACCTTGCTCATCATGGATTTCCACAATTTCGCCAGAAGGGACATCCGGCTTTTCAACAATTTCGTTCGAAAAAATCCAGGGATGTTTTCCTTTAAGGCGCTTTTTGGCGCGATTTGAGATGATTATCGATGTGCCCATATTTTTTTTAACGCCGAGATCGCGAAGAAAAAAATAATAACTCGGCGTGCTCTGCGTTAAAAAAGATTAACGGAAAGCGGGGATGCCGGTAATCCACTCACCGAGAACTAAGGTGTGGATATTATGAGTTCCTTCATAAGTAAACACAGATTCAAGATTGCACATATGGCGTCCGCATTGATATTCATCGGTAATTCCACTGGCACCTAAAATATCGCGCGCCGTTCTGGCAATTTGCAGTGCATGATAAACGTTGTTCATTTTCGCCAGGGAAACCTGATGCGGTGTTACTTTCTTTTCATCTTTCAAACGGCCTAATTGCAGACACAAAAGTTGTCCTTTGGTGATTTCACTCAGCATGTAAACCAATTTTTCCTGGATCATTTGAAATGCTGCAATGGGCTTATCAAATTGAATTCGCGTCTTTGAATAAGTGACGGCTTCATCGTAGCAAGCCATTGCTGCTCCAATCGCACCCCAGGCAATTCCATAACGCGCTTGATTTAAACAACTCAAAGGCGATCCAATTCCTTTTGATTGCGGAAGGACCGCATCAGCTGGAATTTTGCAATCTTCCAAAATTAGTTCAGATGTCACCGAGGCGCGCAGCGAAAATTTTCCTTTTTGTTCAATGGTGGAATATCCCGCCGTTCCTTTTTCTACCAGGAATCCGCGAATGCCATCTTCAGTACGGGCCCACACAACGGCAACATCAGCGATACTTCCATTTGTAATCCATCGTTTTGTTCCATTCAAAATCCAATGATTGCCATCACGCGCCGCTTTGGTCAGCATTCCCGATGGATTGGATCCGAAATCAGGTTCAGTTAATCCAAAGCATCCGATTTTTCGTCCGGCTGCGAGTTCAGGTAACCATTTGTCCTTTTGCGCATCAGAACCGAAAGCTAAAATCGGATACATCACCAACGAGCCTTGCACTGATGCAAAACTGCGCAGCCCGCTATCGCCGCGCTCCAATTCTTGCATGATTAATCCGTAGGCAACGTTGTTTAATCCTGCGCATCCATATCCATGAATGTTTGCTCCTAACACACCCAGCTCAGCAATTTGAGGAACCAGGTGAATTGGAAATGTGGCTTCCCGATTATGTTTTTCGATGATCGGAATTACTTTGTCGGAAACGAATTGGCGGATTGTATCGCGAACCATCCGCTCTTCTTCGTTCAGTAATGGATCGATGTTGAAGAAGTCTAAGCCTTGAAACAAATTTTCCTCTTTTGTGTAGTCCGCCTAGGCGGACGGTCCTTAATGCGCCAGAGGCCCGCGGCCACTTACTTATTCTTCCAGATTGGCCTTCGGTTTTCTTTAAACGCCTGGATCCCTTCTTTGGAGTCGTCCAAACTTAATACTTGCTGCAAATAAATCTCTTCAATCGCAGCCAGGCTTTCCGATAACGTCTTTCCTTGTGATGCCACCATTGCTTTTTTAGCAGACTGCAATATTGGAGCTGAAAATTGCATTATTTTTCCAGCCATCACTCCTGCTTGTTCTTGCAATTTATCATCTGGAACGCATTTGTTAATTAAGCCATATGTTTCAGCTTCTTTTGCGGTGATAAAGTCTCCCAAAAGAATCAGTTCAGTTGCGCGTTTATAAGCGGTGATTTTTTGAAGAATATTGCATGCGATTGCGGGAATTAATCCCATCCGTACTTCAGTAAATCCAAAGCGTGCACTCTCTGCAGCGATCGCCAGATCAGAAAAAACAACAAGTTCAAATCCGGCCCCAAGTACCTTGCCTTTTACTACTGAGAGAATTGGAATTCCGATGGCCTGAAATTGTTCAAACAAACGTCCGAATGCTTCGATCAATTGAAATGATCGGCCTTGCGCAAAATCATCCGGCGAAAATCCTCCGCAAAAATTTTCGCCTAAAGGCAAGAAGGTAATTAACTTCACATCAGTTCGATACATCAAACTTGCCACTACCGTATTTAGTTCTTCAACCATTTCGAGGTTCAGAAATGGGCGGCTCAATGTGATTTGGAACATGCCGTCTTTTTCTTTACAGACAATATGCTTGGGTGTTTGCGCGGATTCGGTCCATTCCATATTTACGTCCCCTACGCGACGTTTTCGAATGCTACGGAAAGCCCGAGACCCCCGCTGATACAAAGTGTGGCGAGTCCGTAATTCCTTTTTCCGTTGCTTCGGCGTTTTAATTCGTGAAGCAAAGTTGTTGTGATGCGTGCTCCGGTACAACCGATCGGATGTCCTAAGGCGATTGCGCCGCCATTCACATTCAAACTTTCCGCATGCATCGGCATCAAACGATCTACTGCAATGACCTGCGCTGCGAATGCTTCATTCAATTCGATTAAAGCAAATTCGTCCAAATTCATTTGCAATCGTTCCATAAGTTTTTGCGTTGCAGGTACAGGCCCAATCCCCATGATATCAGGAGGCACACCCGCTTTTTCGTAACCGATCACACGAGCCAGCGGTTTCATGCCGCGTTTTTCTAAAAATTCTGCACTGCAAAGTAAAATCGCTGATGCACCATCAGTGATGCCGGATGAATTTCCTGCAGTCACCGTTCCAGTTTCACTAAACACCGGAACCAGTTTTGCCAGACCTTCAATCGTGGTATCAAAGCGGGGATGTTCATCGCTCGTTACCATCTGCGTTTCTTTTTTGACTTTGACCGGCACCGGTATGATTTCGTCTTTGAATTTTCCTGCTTGAATTGCACGCGCCGCTTTCTGCTGACTTTCTAATGCGAATTGATCCTGTTCCTGGCGGCTAATGTTATGAATTTGTGCCAGCTTTTCTGCCGTTTCGCCCATCAACATATCGCTGATCGGACAATGAAATCCGTCACGATACATCGCATCAATTAATTTGCCGTGGCCAAGTCGATATCCATCAAACCGTGCTTGATCTAACAAGAATGGAACGCGGCTCATACTTTCGATGCCGCCAACTAACACGCAATCAGCTTGTCCGAGTTGAATTGATTGTGTTCCTAGAATCAATGCTTTTAACCCGGAGCCGCACGCTTTGTTTACTGTGAATGCCGGAACACTATCAGGAATTCCGGAGCGATATGAAACCTGGCGCGCAGGATTCGGACCGCAACCTGCGGGACGTGCATGACCAAAAATCGCTTCGTTGACTTCTTCCGGCTTCACTCCCGTTTCTTGCAGTAACGCTTTGGTGACCTGAATTCCAAGATCAACTGCAGGTAGGTCTTTGAAGACTCCACCGAATCGTCCGATCGGGGTTCGTTTAGCTTGTAGAACGTAGACTTGTTTTATATCAGCCATATTTTTTAATCGATTGAGAGTTTAAATATAACCTTGAATGGATTCAAGGAACAACCGGGTTATGCGCGCGCCTTCAAACTCCGCTTTTCCAGCATGTTCGAGAAAAACCGCAAATGCCACTCTCGGATTCGGAACTGGACCAAATCCAATCACTACAGCATCATAGCCCACTGCTCCTTTGCCCGCAGTTCCGGTTTTCATCGCCATTGGAAATGTTGCTACGGCAGCACGTCGGCCGGTGCCTTCCGGATTATTAACCACATCAAGCATTGCATCGGTAAGCACATTCGCAGTTTTATCGCTCATGAATCTGCGAAACTCAACGCTTGGTAAAATTCCAAACGGCAATCCAATAATATTTTTGTGACCCGATACCAGGTGCGGGGTAATGCACATTCCGCCATTTGCAATCGCTGAAGCGATCATTGCGGCATGCAAAGGAGTGATGTTTAGATAATCCAATCCAATCGAAAGTTTCGAAATATATTCATCATCAATCTGGCTATCTTTAATTTTTCCCAAATCCACCGGCATCATTCCGCTTAATTGATCATTAAATCCAAATTGTTTCAGATTCGCGATTAGATCCGCTGGCTTTAATGACAACCCCATTTTTGCAAAACCAACATTGCATGAAACCGCAGTAGCTCTATTTATATCTTTTACTAAGCCATGTCTGTCCCAACAGTAAAGCACTTTATTGTTACGAAGTTTTAAATAGCCATCGCATTGATAAGGCACAATCTTTTTCATATCAAGACCATGCTCTAGACTTCCTGCCAGCGTAATCATTTTAATAATTGAGCCGGGCTCAAAACTTTGAGTGAAAGCTACTGATGCTGTTTCAGGATGTGATGCAGCAGCAAGAATGTCACCGTTTTTAACATCGAGCATAACGATAGCGCCTTCATATTTATCCAGCGCTGTTTCTGCGGCGTTTTGAATTCGCGAATCGATGGTGAGTACAGTTTGATTCTTTGAATCTTCGCGTTTTAACGATTCAAAAAGGTTGTAATTAGAATTGACTAACAAAGGACGGATCGTATCCGATAGATAAACCGGATTTCCGCTCAGCGTAAGATTCACAATCGGTAGGTTTTCGCGATCGATTAAAAACGGATAATGCCCGGTAGCAGTTCGTTGCTCGATTTCAGATTTCAATAATCCGATTTCCCGATTAAGTTCGGGAATATTTCCTGCAGCTTGTAACTCACGCGATGCTTGGGACAGCTGATTGTCTCCGGCAAAAAATCCTGCTTTGTAAAAATGTACTTTCGGCTGATCATATTTTTTTGCTATGTGCTGCGTATAATACAAGCCGTCATGATAACGTCCATTTGCCCACAGAATTTTGGTGATGTCTTGCCAGATATTTAACGGGTGAAAAAATGGCTTTCTGAGCGCTCGCTCAAAATATGGCGATGCTGCCTCGGAGTTGCGTTGCATCAACTGAATGGTTCCAATCGCCTCATCAACACGGCCATTTACAAACGGCAACCATTGCCAGGGAGTCAATGCATTGGAAGCGTCGTTGTAATTTCCAACTAAGATTTTTTCTTCAACGTTGCGGGTTTGGAAAAAATAGATTCCATAAACTCCAGCCAATATCAAAACAATAAGCGGTAAGGAAGATAGGAGTTTGCGCAGCCATGATGATTTTTTAGCTGCTTTTTTTGTGTTATTGATGTACTTGTAGCCCGAAGGCCTTTTGAATTTGTAGATGGTCCCCGCCTCTACTTCAATACAATTCCGATTTCCGCACCGCGTGAAACACCAAGTGTTTTTGCAGCTGAACCTTGTGTTTGCGCAATTTCCAGGAAATCTGAACTGCCGAACAGGGTCAATAGCTCACCCTTTTGTCCCTGTGCGTAATAATTCTTGAGTCCGTTAATCTCTTGTTTTCCAATTACTGTTTTGAAATTTTCACCCGGCGTTTTCGATCTTAATTCTTCATAATCATTCCGGGTTACATTTGTAATTAAATTTCCAAACCGATCGATGTGAACAATATTTCCTTTTAGCGTGCCTTCGGCCACTACTTTCGGTTTCGGAAACGAAAGGCGCAAATAATTTTCGGTTGGTTCTCCAAAATTATCCATCGGATTGCCTTTTGATAACCACGCAGCTACCGGCGCCATAATATCTCTGCCATGAAATGTGTTGCTGACAACGCCTCGAAAATAATGCTCTGCTGAAACTTCAACCACACTGGAAAATGGTTCGATGTCATAAATTAGCGAAAGGACACCATTATCAGGTGCAACGAAGTAAAAATTATCGGTGGAAACCATTAAAATTTTTCGCGTGGATCCGACAGTCGGATCAACAACTACGACATGAATAGTGCGAACTGGAAAATAAGAAAATGCGGATCGCAAGACGAACGCTGCTTCAAGAATATCTTGCGGTGCGATATCGTGAGTAATATCAACAATATTTACGTTGGAGTTGATGCTTAAAATCGCACCCTTCATGCTGGCTACATAACCATCGCGCGTTCCGTAATCCGTAAGGAGGGTAATTGTAGGGACTTTTTGCTCAGCCATCTCTAATAACCATCAAACCTTATCCAAAATATGTTTTACTGTCAAATAGATTTCGGATCCGCAATTTCATTTTGAAGATGTACACAAAGTTAAGACATGCTGCAGTCGTTTTTACTTTTTACATTTTGCTTTACGGTGTTTTCTTTTCACCGGTAATATTTTCAGATCGGATTCTCGCGTACAGTGATTCGCTTGCTCTTTATCTTCCTGCCTTTTTAAGTCCCGTTTCACTGTGGGAACCAAATTTGCAAGGAGGATTTCCGGTAGCAGCGGATTTACAAAATGCTATCTGGTATCCGATTGCACGACTGTTTGCAATATTTGGATTCTGGAATGGTTTTGTAATCAGCGCTTATGTCCTTATCAGCTGTTTTTCATACGCATACACATATTTCCTGACGAAATCCTGGGTTGGTGCCGCAGTTTCTGGAACCATTGCTGGGATGTGCGGCTTCTCCATGGCTCACCTTTGTCACACGATCATCCTTCACGGAATGGCATGGATTCCTTTGGTTCTTCTTTCAATTGCAAAATTGAAAACTGAAGGTGGAAGAATTTGGTTCGTGATCGGTGCGGCTGCGATTGCATTAAGCCTTCTGGCCGGACATCCCCAAATTCCAACTTACGGTTTGATTGTTGCTGGATTTTACGCATTGACACTCTCTTTCGACGCAAATAATAGATTCAAATTTCTGGCGATATGCGCGGCAATGTTTTTTTTGGGCATCTCACTGACAGCAATTCAGTTAGTCCCACTTTTTGAATTAATTTCGCAAAGCATTCGTGAAAAACCAGACTTCCATTTCTTCCAATCAATTTCATTGAAGCCTTTGAATCTAGTCACATTTATTTTTCCGGCGCTCTTCGGAACTCCGGATACAAGTTTTTATCCATATCGATATTTCGGAGCGATAAACTTTATAGAAAGAACTTTTTACCCCGGATTGTATGCTTTGCTTCTGAGTTTTGTTGGATTGCAGCGATATAAAGAAAAACGGCTGGTGTGGTTCTGGTTCTTGGTATTGATCATTTCATTGTTATTGGCTTTGGGTGATACGTTACCGTTTGCTCGGTTGGTCTTTCTTGTTCCAGGCTTGAATAACTTTCGTGTACCGGCACGACATGTTTTTGAAATGACGCTGGCGGTTACAGTTCTTGCGGGATTAGGTGCAGCTGCAATCCATAAACAATTAGCGAATCAGAAAGTAGTGCTTTGGTCGATCATTTCAGGAGCGGTGATTTTTGTAGTTGCCGGCAGCGCCATCTGGTTGAATGCAACGAAAATTCAAAATATGGCGTTAAAAAATGGAGTCACAAATTTAATTCTTAATCCGTGGCTCAATCCAGCAATTGCAACACCCATGATCCTTTTTCTTATTGCTTCCATCGTTTTGATTTTTTATGCGCATAAACCATCTACAGCTCGCGCGTACATCATGATCGGCTTTGTAATCTTTGATTTAGCTAGCATCGGATTTTTCAGCGAATGGAAGCTTTCGCCTGAAAAATCTGTACTGCAATTGCCTAACACTTTGAATGACTTGCCTGCAGAATTAAATAAGACACATCAACGTTTTTTGCCGGTGCGCGGTGTTTGGTCCAATGTTGATGAAGGACGGCCAAATCTAACACGGTTATGGTCCATCCCAAGTGGCAGCGGTTATGGATCTCTCATTTTAAAACGAGTCAAAGAATTGCTATCGATGTCCTTGCAAGGGAGTGTTGCTGGAAATTGGATGTCATCGTCCAACAAAAGTTTAGATCTACTGGCGATTCGCTATATATCAGCAAGAACCCAGGATCCTATCGGTAAACGCTGGCGATTGGTGCGGCAATTTGGAAGCTCGGTGGTTCTTGAAAACATGCATGCAATGCCGCGAGCATGGCTTGTGCCAAAAGTAATTAAAGCATCGAGTGATCAAATACTAAATACGATCGTCGCAGATGGCTCCAGATTCAAGCCTTATGAATTCGCTTTCGTTGAAAATCACTTCACTTTTGAAGGTAGTAGTGATCCAAAAGCGAAAGCTCAAATCACAAAAATCGAAAAAGGCAGTATGGAAATTCAGGTTGAAACTGCAAATCCTGCGTTTTTAGTTGTAAGTGATATTTATTATCCCGGATGGACAGCGGAGGTTAATAATACTTCCACAGAACTTTACAGAACGAACTATCTGTTTCGCGGAGTTCTCGTTCCATCCGGTTCTTCCTTGGTTCGAATGGAATACAGACCAGCAAGTTTTCGATTTGGTTTATTGATTACGATCGGGTCATTTTTGATTGTTGCTTTTGTTATGATGAAAATAAAAATTGCCGGTTGGTGATTTGCGCTCCAGAGAATAGTTTTCGCGAATCGCAGCAATCATATTCCGCGTGAAAAAAGTGTCGGCAAACATTTCAGCTTTCGCGCTACGCGCAGAATTTTCCTCATAATGTTGTTCTTTAATTTGAACAACCCGGAAATGTCCGTTCTCAAAAAGTTTCACCGCATCCTCTTCTTTCATTTTCCCGGTAATGATCCGTTGCGAAACATTGAATG
>AR_comb_assmDRAFT_10245637_pt1 | contig 10413 bp, 16 predicted proteins | sample ArasoioldDNA_FD_10543 | JGI IMG/M metagenome (IMG submission 10543) | reverse complement strand
ATAACACACGGCCCGCACCGAGGCCGGCTGAATCTCAGCGAGAATCTCGGCACAGGTCTGAATCAGAGCCAAGCTCTTGGCGGTCTTGCCACGCGGCATGGTCGTCGCTCCTTCTGTGGGGCCGCGCTCCACGGCCCCGGTCTGGGTGGTGGTCGGCTACGGCCGCGCGGCCAGCGCCTCAAGCGTGTAGCCCAGGTGTAAGGCGCGCGTCACGAAGCTGTCATACGCCTCCCGCGACTGAAAGTACTGCGTGGAGGTCTCCCCCTCTTTGGTGGCGGTCAGCGCCAACCCCTGCTGGAGACTCTGGGCGCGCGCCCGCTGTCGGATCTGGTCTGGGGTCATGCTCCTCTCCTTCTCCATGCCCCCGCCTTCGGGGCAGTCGGGGGCGCCTGCGGATACTGTGTGAGGACGGCCGCCAGCCGGGCCAGCAGCCGCGTTTCGTCACTGTCACGTAAGGTCGCCTGACACTCGCGACCGGCCACCATGAGCCGACAATTCACGCTCGCGGGTGCCTCAGGAAGCGGCGCAGCGGCAGCGGGTGCGGGTGGCGTCTGGGGCAGCGCCCGCGTCAGCCGGATCATCAGCGCCCGCGCAATCTTATGCTTGCAGAACCCCTCAGGCGCCCGGGCGAAATCTTTGCACGGACACGTCCCGTTCACGCGGTAGATCGCGGCGGGGTCCGTGGCACTCTTCACCAGGGCGGTCCCATCCTCCGCCAGCGTGACATCGCCCGCCAGGACCAACTTGACGGCACAGGCGAGGCGCCCGGCGCTCTCCGCCGGCAGGGCCGCAGACGCTTTCTGCGCCAGCGCGGCGAGGGTTTCACGGACCTGCTCACGGTCGGTGGCTGCGGGCATCACGCCACCTCCTGCCGGCGATGCGTGCAAATCCACGGGGCCGAGCCGTTGACGCGGTCCCACATGGCCTGGGTGTCCGCGGTTGCCACATCGCCTAAGACCACCGTAAAAGGGCTCATCTCCACCTCGAAGGGCTCAATCCGGCCGTCGTCGTAGATCACGTACAAGACATCGTTGATTTTCGCAATCGTCGCGGCTTCGTCGTAGACCGTACAGTACTTGGCTTGAATCCTGGGGGTGGTTTCGAGTACCTTTGTCATCGTTCGATTCCTCTCTCTGAGGGGTTGAGCTCTGAGGTGGGCCGCTTACTTTTCCAGAGTGGGGCGGCCCATTTTTTTGTCCGCTGGCAGCGCCAACCAACATGTAAGAGTATATACCCAAATGGGAAAAATTTAAACCCTTTTTAGGTGTTTTTCCTTGCCCAAAAGGGAAAATTTATGCTATAGTTGTCTCAACAGAAAGGGGGTCCCAATGGAATGGAATATTGCGGAACGTCTGGAGGCCTGCCGGAAAGACAAAGGGTGGACCGTGACGGAATTTGCGCGCCGCGCCAAGATGAACCAGACCTTGCTCTGGAAGATTCTGCACGGGCAACGGCCACAGGTCTCGGCGGTTACCGTCAAGCGGCTCGCGCGCGTGCTCGGCGTGAGCACGGATTACTTACTTGGGATGGACGTTCCAGAGAGTGAGCTGCTTCCCACCGAGCAGGATCTGGTACCAGCCTAGTCCCCTGCCCGGTGGGTGTGCTGAAAACGACGTCTCAGCGAGAAGGAAGTATACATGCCCGAAGGTGGATTTATCTATGCTATCGGTGCAGAGGGACTCCCCTCTGTGAAAATTGGCAGTGCTAAGAATGTGGAAGCCCGCCGCAAACAGCTCCAAACAGGACAGCCCCACCGCCTACACATCCTCGCCTCTATTGCGGTCAGAGAGGATCTCAGGGCCATAGAACACTCTATTCATAGCATCCTTGCGGATGTCCTGCATGGGGGCGAGTGGTTTTGCACCCCTATGGACTCTCACCGCCTTGCGGGCCTGGTTGCCCAAGCCCGACGCTTGCTTGAAGAAGCTCGCCAACCTCTGTCGCTTTTTCCCAAAGGAGCACCCAGAACTTTTGGACAGCGCGTCGCCCAGAAACGGGTCGAGCGCGGCTGGAGTCAGCAAGAGTTGGCCGAGAAGGCCGACACAAGCTATCAGACTATCTGGCGGATTGAGCACGGGAAACACAAAGAGCCAGGCATTTATATTGCGCGCAAGATTGCCCGCGCCCTGGGGATTAGCCTGGATTACTTGGTCAATCTGTATGGTGAAGGCGAGGACAACGAGGCATACTGCCGCCGTGGCGTTGGTTGGCGCCTAGCCCACGGCGGCAGTATGCCTCGTCAGCCCATGACGCTCACCAGCGATAGAGAAAGGATAGCCGATACAGCACTACCCGGTGCCACCGCCGCGCCCACCCGCACTTTTCAGGGTTGCACACGCGCTGTCTGTATGTTAATTTCAGATTAACATTTTTCTATATTGTAGCTAACCTGCCGAGGAGACGCGATGCCGAAAGTGCCTGTCCAGCCGCCGCGCAAACTCTTCGCGCTCCTGCGGTATCTGGGTATTGACCAAAATAGCTTGGCAGCCCATCTGGGAGTGAGTCACTCGCTCGTCTCGTTCTGGGCGCATGGAAAAACACCGATTCCGGCCAAATACCACCCGGCAATTGACGCGCTCATTCATAAGACGTTTGACGCCAGCTCCGAAGCCTGGCAGCAAAAGTACAACGACGCGAGTGTCGCCGCGCGCATGCTCTTCGCTGCCAGCGAGGAGGATAACGAGGAGACGGACGCCGTGCGCGAAGCCATGGCGACGTGGAACGCGACGCTTGAGGCCTGGGGCGCAGCCACCGAGACCTACGCCTGCCTGCTGGAGGAAGCGCGCATCGAGGCACAGTTACTCTCAGGCGATCTGCACCGCGGGCTGTACCAGGCATGTCGGACAGTGGGCATCTATGGGATGCGGCAACCACAGCGGCTCACCGCTGCTGAGCGTGACGAGTTGGGCAACGCATGTGCGACCGTGCTCGCAGCGCTCCGACAACTCGGTCGACTGGAGAGCCCCGCGCTCGATGCACAGATGGAGCAGCAGCGCCAAGTGATTGAACAGAAACTACGGGAAGTTGGGTAGGCCAAAGAGAAATGGCCTGGTAGCAGATGCCGCCAGGCTGAATTCGTCCCAAGCAAGACGCACAAACGCCCTGGCTTGGGACCAGGGCGGATGCAACTGACCGCGCTAACGGTCAATAATCGAAAGGCTTCTCATGAGTATAACACGCACGCCCTCTGAGATACAACCTCCGGCGCAGGCCGGTACCACAGGCCACGCCCCCGCTATGGTACCGCCCCCTGTGCCTGGTACCACCCCCTTCGACCACCCGCTGAATGCTGTCATTGATCGCCTCATGCGTATCGAAGATCGCCTGATGCAGGTCGAGGATGCCCTCGTCGTCAGCAGCGCTGAATTTATTGCCGTGAAGGCCCTGGTTGAGGAGCTGCTGCCATGACCGAGCCACTAGCCGCACACGTCAGCGTCTTCCACGACAGCACCACTACGGTGCCTGTCGACGCGTTCCCCCTCACGACTGTGCTGCAGCATATCCAGGACGGACGGTATCGTCGCTATGTGGAGCAGCTCCGGCGCACGCGCGCGACGACGGGCAAGGATGCGTATGCCAGAGCCAAACGTCACAGTGTGGCCTTTACGCCGGCGGGGACCTTCACGGCGCGGAACAACGCCAGTCTGCAAACGCCCAGCGGGTGCCTCAACTACGACATGGACGATATCGCTGACCTCGACCATGCCCGCGCCCTGCTCGGCGCCGACCCGCACCTCATCTATATGTTTGTCTCTCCGTCTGGTGTGGGCCTGAAGCTCGGCATGCACGTCAACGCCTATGCCAACGCCACCACCTATCGGCATGCCTGGCTGGCGGTCGAGCGTTACCTGGTGGCGACCTACCCTGACTTGGCCGTCAACAACGATGGGCAATGTAAGGACGTCGCTCGGCTCTGCTACGTGAGTTGGGACCCCGACCTCCATAAGAATCCTGAGGCCGTGCCTTTTGTGGTACCGCCGCCGCCCCCGCCCGCCCCCCAGCCCACCCAACGCCCACGTATGACGCCTCTCCCTCCCGATCGGCGCCACCGCTATGCCCAGCAGGCCATTGAGACGGCGATCAAGCTCCTGGATGCCAGTGTTGATGGCATTCGGGACCAGCAACGCCTCAAAGCAAGTCGCCTCCTTGGCGGCTATATTGCCGGCGGCGTGCTCAGTGAGGCCGAGGCGAAAGCCGGGATTGCCGCTGCGCTCGAGCGGAATACCAGCGATAGCGCCCGGGCCTGGCGGGTCATTGCCCGGGGACTGGGGTATGGCGAAACCGCCCCCATCAGTCTTGACGACCTTGACGCGGAATATGAACGCTGGCGCGCCACGCATCCCGCGCCCCGCCCAGCTACCACACCCGCCGCCCAGGAGGCGGATGCTCCCCCAGCCCTCGTCCACCACAAACTGCCCGACTACATCCGGGACCATCCGGATCCTCGTGTGCGCAAACACTGGGAGCGCGTGTATCGCAAAACCGCCCTCCTCAAAGAACGCTACGCCCGGGAAGGAGGCCTGCTATGTCCGAGGTAAGTGCTGTTCCCGTTGTGACGCAGGTGCAGGGCCACTGGCACGGCGCGTGGGAGGATGGCTATACCGCCATTGTCAACACGTATGACGCTGCACGACCAGGGATCTGTCGTGCAGAACTCGAGGTACTCTATCAGGGAGGCTACCTCAACACCCTCACCGTCGACTTGCTGAGCTCGCGTTCCCGGGAAGAGTTTTCCATCGCCATGGGCTCACGCAATGGCGTCGCCCCTGTCCTGTGGGATAGTCGTCTCGGACACCTCTACCGGGCACTCCGCGAGAAGCACACTCTCGCATCCGACCAGTCGCCGTGGGAGCAGGCGCAGACCGCACAGACATTTTTGCTGCACGAGGAGCAAGATCTCGATGCGACTGTCAAGGATTTCATTGTCCCTGGCTGTAATACTATCGTGAGCGCACCGCGCGGGTCAGGAAAAAGTTTTGTCGCCCTATTTCTGGGCGTCGTGCTGGCGCAGGGTGGCCTCTTTCGTCTGGAGCGCCTTGCCCGTCAGCGCGTGCTGCTTGTCGATCGCGACAACCCACAAGATCTGGTCCGCAAACGGCTGCGGGCGCTCGGGGCAGACGACCTCACGACGCTCAAAGTCCTCACGCGCGAGACCGCTCCACCCCTCACAGACAAAGCGGCCTGGGCGAGCTTTCCGGCCGACGACTACGATGTGCTCATTGTGGATTCGCTCAGTGCGTTTACGGAAGGAGTCTCGGAGAAGGAAGGAAAGCAGACCCAAGAGTTTCTGGCCATTCTCAAAAACCTTGCGGCGCAGGGTCTTGGGGTGCTGACTTTGGCCAATACGAACAAGGCCGGGACCAATATCCGTGGCCGCGGCGAACAGAGTGACGCGGTGGACATTGTCTATGAAGCCCGCAGTATGACGGGATGGCAACCGGAGGATGGTCCCTATTGGTGGGAGAGTCTGCCCGAAGCGGGCGAGCAGGCCTGGCAACACAACACGACGCGGCGCCTCAACGCCACCACATTGCGGATTGGCTTTGTCCCCACCAAATTCCGCTTAGGGACGATACCAACCCCCTTCGTACTCGAAATGACGACAGCGACGAGCCCGTGGAGTATGACCGACGTGACAGCCCAGATCACACAGGAGGCCACACAGGCCGTCCACGCGCAGCGATCGGCTGAACGGCTGAAGCTTGATGCCGCCGCCTTGATCCTGGTAGCTGAACTCCGGACGCGTCCCAGCAGCCCGCCCATGCTCAAAGAGGAAGCAACAACCTTGCTGTGCGACCAAGGCCGTCTGAAGCGCCGCCAAGCCCGGAACCTGCTCGAAAACGGCTACAACCGCGATATCCACCGCGAGGGCCTCTGGGTACTGCGGGAGATCGCTGGGCAGCGTGGGCGTCCTGTCGGGGTCTATCTCGTGGAGCATGACCCTCACACGCGCGCGGGGGGAGGAAAAGAAGACGGCGGAAATAATAGTAATAGCGGAGACCCGCATAAAACCTTATCAGAGGAAAACCCGATTTCCGCCGGTGTTGATATAAGCGGCGGCGGAAATACGGCACATATTTCAGGCAGTGATCATGCGGACTTCCGAGGGGCTGATTTCCGCCACGAACCCTGTGGCGGACGGCGGAAATCAGCCGACATCAACACCGCAGAAACACTAGGGGAAACTGCTGGGGTATTATTTCCGCCGTATGCACACGCACCGGACGAGCCGTGTGTGCATGAACACGTCGACGCCACCGGTCGCTGTAATGAGTGTGGCGCTGCCTTGCCAGGAGAGCTGTGATGACAGCAACCTGTCCCCTCGACTCACCTGTCTCCCTTGAGCTGCGGCCCTACCAGCGGGATGCCCTCACGGCAATCGAGGCGGCTGCCCTCCGTGGTGTACGCCGCTAGGTGGTCAGTTTGCCGACCGGTGCAGGGAAAACGGTGATCTTCGCGCATCTCCTGGTCGAGCGGCAGACCAGAACCCTCATTCTGGTGCACCGCGATGAACTCATCCGGCAGACGCTCGACAAGCTCGCCATGGTGGCGCAGAGCACCGCCCTCGACATTGGCATCATCAAGGCCGAGCGCGATGAGCACGCCGGCGATGTCGTGGTCGCCTCAGTCCAGACGCTGCAGCGTGAGACGCGCCTGCACCGCCTCGCCCAGACCTTTGGCCTCATCGTGGTGGATGAGTGTCACCATGCGTTGCCGGAGAATTCCTACGGCCGCATCCTCACCCATGTGGGCGCGAACCAGGAAGGTGGCCCGCTGACGGTGGGCTACACGGCCACACCGTTCCGTCCGAACAATACCCCGATCATCGCCGCAGACGACACGCCCGGCTGCTTTGACGAAGTCGTCTATACCCTCCCGCTCATGGGGCTGGTGGCCCAGGGCTACCTCAGTCCCATTGTGGCCAAGGGGATTTTTCTCGACCTCGACTTGGACACAGTGCGGACCCGCCATGGCGATTACGTTGAGGCCGACCTGGCGGAGGCGCTGATGGCTGCCGATGCCCCAGAGCATCTGGTGCGAGGCTATCGTGAACTGGCCCCAGAGCGCCGGGCCCTGATCTTCTGCCCGACTGTCAAGATGGCCTACGCGGTCGAGCATGCGTTTCGCAGTGCCGGGTTGACCGCGGCGACGGTTGTCGGGGAGACGCCCATTGACGCACGACAGGCCATCTACGGCCACGTCCGTGCAGGGACCCTCAATGCGCTCGTGACGTGTGCCGTGCTCACCGAAGGCTTTGATGAGCCCAGTATCGACTGTGTCATGCTGGCCCGGCCGACCAAGAGCAAAGTGCTGTTTTACCAGTGCATCGGCCGCGGCCTGCGCCTGTGGCCCACGAAAGAGGACTGCCTGCTCATCGATGCGACGGGGGCCACCAAGCGGCATGGGTTGCTGTCCATCGCGGCGGAACTGGGCTTGCTCACGCCCAAGACACCACAGGCGGGTGGCGAGTTCGAGGACGGGCGTGCGGGAGAGGACGGCCTGGCGGAGCCGAAACAGACCGGCTACCGGGCGCATGACATTGACCTGGCGCGGCGCACCCGTCTGCACTGGGTCGAGACACCCAAAGGCGCCTGGGTCGTGAGCCTGGCCGATCGCATGCTGCGGGTCCGTCCGGATGGGCAGGGGACCTATCGCTTAGAAGTGCGCAAGCGTGACGAACGCGCCTATACGCGGCTGGTCGATCGCTTAAGCCAGGAATTCTGCTTTGGGATTGCCAGTGATACCGCGCGCGATGCCCACATTCTGCATATGGTGCAGGAAGGGGCACGCTGGCGGCAGAACGCACCCAGCCCCAAGCAAGAAGCGCTCGCGCGCAAACTGGGGGTGCGGATCGCGCCGGGCTGGCGCAGTGGCCAGGTGTCCGACGCCATCGCGGCGCTGACGGGCGACTGGTATGCCTGAGTTGGCACGGCTGGTGAACGTGCTGGTCCCGGTGGCGAGTGCTGCCGGGAGTGGCCACGAGAAGGAGACGATATGCGCCTGCAAGCCCAGTATGTGATGTCCCAACGGCCCCGCCCAGCGCGTGGCGCGTGTCAGGCCTGGGAGCAACAGTTGTCCCTCCTCGACTGGGCACGGCTGTGCCGGGTGCGGTCCCTGCTCAGCGATGCCCCCTGGGTGCTGGCGGATCCCGAGGGCTTAGTGCTGACCTATGCGTGGAGCCTGCACGCCTGGCGCCACCGGTTGACTCGGCATGACCCGCTGACGTGGGCGATTGCGGTCATTGACCTGGAGCGGACGCGGGATCTGAGCTTTATGTCCCATCAGGCTGAGGATGGCTGGGAGCTTGGAGAGTATGTGGTGACGCTCCGGGGGGCGATGCAGCTCCTCGCTCGCTTTGGCCCGGGGCGCCCCTGGTGGGCAGACAAGTGGCCCTGTGAAGAGTGTCTCTGCAAGCTGTGTGGGGCGCCGCTCCCCTGGTACCCGTCGTCGACCTGTATGGACCACGACGCTTGTTTCGCCCGGGCGCGGCAGTGGCGTGCCGAGAACCCCGCGCACACCGATGAGGAGGAGGAGCTATGACTCTTGATGACGTGCGTCAACTCGACGTGACCTTACAGGCCCGTGGCGAGACCCTCAGTGCCAACAAGATTGTGGAGCATCTTGGCGGCTCGAAGCGCGATGCCCTGCCGCTCCTGCGCCAATATCGGGCGGAGACACAGCCGCCCCCCGCTGCGCCGGCCTCCGTGCCCTACGCTGAGACCGCGTGCGCGCTGGTGGCTGACCCCGCTCCCCCACCGCCCCCGCTTCCGCTGCTGGCGCAGGCCGAATTGGAGCACCAGGCGGCGGTGGTGCACGAGCGCCAGGTCCGCCGCGCCCTCGCGTCCCCTGGCAGCCCGTACACGTCGGACGCCCTGGCTGCCGCGGTCAGGCGCACCCGGCAGGCACAAGCCCTGATCGATAGCCGTCAGCGCAGCGCGACCGCCCTGCAGCAGGCCGTCCCCGAGCTCCGGATCGCCGCCCGCCGCAGCGCGGGTGAGGCCGCGGGCGTGGCGGAGCAGGCCAGGCGGGCCGTCCTCCGCGCCCAGCGTGCGGCTGCGGCGGATCAGGAGACGCTTGAGCAGGCCGTGCACGATCTGGTCACGTTGGCGGGTGTCGCCGCGGTACCGGGGGACTAGAGGAGGCTCGCGGATGGTTGGACGCCCACCAGCCCTCTGGTCGTTTATGTGCGTCACTTGGTTGGGGCTCGCGTGGATGGAGAGTATCCGCTGGTGGGAGGCCCTCAGCCGGGCGCAGTCGCCGCGGGCCGTCATGTTGCGCAGTGCACTGCTGTGCCAGGACGCCCTGGGGGAGACCCCAGCAACGCTGGACCACCTCGTACACCACACCCTGCACCCGCACGGCCTCGTTGCGACCCTGGAAGACCTGATCTGCGAGGGCTGGTTCAGTCGCGCGCAGGCCACCCTCCTCGAAGAGGCGATCCTGCGCCAAACTGCGTCGACCGGCTCGTGGAAAGCCGATGCGCGTGGCATTTCCAAGAGCACTGCGAGATAATGTGCACCGAGGAGACCAAGACAATGTCCAGAATCCCGATAGACTATTTGACCTATACCGCGATTCTCGACCGGGCCGAGATCCGGAAGGACGCCCGCACGCTGCCGACCCTGGAGGCGGCGCTCCGCAGCCTGGTAGCCGATGAGCCCACCGCGGCGCATGTGGAGGCGTATCGGCGGTACACCGGGGCGCGCGCCCCGGTGACGAAGCAGGCCCCCGCGCGTGTTGCCGCCCCCGCCGTCCCACAAGCCCCACCGCCGCCGCCCACTGCCACTGAGGCCCTGATGGCCGCCATCGCGAAGGCCCAGGCGGCAGAGCCAGGGCTCAGTTTCCTCGCGGCGTCGGATCGGGTGTCCCAGGAGCACCCGGATCTCCATGCCCAGTACGTCCTGGAGCAGCGCTTCCCACAGCGGCCGGTGAGGCCGGTGGCCAAACAGGAGGCCCTCAGCACGGCGGCGATTATGAAGATGGCTGAGGCGCACGTCAGACAGCAGCCGGGGCTGACGACGCGCGCGGCGTTGGAGGCCCTCGTCACAGCACATCCGCACGAGCCAGCCTTCTACACGGCGTACCGCATGTATCATCTGGGCGCAGGCCTCGACGACCATCTGCAGGCCCCGCGTGCCCCAGGCGAGGGGAGGTAGGGCGATGACCCCGCTCGAACAATGGCAAGCGGCGTTCCAGGCCTACTTGAACGCGGGCTATTCCTCGCTCAATGCCAACGAGGCCGTCGACGCCGCGCACCCCGGGCTGTGGCAGGCGGCGGTGGCGGAAGTGGCGCGCCAGGTCGGGCCTGGCCCCCTGTCGCACACTGCGTCCGCACGCCGGCCCCCGGCTGGGCGCGCGGCGGGAGAGTGAGGCAGGGTATGGCCCACCACGATCCTGCGAAGCCCCTCACGC
>AR_comb_assmDRAFT_10107983_pt1 | contig 10413 bp, 12 predicted proteins | sample ArasoioldDNA_FD_10543 | JGI IMG/M metagenome (IMG submission 10543) | reverse complement strand
GACGACCGACCGGACGGCGTACGACGCAGCGCGGCGCGAGCAGGAACGGCTGGTCGGTCGCCTGTTCACCGACGGCCGGCTGGCGCAGATCCCGGCCAAGCGCAAGACCAGGGCGGGAGCGTTGCTCGAGGTGCTCACCCGTTTCGAGCCGGGCCGGGTCTACACCGAGCCCGAGGTGAACGAGGTGCTCCTCGGCGTGCACGAGGACTTCGCCTACCTGCGCCGCGAGCTGGTGAACTACCACTACCTCGAGCGCGCCGAGGGCCGCTATCGCGTGGTCGCACGGACTCCTGTGCGGGCGCCGATCGAGCGCCAGGAGATCCCGGACTGGGAGGCTGTCTGGCTGCCCGGGTTCCTGGCGGGCGGCGGCTGAGCGGAATTTCACCCAGTGAGGGTTCAGTCCCCGTCCGGACGGCCGACCTCGGCCAGCAACCCCGGCACGGTCGCCGGCAGCTCGCGGGCCAGGAAGCCGACGGGCCCGATCCGGTCCGCCAGCACCTCCCCGGCGCGGCCGTGCAACCAGGCGCCCCACACGGCCGCCTGCGCGGGCTCCGCGCCGCGGGCCAGCAGACCCGTGACGATGCCGGCCTGGACGTCGCCCGAGCCCGAGACACCGAGACCGGGGCCGCCGGTGTCCACCAGCCAGGACCGGCCGTCGGGGTCGCCGACGTACTTCGTCGAGCCGCCGAGCACCACGACCGTGCGGGCCTGCTTGGCCAGGAGCAGGGTGGCCGCGACCGGGTCGTCGGCCACCTCCTGCTCGTCGCGGCCGAGGGTCAGCGCGGTCTCGGTGGGGTTGAGGGTGAGCACCGCGCTGGAGTCGAGGTGGTGCAGGCGGGAGAGGTCGCCGGTGAGGCAGGCGGAGCCGAGGGCGTCGACCACGACCGCCTGGCGGCTCAGCCGCGCGACCACGGCGCCGAGCAGGGCGTCCGCCGCGTCCGGGCTGGTCATCCCCGGCCCGAGCAGCACGGCGGCCGCGGCGTCGGCGAGCTCGACGACCTGGTCGGCCGCGTCGGCGGCGATGTCTCCCGAGGGGCCCTCGGGGGCCTTGGCCACCAGGGCCTCGGGGATGCTGACCGCCATGTGGCTCGCCACGCTCTCGGTGGTGAGGACCTGCAGCTTGCCGCCGCCGGCCCGCAGGGCCGCCTCCCCGGCCAGCCGCATGGCGCCCGGCACGCTCGAGCTGCCCCCCACGAGCAGCACCGTGCCGCGCGCGTGCTTGCTCGAGCCCGGGTCCGGGAGCGGCCACCGCGCGAGCGTGTCCCGGGAGACGTAGGTGGGGTCAGCCATCGTGCACGGCTCCGGCCTGGGAGCGCTCGTGCGTGCGGTCCGCTCCCTGCGACTCGACCGCGGCGGTGTCCCCGAACGACTCGAGCTCGAGACCGTCTCGCCCTCGGCGGTAGGTCGTCATGGAGACGTTGGCTAGCTGGTGCTCCTTCTCCACGGCCAGCAGCTGCTGCTCGTCGAGGCCGTCCAGGACGTAGCGCACGCTCATGATCACCGCCTGGTGGGTGAACAGCCACACCCGCTCCGAGGCGAAGCCGTGGCGCAGGTCGGCCAGGAGGGAGCGCACCCGCAGCACCACGTCGGCCCAGCTCTCGCCCGACGGCGGCTGGTAGTAGAACTTGCCCACCCGGGAGCGACGTTCGGCCTCCTCCGCGTACTCGGCGCGGATGCCCGTGCCGGTCAGCCCGTCGAAGAGGCCGAGGTCCCGCTCCCGCAGGCGCTCGTCGACGACGATCTCGACGTCCAGGTCCGCGACGGCGATCCGGGCCGTGTCGAGGGCGCGGCGGTACGGCGAGCTCACGACGAGCGTGGGCCGCTGCTCCTCGGGCGCCTCCTTCAACCAGGTCCGGAGCGCCTCGGCCTGGCCCCGGCCGGTGTCGGACAGCTCGACGTCGGCGTCGCGCGCGTCGAGGTCGAGGCGAGCGGCTCCCTGCTTCCGTGCCTCCTCGTCGGCCACGTTCCCGACGCTCTGCGCGTGACGCACGACGACCAGCGACTCGGGCCCGTCGTGCAGGCCCAGCAGACGAGGCACGGGCATGAAGGTCTCCCTGGGTCTCGGTTCCTCGGTCCCGGAACGGTTACCCCGATCCGCCGCCGGCACACGACCAGCGGCTGCTGGACCCTGGCTCCGGGTCAGCCGTCGCGCCGGTCCAGGAAGTCGAGCGCCGCCGCGGCGAGGAGCGGCGAGCTGAAGATGTCGTAGTGGGTCAGGCCCGGCAGGATCGCGAGCGCGTGCCCACCGGCCGGGCGGCCCTCCCCCGCCCAGCCGCCGTCGCGCAGGCCGCCGTCGAGCAGCCCGAAGACCTCGGCGTAGTGGCTCGGCGGTGCCATGTCGGCGTCGGCGGCGACCACCAGCGTCGGCATCCGCAGACCCCGCACATCCTCGGCGTAGTCGAAGTCCTGCGCCATCGCAACGCCGATCTTGTCGAGCAGCCGGGGGAAGTCCTCGGGACGCGGCGCGACCCGCTGGTAGAGCTGGTACATCGGGGTGTCCACCATGAACGCCGCCGCGGCCGCGGACACCTGCCCCTGCTGGTCCAGCAGCTCCGGGTAGATGGCGTCGCGCCGGATGTTCGCGGAGACCAGGACGAGCCGGCGGACCTTGTCCGGGTGCTTCGCCGCCGTGTGCAGCGCGACGCCGGCGCCGAGCGAGTAGCCCATGACGTCCGGCTGCTCGAGCCCGAGGTGGTCGACGAGCGCGGCGACGTCGTCGGCCATCAGCCGGACGTCGAGCGGACGGTCGATGTCCGCGGTGCGGCCGTGTCCCTGGAGGTCGACGGCGACCACCTGGTGGTGCTCGGCCAGCGCGGGAAGGATCGGGCCGAACATCTCGCCCGACCCGAGCCCCCCGTGCAGCAGCACCAGCGGCCGTCCGGTGCCGTGCGTCTCGACGTACAGGTTGATGCCGTTGACCTCGACGTACCGGCCGGTGCCCGTCGCCTCGCTCGTCCAGTGGGTGGTGGTCACGATGCTCTCCTCGCGTCGTCGCTGATCTCTCTCGCCCCATCAGACCTCGACGGCGCCCGGAACTCATCGGCCGGCTGGACCAGGCGGCCTCGTCGCTACCGCCCGGTCGTGCCGTCGATCTGCTCGCGGAGGATGTCGGCGTGCCCGGCGTGCCGCGCGGTCTCGCTGGTCATGTGCGCGAGCACCCAGCGCATCGTCTTGGGCACGCCGTCGACCGTGCGGGCGGTGCGGGCCTCGGGGTCGCCGAGCCGGGTGATGACCGCGTCGCTGGCGGTGATGGCGTCGCGGTACTCCTGGAGGACGTCGTCGGTCGGCCGGCCGGAGGGGTCGGGCTCGAAGTCGGTCTCGTCGTCGTCCGCGCCGGTGCCGGCCAGCGTCCAGCCGAACCAGTAGCGCTCACCGGCGGTGAGGTGCGCCACCAGTCGGAGGATCGTCGTGCCGGTCGGCACGAGGACCTCTCGGAGCTGCTCGTCGGAGAGACCCGAGGCCTTCTTGAACACGCACCCGCGCGCGAAGCGCAGGAACGACAGCGCGGTGTCCAGCTCGTCGTCGTCGTTGCGGGGCACGGTCTCGCGCTGGGTCTCGGTCATGCGCCCGACGCTAGGGCATGGCTACCCCACCCGCGCCGGCGCTCACCGCACGAGCGTGAGCGCGAGCAGGGGGCACATGTCGACGGCCCGCTCGGCGTGCTCCCGGAGCGACCGGTCGACGTCGAGGGCGCCGTCGGGGCTGCGCGAGACCGGGTAGCCCCACTCGTCGCGGGTCAGCACCTCGGGCAGCAGGTCGGCGCACAGCCCGTGGCCGTCGCAGCGGGTCCAGTCAACGTGCAGCCGCGGCACTGCAACCACCTCCCAGGTGGACGGCGACCTCGTCGGCGAAGACGCGCAGGGTGCTGGCCACGAACCGGGCGGTGCCGTCGGGGTGGGCGCACGCGCCGCGGCCGACGACGAGCCGGCGCATCCGCTGCACCTCGTCGACCAGCCTCGGGTCGCGACTGCCGTCGGCCAGCCGGCTCAGCGCGTCGGACATCCGCGGCAGCCCGTTGACGCAGGGGCCGCACTGCCCGGCGACCTGGTCGGCGAGGTACGCCGCGACGCCGGCGCTCTCGACGAGGCCGCAGCGGTCCCGTCCGAGGACGGCGACGACACCGGCACCGACGGACGCGCCGTGCGGGGCGAGCGAGGTGCGCGACATCCGGGTCGAGTCGAGGGCGGAGCCGGGCACCCAGGCGCCGTGGTAGCCGCCGACGAGCACGGCCCGCGCGGGCATCGCGCCGGCGGCGTCCAGCAGGCCCGTCAGCGACGCGCCGTACGGCACCTCGAAGACGCCCGGCGCGGACACCGCGCCCCCGACCGTGGCCAGGAACGTGCCAGGCTCCTCCGGGGTCCCGACGGAGCGAAACCAGTCCGCGCCGAACCGGGCGAGCAGCGCCACGTGGGCGAGCGTCTCCACGTTGTGGACGAGGGTCGGGCGGCGGTCGACACCGCGCTCCCACACCCGGGTGAGCCGGTCAGAGGGGACGCCCGGGCGCCCGTTGAGCGCGTTGACGAGCGCGGACTCCTCACCGGAGACGAACCGGTCCTCGACCTCCACGACCTCGATCCTCAGACGGTCACGGCGCCGCCGAACCTCCGTGCGGAGCTGCCGGGCGATCTCGGGCCGGGCGGTGGTGAGGTACGCCCGGCGGGCGCCCACGGCCCGCGCGGTGAGCACGAGCCCGTCGATCACCAGGTGCGGCGCGACCGTCAACAGGGTGCGGTCCTTGTCGCTGGCCGGCTCGCCCTCCGCGGCGTTGCCGACGACCACGCCGTTCCCGCGGGACGCGACGGTGCGCAGCTTGCGGGCGGACGGGAAAGCCGCCCCGCCCCGGCCGAGCAGTCCGGCCTGCTCGACGAGGTCGGGCAGGTCGACGTCGACCGGCAGGTCGCCGTACGTCTCCCGGTGCTGGGCGAGCGAGGGGCCCGGGGCGGCGAAGAGCCGCCGGGTGTCCGGGGGCGCGACGAGGGTCGGCGCGATCGTCATCGAGGGACCGCCTTCTGGGGTTGGCGACGGGGGATGCGGGGGAAGCCACGCTCGGCGAAGGACTGCGACGTGCGCCAGCCGACGGCAGCGCCGACCGCGAGGGCACAGCCGAACGCGATCGCGCGGAACCACACGGTGCCGGCGTCCGTGCCGGTGCCGAGGGCGTGCAGGAAGGCGACCGGCCAGAGCGCGTACGCCGACCAGTGCAGCGCCTTGAAGGCCCTCGGGCCGATCCGGTGGCGCAGCAGGCTGGAGGCGACGATCAGGACGAGGAGGTCGGCCGCGAGGGTGCCGAGGCCCAGCCACATCGGCCGGTACGCCGCGAGGAACGGGAAGACGAGGTCGACCAGCTTCAGCTGCGCGTAGGGGTCGAACAGCAGCGTGCCCACGTGCGCCGCGACCAGGCCGGTGCCGGTCAGGCTGGCGGTCTTGTGCAGGTCGGCGACGCCGAAGCGGGACAGGCCGAGCGCCTGGCGCCCCGAGCGGGTGGTGATGCCCAGCACCATGGTCAACGTGAACATCACCAGGGCGACCAGCCCGGTGCCGCGGCCGAGGTACCACAGCGAGTTGACGAGGTTCATGCCGCTTCTCCTGTCGGCCAGCCGTCGGTGTGCACGAGGACGCCGTCGGCCCGCAGGAACCGGGCCGGCAGGCCGAGGCCGCGCACCCAGTCGAAGGCCTTCTCGCCGCGGACGAGCGCGGCGGTGGTGACGGCGTTGGCGTGCAGGCAGGTGCCGGCGGCCACGGTGACGCTGCGCCAGACCGGGCGGGCCGGCTGGCCGGTGCGCGGGTCGACGACGTGGTGCAGGGTGCGGCCGCCGCGGCGCCACTGGCGCGAGACGGTGGACGAGGTCGCGATCGCCGAGCCGGCGGGCAGCTCGACCTGGGTCCACGGGTCCTCGTCGCGGTCCTGGACGTGCACCTGCCAGCCGGAGCCCGGGGCGGCTCCGGCGGTGGCGATGTCCCCGCCCAGGCTCACCAGCACGCCGGTGCCGAGCGCCCCGTGCACGAGCGCGGCGGCCCGGTCGGCCGCAGCGGCCTTGGCGGTGGCGCCGAGGTCCAGCTCCACGCCGGCGCCCTTGTGCAGCCGCGAGCCGTCGAGCCGCAGGCTGCGGTAGCCGGGCACGGGCGTGATGACCGCGCGGACCGGGCCGCCGTCGTCGGTGACCAGCCGCAGGTCGCGGTCGTAGCCGAGCCGCCGGACCGCGCCGCCGACGGTCGGGTCGACGTCGCCGTCGGTCAGCCGAGCCGCGACCAGCGCCTCCTCGAGCAGGTGCGCCATCGTCGGGGAGAGCGTCACCCAGCCGGACCGCTCGGTGAGCCGGCTGATCTCGCTGTCCTCGCGGAAGCGGTTGGCGGCGTCGTCGACCTTCGCGAGGTAGGAGTCGACGAGCTCCCGGGCCGTGGGCAGCACGGCCGGGTTGGTGACGACGAGACGGGCGCGGGTGCTCCAGAGCTCCCACTCGACGGAGGCGGTGCTCATCTCAGGAGCCGCTCGAGGTCGCGTGGCTGCTGCCGCTGCCGCTCGACAGGGACGGCGCGCTCGGGGCGTTGTTGGTGGTGCTCGACCCGGAGGAGGAGCCGCTGCCCGACGAGGCGTTGCCCGAGGCGCCGTCGTCCGACGACCCGTTGTCGTCGGAGGAGCCGCCGTCGTCGGAGAACCGGTGGCCGGACGAGGTGGTCGTCGGCGAGGTCCCGCTGCCGCCGGTGCTGCCGGTCGGGCTGTTGGCCGACCCGCCGGTGCTGCTCTGCGCCGTGGTGGAGGTGCCACCGAGGGCACCGATGCCGAGCACCGCGGCGATCCCGAGCGAGCCGGCGGCGGCCGACCCGACGAGGGTGCGGCGCAACGCCCCCGCCCGGCGAACGGCGCGGTCCCGGTCGGTGATCTGGTCTCTGTGGCTGTCCATGTCCACCACGGTGCCGTGTGATCCTGTGCGGATTCTTGGACGACGGCCCCCGCGGCTGAGGGTTGCCTGTGAAACGGGGTCAGGAACCGCCGGTGCTGCCATGGCTCGGACCGAAGCCCTGCTGGAGGGTGGGCGGCGCGACCTGCTGCGACGGCAGGCCCCCGGAGTCGTCCGAGAGCTCGCCGGAGTCGTCCTGCCACTCGGAGAACGAGTCGTCGCCGACGTTGCCGGAGTTCGTGCCCGGCCGGTCCGAGGTCGGTGGGGTGCCGGCGGACCCGCTCGAGGCCACGAACCCGGCGACGCCGAGCGAGCTCAGCACACTCGCGGACACCACACCGACCCGCAGCCTCCGGACGAGTCGCAGGTGGGCGTCGCGGCGCGACGAGGGGTCGGTCGTCACAGCACCAGCATGCGTCGGGAGCCTGAGACTGACCTGTGAATCCGCTAGCGAGCGGCGGTGGACGCCTCCTGCCGGCGTACGGCGCCCGCCTGCGTCGCGACGTACCCCAGGAAGCCGAGCGCCAGCGCGACCGGGACGCCGAGGTTCGCGTACGCCCAGGCCCCGTCGCGCCCGCCGAGCGGCCCGAGCAGGAAGCCCAGCCAGGACAGGCCCTTGCCGGCACCCGTGGTGTCGATGACGAGGCCCCACCCGACGAGGGTGGCGACCACCATGACCACGACGGCGACGACGTTGACCGAGCCGTAGCCGGACGCCGTGCTGTCGAACAGCTTCGCCTCGTCGTAGTCGCGCTTGCGCAGCAGCAGGTCGGCGAGGAAGACGCCGCACCAGGCCGACATGGGCACGCCCAGGATGATCAGGAACGCCATGAAGATGCCGAGGAAGCTGTCGGCGACCCAGACGATGTAGATCGTGCCGAGGATCATCAGCACGCCGTCGATCGCGGCCGCCACCCAGCGCGGCGTGCGCAGGCCGAGGGTGAGCAGGGTGAGCCCCGAGGAGTAGATGTCGAGGACCGCGCCGGAGACCAGGCCGCCGATCGCCACCAGCGCGAACGGCACCAGGAACCAGGTCGGCAGGATCGTGGTGAGGGCACCGATCGGGTCCAGCGCGACCGCCTGCGACAGCTTCTGGTCGGACGCGCAGAGCAGCACGCCGTAGGACACCAGGATCACCACCGGAAGGCTCCCGCCGAAGGTCGGCCAGCCGACCACGCCGGCGGTCGAGGCGGTGCGCGGCAGGTAGCGGGAGTAGTCGGCGGCGGAGTTCACCCAGCCGACCCCGAAGCCGGTCATCACCAGGATGGTCGCGCCGAGGACCGCGGTGACGCCACCGGCCTTCAGGTCGCCGGCGGCCGACATCGACACGTGGTCGAAGGTGAGCGCGATGTAGAGCAGGGTCACCACGATCATCGCCACGGTCAGCCACTTCTGGAGCCTCATGATCGCGTCGAAGCCCAGGATGCCGGCGGCGACGATCACGGCCGCGACGACGAGGAAGGCCACCACCTTGGTGAGGTTGCCGTCCCCCCAGCCGAGCCGACCGAACACCGTGGCCGTCGCGAACGTGGCGAGCGAGACGAGCACGGTCTCCCAGCCGACCAGCAGCAGGTAGGACACCGCGCCCGGAAGCGTGTTGCCGTGGCGCCCGAAGGCCGCGCGGGACAGCACGAGCGTCGGCGCCGACCCGCGCTTCCCGGCGATAGAGACCAGCCCGACGAGCAGGAACGACACGACCGCCCCGACCAGGGCGGCGAGCAGGGCCTGCCCGAGCGACAGCCCGAACCCGAGCACGAAGGAGCCGTAGGAGACGGCGAGCACGGAGATGTTGGACGCGCACCACGGCCAGAACAGCTGGGCCGGGGTCCCCTTCCGCTCCGACTCGTCGATGACGTTGATGCCGTTGGCCTCGATGCCGAGGCCCGGCGATCGTACCGGGGTGTCCGTGACGCTCATCGGCTGCGCCCTTTCTCGTGGTGCGGCCCATCTTGCCCGAGGCGGGCCGTCGGCCGGCGGGTGCTCGCCGCCGATACGGGCGGCTTGTGGCGACTTTCGTGCGGCGCCAGAACAATTTGGGTAACGAAATGGCAACGAGCCTTCCGTGGGACGGTGGTCACAGCGATATGTTCGCGCGCACAACAATCACGGAGCACGCGGGCGGTGCCACGGCGCTGGAGCTTGCAGCTCCTCCGAGGAAAGGTTTTCAGCGCATGCGCAAGACCAGTGCGTCGCTGGCGGTGCTGGGGGTCGTCGCGGCGATGGCCCTCGCCGCCTGCGGCTCGAGCTCCAGCGACAAGAACGCCTCCTCCGGCGGCTCCAGCGCGTCCTCGAGCAGCTCGGCGTCCTCGGGCGGCAGCGGGACCATCGACGGGAAGGGCGCGAAGGTCGGCATCATCCTGCCGGACACCACGTCCAGCCCGCGCTGGGTGACCGCCGACCCGGACGCCCTCAAGGCCGACTGCCAGAAGTACAACCTCGACTGCAACATCCAGAACGCCGGCGGCTCCGCGGCGAAGATGCAGACCATCGCCCGGCAGATGGAGGCCGACAAGGTCAAGGTGCTGATGATCGTCGACCTCGACGCCGCGTCGGGCGCCAAGATCGAGCAGGAGGCGGCCAAGAACGGCGTCATCCCGGTCGACTACGACCGGCTCACCCCCGGCGGCGGTGCGGCGCTCTACGTCTCCTTCGACAACGTCAAGGTCGGCGAGCTGCAGGGCAAGACCCTCACCCAGTGCCCGCAGGTCAAGGGCCAGTCCAAGGTCAAGTACGTCGAGATCGACGGCGCCGCCACCGACAACAACGCCGCCCTGTTCAAGCAGGGCTACGAGAGTGTGCTGTCCAAGACCCCCGGCTGGACCAAGGTCGCGGAGCAGGACGGCAACTGGGACGCCCCGACCGCCGGCCGGCAGTTCTCGGCGATGCTCGGCAAGAACCACGACATCAAGGCCGTGATGGTCGCCAACGACACCATGGCCGGCGCGGTCGTCACCGACCTCAAGCGGCAGAGCCTCAACGGGAAGGTCGCGGTGTCCGGCCAGGACGCGACCGCCGAGGGGCTGCAGCACATCATGGACGGCGACCAGTGCTTCACGATCTACAAGCCGTCCACGGCCGAGGCCGACCCGGCCATCAAGGCGATCGCGCAGCTCGCCAACGGCAAGGTGCCCGACACCAAGGGCGTCACCGTCGAGGACCCGCAGACCCACAAGAAGGTCCCGGCCATCCTCGCCACCCCGGTCGCGATCACCAAGGCCAACGTGGCGACGCCGATCAACGACAAGTACACCCCGAAGAACACCGTGTGCACCGGCGCCTACGCCGACAAGTGCAAGACGGCCGGCGTCAACTAACAGGCACGACCCCGTCCCCGGACGGGCGCAGACCCGGAGCCGGCCGTCGCGACCGCGCGGCGGCCGGCTCCGTCCCACGATCGAGAACGTCGCGGAAGGAGCTGCCGAGCGATGAGCGACCAGCCGATCCTCGAGCTGCACGACATCTACAAGAGCTTCGGCCCGGTCGAGGTGCTCAAGGGCGTCGACTTCGCCGTGAC
>AR_comb_assmDRAFT_10125235_pt1 | contig 10416 bp, 7 predicted proteins | sample ArasoioldDNA_FD_10543 | JGI IMG/M metagenome (IMG submission 10543) | reverse complement strand
AAATCCCGCGCGCCGTGCTCCATTGCACCGCGAAACGCACCACCTCGCGCGCGTTCTTCAGGCGCAGCTTTTCTTTAATATGAGCGCGATGAGTCTCGACCGTTTTCGGGCTCAGGTGGAGCGCTTCGGCGATCGCTTTTACTTCTTCGCCTTGGCCGATCCGCTCCAGAATCTCGAGCTCGCGATCGGTTAACTGATCGGTCGGCGTCGCGCCCGGGCGCGACTTGCTCAGGACCACGTTAGAGATCACATCGCTGGCCATGCCCGGACTCAGATAAGTGCGGCCGTTGATCACCTCCCGAACCGCCACCAGCACACTGGCCAGCGCTTCTTCTTTGGTGACGTAACCGTTGGCTCCCGCCCGAAGTGATCGCACCGCATACGTCGGCTCATCATGCATCGAGAGCACCAGTACCGGCATCTTAGGGAACTCGACCCTGAGGGATTTGGTTAACTCCAGTCCGCTCGGACCTTTTAACCCCAGATCCACAATTACCAGCGTCGGGATCAATTGCCGCACCAGGGTTAACGCCTCTGGCGCGCCGCTCGCCTCGCCAACTACGTCGAAGGTTGGTTCCGAATTCAGGAGCTGCACCAAACCGTGACGGAAGAGAGGATGATCATCCACCACCACGATCCGAACAATATTCGTTCCGGACTTTTTCGGATTGAATTTCGCCGCCATCAGCGACCTCTTGGCGGGTTCTGCCGTCCGCCCTGACTTTTCAGCACCGTCCTTTGACCGTTGAGCCACTTTTGTTTGTATACCTCCTTTAGTTATCCCCGCGGAGAGAAATCGTGTGGGGCCCAAGGCTTTACTATGCTTGTTGAATTCAGTTGCGGCAAAATTCGACAACGACTCCAGACCCATACTCCGAAAGAAATCGAAACTCCTCTGGTTCCCGGACTTTCCAAATTGCAGGAATCGATCGCTTAACTGCAGTTATCGGGCAGGCAATTACCCGGAGAAGTGGTTGGCCGATGGCGGCGTCTTTTTTTTGACCGGCACTTCGCAGACGATCCTCGTCCCTTTTTTTGCTCCCGAATTAATCTTAACGGTGCCGCCCAAGACATTGGCGCGGTATTTGATGATGTGAAGACCAAGACCCTTTCCGCTTTTGCGTGGCCGAAATCCTTTGCCGTTATCCTCAATCACGAGTCGGATAAGATCGTTTTCGCGCTCGACGCAAATGACGATCTGGTCGGCTCCGGAATGAGTCAGAGCGTTGCGCATCGCTTCCTGGGCGATTCGGAAAAGGTTGAGGGCGATCGTCTCGTCACGGATCCGGATCGCTCGCGGCAGCTTGATTACGCAATGGAGGTCACGCCGCCCATTTGCTTCCTTGCACAAGCTCCGGAGTGCTTCAGGTAATCCGCCAGCGGCCATGACCGTGGGTTGAAATCCGCGCGCCAGGTCGCGGGCAATCCCCACGTTCCGGTTCACGATCTCGGCTGCTTCACTCAGGCTTTTTGCAGTTTCCGGATTGTCGCTTTTGTTACCGGCGGATTTCAGGAACAACGCCGTCGCCGTAAGTTCCTGGCAAACGATGTCGTGCAAGTCCTGGCCGATACGGCGACGTTCGCGCTCGCTGATTTCGAGCAGCTCGCGTTCGAGTTCCTCGCGTTGGGCGATCGTTCGCTCGAGCTCATTGTTAGTCGCCATCAGATCCGCGGTCCGTTCGAGCACCCGTTGCTCCAGCTGATCCCGGGCGTGAGCTTGCACTTCCTGTTGACGCCATAATTCGGTCGCGTCGCGAGCCACCTTGGCGAAACCGCGAACCAAACCGGTGTTTTCATCTTTCAGGCAATGCATGACCCCATCAACCCAGATGCGCGATCCATCCTTGCGCAAATGCCAGCGCCGGTCGGCCGCCTGGCCGTCGCGCAACGCGATCTCGAGCTCTTTCTTTACCACCCGGCGTTGGCGGTCCTGCGCCGTGAAAATGATCTCACCGGACTGACCGACCGCGTCTTTGGACGTCCAGCCGAAAATGCGTTCTGCGCCGACGTTCCAATGCACAATTACATTCGAAGGATCCACCATAAAGATTGCATAATCACGCGCCCCTTGGACCAAAAGCCGGAAACGCTCTTCCGACTGGCGCAAAGCCTTCTCGGCGCGTTTTCGTTCGGTTATATCCAGGATCACCGCCACCGCTGATTCGAGCTTCCCGGTCGCATCCCGTATGGGGGAGGCGCTGATATTTACCCAGATCAGCGAGTTGTCTTTGCGTATCAGCCGCTTCTCCGTTTCAAATGGCCTTCCTTCTGCGCGCACTCGCTCAAACAATTCCCAGTGGTGCTTCAGATCTTCAGGAAACGTCAGCTCCGGAATCGTCCTACCCACCAGCTCGGACTCAGTGTATCCGAGCATCTCGCAACTCTTTTGATTCGCGAACGTCAATCTGCCATTCAAATCCGCGCGGCAGATTCCCACAGCGGATTGGCTCACCAGGGCGCGGAATCGCTCTTCGCTCTCGCGCAGCTCCTCCTGGGCACGTGAGTGTTCGGTAGAATCAAGAATCGCAGTCTGAAAAAGTAATGCGCCGTCGCCTGCGTTTACCCGCGAAGTCGACCCTTTCTTCGCCTTTGGTCTGTCGGCCATTAACACCAGTAATGTGTCTGAAGGGTGATACGGTTACAAGGCGTGAATGGTTGCGAAGCTCCGCATTAAAATTCTAAACGTTAAATTAAAACACCTCGTGAGGGCACACACACTGGACGGCACCATAAAACCGAGCCACAGTAGAAACTGGCTGCGTTTAGGGTTTTTCTAATGGCTGAACCGGTTGCTTTGAACCATTTCCGTGTCTCCGAGGAACGTTTTCGCTTATTCATCGAAAGCGTTAAGGACTACGCGATCTTTATGCTCGATCCGGAAGGCCGCGTAGCCAGCTGGAATCCGGGTGCCGAGCGACTGAAACAGTACAAGGCTAACGAAATCATCGGGCAGCATTTCTCAAAGTTTTATCCGCCTGAAGATCTCGCTGCCGGTAAACCCGATCGGGAATTAAAGGAGGCAATTGTCAATGGCCGGGTGGAAGATGAAGGGTGGCGGCTGCGCAGGGATGGCTCCCGTTTTTGGGCGTTAGTCGTTATCACTGCGATTTACGATCGCAAAGGAAAGCTGACCGGCTTCGGCAAAGTCACGCGCGACCTCACCGAGCGCCGCGAAGTCGAAGAGCAATTGCGAGCGAAGGAAGAACAATTCCGTCTGCTGGTCGATCGGGTCGAAGAATACGCGATCTTCATGCTCGATCCTAACGGCCGGGTTGCTACCTGGAATTCGGGAGCTCAGAACATCAAAGGATTCACCGCCGAGGAAATTATAGGGAAACATTTCGCCTGTTTTTATACGGCCGAAGATGTTGCGGAAGGCAAACCGCAACACAACTTGGAGGTGGCCAGGCGCGACGGACAGATTCGCGATCAAGGCCTGCGCGTGCGCAAAGATGGAACGACGTTTCATGCCGACGTTTTGATCACGGCGATGCGGGATGATTCGGGATTACTGCGGGGATTTTCCAAGGTGACCCGCGACATGTCCGATCAGGTTCGCACTCGCGCCATTGAGGCGGAGAAGATAGCTGCCGTGAAATCAAACCAGGCTAAGGACGAATTTCTTGCCACTCTGAGTCACGAGCTGCGCACCCCGCTTACGCCGGCGCTCGCCGCCGCGAGTTTCATGGTGGAAAACATCTCCGAACTGCCCGAAAAATTCAGCGACGACGTTCATATGATTCGGCGCAACGTCCAGCTCGAAGCGCGTCTGATCGATGATTTGCTCGATCTGACCCGGATCAGCACCGGCAAGATCGAACTTCATCAGCAACACCTCCACGCTCACGACGTCGTCAACGACGCGCTGATTATTGCCCGCTCCGATATTCACCGAAAACAATTGAAGGTAACGACGAACTTGGACGCCGAAAGTTGTCACATTTGGGCCGATCCGGTGCGCATCGAGCAGGTTTTCTGGAACCTGATTAACAACGCTGTGAAGTTCACCGGTCCCGGTGGCGAGATCCACATACAAACCTGGAGCGAGGATGGGATATTCCATTTTGCCATAACGGATACCGGGATCGGCATCGAGGCCGGCAAGCAGGACTCGCTGTTTAAAGCTTTTGAGCAGGGCGAACGCGGGATGTCACGCCGCTTCGGCGGACTAGGTCTGGGCCTTGCTATCTGCAAGAATCTAGTAGAACTGCACGGCGGAACCGTCACCGTCAACAGCCGCGGCCGCGGTTTTGGAACCACGGCAACGGTTAGTCTGAAATGTCACATCGAGAGCGAGGTTACTCCCCAAGCCGCTGTTGGAGCGGTCCCGAATAATTCAGTCGCATTGCGGATTCTGCTGGTTGAAGATCATGGTGATACTCGTCGGGTCCTGGCGCGACTCTTGACCCATTTCGGCTACCAGGTGGCCAGTGCAAGCACGCTGGAAGAGGCTCGGAATACTTTCCGGTCGCAGCCCTTCGACGCAATCCTGAGCGACATCGGCCTGCCCGACGGGACCGGCTATGACCTGATGAAGGAAGTCAAGCGAACACAGGGCGTCAAAGGAGTTGCCCTAACCGGCTTTGGAATGTCGCAGGATGTTCGGCGCAGCAAGGAAGCAGGATTCGATTTCCATCTGACCAAGCCGGTCGATGTAGCCGAACTGCGAACTGTGTTGCGGAAGCTCAGCGCCTAACCGCTTCCGGCTGGAAGTGAGGTTAGGGACTTCTCTTATTCATATTCTTATTCGATGTGAGAGAACAAACGTGAATAAGAATAGGATTAGGAATAAGAATAAGACCGCTGCTGCAATACCTGGCCTTGAAAAGGGTCAATGATCGTTTTCGGAATGGCTGTCTGAAATTCCGATGATGCCGATCAGGTTTCCTTCGCTATCGCGCATCGGCTGGTCGGTGACCGTGGCCACAAACTCAGTCCCGTCGCGCCGGCGAAGCCTGAATTTTCCGGCCCAGCTTTTGCCCTGACGCAGCTGCTCCATGATCTGGACGGCATCGGCCTGTTCCGGTTGGGGCACGATCAGTTCGGTGATGAGACGCCCAACGGCCTCGTCCCACTTCCAGCCATAGACCTTTTCGGCGGCGGCATTCCAGAACAGGACTTTCCCCGCCAGATCGGTGGCAATTACCGCTCGATCGAGGGAATTCGCGACGGGAATGTCTGCCCGGGGCCGTTTTCGTTTTGGTTTGGCGGTTTTAACTTTCACGGGCGCGGGGATTTACGCATATCTTCGAAATACTCGCAAGCAGATAAGCCTTAAAAATGCCTTAGCCCCACAGGCGGCCACCCGCCGCCACATTTTCGAATCTTAGGCTGGGTGCGTCTCAAGGAATCGGTCCAGGACGGTGTTCACGTCTTTGCCCTGGAAGGCGAGATTGATTTTCATTTTTCCCCCGTGCTGCGATCGATGCTGCAATCGAAGCTGAACGCGCATTGTCCGCCACTGGTGCTCGATTTCGCTGGGGTGGAGTTCATCGACTCGCGCGGGATCGCAACCATTCTCGAATATCTGCGGGATTGTGCCGAATACGGGGGAACGGTTTGTCTGGCAGCGCTAAACCCGACGGTGAAGCCGGTAATCGATGTGGTTAGGCTGGATAAGGTGATGCCGATCTTTGATACGGTGACTGAAGCGGTGAGTGCTTTGAAGGGGCGAGTTAGAGCTTCTGGCATTGCCGGCGCGCCGAGGCCAAGCATCGAAGATCAGACTGAAACTGTTGTTGGTTAGGTCGGCTATTTCCCCATGTGTCCTTCATGTCCGCCGTGACTCATCTCCAACCTTGAAGGCCGAACACGCAAAAACACCTGGAACGAATACGGCAAATCATCGCCGTAATATCGCTCCAGCCGGTCCGGCATACCGTTGATGGTGAACTGCGCGCCCAGGCCTACGTCCAGCCCGCGGTTGTAAATAAAATCGTGAACGAACCCGAGGGTGTAGCCGCTAACCGTAAAAATGCGCTCGATATCGGACCCGGACAGCACCAGCTCATGTCCTGACTTCTCCACGCGTTCCCAGCGTGCGTAAACCGTGTTCGGGCCCCGCTGGTAATTCGTTTCCAGTAGAAACGACTGCGTTTTGCCTTCGTGAGTGGCGTTGTTCTGCCCCCATACGAATGAATTCGACCAGTTCGTGTCTTGGCCCAACGGCAAATTGTAGACGGCAGACGCCGTGGTCCGATGGAGCTTCAGGTCCGGATCCAGTTCTTCAGGACTTTTGATGTAGCCGTACGATACCTGCAGCGCCAGGTTCGACGTCGGGTTCCACGAGATTCGGCCACTGTAGGAATCAAACCGCGGTTCGTCGAAGTCGTATCGATCCTCGTTAGGCTCGCGTCCGGTAAAAATACTGCCTTCGACTTTGACGTTCTTCCATTGCAGCCCGCCGGTAGCCACGCCGAATGTGATATGAGTAGAATCCTGCCAGTGATGACTGATCGGCGCATCCGGGTTATCCATGGCGCTGAGTCGATGCATAAAGGTGGGTGGGCCGAGCGCCGGTTCTCCGGGATAACCGAAATAGAGATAGCTGGATAGATCCGAGGTAAATTTCTGCGAGTAGCTGATCGAGAGTTCGTCGAACAGATCGTGCGGATGCTGCCGGTCATGCAGCGGCTCGTCCTGCCAAGATTCGCCACTCTGAAACAGCAGCGGGTAACCGCGGCCGCCCTCGGTCAACGGATCCAGACTCATCATGAGTCTGCCCCCGAGTTGGCCGTTTTCTCCCACCGGATGTGAATACATCGCCATAAACCAGTTAGGGCTGTCGATGCGATCGTCACCACGGCGGGTGCTGGCGTTTACGTAGCGCGGGAACGCGCCGCCGTGAAGCATGAGCATGTCATCGCCGAACATATACATCCGGCCGTACATCGGCGTGGAATCCGGCACCCATGCTGTTCCAGAACTCTCTCGCGACATCGGATCAGCCAGATTGATTGATGACGACATTGCCATCGAATGGGCAGCGGGTGCGTCGCCGCCGTGTTGATGGTGCGATTTCGCATCCGCGGAATGTTTGCTGTGGGTGGCGAGATCATTGTCATGGTGGTGTGTCGCAGCGGGCGAGTGCTTTGCCTTGGCCTTTACCGGCACCAGTTCCATTCCGCATTTAGGACAATCGCCTGGCTTGTTTGTAATGACCTCGGGATGCATGAGACAGGTGTATTTAGTTTCGGCGTTAGGCGGGTCCGAAGCTTTGCCTGCCTCCTGCGCATGGCTGGAGATGGCCATTAGAGAGGTCATTAATGAAATTGTAATAAGGAAAAATCGGTTCTTCGTCTGCATGGCTATTGGTATTGAAGGTTCGTTGGTGGCTCGCGGATCTGCCGGCGGTATGCAAGCCGCTCGGATTGGACGTCAGGTACACACGTCTCCTGACAGAGACGGCTTGCAATTCGCACGCCTAACGGCGTGCGAATGGATCAGCTAACAGGAGGCGCGTGAGCAGGAATGCTCCGCTGCAGAACGAGTTCGATGAAATTGTCGGGAGAAGGCGGGCCGGTATCCAAAACCGGGGCCTGCTTGATCGGGAATTTCAGGTCCAGTTGGTCATGATGATTGGACCGATCGACAAACACTGAAATGATCGGCGGTTTGGAGACAAAAACACCGGGCAGGGGTTTGGCTGCCGGCAAATTCTTGCAACAGAAAAGGTCAGCGCAGCCGTTTTTCTTTGTCGGGGCCGGTTGTTGCGCGGGTTTGGACGAATGCATCGGACATTCACCAGCTTCTTCTGCAGCGCTAGTTGCCGGCGCGGATGTCGCGGCTGCCAGGGAGCAATGACTGGTCGTTACCAGCCATGACATCACGAGCAGCAGGGTGAGCAGCGCGCGATTAATTGGGCCAAACCAGCGCATGTAGTGTCGATAATAGCGTTTTACCGGTCGAAAATCCAGTGCGCGAATTCTTGAATCGCTTAACGCTCCAGCAGAAGTGTTGTCTGAGGCTGTTTCGGCCCGGCGTTAGAGCTTCCGCCAAACGCTTCGTCGTTGCTGGCAAATAACCGTTCCAACCTTCCGCTCATTCCAGCAATCCTGGCCACATCGTCAATCGAGAATCCTGCCCCGGTTAGGTCCGAGACGACGATGCAGCAATCCTCCGTGGTCCCGCCGTAGACGATCGCTATCACACCACCATCCAGCCGCACGATGCGCCAATTATCGCGTGCACGATTTTTCAGGGCCGGTACTTCTTTACGCAATTTGATGCACGTTTGGTAAAGATTCAGGACGTTCGATTTATCGGTCTGATCGCGCTCACTCCAATTCAGTTTGGATCGGAGAAATGTTTCCTCGGCTTGGGGGCTTGGAATAGTTTCACGAACCCTCGCGTCCCGGTATGCAGTGAAGTCGCGAAACTCGTAACGCCGTCCGATAATGACCTTTTCACCCAGCTCCGGTTCGTGATCGGTGAAATATTGAAATGGCGTCGATGCGGCCCATTCCTGGCCCATGAACATCAGCGGGGTGTATGGGGCCAGCAGAAGCAAGGCTGAAGCTGCGCGGTATGCGGCGGGAGAGGTGAGGTGACTGAACCGTTCGCCAAAAGCGCGATTTCCAACCTGGTCATGATTTGAAATGCAATACACCAGTTGCTCAGGTTTAAGCGCCGTCGGATCGCCGCCGCGTACTCGGCCGGTAGTTTTTTGCACCTGACCGCTAAACAGCCAGCCACGCTCAAGTGTGACCGCCAGCTCCTCCGCCGTGCCGTTGTAGTTTGCGAAGTAAGCATCACGATTGCCGGTCAGCATGACGTTAACGACGTGGTGAAAATCATCCGCCCAGCAACCATCCAGCCCGAACCCGCCCTGTGCCGGATCGGATTCGAGCTGCGGGTCATTTCGGTCGTCTTCAGCAATCACGAAGCCGCCGCGCGAATGTGCCACCGCGGCGAGCTGTTTCAATATCGGAACTTCGGAGCCGTCGACGATCGCATGCGTGGCGTCGAGCCGGAAACCGTCGACATGAAATTCATCCATCCAGTAGGCGATATTGTTCAGGAAAAAGTGCCTAACCGGAGGGAGCTCGAAATTAAACGCCGCGCCCCACGGCGTTTTGTGACTCGGGTGAAAGTACTGGGAATGAAACGCGGCCAGATAATTTCCCTCGGGTCCGAAGTGGTTATAAACCACATCCAGAATAATGGCGAGACCATGAGCGTGCGCGGTGTCGATTAGCTTCCTGAATTCATCCGGTGTCCCATAAACCCGCGCCGGTGCATACGCGCAAACTCCATCGTAACCCCAGTTGCGGCCGCCCGGAAAATCAGCGACCGGCATGATCTCAATCGCGTTAATTCCAAGTTGAGTCAGCTCCGCCAGCTTTTGCGCTGCCGCGGTAAAAGTGCCTTCGCCAGTGAACGTACCCAAATGCAGTTCGTAGATGATCAGATCGCGCAATGGCGGCGATTCCCAATTATCGTCAGTCCATCGAAATTGATTGGCGACGACTATCGAAGGTCCGTGAACGCCGTGCGGCTGAAAGCGCGTAGTTGGATCGGGAAACGAAAAATCTCTGAACTGATATTTGTATAAATCACCAGCCCGACCCTGCTGGTCCGAAGCAGTGAAAAAGCCTCCGCCGACCGGTTCCATGCGAATGGTGCGAGCGACCGTGCCGTCTTCTCTATATATAATAAGACTCACGGCCGGATGTTCCGACCACACCCGATAACGTGTGCCGGTTGCCGTCACCTCCACACCCTGGGTGAGCGAACCTAGTTGCGGCGTGTCGCCGCTACGATGCGAGTCGACAGCGCGACTGGCGGTAAGATCTTTCATTTGGAATCACGAATAGGAGTGCCCGGCTGGGACGGTGTCGGACGGCGATCCCAATTACTTCTCGGATGAGAGCGGCAACTTGGATGTAGCCGATGCATCTCCCCAATGCTGACGGGTTTATGCAAAAGGGGCAATCGGATTTGCTCCTCTTATTCCTATTCGATCTATGGAGTCGGCCGGCGTGTCAAGGCCGGCAGCCGACCTGCACCACGCTGAATGGCGAAACGTCTACCACGACCGACCAAAACGCTGGTCCGCCATCATAGACGTAACTGCTTACCAATTTGCTAAGCCAAAGCCGGGCATGACCCGAGTTCAGAGGAGTTCCGTCATATAGCAGACATCGCCGGCCATTTTTGATGATGCCAATGACTTGGAACTGCGTTGTATCCAGCTGATTGAGAGATGAAGTCATGCGGCTCGGCATGTTCGAGTGCTCGAGCATTTGGCGTCGACCTTGTTCGCTTTTCAGAAACTCCAGTCCTCTGATAACAGTATCCTCATCTGGCTCCCACACGCCTTCGAGAGATTGCCACGATGTCGTACGCAGTTGGTTGGCGAAAGCGAGATTAGCGATGGCAACGTTAGGAATGACTCCGATTAACTGGGGAGTTTCT
>AR_comb_assmDRAFT_10257328_pt1 | contig 10420 bp, 9 predicted proteins | sample ArasoioldDNA_FD_10543 | JGI IMG/M metagenome (IMG submission 10543) | reverse complement strand
CTCCTACAAGTATTCCGGAGGCGGCATCGAAATCATGCAACTCGCATTGTTAGATCTCACCGGAGAGCCCTTCCACCAGATGATGCAGCGCCTGATCCTCACTCCACTCGGAATGTCCGACAGCACGTACCAGCAACCCCTGCCCGAGAACCTCGTCCCCCGAGCGTCCCACGCCTACAACGAAGAAGGCCAGGCCATGGATGCGCCGTTCCACGTGTATCCCGAACAGGCCGCTGCTGGGCTATGGACCACGCCCTCCGATCTGGCGCGTGTCGCCATTGATCTCCAACGCGCCATTCACGGGCCCACCGGCACGGTCTTAAACGAAGCCTCCGCCCGCCAGATGATTGCGCCTACCGGCGTGGGTCCGTTTGCAGTCGGTTTCGTGATCGAGAAGAAGGGAGAAGGCTGGTACTTCCAGCACAGTGGCGGAAATTGGGGCTTCCGATGCCATCTCCTCGCGCATGTGCGCAAGGGTTATGGCGTGGTCATCATGACGAACAGTGATGCTGCTGGACCGCTGATCGATGAAATTGAAGCGCGCGTCGCAGCCGCCTATCACTGGGATTCGCTCGACAAGCCTATGTTCCGCTGAGAAGGAAAATCCCGAAGCTCAGTCGTAGTGCAGAGCTTCTACTGGATCCATGCGCGCCGCCTTCAAGGCAGGGAAGAAGCCGGAGATCACGCCAATGATCGTCAGGATCGCGAAAGACAGCAGCATCACGGTGGTTGATGCGTGCAGAAAAATATCTCCCTCGTGATTTGTCGTCTTGTACAACTCACTGTAGAGCGGCATAGGCGGGATCACCCAGGTCAGCAAGATTGCCAATCCCATTCCAATCAGGCCGCCGGAAAACGTCAGCACTAGCGCTTCGAGCAAGAATTGCACCAGGATGTGCCGTGGCCGGGCGCCCAGCGCCTTGCGTAAGCCAATTTCTTTCGTGCGCTCCGTGACCGAGACCAGCATGATGTTCATCACGCCGATACCACCCACCGCAAGCGTCACTGCGCCAATCAGTCCGAGCACGGCCTGCAGGCCAAGCGAAAAGGCGTTAATCATCGCCCGGTCTTCAATCGTGTCCCACGTCGGTGTTGCTTTCTCATCCTTCGGATCGAAGTGATGCCGCCGGGCGATCACCTCTCGCGCCGCAGCCAGTGCCTTCTTATTCAGTTCAGGAGCCTGCGGCTGAATGATGATCATGTCCGGATCGCGCACTTGCTTCAATTCCTGGTAGACCTGGAACGGAATAAACGCATTTTCGTTGTCCGGACCCTGATACATCGAGTCCTGAATCTTGTTGCGCATCACTCCGATCACATCAAACTGCTGTCCGCCGAGAATCACCGTTTGCCCGACCGCTGGCGCGCCCTGGAAGACTTTCTTGGCCGCGTTGTAGCCGAAGATCACCACCCGCCGGTGATCCACGAAATCGCCTTCGTTGAAGTAACGCCCTTCCGCGACGTCGATCCTGCGCATCTGTCCGTACGACAACTCCACACCGCGCACATTCATGGAGACGACGCGCGATCCAACCTTGAAGCCGAAGTCGCTGTCTGATTCCGCACTGACCGCACGCAGCAATGGCACTTCGTCGCGCAGCGCTTCCACGTCCTCGTACTCGTACGCCACTTTCTTTCCTGCGCGCTGACCGCCCGCCTGCATGCTGGTTTGCCCGGGCCACAACACCATTACGTTGTTGCCCATGTTCATGAAGGCATGAAGCACGCTCCCGCCCAGCCCTTGCCCGTAGGCCAGCAGAATCACTACCGACGCCAGGCCCCACACGATGCCCAGCATGGTGAGCACCGAGCGCAGCTTGTTGCGCATCAGCGCCTGCCAGCCTTGCGAGATGAGTTCCTTCAGGAACATGACCACTCCACCTCATGGCACCACGACCTACCAGGGCCGCGGGAACCGCCCCGCGCGTCTAGCGGATCCGCACATCTCCCGAGCCCGTATGCACCGTGATCGTCGGACCACCGCCCCGCACCTTGCCGCTGATGTGCTTGTTCGGCGACTCGACCCGTCCCTGGATCGTGGTGGTCAGCGGATGATCGACGTTGATCGTCCCCGATCCCGTCGATACTTCCAGATCAAACGCCGCATCCTGCGGCACATTCACTTCCGCGTTGCCCGAACTGGTTTGCACATACCAACTTCCCGCCGGCTTGCCTTCCAGATCCACGTTGCCACTGCCCGTCTCTGCGCGTGCGCCGCCATTCACGCCTCGAATCTCCACGTTCCCGGAGCCGGTGCCCGCTTTAACGTCGCCCGACCCGACTTCCTCGATGCGAATGTCTCCGCTGCCCGCTTGCAATGTGAGAGGCCCTGCCAGCGAGCGTCCGGTAATATTTCCCGAACCCGTCTCGACTCGAATCTCTCCTCCGATGTTGTCCAGTTGAATATCGCCCGAACCGGCGTGACCCTGGAAGCCGGCCTTCAAACCGTCCGCCGTCTGATTTCCGGAGCCGGTCTCGCTGCGGACAACGGTGTCGGCAGGCACGGTGATCTCGTAGTCCACGGAAATGTTGTGATACGGAACGTAGTCAATCTTTACCCGCGAACCGTCTTGCCGGATCGGCGGATTCTTTTCCAGTTCCGCAATATCGTCCGTGCGCTTGCTCAGCCAGTGATCACCCACGTGAATCTTTCCCGTGATCTCAATGGCGCCTGCTGGGCCCGTGCGAATGGTGACGTCTCCTGACCGCGTGTAGACTTCCAAATTTGCCGTGCCGCTCACCTGAAGTTTGCGCGTGAATGTGCCCTGCACGGAATCGTGTGCCAGCGCTGGCGCTACCCCAAGTGCAATTGCCACTGCCGCCATCAATACGAATCTTGATTTCAACATTGCGAGTCTCCTTGCCATTCGGCTATTCGTAGCGCAGCGAGTCCACCGGTGTCATAGCAGCAGCCCGCTGTGCCGGATAGACGCCGGCTGTAAACGTGATCAATGAAAGTGTTGTGATCGAAACCACTACCGAAAGCGGCGAAATGATGGGATGCGGAACAAAGTCGGGAAGCGGCAAGCTCGACAGCGCCAGGCACGCTCCCATTCCGAACGTGAGTCCGAGCGCCCCGCTCCCCACCGTCAATAACGCCGATTCCGCGAAAAACTGCCGTAGGATGTCGCCCCGCGTGGCACCAATGGCCTTGCGCATTCCAATCTCACGCGTACGCTCGGTCACCGAGACCAGCATGATGTTCATCACTCCGATGCCGCCCAGCGCCAGTGTCACGATGGCGACGCAGCCAAAAAACAGCGTGACCACGTCGAAGATATTCGCCAGCAGCTTCGCGCCCTCCATCGTGTCCCAGATGAACAACGCATCTTTGTCCAGCGGGTCGAAGTGGTGCACTCGCCCAAGAACACGACGCACCTGCCGCACTCCTTCTTCGTGCGCCTCCGCATCTTGTACCTCAAAAACAATGTTGTCCAGAAATCCGCGCACGATCCCTTTCTTCTCCGGGGGAGGGAAGTCGCGCGCAATCGAGGAGTATGGCGCAAACAGGAAGTCGTTGTCCGGCCCGTTGTAGTTGGAGTTCTGCTTTTTCTCTGCGAGCACTCCGATCACCGTGTACGGCACGCTTTTGATCAGGACGCTGGCGCCCACTGCTGGCTGACCCGGGAAGAGTTGCCGTCGTGCCGCAAAGCCGAGAATCACAACTCGATTCGAGTTCTTTTCATCCTCCTCGGTGATCAGACGCCCCTCGGAAAGAATCAGTGATCGGAAATCCTGATACGACGGCCAGATTCCCACCACGCCGCGGTTCGCAGAATTAAACGAACTCACTTCCGGCACGGTGCGGCGCAGTTCCGGGCTGACATTCTTGACGAGGTAGCACTCGTCGCGAATGATTCGCGCATCATCAATCGTGAGCGAAATCTCGCGGCCCGCCGCCCGCCCTCCAACCTGCGAACTCGTGCGGCCTCCCCATACGATGACGAGGTCTTTGCCCAGCGTCTTCATCCGTTTTTTTTGATCGGCGCTGAACCCGCGCCCCAGGCCCACCAGCAGGATTACCGACGCGATTCCCCAAACGATGCCGAACATCGTCAGGAACACCCGCATCTTGTGCGCCCGAAACGTCGAAACCGCCTGGCGGAAGATCTCCAGCAGATTCATAAGGTTTCCGCGTCGCGCTGGCCGTCGGTCCCACCCCTTAGACGGGCAGAGTCCGACTTCGTGAGTAATTACCAGCAGTAGATACGCAAGGCGCGCCCAAAATGTTCACGGACAGCACTTTGAATCGAATGGCATGGCGCAGGCCGAGGCTATTCGCCGGAATAATCGGCTGCTTTTCCGATGGCGTGGGTAAGCTGGTCGGCTAGCTCGGCTGGAATCGGGAGAACAATCTCGTTCGACTGTGGCGTGGCGGGCAACGACGCGATGATGTAAAACCGGCCTGCACCACCCTGCTGGACACGCAGTTCCACCTTGCCGGCTGCGGTGGCAAATTCGATGACCCGTTCATAGCGCGTATCGCTCGTATCTTTCATGGCCGGAAGCGCCAACCGCCAATCAGTTGGACCCTTTTGCAGATGTCATCTTAGCGCAGAGCGTCGCAGGAAAACGGACTGGCGCCCTGAAATGTGTGGAAAAGGCAGGACCCGGGGGAAGGCCGGACCATCCTGGGAACCTCACCAGCATGCGCCTCGCACACCCGGGTCCTATTCTGCTGCTTCCGCGAAACCTTCTATTCTCCCCTTCCACCTTTGTCTGTGACTGCGATCACCATCGGCAGTGAGGTTGGATCACGACCCAGCCCCCATTTTTCGATAGCCTCAGCTTGACCGTGGGGAACCATATGACGAGCATCGAAACTGCGAATACAGGCCATTCCACTACGATCCGTGTTCATGGCGACCTCAACGCCGAACAGGTAAGTCAGCTGGAACGCTGCTGGCGCACAAACTGCAAGAAGGCTGACTCGCTCCACCTCGATCTTTGTAACGTGCGCGAGATCGACGCGGCCGGAAAATCTCTGATCACCCGCATGTTTGCTGCCGGAGTCGAACTCGTCGTGCGTTCACGACGGCGCTCATAGCGTTTTTCCGCGGTGCTTCCCCAGAAGCAGAAAGGGCACGAGCTTGGCTCGTGCCCCAGGCGTCTCTCTCCTCGCTGGACCGCTTACTGCAATACCACCTGATCACCTTCCTTCAATCCGCCCAGCACTTCGGTCTTCGCGCCGTTCGAGATGCCGATATTAACGGCAACCTTTTTCTTGCCTTCCTTGCCCTTCTCATCGGGCACTTCCACCGAGGCTTTCTTATCCTTGTCGTAGAGAATCGAGCCTTCCGGGATCTGCAAGACGTTCTTGTGTTCTTCCAGGATGATTTCCGCGTTCGCCGTCATGGCCGCCTTCAGCTCGCCACCCGGATTGTTGATCGATACCCGCACTTCGAACGTCGTGACATTGTCCTTTTCCACGCCCATCGGTGAGATCTTCGTCACCTTGCCGTTGAAGGTCTTGTCTTTGAACGATTCCACCTTGATGCGCGCGGGCTGCCCGAGATACACCTTGCCGATGTCGCTCTCGTCCACCTTGCCCTTAACGTACACTTCGCTGGTATCGCCTTCCGTCATGATCAGCGTGGCCGACGAGCCCAACACCAGAATTGAACTCACCGCGTCGCCTACTTCCACATCGCGTGACAGGATGATTCCGTCGATCGGCGACACCACTGTGGTGTAGCTCAGTTGCTCTTCCAACTGAACAAGCGTGGCCTTGTCCCGCGCCAGCGATGCGGCGGCCTGCCCGATCTTCGCCTTCAGGACTTGCAACTGCGCCTTGGCCACGTTCATTTTGTTGAGCCCGAGCTCGTAATTCTTCTGAGCGTCGTCCAGCTGCGAAGCTGATACTACGCCTTCCTTCGCCATGCCCTGCGCCCGCTCGTATGCGCGCTTCAGCATCGGAACATCCGGGCCTTCCGCATCCACTTTCGCGCGCTCGTAGTCTGCTTCCGATCCCTTCAGGCTTGCTTCGGACGCTTCCAGCGAGGCGCGCGCCTGCGCGACCTGCGCCGAAATCTCTTCACGATCCAGCTCTGCCAGCAATTGGCCCTTCTTCACGCGGTCGCCGGCATCAACGTACAGCTTCTTTACGATCCCGCTAGCCTTTGACTTGATCTCCACCTTGGTAATCGGCTCAACCTTTCCGGTTGCCACCACGCTCTTCGCCAGGTCGCCCTTTTCCACCTTTGCCAGTTTGGAGGGATCGATCTTGGTGCCCCCGCGGGTCGCCGCAATCAATCCAATGACCGCACACAGCACTACCACCACGCCGATGACTGCGTAGATGATCCGATTGCGACGCTTCTTCTTGCCGTTACCGTTGCCGTTCACATCTGCCTCCTGCCCGCTGCACAAAGGTGGGGACTGGTCTCTCAGTTCATCTTACGGAACTGTCTCAGGATTTGTTCCAAAGCGTTTCCGAAAACACTCGCGGAAATCTTAGGCTTCCCGCTCTGGTACTCCCCTCATACACAACAAAGGACGTTGGTTAGACAGGAACTTGCATAAAAGGAGAGCGATTCGCAGGAATTTTTACCGCGTTGGTTTTTGACTGCCGAAAACTATGGTTGTGCCGCCAAATCGCCCACTCAAAGCTTGAGGCATGAGCAAACACCCTTGCGAGAGAAGAAAGTCGCCCCAAAGCCAGAAGCCAGAAGTCTGAAGCCTGAAGCCCGGAGCCAGAAGCCTGCAGCCTGGAGCCTGACGCCTGAAGCCAGAGGCCTGAAGCCGGAAGCCTGCTTCTCCTTTAAAATGTTAGAATTAGCTTTCCATGATTGCTTTCGTGCTGCTCCGGGTGTTTTTGATTCTGCTCCTGGTCGCGGCCAACGCCTTCTTCGCGGCCGCAGAATTCGCGCTCGTCAGTGTTCGCGACACGCGCATTCAGCAGCTTATTGAAGCGCGCCGTATCGGCGCGCGCACTGTCCAGCGCCTGCACCGCAATCTTGACGAAGTCGTCAACGGTGTCCAACTCGGCATCACTCTTACCAGTCTCTCCCTCGGCTGGATTGGCGAGCCCGTCCTGGCTCGCATCATGGAACAACTCCTCGGCCACGTGCCTCACGCCAACGTCTACTCGCACACGATCGCGATCGTACTCACTTTCACCCTGATCACCTACATGCATGTGATCCTCGGCGAACTGGTTCCCAAAACCCTCGCCCTGCAGCAGGCCGAGCGCGTCGCCCTCGCTGTCGCCGCGCCCATGGATGTCTTCCTTACCCTCGCCCGGCCTTTCCTCTACATCATGCAAAAGTCGGGCGCCTACGTTCTGCGACTCTTCGGCTCACGTGAGATCCGCCACGGCGCCGTCCATTCGCCCGACGAGCTGAAGCTCATCGTCACGGCCAGCCGGCAAGTGGGTCAGATTCCCGAATTCCAGGAAGAAATGCTGCACAACGCGCTCGAATTAGAAAACGTCACCGTGCGCGAAGTCATGGTTCCTCGCCCCAACATCTTCTCTTTGCCCGCCGACATGACGCTCGACGAGGCGCTCTCCCGCGTGGTCGAAGAGCAGCACTCCCGAGTCCCGGTATTCGATCGCCAGCGCGGTCCCGAGCACATCATCGGCGTGCTTTATGCCAAAGACCTCATGCGCTGGATGCGCCTGCGCCTCAGCCTCAGCCCGAATCCCTCCACCGGTGCGCGCATCGCCAAAATGCAGATCAGCCAGATCATGAGAAATGTTCTGGTCGTGCCCGAAACCAAAGTACTTCTCGATCTGCTCACAGAATTCAAAATCCGCAAGCGCCACCTCGCCATCGTGGTCGACGAATTTGGTTCGACCGCCGGAGTCATCACCGTCGAAGATGTACTCGAACAACTGGTGGGCGAAATCGAAGACGAGTTCGACATCCAACCTGCCGAACAACCTGTTCTGACCGAAGAAACCGCCATGGTCCTCGACGGGGCCGTGAGTATTCTCGACCTCGAATCGCAATACGATATCGCCTTGCCTCGCGACGCCGGCTTCGAGACCCTCGCCGGTTTCATCCTCTCCCGCCTTCAACGCATCCCCAAAGTCGGCGATTCCTTTGACTACGACCGCCACCGCTACACCGTCGAAGAAATGTCCGGCAATCGCATCGTCCGCGTGAAAATCAACGCCATCGAGTCCGCCGCCATGGAACAAGCCGGAGACTAAGGCCATCGGACGATCGGGTGATCGGGTCATCTGGCCATCGGGTCATCTAGCCATGGGTCACCTGGCGATTAGTCACCTGGCGATTGGATCAGCGGTCCATCGGACAGTCGAGCGAGCTCAATGTTCCTGCATTCCCTCCCTTACGTCTTGTCATTCCGAACCGTCAGGTGAGGAACCTGCTTCTCGCCGGCAGTGTCTCGACTCCTCCTTCTCGTCGCGGCCGCATCCTTCGTTTCGAACGACAGCGCAGTGGGCATCGCCCGTCATCCCATGCGCATCCCCGCCTGTCTCCCCGCAGACACTTTCAAAATCACTCCCACTCCAGCTATCGTGAATGCCAGCAGCCGACGACCACCTTGCTCCGCTACCTCGCCACCCGCGTCCTCTACACCCTGCCAGTGATCTGGCTCGTCGTCTCGCTCGTCTTCCTCCTGATCCACCTCGTCCCCGGAGACCCGATTCAACAAATGCTCGGTGAGGGTCTCCCCGCCGCCGATCTCCAGGTTGCGCGCCACACCTACGGCCTCGACCTCCCGCTCGGCCAGCAATACCTCAATTATTGGAAGGGCGTCCTTCACGGAAACCTCGGAACTTCCATCCGCTACGGCCAAGGCGTCCGCCAGATGATCGCGCAGCGTTACCCCTACACCCTGCAACTCACCATCGCTGCGCTCGCCGTCGCCATCGTGCTCTCGATCCCTGCCGGCGTGCGCTCCGCTCGCCAGCGCAATCGCTGGCAGGACCGCTGGATTAGCGTCATCAGCCTGTTCGGCCTCTCGTTCCCGAACTTCGCGCTCGGCCCCATCCTCATCCTCTTATTCGCCATCAAGATCGGCTGGCTTCCAGTCTCCGGCGCCGGCAGCCTGGCCAACTTGATCCTTCCCGCAATCACGATGGGAAGCGCGCTCGCCGCCATCCTGACGCGCATGGTCCGCACCTCCATGCTCGAAGAGTTGAATCAGGATTACATCCGGACTGCGCGAGCCAAGGGCCTCGACGAAACCAAAGTCGTCTACCGCCACGCCCTGCGCAATGCCATGATCCCGGTGCTCACCGTCATCGGCCTGCAGTTCGGCGCACTGCTCGCTGGCGCCATTGTGACCGAGACGATTTTTTCCTGGCCCGGCATCGGACGCCTCACCATCCAGGCGATCTCCAACCGCGATTACTACCTGGTGCAAGGTTGCATCTTGGCAATCGGATTAACGTATGTCGCTGTGAATTTTCTGACTGACCTGCTGTATTCCGCGGTGAACCCGAGGATCCGGCAATGACGATCATGGCGTGACCGCATAAATGCGCGTGTTGCCTGATATATACAAATGTGTTATATTGTATATACAGAGGCTACCTATATGACTGTGAACCTGACCTCTATTCGTTTGGATACACGATTGGCGGATGAAGCCGCCAAGGTCCTTGGTGTCAAGTCGCGCACTGAGGCAGTCCACATCGCTTTGCGCGAGATAGTCGCCTTGAAACGATTCAAGGAATTGATGAGGAAGAACGCGGGCAAGCACACTTTTGCTGGGCTGGACGAGTGAATCTCATTATTTTCGACACTTCGGTCTTGGTGGATGACCTGCGAACTGGGTGTCACGAGGAAAAGATTCCGAGTGTTGCAGGATTGGTGCGTTCGTCATCCGTCGTGCTGGCGGAACTTCTGCGTGGAGCAACCACTTCCTCCGAGCGTGAAATCGTCCTGGAACTGTCACGGAATCATCCCATCCTGACTCCGACCGAGAACAATTGGCTGGAGTCTGGTGAAATTTTGAGTAAGATGCGGGCTGATCTAGGATTTGCTCCCGACAAACTACGCGCTATTCACTTTGACATTTTGATTGCGCTCACGGCGCGTTCCCATGGTGCGCGCCTGATAACTTCGAATCGGCGTGACTTCTTGACGATCCAGAAATACCGGAAATTCGAGATGGAAGTATGGTAATCGCAAACTAACGCCAACCATCAGGGAACCGATCCGACATGCAACTACGAGAAGCCCTGCTATCCTCTGTGCGATGGGTGGTTAGAGACTTTTCCTAAACGTGTCCACCGCCGCCATCTCGCTCCCACGCCTCGCCCGCCACAACCCGCTGGCCGCGATCGGCGTCACGCTCGTGATCGCATTCGTCCTCTGCGCGCTGCTCGCCCCGATCCTCGCGCCGAACGATCCCGCGGCCATCGATCTCCCGAACCGCCTCGAACCTCCCACACGCTCTCACTGGTGCGGCACAGACGAGCTCGGCCGCGACATCTGCTCCCGCC
>AR_comb_assmDRAFT_10075778_pt1 | contig 10420 bp, 6 predicted proteins | sample ArasoioldDNA_FD_10543 | JGI IMG/M metagenome (IMG submission 10543) | reverse complement strand
CCGGATCAATTGAATAGCTGCATCGATATCAACTAAATTGTTGTATGAGATGTCTTTGCCGTGTAATTGTACAAAGATCTCTTCAAGATTTCCCCTGAAGGACGCTTGTTGATGAGGATTTTCACCGTATCGCAATGTTTTTATCTGCTGATTTGCGACATCCGTATCCCTATCATTAAAATAATTGCTGATCGCAATGTCATACCGTTTGACAATATCAAAAGCGATAGCCGCAAATTTTTTTCTTTGTTCGAGGCTCGTTTCTCCCTTTTGTCCGTTCAGTATTGTTTTCAGTTCCGGGTAATTATTTTTTGAAGCAATGACAAGAACATCTTTAAAATTCTTTGCGGCGCCCCGAATCATCGACGGTCCGCCGATATCTATTTTCTCAATAATTTTCTGTTCGTCATCGGTTGATGCAACCGTTTCCTCAAACGGATAAAGATCGACAATGACCAGGTCAATTTCAGGGATATCATATTGCTGCATTTCCTTTATGTCCGTCTCATTGTCTCTTCGGCCAAGTATTCCACCAAAAACGGAGGGATGAAGGGTTTTAACTCTGCCGCCCAGTATAGAGGGATAAGATGTCAGCTTTTCAACGGGGATCACGGGAAGCTCTAAGTCTTCGATAAACTTTTGTGTACCACCCGTGGAGTAAATGGTAACCCCTAATTCCGATAATGTTCTAACGAGAGGTTCTAGCCCGTCCTTATAAAAAACAGAAATTAAAGCCGTACGAATTTTTTTATGCATAATCTTAAATTAAAAAGGAAGGCAAGCAATAAGAGGCGCAAATCTACTTTAATTCAGATTCATCACAAAGGCACCTTTTGTATTTACGTCATAGTATGGAATCGATAAGGAGTTGCAATCTTTTATCCAATATTTTAGTTTCCATGCAGGCACTGAACCATCAAAAACAACCTGCCGGATATTGAAGACCCTGGTTAACGAAGAGAAATAAAGTTTAGGGTTTTTTGAAACCACTACCACATCTATCGGGATCTTTGAATCTGCGGTGGCAAACTCATGATTCCCGTCAATCAATAGAATTCTCTTCGATCCATATTGAATAAAGTTTTCCTGGTCCGCAAAACCTCTAAGGCGATCAACCGGTTCAACACGATTTAAAACCCGTGAAGGCGTTAAATGAAAATTTATCACAAAATCATCGGAAAGGATATCGCTATCTCCAACGAAGAAATAATCTCTTCCAATTATTATGTCAATCGCCTGGTGCCCCGGAATATTATATACGATCAATTTCTCCTGGCGACAGGCCCGGTAGAAGGAAGATGATCTTAGAGCAGCGAAAAATAAGAGACCAATTGCTGCCACGATCGCACCCGCCTTTTGTTTTTCCATTAGCCAATACCCGAACCCGGCAACGATGATGATCAATAACGTTGCCTGTGCAATATTGATCTGCATCCCACTCCATAAAGACCAGGGAAGCGACTCAATTCTCTCAATATAAGTATTCATAACCCAGATAAGCCATGAAATGATCTTACCGGAAAGCAAGGCGAGGAAGGAAATAAAGGAAAAGGCACAAAGAAAAATTTCGCCCAACACAATAATACTTGACAAAGGAACTGCCACAAAATTTGTGAGCAAAAAGAAATTGGGGAATTGATGAAAATGGTAAATGCTAAATGGCGTAGTGAGTAATTGTGCTGCAATGCTCACCGCATTTAATTTCCAAATAAGATCGAGTATTCGATTCTTTATGAATACAAGGTTGTAAATCGGCTTCACAAAGATCACGATGCTCAGGACTGCTACATAAGAGAGTTGGAAACCGACATCCCACAACCAAAAAGGATTAATGCATAACAATACGAATGCAGAAAACGCAAGTGTATTGTAGATCGAAGCTTTCCTGGAAAGACTCTCCGCTACCACAATGCAGGAAAACATAAGTGCTGAGCGTAGAACTGACGGCTGGCCACCTGCCAGTAAGCTAAATAACCAGAGTCCTGAAATTATTGCTAACGGGTTAAACCATTTCGAAACCTTTTTTCTTCGCAAGGGTTTTAAGAGCTGTACCAATAGCCAATAGATAAGCCCCAGGTGCAACCCGGAAATGGCGATGATATGGACAACACCTGTGTTGGTGTATGACTGCACGAGGTTTTTATCAAGATCATCTTTGTAGCCAATTAATAAGGCTTCGGCAAGTCCCGATTCCTTCTCACCTGCTATGTTTGTTCTGAGAATGGATAAAACTTTTTTTCTTATGGAAAATAATGTTCTTCCAAATAGTGATCCCTTCTTTTTATCCAGGACGATAAATCCGTCCTTTTTCAAAAATCCCTGGTGCGTAATTCGCTGGAAAAGGCAGTAGCGTTTATAATCAAAACCACCGGGGTTACCTGCGTTCTTTACTTCCTGCAATGGTGTTGAAAAGATTATTTCTGAACCATAATCTAAAGATGAGATATCAGCACTCTTTTGAAAGTAAATAAGAGCATCACCCTTTGTGGCAATAAATTCATTGTTTTTGCCAATGGCTACGATAGTTGCAACAGCCTTGTACGAATTTGTTTTTTCAACAACTGGGTCCTGCAATATAGCCACTATATCATCGCCATTTTTGTAATGTTTGCCGTACGAACTTACATCGTGACGTATATCCTGGTACCAAACAAGCAGGCTACCAAGTGCAAGAAAAATAATGACGATCGCAACACCACTTATTACGGCTAACTTATATCTACGATAACTTGTGAGTAGAAACCAGGTACTTAGAAGAACTAATGAAAAGATAAATGCACCCCACAGAAATTGCAGGGGCCATTGAAAAATCCATTGTAAAATAATACCTGTTATCAGGGGCACCAGGAATCTTATGAATGGCGCCTTTTTCCAAACAGGGATTGTCGCGACCATTCTTAAAGGTCGTCCCCGCGAGCCCGATTCCAATGATTATTTTATCATTAAACCATCGGTTTCAAACCAAAAAATCCTGGTGGATTGTATCTTTAATTCTTCAATTTTTTTTACATGAGAAAGGCAATTTTAATATTGAGCGGGCTTCTGATCATTCTCTTTTGTAATTCGCAAACTCTTAAACAGCTCGAGTCAAAGCGCGTCCATTTGTCCAATGGCTGGAACCTTACGCCTGCAGGCAAAAGCCTGGCGCTTGGTGACCTCCCTTTGAATATTGCTGTTTCTGTTTCAAAGAAATATTTGGCAGTTACGAACAACGGACAAAGTACCCAGTCTTTGCAGTTAATTGACGTGAAGAATGAGAAGGTTGTAAGCAGTGTTATCATTCCAATGTCGTGGTACGGTTTAAAATTCAGTGCCGATGAGAAATTCTTATATGCGTCAGGCGGAAATAACAACTGGATATTAAAGTATGCCATTCGAAACGATAAACTTATTCTAAAAGATAGCATCAAACTCGGTGACAAATGGCCAACCAGGATCTCGCCGGCAGGAATTGACATTGACGACGCAAAAGGGCTGTTATATGTAGTTACAAAAGAAAATAACTCTCTTTATGTCGTTGACCTCAGTACAAAAAAGATACTTCAGCAAAAGAGTTTGAATGGAGAGGCCTATACGTGTTTATTATCGCCCGATAAAAAGTTATTGTACATCAGTTGCTGGGGCTGTGACAAAATCTATGTATACAATACACAAGTGAGAGAATTTTCCGGTGAGATCGCGGTGGGTGACAATCCAAATGAAATTTGCCTTTCAAAAAATGGTGCTTACTTGTATGTGGCTAATGCAAATGACAATTCAGTAGCGGTCATTAATATCAACCAAAGGAAGGTCCTTGAAGTTTTGAATGCTGCTCTTTATCCTAATGCACCGAGTGGCTCCACTTCAAACGGAGTTGCGCTGAGTGAGGATGAAAAAACTTTGTACGTTGCAAATGCAGACAATAATTGCCTTGCCGTGTTCGATGTAAGCAAACCTGGTTTCAGTAAAAGCAAAGGATTTATTCCTACAGGATGGTATCCTACTAATGTAAAAGTTATCGGTAACAAAATTTTTGTTTCAAATGGAAAGGGATTTTCATCAATGGCTAACCCGTTTGGTCCGAATCCAACCCGGCAAAGGAGTGAGGCAATATGGCATGCCGGAGATACCAGTTCAAAAGAACAATACATCGGCGGGCTCTTCAGAGGTACCATGAGTATTATTGATGCGCCAGCCGAAAAACAACTGAGCGTTTTTTCACAAGTTGTTTACCAGAACACACCTTATAATAAGCAAAAAGAAACTTCAGGTAAAGGAGAGGCCGGTAATCCTATTCCTATGAAAGTGGGAGAGAAGTCACCGATAAAATATGTGTTCTATATTATTAAGGAAAACAGAACTTATGACCAGGTGCTTGGCGATGTCAAAGAAGGCAATGGTGACAACTCATTGGTTTTATTTGGTGAAAAGATCACTCCAAATCAACACAAACTGGCAAAGGAATTTGTATTGCTGGATAATTTTTATTGTGATGGCGAGGTTAGCGCCGATGGACATAACTGGAGTATGGGAGGCTACGCGACAGATTTTTTAGAAAAGAACTGGCCGACCAACTATGGAGGTCGTGGTGGTGATTATAATGGGGAAGGCACCAGGACCATCGCTAATAACAAAAACGGTTTTATATGGGATCAATGCAAAAGGCATGGAGTTACATACAGAACTTACGGAGAATTTGCTGATGACTATAAGGCAAACATACCCGTTTTGGAGCATCATTTTTGTCCTTATTTCACCAGCTGGGATCAGAAAGTAAGAGACACAACTAGATTTTATCAATGGAGGAAAGAGTTTGATTCATTGCTCGCTGCCAATGCGGTTCCTCAATTCAATTCACTTCGTTTCATTAACGATCATACAGAGGGACTGGCGATAGCCAGGCCGACTCCGTTTGCTCACGTTGCTGATAATGACTGGGCAGTTGGCTTATTTGTAGAGCATTTAAGCAAAAGCCGGATCTGGAATGAGAGTGCGGTGTTTATTGTTGAAGATGACGCACAAAATGGGCCGGATCATGTGGATGCTCATCGGACCACCGCGTATGTTGCGGGCGGGTTTGTGAAAAGGAATTTTGTGGATCATACAATGTATTCAACTACTTCCATGCTCCGGACGATGGAACTCATTTTAGGCATGCCTCCAATGACACAGTATGATGCGGCAGCTGAACCCATGTGGCGCTGTTTTGCTTCAACACCAAATTCAGATCCGTTTACTTCCCTGCCTGCGCAAATTGACATTACTGTAAAAAATATGGCCATGAACGAATGGCAACGACGTTCAGAGAAATTTGATTTCTCAAAAGAAGACGCAATACCTGATATGGAGTTCAATCTTGTGTTGTGGCATGGACTAAAAGGTGATGATATTCCTTTGCCCGCACCCAAACGGGCTGCCTTTGTAAAAATTAATGACAAGGCGAAAGACAAAGATGATGATTGATCATCCCAGGTCCCACTTTGTATTAAATCACATTTCCTTTCAACTTGCCTCGCAAAGCAATTTTTTCAGGTAAGCGATCTGCCCGATGTGATAAATATCATGCTGAATGATGCCATGAAGCAAGAATCTAAAGTTATATTCCCGGTATTCAACCTCTCCCAAAAGAAACTCATCATCCTTGGTCTCCAGCAATTCGATAATGAGGTCATGAGTAACTTTGAATTGCGCCATGCCCTTTTCCCACGTATGTTCATTTGGGTTAATTTCTCTCCAGTCAAGTTTTTCAAAACTTGCAAGGTCCTTTTCTTGATCTTTTTCTAATCTTTTCAAGGTGAATTCTGCCCAGGTATTCATATGGTAGAGCAGTTCGATCAGGGAATGTGAATTTTCGTTTGGTTTTTTGTAAACAATAGCCGGATCAATCTCCTGCAAAAGTTTCATTACTGATCGTCCATACCAGGGTTCTCCATCTAAGACTGAGTGAAGCGTAGTGATAATGTAGTCAATTTCCTTTCTCATGAGGTTTAGATTTGAAATGCGAAATAAGGAAAAAAATACTTCGAAGAATCATTCAATTACATAAAAGGCTTAGAAAACGAAACCAGGAACGAGAAAATTTTTTGTCTTCCTGTAACCTGGTTAAAAGAACAATAGTCAAAATTAGCTGGGAAGAGTGTGCCTGCTCAGTTTATTTAATAAGTGTTAACCCGTAATCACTAATTTTATCACAACCAAAAACATTATAGAATGAAAAAGCTGTTTGCTTTTCTGTTCATCACCTTTGTAGTTTTCTCATCGTGTCGCTTTGTAACCGGTCAAAGGATCCGTGGAAATGGCAATGTAAGAACCGAAACCAGGTCACCAGGAAGTTTTAAATCTGTTGCTTCTCATGGTTCATTCGACGTATTTGTTTCGAGTGGTGAGCAGGCAGTGAAGATTGAAGCCGAAGAAAACCTGCTTCCATACATCGAAACATATGTGGAGGGTTATACGCTGCATGTAGAAACAAAAGATAATTATTGGCTTAGTCCGGGCCATAAAGTGAAAATATTCGTTTCGTCTCCCGACTATGAAAGTATTCGTTCCTACGGCTCAGGCGATATTATTGGAGAATCAAAAATTACAAATGCTTCAAAACTTGAATTAGGAGTGAACGGAAGTGCGAACATCAAGATGGACGTAGATGCACCTGAAATAAATACAGAGACGAATGGAAGTGGCGATATTTTTTTACGGGGAGAAACAAAATCATTTGAAGGTGAAATTCATGGCAGTGGCAACATAAAAGCCCTTGACCTGAGATCAGGTGATGCAACAATTAAGATCTACGGTAGCGGTGACGCTGATGTGTTTGCGGATGGAAAATTAGATGTTCATGTAGCCGGGAGCGGCGATGTAAACTATAAAGGAAATGCACAGGTCTCAAGTAGCATTGCTGGAAGTGGAAGAGTAAAGAAAGTAGACTAGGGAGAACCGCAATTTTCAGGATCATTTACCCTCTTTGAACAACCGAGCCCAGGTGTTCAGGAATCAGCCAGTTTGAGTACATTTATTGCCAACGCTTTCTAAATGCTGTTCAATTCAATTGCATTTGTAATATTTTTTTTAATAGTAACTACCCTATTTTTTTTATTACCCCATAAGTACAGATGGTTTATTCTATTAGGGGCGAGCTGCTATTTTTATATGGCGTTTATCCCTGTATATATTCTTATCCTGGGGTTTACAATTGTTGTAGACTATTTCGCCGGCATTTACCTTGAAAAGGCGAAAAGGAAAAGAAGGCTATTTCTTATAATGAGCCTTGTGGCCAACATCGGTGTGTTGGCTTTTTTTAAATACTTTAATTTCATTAATGAAAGTATAACTACACTGTTAAAGGGTGTTGGTATGTCTAACCCAGTGCCATTTTTGAAGATTATTCTTCCAATTGGCCTGTCCTTCCACACATTCCAGGCGATGAGCTATACCATTGAGGTTTACCGGGGAAATCAAAAAGCTGAACGCAATTTTGGTATTTATGCGTTATATGTGATGTTCTATCCGCAATTGGTTGCCGGACCAATCGAACGGCCGCAAAATCTGCTTCATCAATTTTATGAAAAACATGAATTGAATTATGACAATGTGGTTTCCGGTTTGAAGATGATCATGTGGGGATTTTTTCAAAAATTGGTAGTTGCGGACCGGCTTTCCATTTACGTTGACGCGGTATATAACAACCCGGAAAATCATTCAGGGCTCACCTTGTTGCTGGCGACAATCTTCTTTGCCTTTCAAATTTATTGTGACTTTGCAGGATACTCCAATATAGCGCTCGGCTCAGCAAAAATTATGGGCTTTAAGCTTATGACAAATTTCAGAAGGCCATACTTTGCCAAATCTATATCAGAGTTTTGGACACGATGGCACATTTCTTTGTCGTCATGGTTCAGGGATTATCTTTATATACCTCTGGGGGGAAACAGAGTTTCTGTTCCGCGGTGGTGTTTTAATTTGTTCTTTGTTTTTCTATTGAGCGGGTTATGGCATGGAGCGAATTGGACATTCATTCTCTGGGGAGCAATTAATGGACTGTATCTGATTTTTTCTTTGCTGTTCAAAAAGTTCAGCGAAAAATTTTCGGTAAATAAAGGGTTGAAGAAAAGTACCGGGATCTCTCTTTTTGTTCAAATGGTTACGGTATTTTTATTAACGAATTTTGCCTGGATCTTTTTCAGGGCCAGCTCCATTGACAAGGCCTTCTTGATCATAAGAAAGATCTTCACGTTTAAAGGCCCTCTGTTTATTAGCACACCTTCTTTAATGATTTATTCTTTACTGGCGATCGGTTTGTTGCTTCTCTGTGAATTTTTTACTGAGTTTTACCCGCAAGTAAGTTTAATTAATAACAAATACAAGCCTGTCCGCTATATGGCCTATGCAAGTCTTATTACGATTATATTAGTAATGGGAGTGCTCGACGGAGGGCAGTTTATTTATTTTCAATTTTAATGAAAATGAAACGTTCCAGACACCTGCGTGTTGTCAGAAAAATTCTAACTAACCTGGTCATTATATTCTGCCTCATGTTTGTTATCGACAGGGTATGTGGGAAGGTATTGGAAAAAATTTATTTTAAACAAGATCATGGCTATTATTACGCCATTACTTACTCTATTTCAAAAATGACTTCTCCCATGGTAATAATGGGATCTTCCCGCGCGAATCATCACTATATTTCATCAGAGTTTCAGAAAGCGTTCAATATGCCTGTTTACAATACTGGTAGTGATGGTAATTATATTTTTTTCAATGAGGCTCTTTTGACGTGCATGTTAAAAAGATATGATCCTAAGATCATTATTCTGGATATACTGGATGATGAGTTTCTAAAAGGAAGCAGAAGCTATGACAAGTTGAATGTGCTATTGCCTTACTGTGATGAATATCCCGAGATCAGATCAATAGCTTACTTAAAAAGTCCTTTTGAAAAATATAAATTAGTTTCAAAAATTTATCCTTACAATTCCCTTCTTTTAGAAAGCCTGACAGGCTGGCTTAACATGCATAATAAAAGAGATTCTCTTTCAGGTTTCATTCCTTTGCACGGTGCATGGAATCAAAGTGCTCAGACAATTAAATATGATGCGTCTGTCGATCCGCGTAAGGTCCAAGCCTTCGAGAACTTTGTAAATATGTGCAGGACGCATGGCATACGATTATACGTATTCGTCTCTCCCAGTTATGGCATTTATGAGTTTAATCAAACACTTGAAATAGCTGCCGGATTAGGGCAAAAAAATGGTTTTCTTTTTCACAGTTATATAAATGATCCGGTCTTTAATAATGGCAATTTATTTAAAGACACCAGGCATTTAAATGTAGAAGGTGCCCGATTATATACCAACTTGGTCATTGAAGATCTAAGAAAATTTCCGACGAATCCCTGGTAGTCCTGAAAATCGCGGTTCTGTGCTCTATTTGCTGAGGTACATACTCCTGTCCTTATACAATTGCCTGAAATAAGGATCCCGGAGATCTTTTATGAAACGTATCGCTTCGCCGGTTGATTTCATTTCCGGGCCGAGTTCCCTGCTGACACCAGGAAATTTTTCAAAACTGAATACCGGCTCTTTGATCGCAAAGCCACGAAGTTTCTTATCAAATTTGAAGTCCTTTAATTTCTTTTCACCTAACATGATCTTAGTGGCAATGTTAAGATAGGGGATCTGGTATGCCTTTGCAATAAAAGGTGTTGTTCTCGACGCCCTTGGATTGGCCTCGATCACATATACTTTCCCATCCTTGATTGCAAATTGAATATTGATCAGCCCTTTTATGCTTAATGCCCTTGCGATTTTTTCGGCATAAAATTCCATCGTGGTCACTTCCAACGGCGTCAAATTAAATGCAGGGAGAACCGCATTACTGTCACCACTGTGGATACCGGCAGGTTCAATATGCTCCATCACTCCCATCACATGAAAATCTTCGCCATCAAAAATAGCATCGATCTCTGCTTCCTGGCATCGATCAAGGAAGTGGTCAACTAAAATTTTATTTCCAGGAATGTGCTTTAACAAACTTATCACCGCTTTCTCAAGTTCCTCGTCATTGATCACAATTCTCATTCTTTGGCCACCCAACACATAGCTAGGACGGACCAGGACGGGATAACCAACCTTTTGTGCCACTTCTACTGCGTCGTCAACATCGTAAGCGGTGCCATAATTAGGGTACGGAATATTGAGCTCTTTAAGCATATCACTGAATCGACCGCGATCTTCAGCGATATCCATATTGTCGAAACTGGTGCCGATGATCTTAATTCCTTTTTCATGGAGGAGCTTTGCAAGTTTCAGGGCTGTTTGCCCTCCCAGTTGAACAATGACACCCTCTGGTTTTTCGTGTTCAACAATTTCCCACAAGTGTTCCCAATAGACAGGCTCGAAATAGAGTTTATCGGCCATGTCAAAATCTGTCGAAACAGTTTCAG
>AR_comb_assmDRAFT_10252381_pt1 | contig 10422 bp, 16 predicted proteins | sample ArasoioldDNA_FD_10543 | JGI IMG/M metagenome (IMG submission 10543) | reverse complement strand
TTGAAAGTGGATTAACACAGGGAAAACTCTACCCAAAAAGCGACGGTCGAGAAAACTACCAAGCCAAAGAAACTACCACCACTACCAGCGACGATCTAGAGATATGAATCTCGAACTGGACGATTCTGAGGTTTTAACATTACGCTGGTTATTAATTCAGGATCTACCTTATGCCAGAGGAAGAATGGACACCAACGACGGAGGACGACGAAAGACAGCGGAAATTATTCTTAAAGATATATACTCCATTCTTTCAAAACTTCCAAATGTATGAATGTAAAGGCTGCAAACGCATGGTCGATTGCATAAGAGCGAACGACGGCCTTTGTGAGAGGTGCATGAGAACGATATGATCACCCCTGGAAAACTTGCAGAACTTCCGCCCGGTAAATGGGTTAAGAAGAAAAAACAGGAACTAGAGCCAGGGCCTAATCTTATAGCTAAGAAGGTTGATAACGATGTTGTCGAATGCGACGTTATCTTTTGGCCTCGCCTAAAATTTTCAACCAACCTGCACATATAATAAAATATTAATAATACTGTATTATAATATGGTATTAAATGGTTGTTAGAGAGAAGGTAGGGCAGCCTATCCAAATGACTAGCGGTAAGAGAGGGTTCAACATTTCTTTGTATGTAGATCCCGAGCAAATGAAGGTGCTGGAAGAAATTCGCTGGAGAGAACATCAGTCGATGAGCAGCATAGTTAGGAGGGCATTAACTGAATATATAAAAGCTCACGGTGCAGGGAATGAAACATTCCGTCTTGACAACTGGCAAAGCAATCCAACGTTTCAAGCAGTACCGACGATCCTTTCAGATAATGAGAGATGGCGTTCTCATTTAAAGGACTGTAATAGGGACGAAAAACTTAAGCTGTTAAAACAAGCCAACATGATCCGAAGCCAGATAATAAGCGTAGGTTTGGACAAAAGAAGATGATCGAATACAAACGTATCAACTACAACATGCCAGACTCAATGCGTTCTAAAACAAAGAAATGTCCTTCCTGCGGACGACAGCAACTAGCATGGAATTACCTGGATAAATACTGGCAATGCCAGAAATGTTCGTATAGGAATACCGCACTACCACAACAGCAATGACAGACGATTTAACTTACGCTGAAACTGTTGATATTCTGGAGGACTTTCTTCGCCTTGGACTCTGTACTGTTGAACGAGGACAAACACAGGTTGATGATGTTTACAAGATCAGCGATTTCGGTATCTGGCTTGGGGACACAAATCGCTTCCACGAATATGATGACCTGCCTGAACGAAGGGACGAATTGAGAAGAATGTATGAAAAGGAAAAACTAAAGAAATGAACTGGAAATGCACCGCTATCAAGGGGCATATCGATCTCACAAAAGCGGACATAACGTTTTTCACGGGTGGACTTGCAATGCCAGAAATGAAGAAAAAATGGTCTGGTAGTGTCTGCATAAAATGTGGTAATCCAATGCTTGCATGGAACGGCAAGGAATGGAATTGTCGATATTGTGGCTGGAAACTGGTCTAATGAAAAGACAGGCAAACGAGCAACCAGATTGGGCAGTCGTTAAGGAAATTAACGCTATCCACGATCAGGGCGGTCGCCTTAACGAGAGCGAAATATCAATAACAACCAAAAAGATAACGATACGAAGACAATACCTCATGCCCGACGGGACGATTCGTGTAATGAAGAACGTCTATCCTGGCGTCGAAGATCTAACCTGCATAAGCGATATGTTCATGCTGGAGGTTGGGAAATAAAATGAAAGATAACAACAGAATTTTAACATTCGACTGTCCTTATTGTTTACAGAAGGTTATGAGATTCAATTTCGGACAAGTAGCTCCACAAGGCAACGTCCAATGCACTGAATGTAAAAAAACTGTGGATATAAGAGATTACGTCGAAGCAGATATGAAAGTGTGGTTTTTGTACGTGACAAAACATGGTTAGATACGTTTGGCGGGTACACTGCGAAAAGCATGGCATCGACTTCCGTCGCATAAAGAAAACAGAATGCAATAATTTCATCAAAAATCATATCAAAATTACCGGCTGCATGGACATTGAGGACGAACCAGAACTTGTAGAAGCACCCTATTTGGGATAACGTCCCTGTCCAAAAGGACAAAGTTTATAGGCTATCTGCGAGGAGATAAGTTCCGGTAGTTTGTGCAATCACTAGGGGACAGTAGGCAAGTTGACGAAGAACGACTCCGGCAGTTACGGAAAGAAGAACGAGAACTTTACAAAGCCTTAGATGGCGACCAGGAGACGTTAAAATCAAAAATTATCCGGCTGGCCGAGATAATCGAAGAACGAATCAACCTTGCCGATACGATGTTACCGAAAGACTTTACGATTAACCAGATTTCTTCAAACATTTCCAGAACGTTACGCTCATTCCAGATGCCTTTTGCTCACTGGGTTTCGGAATATCTTCCAGAAAAATACAAGAACCCGAATATACACAAGCATAACAAACTTATCATTACCCTGAAAGAGCTGCTAGATCAGTCGGTAGAACCGACGGAACGAATAGAACAATGTTCTAACATGCAACTCGAAACACTTGTCTCTTATATCAAAAGAGCAAAGGACATGTCTGATGATGTCGGAACGTTACTAAACCACAGACTAGAAGCAGCACAGCAAGAAGCAATTGCAAGGGGCATGGGAGAAATAGGAGGGGACAAAATAAGGGATTCAATTTCAGCTCGTGATTATCGTTACGAAATACCTGAAAGTGCCACACTGGATGAACTAAATCATGAAGTTATAACCCAGGGGGAACGAGTACGGGAAGCATACCGCGTTTTTCTTTATGACAAATACTGGCCTTATCGTGCAGGCACAGAAGCAAAAGCACGGCAATATGGAAATTCGTTCCGCGTTTACGCAAACATGATTGAGATTATCAACGAGGAAAAATGGTCAGGCGAAGGCGACTTCTGGTTTGACCGTAACTACTGGAAGAAGGTTCAATCCGCCCACAAAAGCGGTAACAGTACGTTCTTTCCAACCACGTTATGTGCACATTGTTCGGCAGATATCGATAACGACCCAAAAGACTTCCATGTTATGAAATACGATTCTTCCAGTCCAACTGGCTTCAGGTGTGACAATTGCAAAGGCATTGAAGTCCTTGATCGTTTCAATTCAAGAGAACAGGTAGGCGATAAGAGTCCTGAAGTGGACAGACTTGCATCCGAAATTTGCAATCATATCGTCCATTATGTAGAAATATTTCAAGACGTCCGCAAATATAGTATGAATCCTGCTATCTATGCTCGGAAACGGGCAATATCACAACCTTTCAGAGAAGCGGCATTTGGCAAAGATAGACTTGTCGTCCCTCGAAAGAAAACGACGGCGGCTGCAAAGGCTTGAGCGACCAAGTTGAAGAATACCCACTTGTAAAAATTCCAATTGAAAACCTACAGTTCGACGAATCAAATCCTAATAAACCCACAAAAGAACAGATAGCCGCTATAAAGAAATCATTTCACCGCTTTGGCTACTTAGTCCCTATTATAGTAAACGAATCCTATGAGATAGGAGATGGTGAACATCGAGCCCTTATCTATAAGGAATTGGGAATAAAAGAGATCCCTGCCTACGTCGTCCCTAAAATTAATGACGATATCGAAAGGCGTCTTCTGCGACAGACAATGAACAAATTGAGAGGCGAGCATGAACCAAAACTAGATGCACAGGAGATCGCCCTCATATTCAAGAACGATAAATTAGATAACCTGGCCGAACTGCTAGCCCAGGATCGCCAAACTCTGGAAAAAATCCTAACGAAAGAAATGGGAATCCAGTTCGAAAGAGAGGACAACTTCAATGTTGTTAAAGCACTCGAAGAAATAGTACCCGATACCCAGCTAGGGGACATGTGGCAGCTTGATCAGCACCGCGTTATCTGTGCGGATAACAGCGATAAAGCAAGTTTGCACCGGCTAATTCAAGACAATAGCATTGAATTAGTATTCGCAGATCCACCTTACAACCTTGATTTTGATTACAACGAACATGACGACGACCTGTCCAACAAGGACTATTTCTTTCTATGCAAGAACGCTTATGATAACGTTAAGAACGTAACGTCCAAAGTGGTGATAACGCCAGGGCCCCGCAACATTACCATCTGGTACGACATTGCCGGAGCACCGAAAGACATAGGAATATGGTATAAACGAAATTCATCTACTTACGGATCGCTATTTATGAGAAGATTATGCGAGCCAATTTTGTTTTTCGGAGAGTATGACGCTAAGAATAAACGTCCTACAGACTTCTTTGATTATACGAGAACAGTCGATAACGAAGCCAAGGCAATAGAAAAGGAAGTTGGCTTAGAAAAGTTTGCACCATGGAAGCCCATAAAGCTCATCACCGACATAATAAAACAGTGGTCGTCCCCAGGGGACATAGTCCTAGACCCGTTTCTCGGAAGCGGAACGACACTCATAGCAGCTGAGCAAACAAAAAGAATCTGTTACGGAATAGAACTCGACCCCCATTATGTGGACGTTGTCGTTAAGAGATGGGAAGCAATGACTGGAAAAACAGCAAAAAAAATTGTGCCCCTAAAGGTTTAGTTAATCAGTTAACGCATGTACTAACCTATCACATCGAACGTTAACATCAATTCCAACCTCGCCATAATATTGCTGCAAGTTGTTGCATTTATGCAAAATTATTTGTTCGGGAGTTGGATCTGGGTTTGTCCACATCTTGTTCATATTGCTAGCGTTATATAATGCCATTACTACGACGGCGACTGCTATTCCTGCTATAATTAATGCAAATAATTTTTCATTAGAAGACAAAGGAGTTTATTTAAACTCCTCTGGGTGCTCTGCTACGTACTTTATCGATTCGTGGAGACGAAGTTCCCTTGCTACCAACCCATCGAACGCCATTGCTTTTCGTACTTTGGTTTTTTCCTTGCCATTCTCGTCAGTGTATTTTTCTTCCTGCTCGTCCTGTGCTCTCCAAAGCCCAAATGTCATGTCGTTAAAGTTCTCCCATAAGGTAACAGACTTCCCCTTTGCGGTCAAACCTATAACTGGCACTGGTATTGGAACTTTGGCTTTTTCCTGAACTTCCTTTTGTGTCTTTTCCTTCTTTGGTTCTGCTATTGTATAGTAGTCTGGGAAGAAACGATCTGCAATATCCCACCCCTTGCGAGTACTTTGGTAGATATACTTTGCTGCTTTTTCCGTAAGCTTCACTTGAGCCATCTTATTGTATACTTGCAAAAGTTCTGTCCATTCTTCTACGATATTCAATAGACTTGTTTGGAAGGTTTTTAACAACGCAACAGGATCCCCTATGTGTTTTATGGTATTTGCTGCCAGATCTGCACCCTTGGCGAACGCTCCGTTTGAACATACCAGTCGCATCGTAAAGAGCTTTACCCCTAATGCTACGCCGGTATTATAGCCATTAGAGATACAGAAGCCCAATTTCAACTGATCATTTTTCTTGAACGAACCTTCGATTGTTTCCGTTATGTTTGTTTGTACTATCCAGTGACAAGTGTTGCCTCCTCTCGAAACCTTCTTACTGATCTTTTCTATCTTGAAGCCTTCACCTTTAGCCAGCTCAGGAAACGTATCTTTCATACGTTTTTGCATACCTTCCAAGATATCATCGATCGCTTCAAAAGGGACGAACGCCTGACTATCCGGCAAGCTTACTCTCACAAAGGGTTCTGTTGTACCTGCGACTTTCTGCACTTCAATTTTCATTCCAGAATACCCCGCAATTTTTCCTTCGGCGTCAGTCCTCATAACTGGGAGCTCTGTATATCCGTACTTCTTCCACTGGTGCCCTGCTTGGTCGTAGTCTGCAATTACATTAACATTTTTTAGGTTTGTCATGTGCTCGATTCAACGTCTATAGCGTTATATAAACGCTATGAATACCATAAATGCTATATAACAAAGGTCGCCAACTTAGGCATTTCGCTATACATGCTATAGTTTATATAACGATTATGGTATTGTATAAGCTATGACAAGAATCGAAAACGGAAGGAGAATTGACATAACTACAGGCAGGCCATATAGGTATGCAATAGAAGAATGTATCGACCACGATTTCAGTGAGATTGGTACATGCATAAGATGCGGATACAGGGCATATAGTGATTAGCCATGACAAATTACATATATAGAAGGATTGAAGAAGCACGAGAAAACGAGAAAAAATTAGTCGAATACGAGAAGCAGCTTTATGACGCGAGAATGACTATATGTACATTAGCCAATAAGATTGCCAATGTATATTATCACGGAGGAATGGAAGAAACAGAATACCAGAACACAATTATGAGCATAAGAATCGACTCAGCGAAGGAGAGCCTTAACAAGGCATATAGTCTAATACACGATGCACAGTTACAAATTGACAGAGCAGTCGCAGAGAGCAAAAAAATGTATCAAAAATCCAAGTTTATGTCACCAGCAGATATTATGTGTGAAGACGCCATAGAGGTAGCCAGGAAGGAAGACGCGGAGAAGTCCTCTACAAATGTTTGACGACGAACTTGTATGTACCTGTTGCGGGGAGATCCAAACAGAAGATAATATCGATGAATTGTGCAGGTACTGGGGCAACCGTGAAACCCATGCTTGGGGCGATCACTTTGATGGCGGGGATGAGGAGCTAGAAGAATGATATGACAACAGGCTTCGAAATAGACGGCCAGAGGATTGCTCAGGCTCAGGTTCGAGCAACAATGGAACTGGCACAGGCCATACGTGATTTATCTAGAACAATGCTCCTTATCCATCAGAAGGAATTGGATTCGACAACTTAGGCTATTTTACTTATAGCTATTATAGATTAGCATAGTATATATAGCCCTTATACCATACTATAGGTAGAAAATGAAACCAATATACGGTTTAACTCACATAGCAAAATTAGAAATTGAAGCAAAGAAAATCGGAAACGTCATAAGCACCGAGCAGTACAATCACAAGGGCATATTCTCTATAACAATAGAGTTTGACACAACAGAACAGCCAGTTGACTTTATGACATTCAATAGACTAGTAAGAAAGTTCCATAGCCATATTACGCAGGTAGCAGCAAGAGAGAATTCTATCGTAGCATTCTTCATCGACCAAGAGGAAGTCTAAAATGAACTGTCAAATTTGCAAGGCGAAAGCAACTAGAAAATTAGAAGGTAGCATTCTTGTTTGTGACAGTTGCAGCTTTCAGATGCAGAGAGAAGCCTTCTTTTCATACAAAAGCGAGAAGCTCTAAAATGACCAGATCACAAGCAGAGAAGGATGCACTAGAGCGGATGCAAGCAGCCATTCCTCCATTGAATTCAAAGGAGATAGGAGAACACGTTTACGAAACATGCTACCATATCAAACATCTACTCGGAAAACTGGATAGCGGGAAGAGTTGGACGAAGCAAGGTTCCGTAGAACACTTACTACTGACTACCACTATCGATAGGCTAGGAATGATCTACAGGGAAATAGAGGCGGTAGAAGAAATAGCTAACAAAGTAATAGACTCATGCAACGAAGCCGAGAGTGAATGGTAAAATCAACAACTTAGCATATTTTTGTTATTACCTATAATGACTATAACTATATATAAGGGCTATAACAATACATAAGTATGAAACAAAAATGTAGAATGGTAGAAGTAATAACATACGTAAATGGAACAATAAAGTTCAAGTGTAGAGACTGCGGCAAAGTAAAATATAGCAATGAGCCGACTACGACACAAGTATTCAATTATACGAATAATTGGTGTATAGTATGCGGCGGCAATGTAGCAAATCCCATTGAGGATATTTGCGAAAGATGTGCAAAGGAAGGCTATTAAATTGGAACAAAAATGTCCTAATTGTAAAAAAGACACAATTGAAATGCCAGTAGAAATTGAAGCGGGAATGTGTCGCACTTGTATCTTAAGGGAAAAAGCAGCAAAGCAAGAACGAATTTTCACTGCAAGATTCAACGGAGGATTCAGAGGTTAAAATGACCCCCTATTATATCAAGCTTAGAGTTACCGACAAAGGGGACAAAAGCACAACATATTCCGTATGCGAAATTATGAATAAGCTGCAACAACTACGACATTGCAAAGTTACATTAGAAGCTATCGAAGACGAGGAAGATCAGCAATGATAAACGATATGCGAAAAGTAAACGAAAACTACCACCTCTGTATAAAGCAAGCTCTGGAAATAGAAGGAATCCTCACAGATTGGAAGCGTACCGTCCCTGTCAAAGATATCGTAAAGCGACAAGCAAAGCTTCTAGATTTACTTAAGGAGCTTGATAAGCAATGAGTAAAATGGGAATATGTGAAAACCCAAAGTGTCCTCATGTTGATAGACAACGCTTAGCAGATCCAGCCAACATACAAACACTACATCTAAAAATAGATCGCAACGATTGGGACGATAAAGGGAAGTGGCTTTGTGCCACATGTTTTTGAATTGATACGCAATTTTTGTTGTGCTTGTGGGGGACGAAACGGAACAGATTGCCAGCACTGTCCTAAATGCCTTAAGCTTATGGGGATTATAGGTTAATATAAGGGATATAACCACTGTATGTTATGAAAACAACGATACAATTAGACGTAACGACCAGAGACAAACTTAACAACATGGGCAAGCGTGGGGAATCCTATGATGACATAATCAATCGGCTCTTATCCAAAAAGAGTTGAAAACCAGAACAGGCCCCTGCCCCCGCTGCAACTCCATAGGAACCGCTCGCTATATGAAGGACGAAGAACATAAGGTAAGCGTCAAATACTGCCTAACTCCGGGCTGCCGTTACGTTCTGGTAAAGAGGACGACTAGATGAGATGAGATGAAACGTTCAATGATCCCTATGTACTGCAAAAAATGTCAAGTCCTAATAGGAGCATTAGACTGTCCTAGTGGATACCGTGATATCGGCAAAACACTAGAAGCAATGGATATCGTCCCTTTTTGTGCCAGCCACTTCGCCCTTCAAAAGCAAGAATCAACGACATGAAAAAGAAAGATAAATGGTTCGGCAAATGCGGACGTTGCGGAAAAGAGCGACACTTATCATCCGTCAGAGCAAGCAACGGCGGAACCTACACTATATGGTTAAGAAGATTTTGTGACTATTGTCGGTACAGGACATTTTATCACTTCTATGTCGGCCTAGGATACGAAGAATACGCTAAATTGTACAAAGGCCTCGTTGACAAGTATCATCCTTCCCAAAAGGACAAAAGCAAAGAAGGAACATGATATTAGGTAAATGTCAGTGTGGTTGCAATCAGGATATACCCATAATGTCAAAGTCAAGGAGCATTTTACAAAGATTCAAACATGGTCATCACAAACGGGTGGAAAAATGGACACAGTCCATGCGTAATGCTAGATCTGGACAAAATAACCCACACTGGAAGGGGGGGAAGTTCAAACGTAAAAGTGATGGTTACATAAGTATTCTTAAACCCGATCATCATTTTGCATCGGCGGCTAAACGCGTGATGCAACATCGTTTAGTTTGGGAACAACATAACAATGCGGTATTATTATCTTGGAGTCATGTTCATCATATCAACGGCAAGAGGGACGATAACCGAATCGAAAATCTACAAGCAATGATGAAACATGATCACTGGAGTATCACTAAGAAAAAAATAGACAAGAAATATAGAATGACATTGCTCACAGTTCAAGAGTATCAACTAATAATTAATAATAGGAGTTCCAGTCCAAAGCGAAAATAAGAAGGATAGAACGTTAGTCCTCAGCGGACGTTTTATAAAGGCTGCTAACGCTATAAGCAATGGTATAAGTGACCACTGCAAGATTAACCAAATTTGAGCGTCAGGATGCAAAAGTTCACGTAAGGACTTGCGTTATATCAAAATTCTCGCGTGAGGAATCCCTGGCTTATGTTCAACTTCAACTAAATCGAAACGATATTACCATTTACGACATTGATAGAATAAAATCAGGTTTAAAGAAAGACACTGAAAAATGGATGCAGTCGCTAATGAAGGACAGATATGCATACGTGGCCCAGTACAAAGAACGAATTGACGAATGCTACAAATACGAAAGGGAATACTGGCGGCTATATTATGCCAATCCCGATCAACCTCACCTGCAAAGGGGAATTCTTGACAGCCTGCAGAACGTTACCTCCACGCTTACATCTTTATATGATATTTTGCCAGAGGTAGCAGGAGGACAATTCACGGATGTCAAGGAGCATATATCCAAGACTACAGAAGAAACGTCTCCAACGATTGCAGCAACAAAGTCAACCGCGTGGACAGCTTGATCGTTTCAAAGGGAAAGATTTCTACTGTGGGGACGTTTCGAAACTTCATAACGATGACTGCTGTTTTAATCACATAGTCGGGCTGCCAGTCAGC
>AR_comb_assmDRAFT_10511850_pt1 | contig 10423 bp, 4 predicted proteins | sample ArasoioldDNA_FD_10543 | JGI IMG/M metagenome (IMG submission 10543) | reverse complement strand
CGTGATCGGCTGCCCGCCGACGACCGCCATGATGCGGTCGATCACGTCGGCGCGCACCGACCCTGTCAGCGCCAGAACCACAACGAGAACCACGAACCCCGCGCCTCGCGCCTCGCGCCTCGCCATCAGAATGCCTGCCCTATCGACAAGTGGATCGCATAGCGCGGCTCGAGCTGCGTGCCGAGCACCCGGCGATCCAGTTTGAAGCCCACGTCCACGCGAATCGGTCCGATCGGCGAAATGTAGCGCCCGCCGATCCCCACGCTGCCCCGGAGCCGGGTCAAGTCCAGGTCCGCCGCCCGTGCGAACACGTTGCCGCCGTCCATGAACACGACCGCGCCAAAATCTCCGAACAGGTGGGCGCGCAGCTCCGCGTTGAGGATGATGGTCGCGTCTCCCCCCTTCGGAAATCCGGTCGGCGTGATGGTCTCCGGCACGCCGACCGAATCCAGCGCGTAGCCGCGAATGGTCGTGTCGCCGCCGGCGAAGAACCGCTCGCTGGCCGGCAGATCGCGCACGGGAACGGTGATCGGATTGCCGTTCGCGTCGGTGGTATCCACGAACCGCAGCAGGGCGCGGGCCAGGCCAAGGCGCGCACCGGCGGCGACCACCAGGTCCTTCTTGCCGAGGTTGCGGTAGACGAAGCCCTGCATGAACGTCTTCCCGAATCCAACTTCGGATCCCAGCGCGCGGATGGCGAACGTCGCATCGCCGACGAGGAGCGTGCCGCGCTTGGGCTCGAGCGGATCGTCGCGGGTGTCGCGCGAGATTGCGCCCGAGAACGCGGATAGCCGGACTTGCGGAAACACGCGATCGACCGTGAGCGCCGACTCTTCGTCGTCGAGCAGCTGATTGTCGAACACCCGCGTCGTGCCGAACGAATAGCGCAGGCTGCCCCGCACTGTCGCCGTCAGGCGGTTGGAGATTTCCGCATTGACCCCCTTGCGGCTGAAGTTGAACCCGGTTCGCACGCCCTGTTCGATGGCCGCGGTGGACGTCAGGTCGCCGGTCTTGCGGAAGATCGCCGGCTGCCGGTAGGTACCGACGACGCGATATTCGGAGAAGCCGAACGGATTGGTGCCGTTCTCGTCAGGGTTGGGACGGAGGCTGAGCCGCGAATACAGGTTCAGCGTGCGGTTGCGGCCGCCGAGATTGCGCCGCCCGACTTCGAAGAATCCGCGCGGCGCGAACTCGTAGCGCTCGCGCGTGGTATCTCCCTCTTCGGTCTGACGCAGCGCCCGGTCCACCTGCAGACCGCCGCCATATCCGATCGTCGTCTGCTGCGCCTCCTCCACCGAGACGACGACGTCGCGCGTGCGCGGATCGCCGTGCGAGATGACCGAGATCTGGATGCGCCGGAACAGTCCCAGCGCGCTCATCCGCCGGCGGCTCTCGGTCAGGGCGGCGAGGCCGAGCGGCTGCCCTTCCGCGATCTGCAGCTCGTTGCGGATGACCGCCGACTTCGTGCGCAGGTTGCCGGTGATGAAGATGTGCTCGATGATCGTCTGCGGCCCTTCGGTGACCTTGAAGACGATGTTCGCGCGCTGCCCCTCGGGCGTGGTTTCCGGTGTGACCGGAAGCGCCACCACGTCCGCCGACGAGTAACCATCGTCGAGGTAGAAGGCGAGCAGCGCGTCACGATCGCGGACGACGTTGGGCCCGTAGTACGGCTGCCCGGGCGCCAGCAGCAGCACGGCCTGGAGGCGCTCGGACGGAATCGACGCATTGCCGGTGATGGAAACGCGCCCGACGGTGACGCGCGGCCCTTCCTTGATCTTGATGACCGGCTTGACCAGCCCGGGAGCGCTCTCGTCGGTGGCGGTCTCGATCGCCGCGGTGGCGAAGCCGCGCGTGCGGTAGATCTGGCGGACGGCGCCCTCGATCGCGGTCAAGCGTGAGGCGACGAACAGATCCCCCTCCTGCAGCTTGAGCAGTGGTTTCAGCTCGGTCATCGAAATCGACTGGTTGCCCTCGATCTGGATGCCGCCGGGGGCCACGTGGTAAATGGCGCCGCGGTGGATCGTGAACACGATCGTGAGCTCGTTGTTCGACTCGCGCCGATCGGGCGGCTTGACCTCGGCCTTCCAGTAGCCCTCCTGGTTCAGATAGTCGGTGATGGCGCGGGCCGAGTCCTCGAGCAGATCTTCATCGACCGAGCCTTCACGCTCGACCGGGACCAGCTCGGCGATCTTGTCTTTCGGCAGCGGATCGCCGGTGAACTGAACGGTGACCAGCGGCCCCGGCTGCACGTCCACCGTGATATCGACTTCGCTGAGCTCGGGATTGATATTGACCGATGGCGTGTTCAGCTTCACGTCGGCACGGTAGTAATGGCGATGACGCATCGACGCGATCAGGTCGTCCACGCGCTCGCGCAGCCGGGACGGCTGGTAGGGGTCTCCGGGCTCGATTTCCAGCCGTGAACGGATCTTCTCGATCGATTCGAGCGGGTGGCCGGTGACGAAGGACGTGCGGACCCTCGTGCGCGGACCGGAGTCGATGTTGAAGACCAGCGTGGCGCGGTCCGGATCGTGCGAGATGATCGGAGGTGCCGCGTTGACCTGCGCGGACATGTAGCCGCGCTCCTGGTAGAGCTCTCGCAGCGCCTCCGCCACGTCCGCCGCCTTGGTAATCGGCGGGGTCTCGCCGAAACGCTCGGTGATGCGCGAGCGCAGCGTGCCTTCCGAGAGCCCGAGTTTGCCGAGGAGATCGACCTTGGTGACGGTATGAATGGGCTTGAGGTCGAACCGGACCGCGACGCCATTGTCGGACGCGTCCGCGTCGACCTGGATGTCGGCGAAGCGCCCGAGACTGTAAAAGTGCGTGATCGTTTCGCGCACGTCCTGCATCGACAGCGGCGCGCCCACCCTGGTCTGCAGCGCGTCGGCCAGCGCGGGTTCCGTCGCCGGTCGCCCTTCGATGCTGATGCTGACGGCCGTGACCGTGCGGCCGACGTAGGGCGCCGCCGGCAGCGGCACGGCTGTGGGCTGCTGCGCGAAAACGCTGGAGCACCTCAGCACCAGCACCATCAACACCGGTAGCACCCGCACCATCAGCACCCTGAGCACCTTCAGCACCACCGGCACCTTAGAACGTTCTCCGCACGCGGAAGTCGATCGCGAACGTGTTGGCGCCGTTCTGCGTCAGGACCCAGCCCAGCCGATCCGACTGGTCGTACTCGAGCACGATGATCTGTTCGTTGCCGCCGGTCGTGCCCAGGGATCGCGAGTAGGTGAGGTAGGCGCGCTCCGAGAGCCGCGTGCCGACGATCAATCGCGCCGTCGGCGTCAGCGGATCCGTTTCGCGGCCGAGGCTCGGAGAGATCTGGACGTTGGTGACGCCCAGCGTCTGCTCCACCGCGCGCGCGACGCTGCCGGTGATGCCTCCCGCGAGCACGCGCAGGATCCCGGCCTTCAGCAGCTGCTCTTCCGACTGCGTCGCCGCCTGCGGACGCAGTGCCTGCAATTCCGGGTTGGCCAGGTCCGTCGTCTGTCCGAACAGCAGGGAGATGATGTTGACCGTCGGTAGCGGCGGATCCGAATTCAGCTCCATGTTCATCCGGCCGTTGAGCGTACCCGACACGGCGAACGTGATGCGATAGGTCTCCGCGGCCGCGGCGATGCGGATGCGCGTTTCCGCCTCCAGGTCAAAGAACGGCTCCGTGCGGTTGGGATTCTGGAAGTCGATCGTGCCGCGCGTGATGCGGTAGCGGTTGCCCTCGAACGTGACCTCGCCGCGTTCGATGTCGGCGCGGCCGAGAATGACCGGGTTCTCGTAGGTGCCGTTGAGCGTCAGGTCGGCGCGGGCCACGAGCCGCGCCAGGTTGTTCTGGAGGCGCAGCGTACCGGGCGCGAGTACCTTGACGTCATAGCGCACGGGGACCGCCGTGGTCTCGGACACCGCCGCCGGGAGGCCGCCGCCTCCGCCCGCGAGCGAGAAGATGTCTACGTTCGGCTCGAAGCGCTTGGTGTAGATGCCGTCACGGATCGTGACCGTCCCGCCCAGCACGAGCAGCGACGGATTGCCGGTCAGCGTCAGCGCGGCGTCCACCGTCGAGCGGAAGTCCTCCGGGTAGCGCAGGTTCAGCCCCTCACCGTCGGCGGTGAGATCGATCGTGCCGAGCTTGTAGCCGTCGAGACCGATGCGGCCGCCGAACCTCACCGGGCCGCCGCCCAACTGCCCGACGGCGTCGACGATGCGGATGCCCTGCGCGTCGAAGTCCAGCCGGCCGTTGAAATCCTGCAGGCTGTGCGGCAGCGAGAAGTAGCGGACGCGCCCGTTCGAGATCGTCGCGTTACCGCTGAAGACGGGATTGTCAATCGGCCCGCGCACCTGGGCGTGGAGCGAGGCGTTGCCGCGGCTCTGGATGCCGCGATAGAACGCCTGGAGGATGCCGAGGTTGGCGTCGCCAGACGCGTCCAGCGCGATGCGATTGTCGTGCAGGCCGACGTTGCCGGTGAGCTCGAGCGCGGTCCCCTCGCCGACGAGACGGAAGTGCTTCACGTTCACGGTGTGCTGGTTGAGCGCCAGCTCGATCGGCCCGTCGTTCGCCGCCGGATAGTCGAACAGCTTCAGCTGCAGTCGATCGACCCTGGTGTCGACGACGAGATGATCGATGTCCGCCAGCTCGCCGACCACGCGAATGCTCCCGTCGGCGACGGCCGTCGTGAACGGCGACATGCTGGGGGCGAAGAAGCGGAGGTAGGGATCGAGCGAGGTGTCGTAGAAGCGGAGCGTCATGTCCGCGTCCATCTCGTCGGTCAGGGCCAGGCGGCCGGAGCCGGTGACGGTCAGGCGCTTCGACGAGGCGTCCATTTCCATCGTCAGCATGTCGCCGCGCAGCGAGAGCCGTCCGCTGACCTGGCCGATGCCTTCGTCCGCGGCGAAGAGATCGGCGATGCCGAGCTTGACGTCGTAGCGCGGCGCGTCGAACGTGCCCGTGCCGGTGGCCGTGAAATTGAGGATGCCGGACAGCGGCGCCCGCGGGAAGGACAGCGTCACGAGCGATTCCACCGGGATCTTCGAGCCGGTCGCGTCGAACGAGTAGTTGCCGTCCCAGGCGACCCAGGCCGCGCCGGTGAGGTTGCCCGTGCTTTTCGCGATCTGGATGCCATCGAGCCGGACCCCGGTCCCCTCGAAGCGCAGGTTGGCCGTGGCGCGATCGAATGTCTCCCCGTAGGCCTTGCCCTTGTCGATGATCAGGCGGCCGACGCCGTTGGGACCGAGATAGTCGCCGTAGACGTGAAACTCGCCCGAGGTCAGCCCGTCCATCGGGTAGCCGTCGAGGCCGAAGGCGTGGCGCAGATCGATCAACGGCCGGCCCGTCATCTTGATCGTCGCGTTGATCTGCTCGCCGCCGTCCTTGCGCGGGAACCCGAGCGAGAAGCGCCCCTGCGTCTCGATGCGCGAGTCGTCCTGCTCGATGGTGCTCTTCGAGATGTCCACGTAGCTGTCGTGAATGACCAGATCGCCGACGGCGTGGCCCCAGATCGTGTCCCACGCGCGCATCCGATCGCCGGTGAAATGCCCTTCGATCCGTGGTTTCGAGAACGACTCGGTCATGACGCCGTCGAACTCGCCGCGGCCGCCGATGTCGATCGCCCCCGTCGGCGCGCCGAACGCCGTGATAATCCCGGCCAGCACGCGGTCGCTTTCCTGCCAGTCGGCGCTGGTCACGTGAAAGGGAATCTGCGACCGCTGGCCCCAGCCGGTGCGTCCGCTGAACTCGACGTAGGTTTTCTCGGTGGCGGCGTAGCCGCTGTCGATCGTGATCCAGTCGGGATCGAGCGCGTACTTGATCCGGCCGGCGATCGGCACGTGTCCGATCGCCAGTTGCGAGTTGAACGGTCCCTGCTCGCGCGGCAGCGGATCCACTTTGGCGATGAGGTCCGCGGGGATCTGGCGCGGCAGCGGATCGACGCCCGGCGGCATCATGGCGATCACTTCGCCTTCGCCGTGCTTCTCGGCGAACTTGCCCAGCGGCCACTGCAGGCGGTTGCGACCCGACGCGGTCCCCGCGAGGCGGATGCCTTGCAGTTCGAGAAAGTCCGTCAGGCGGGTCAGGTCTACGCCGGTGTAGGTCGTGTCCCAGATCGACTGCGTCGGAACCCCAGGCTTGCCCAGCGGATCGAGGATGTAGTCGAACTTCGCGTGGCCGCCGTAGAGGCCCGTCGTGACGTTGGTGACGCGGAACGTGTTGTTCGTCCACAGTACGTCGCCGCGCGCGTCGGGAAACCGCCACTGGTTGACGCCGGCTTCAGGGCTGACGAACGTGCCCTTCAGCTCGCGTCCGGTGCCGGTCGGCGTCTTGAAGAAGCGGAACGTGCCGGTGAAGTCGCCGCGGCCCGCCACGGTGAAGTTCATCGTCTTGAAGTAGATGGCCTTCTGGGTCGGGAAGTCGATCCGCGACTTGACGTTGTAGACCATTTCCGGCCACTTCTTCAGGTCGACGTAGCCGGTCACGCGCGTGGACGCGCCCGTGCTCTGCAGGTTGATGTCTTCGAGGACGATCCGGCCGTTGTCGATGCGGAACCGCGTCTGCATGTCGGCCGCGAATTCCTCGTAGCTCAGGATCTTGACGCTGCCCTTCTTGAACTGCGCCGTGCCGCGATAGGTATCGCGCCCCTTGAACACGCTGACGTCCAGGTTGTTGCAGACGACCTTCCACGGGACCGTGTGGTCGTCATAGGTGAAGCGCCCATTGCGCGCGTTCACCTGGCGCGTGGTCACGGTCAGGCGCCAGATCGGATCGCCCTTCTTCTCTTTCGGCTTCGGCGTGATGCGCGGAAAGTTGTGCTTGCCGGGGAACTGCTCGACCAGCATGTCCCAGTCGCGCATGTCCACGTGCTCGATGACCAGTTCGTGCGTAAACAGCGTCCACCACGGCATGAACACGCGGATCTGCTTCGCCCTGAGAAACGGCCGGTCGGTCGGCTTCAGCCCTTCGATGACGAGATCGTCCACCTGGAATGACCCCGTTCCGAGATGGATACCGAGCTTGCCGATGTGCATCGGCCTTTCGAGGTACTTGGAGCCGGCGTCCTCGGCGCGTTTTTTTGCCACGGGCCCCAGATCGATCACCATCGTGGAGACGAGGCCGGCGGCGATGATGGCGATCAGGAAGAGCAGGCCCCGGAGAATGGGATGCCGGCGCCGCCGCCTTGTCGGGGCGTCGGGTTCCGGCGCGGACTCGGCCGCCGGCTGCTCCGATGGGATTTCGGGCTCTTCGAGCAAATCGTTCAGATTGGCGTAGTCGGAACGCCGATCAGCTCATTCGATCACGACGAGCACGCGGCCGGCCTCGACCGAGGCGCCGGCGGCGACCGTCACTTCCTTCACCTGGCCCGCCTTCGGCGAGCGCAGCTCGTTCTCCATTTTCATCGCTTCCACGACGACGACCGGCTGGCGGGCTTCGACCGTATCGCCGGCCGCCACCAGCACGCGGACGACCCGTCCGGGCATGGGCGCGGCGACCTTCTGCTCGCCAAGGGCTCCCTCCCCCGTATCGGCCGCGGCGCGCCCGGTCCTGCGGCCGTTGACCACGACCGGGACGGTGCGCCCACCGAGGTAGGCGAGCAGCTCCCCGGGCGCCGATCCCGGCGCCAGCGACACCCGCACGCCCCCGTGCGTATCTTCTGGAAACAGCATCGACAGGCCGAACTGCCCCGTCCGCTGGACGTCCACGAGCGTCGCGTGGCCGTCAACCGTGACGCGAAAGCGATCGGAACTGTCGGCACGCTCGATGGAAATGGAACGGGTGCGCCCGTTCAGCTCAACCTCGAAAGTCATGCTTGGCGGCTATCCACGCAGGCCGTCCAGCCTCGCCGCGGCGGTCCAGGCGCTGCCGCGGGTGCCGCGCGAGCCGGCCCCGCCGGACGAGGCGCCGCGCGAGCGCATCACGGCGTCGAGCGCCGCGGCGATCGCGATGTGCACTTCGTCGCGCTCGTCGAACGTGCTGAACGACTGGCCTCGACGCGCGGCCAGCAGCCGATCGAGGTAGCTCGTGTCGAAGCGGCCGGCAAGGTAATCGGGCTCGCGCATCAACCACAGGAAGAACGGAATGGTGGTGCGGATGCCGAGGACCTCGTACTCCTGCAGCGCGCGCGTCATCCGGCCGATCGCCTCGCCGCGCGTTCCGGCCCACGCGATCAGCTTGGCGATCATCGAGTCGTAGAACACCGGCACCGTGTAACCCGGCAGCACGCCGCCGTCATCGCGGATTCCCGGCCCTGCCGCCGGCCGAATCGCGCGAACCAGGCCCGGCGACGGCATGAAGCCCTGGTCGGGATCCTCGGCGTAGACGCGGCACTCGATCGCGTGCCCCTGCGGCGTGAGCGCGCGATCCGGATCGATCGTCAGCCGCTCGCCGCGGGCGATCCGGATCTGCCAGTGCACGAGATCGAGGCTGGTAACCATCTCGGTCACCGGGTGCTCGACCTGGAGCCGCGTGTTCATTTCGAGGAAGTAGAACGAACCGTCTTCGTCGAGCAGGAACTCGATGGTGCCGGCGTTGGTGTAGGCGGCGGCCGAGGCCACCGCCGCGGCCGCGTCCGCGATGCGCCGCCGCAGGTGCGCATCGACGGCCATCGACGGCGACTCCTCGACCACTTTCTGGTGGCGCCGCTGGATCGAGCACTCGCGCTCGACGAAGGGGATGACCGTGCCGTAGTGGTCGCCGAGCAACTGGATCTCGATGTGCCTGGGCTTCAGGATGCGGCGCTCGAAGTAAACGGCCGTGTCGCCGAACGCGGATCCCGCTTCGGATCGCGCGGTCCGCACGGCGTTCAGGAGGGCATCCGGCGATTCGACGACGCGCATGCCCTTGCCGCCCCCGCCGGCGACGGCCTTGACCATGAGGGGGAATCCGACCCGGGCCCCCTCGCGCCGGATCTCGTCGTCACTCGCGTTCGCGCCAAGCGGCGCCTCGGTGCCGGGGACGACGGGAACGCCGGCGCGGATGGCGATCTCGCGCGCGCCCGTCTTGCTGCCCATGCGCTTGATGGCGTCGGGGGACGGCCCGATGAACGTCAGGCCCGCGTCGCGGCAGGCCAGCGCGAACGCGGCGTTCTCGGCGAGAAACCCGTAGCCCGGATGCACGGCGTCGGCGCCGGTCGCTTTCGCCGCGTCGATCAGGCGATCGATGCGCAGGTAGCTCTCGACCGCGGGACTCGGCCCGAGGTGAATGGCCTGGTCCGCGTCGCGCACGTGCCGCGCGCCGCGATCGCAATCCGAATACACCGCCACGGTCGAGAGTCCCAGCTCCCGGCAGGCGCGGATCACACGGACAGCGATTTCGCCGCGGTTGGCGATCAGCACTTTCACGTCTGCAATTGTACGTCAGCAGCTTCCAGCTTCCTGCTTCCTGCTTCCTGCCACTTCCCTCGCAGAAACGAGCTGGGAGCGGGAAGCCGGTGGCAGCGGCGAGCGCAGCGAGTCGCTAGAGCGGGATGTTCCCGTGTTTCTTGGGAGGATTCCGGTCCCGCTTCGTCTCCAGACTGGCGAGCGCGGTAATCAGCTTGGCGCGCGTCTGGCGCGGATGGATGACTTCGTCGATGAAACCGCGGGCCGCGGCCACGTAGGGGTTGGCAAACTTCTCCCGGAATTCGGCAATGCGCTCGGCGCGCGCGGCCGCCGGATCGCCAGCCTTGTCCAGTTCGCGCTTGTAGAGGATGTTCACCGCGCCTTCCGGCCCCATCACCGCGATCTCGGCCCCCGGCCACGCGAAATTGACGTCGGTGCGAATGTGCTTGCTCGACATGACGCAATACGCGCCGCCGTAGGCCTTGCGCGTGATCACGGTCAGCTTCGGCACCGTGGCCTCGGCGAACGCGTAGAGCAGCTTCGCGCCGTGACGAATGATGCCGCCGAATTCCTGGACGGTGCCGGGCAGGAAGCCAGGCACGTCTTCGAACGTGACCAGCGGGATGTTGAACGCGTCGCAGAAGCGCACGAAGCGCGCCCCTTTCACCGACGCGTCGATGTCGAGCGTGCCGGCCAGGTGCGCCGGCTGGTTCGCGACGATGCCGACGGACTTGCCGCCGAGGCGCGCGAAGCCGACGACGATGTTCTTCGCGAAGTGGCGGTGGACCTCGAGAAACGCCCCTTCGTCCGTGATGGCGTGGATGAGATCCAGCATGTCGTACGGCTGGTTCGGCGACTCGGGCACGAGGCGATCGAGCGCCTCGTCCTCGCGATCGATCGGATCGGCGGTATCGAGGCGCGGCGCGTCGTCCACGTTGTTGCCCGGCATGTAGGACAGCAGCTCGCGGATGAGCCGCAGGCACGCGCGATCGTCCGCGACGGCGAAATGCGCGACACCGCTGGTGGCGTTGTGCGTCATGGCGCCGCCGAGCTGATCCTTGGTCACTTCCTCGTGCGTGACCGTCTTGATCACGTCGGGGCCGGTCACGAACATGTAGCTCGT
>AR_comb_assmDRAFT_10052665_pt1 | contig 10423 bp, 12 predicted proteins | sample ArasoioldDNA_FD_10543 | JGI IMG/M metagenome (IMG submission 10543) | reverse complement strand
GCGGCGGTGGCGCGCGCGCAGTCCCTGTTTCCCCGCCCGGTCAATCGCTGGCTCGTCGCCGGCGGCGGCCGGCACAACCCGACCATCATGGCCGCCCTGGCTGAACGCGTCGGCACGCCCGTCGCGCCGGTCGAGGCCGTTGGCTGGGACGGCGACGCCCTGGAGGCTCAGGCCTTTGCCTATTTAGCCGTCCGCTCGCTGCGCGGCCTGCCCCTCAGCCTGCCGACGACGACCGGAGTCAGCCGGCCGCTGACGGGCGGAAAACGCCACCCAGCACGCGGACGTTAGGATCTTGCCTAGCGGACGGCGGCCTTGGCGGCGCGCCGCGGGCGCATCACTGTGGCTAGGTAGTCGTCGACCTCGGCGGCCATCTGGTCGATGCGGTCATGGAAGAAGTGATTGGCTCCCTCGACGATGCGGTAGTCGATCTGGATGTCGCGCTGGTGCGAGAGCTTCTGCACCAGCTTGCTGACCGCCTCCTGCGGGACGATGTCGTCGCTGTCGCCTTGCAGCACGAGGCCGGACGAGGGGCAGGGCGCGAGGAAGCCGAAATCGTACATGTTGGCGGGCGGCGACACCGAAATGAAGCCGCTGATCTCTGGCCGCCGCATCAGGAGCTGCATGCCGATCCAGGCGCCGAACGAGAAACCGGCGATCCAGCAGGCGCTGGCGTTCGGGTTGTAGCCCTGCAGCCAGTCGAGCGCCGAGGCGGCGTCGCTCAGTTCGCCCTCGCCGCGGTCGAACTTGCCCTGTGAGCGACCGACGCCGCGGAAGTTGAACCGCAGGACCGCGAAGCCCCGTCGCTGGAAGGCCTGGAACAGGGCATAAACGACCTTGTTGTTCATCGTGCCCCCATGCTGGGGGTTCGGATGCAGCATGACCGCAATGGGGGCGCTCGCCTGCTTGCCATGTTGGTAGCGGCCCTCGATTCGTCCTGCGGGGCCGTTAATAATAATTTCAGGCATTTCTGATGATACCTTTGCGTAAGACCTCAAAAGACGCCGGGAGCCGACGCCCGCGCCGGCCAAGTTTGCTATCGGCCGCCGCTCGGCAACCGCTCGCTAAACTTGACCAATTTAGTCGGACATATTATATGCGAGCTTAAGCGCTTGCCGTGAGCCGACTTTCGCCGCAGCGCGATCCGCGGCGCGGCAGATACTAGCATGGCCGGTCCCATGAGTTTCAAGACGCTTCGCGACGAAATCGACTCGATGATGGCGCGGGACCCGGCGGCCCGCTCGCGCTTTGAGGTGGTGATCGCCTATCCGGGGTTCCAGGCCCTCGTGGCCTACCGCGTGGCCCATTGGTTCTGGCGGCGCGGTTTGCTGCTGATGGGACGGTTCGTTTCGAACTTCGGGCGCTTCCTCACCGGCATCGATATCCACCCCGGCGCGGTGATCGGCCGGCGGCTGTTCATCGATCACGGCATGGCCCTGGTGATCGGCGAGACAGCGGAGATCGGCGACGATGTCACGCTGTATCAGGGCGTTACGCTCGGTGGCGTGGCGCCGTCGGTGAATTCGGCGGCGCAGGTCCACCGCAAGCGCCATCCCACGCTGCGCAACAACGTCATCGTCGGCTCGGGCGCCCAGGTGCTCGGGCCGATCACCGTGGGCGAGGGCGCGCGGGTCGGCGCCAATGCCGTGGTGGTGGCGGACGTGCCGGCCGGCGTCACGGTGGTGGGCATCCCCGCCAAGGTCGCCGTACCCCGCGGCAAGAGCCAGGAGTTTCGCGCTTACGGCACCCCCACGGTGGAGGCCCCCGATCCCGTGGCGCGCGCGATTGACGGGCTGATGGACCAGGTCTCGCGCCTGCAGGCCCGCATCGACCAACTGGAGACCCAGGCGGCCGGCCGGAATGGCGCCGACGCCCTGCCTGCCGGTTCGTTGACAGAGCAGATTCCGCCGGCGAGTCCGCCACAAAACGGTTGATACCCGCGTTCGGCATGCGATTCTGAGCGGCCATGGGACGCCCCGTTTACCTCGACTACAACGCGACGACGCCGGTGCGGCCAAGCGTGGCCGCCGCCATGGTCGAGGCGTTGGCGGCCGTCGGCAACCCGTCGTCGGTGCACGGCTTCGGCCGCGCCGCGCGGGCGCGGCTGGAGACGGCGCGCGAGCAGGTCGCGGCGCTCGTCGGCGCGCGGCCGGCGCAAGTAGTCTTCACGAGCGGCGGCACCGAGGCCAACAACCTTGCTCTGACGGCAGCGGGGCGAGAGCGGATCCTCGTTTCCGCCATCGAGCATGACTCGGTGCTGAAGGCGACGGCCGCGGAGCCGATCCCGGTCGCGCGCAGCGGCGTGGTCGATCTGGCCGCGCTGGAGCGGATGCTGGCGGCAAAGGCGGAGCCGGCGCTGGTGTCCGTCATGGCCGCCAACAACGAGACCGGCGTGATCCAGCCGGTGACCGAGGCGGCGCGCCTCGCGCACGAGCATGGCGCGCTCTGCCACTGCGATGCCGTGCAGGCGGCAGGCAAGGTCATCACCGATTTCGCCAGGCTCGGCGCCGATCTGTTGACCCTCTCGGCGCACAAGCTGGGCGGGCCGGCGGGTGTGGGAGCGCTCATCGTCGCCGATCATGTGCACTTGGCGGCGCGGCAGCGCGGCGGCGGGCAGGAGCGCGGACGGCGCGCCGGGACGGAGAACCTTCCGGGCATCATCGGCTTCGGCGTCGCCGCGGAGATCGCTGCTGCCGAGCTTGACGCCGCGGCGAAGCTCGCCCACTTGCGCGACGATCTCGAGCGGCGCGCCCTTGCGGCCGTGCCCGGCGCGATCGTGTTCGGGCGGGAGGCGGCGCGCCTGTCCAATACGAGTTGCCTCGCGCTGCCGGGTCTGACAAGCGAGCTGCAGGTGATGGCGCTCGATCTGGCGGGTGTGGCGGTCAGCGCCGGTTCCGCCTGTTCGTCGGGGAAGGTGCAGCCGTCGCATGTCCTGCGCGCCATGGGCGCGGACGCGGCGACGGCGGGGAGCGCCATCCGCATGAGCCTGGGCTGGCGCAGCACCGCGGGTGATATCGACCGCTTCCTCGAGGCGTGGTGCGCGCTGGCGGCGCGCAATCGCGCGCTCGGCAGTCTGACGGCGGCATAGGGACCGCGGCGATGAACGACGTGGCGAAGCAGACCGACGGCCGCAACCAGCCGAAGCTGCCGATCTATCTCGACTACCAGGCGACCACGCCGGCCGACCCGCGGGTGGTGGCGGCTATGCTGCCCTACTTCACTGAGAAGTTCGGCAATCCCCATTCGACCAGCCATTCCCATGGCAAAGAGGTTGCTGCGGCGGTGGAGGCGGCGCGCCACCAAGTGGCGCGGCTGATCGGGGCCGATGAGCGGGAGATCGTCTTCACCTCCGGCGCCACCGAGTCGAACAACCTAGCGATCAAGGGCGCGCTCCGTTTCAAGGGCGAGACGCGCCGGCGCGTGGTCACCTACGTCACCGAGCACAAGTGCGTGCTCGAGAGCGTGCGCCGGCTGGGCGAGGAGGGCGTCGAGGCCGTGCTGCTGCCGGTGCGGGCCGACGGCCTCGTCGATCTCGATCTGCTGGCGCGCACGCTCGACGAGCGGCCGACGACGCTGGTCTCGGTCATGGCGGCGAACAACGAGATCGGGGTCGTGCAGCCGCTGGCGGAGATCGGCGCGCTCTGCCGCGCACGCGGCGTGCTGTTCCACAGCGATGCCGCCCAGGCCGTCGGCAAGGTGCCGATCGATGTCGAGGCCATGAAGATCGATCTGCTCAGCATCTCCGGCCACAAGATCTACGGGCCGAAGGGCATCGGCGTGCTCTATGTGCGCCGACGCCCCCGCGTGCGGCTGGAGGCGTTGTTCGACGGGGGCGCGCAGGAACGGGGCATCCGGTCGGGTACGCTGCCGGCGCCACTCTGCGTCGGGCTCGGCGTGGCCTGCGAGATCGCCGGTGCCGAGATGGCGGCCGAGGCGGCGCGCCTCGGCCAGTTGCGCGACCGGCTCTATCGCGGGCTGAAGAAGGCGCTGCCGGAGCTCGTGCTTAACGGCGACCCCGAGCATCGCTTGCCGGGCAATCTCAACGTCGGCTTTCCCAGGATCGACGGTCAGGCGCTGCTGGCGGAACTGCCGGAGCTGTCGCTGTCGCTGGGGTCGGCCTGCACCTCGGCGGCGGTCGAGCCTTCCTATGTATTGAAGGCGCTGGGACTGCCGGATGAGCTGGCCAACGGCTCGATCCGCATCGGGCTCGGGCGCTTCACGTCGGAGGCTGACGTGGACTTTGCCATCGACCGGCTGGCCAGCGCCGTGCGGCGCCTGCGCGGGGCGGCCCCGTCGGCTTGACGGCACACCGAGGCGTATGGCACGGATGCCGGCCCGTTGCGGGGCGGGCGGCGGGAGAAGCTAGGCGATGCCGAAGATCACGTTCATCAAGACCGACGGCGCGCGCGTTGAGATCGATGCGCCCACCGGGCTGTCCGTGCTGGAGATCGCGCACCGCAATAACATCGACCTCGAGGGCGCCTGCGAGGGTTCCCTCGCCTGCTCGACCTGCCACGTCATAGTCGATCCCGAATGGTACGAGATCCTGCCGACGGCCAAGGAGGACGAAGAGGACATGCTCGATCTTGCCTTCGGCCTCACCCACACCTCGCGGTTGGGCTGTCAGATCATCGTGACGGAGGAGCTGGATGGCCTCACCGTCTCGCTGCCGGCCGCCACCCGCAACATGATGTCAGACAAGTAGCGTGGGCGACGCGGGCCGCAGCGCACCGGAACGACGACGGGCGCCGGTTCCGCAGGACCTGCCGGGCCGGCTCCTGGCCTCGCGCTTCGGCTCGCTGATCACGCGGCCCTGGTTCGACCGGCTGGTGCTGCAGGTCGGGCTGGCGGCCTACATCCCGCTGTCGCGCGCCTGGGCCGCCGCGGCCGAGGCCGAGGGCGATCTCGACCGCTTCATCGCCGACGTGCCGCTGCGGCGTGTGCCTCCCAGCTTGGAGCGGGGTTTGCGGCGCTCGCTGCGGCGCATCACCGAGCTGCGCGCCGATCACGACGAGATGAACCGGGAATGGGAGCACGCCTTCTTCGGCGGGCCGGCGGCCGGGCCCGAGCGTCTGGTGCAGATCGAGCGGGCGCGGCGGCGGGCGAGCGACAGCTTCATGAAGGGCCGACTGGCCTTCCTGCCGCTGCGGCTGCGCGGCGCGCTGCCGGCGGTGCGCTTCACGCTGCCGAAGCCGGCCGAGGTGGAGGCGCGGCACGGCGCGCGCCTCGCCAACATCCCCGGCGCCTACCTGCCGCCCGATCCGCTGCCGACCATCAAGGAGTCGCGGCGCATCCACGGCCTGCATGCGGTCGAATACTGGCTCCACTATCCCAGCGGCGATCCGGCCGTGGGCGAGTCGGCCTGGGCCCATGTGTTCGAGCCGGTCGCACTCAAGAACCCGCCGAGCCTGATCGACGCGCACGGGCTGGCGGTGGAGATCGAGTCGCTCGACGGCGTCGAGGACGGCGTCGCCGACCTCGTGCGCATGGGCGTGCGGGTGGTGCGCATCGAGGCGCCCTGGCACAACCGCCGGCGTCCGCCGGGCTGGTATGGCGGCGAGCCGTTCCTGGCGGGGCCACCGCTCTCGGCCCTCGACCTCTTCAGCGCCGAGGTCCGGGAGATGGCGATGCTGGTGGCCTGGTGCCGGACCAACAGCAGCGGGCGCGTCGCCGTCGGCGGCACCAGCCTGGGCGCGCTGGCGAGTCAGCTGGTGGCCAGCCACTGCGGCAACTGGCCGGCGGCTTATCGGCCCGACGCCGTGTTCCTGGGCACGACCACGGAGGACGTCGGCGGCCTCTCGTTCGACAGCAGCATCGCCAAGCTGGTGGGCGTGCCGGGCGTGCTGCGCGCGGCCGGCTGGACGCCGGCCCAGTTCGACCGCTGGCGGCCGCTGACCGATCCGATCGAGGCGCCGCCGCTCGACCCGCGCGACATCGTGATGGTGCTGGGCACGGCCGACGACGTGACGCCCTTCCCGCGCGGCGCCGCCCTGGCCAAGCGCTGGCAGATCCCGCGCGAGAGCCTGTTCCTGCGGCCGATGGGGCACTTCTCGGCCGCGCTCGACCTGATCCGCGATCCGGCGCCGCTCCGGCGGCTGGCGGAGCGGCTGCGGCGGGGTTAGGACGCGCCGGAGAAAACGGTTTCACGTGAAACATCGATGTTTCACGTGAAACAGTGCGCTCGCGGGATCCGGAAAACACGATTCTGCAAAACAACCCCATGCATTAAAAAATCGCCTTTTATTTTCAATGACATGACCTTGCGCACTTTTGGCGTGTCAGAGATAGCCCAGAGCATTCTTTCAGCGCCTCAGAGGCTGGAAACGGGGCGTGAGAGACGGCGAGTTGCAGCCGTCCGGGTTCGGCCTATATTCGCCCGCCATGAACGCCTTCGCAGATCATAGCCTGCCGGCCGGAGCGCGGGTCGTCGTCGCCATGTCGGGCGGGGTCGACAGCTCGGTGACGGCCGCCCTGGTGAAGGAGGCGGGCTACGAGGCCGTAGGCATCACGCTGCAGCTCTACGACCATGGCGCGGCGGTGGGGCGCAAGGGTGCGTGCTGCGCCGGGCAGGACATCCATGACGCGCGCCGCGTGGCCGACCGTCTCGGCATCCCGCATTACGTGCTGGACTACGAGAGCCGCTTCCGCGCGGCCGTGATGGACGACTTCGCCGACAGCTATCTGAAGGGCGAGACGCCGATCCCCTGCGTGCGCTGCAATCAACGCGTGAAGTTCCATGACCTGCTGGAGACCGCGCGCGAGCTGGGCGCGGCCGCGCTCGCGACCGGGCACTATGTGCGGCGGGTCGACGGCGCCGGCGGGCCGGAGCTGCACCGCGCCGCCGATCCGGCGCGCGACCAGAGCTACTTCCTGTTCGCGACCACGCGCGCGCAACTCGATTTCCTGCGCTTCCCGCTCGGCGGCCTGCCGAAGGCGGAGACGCGTGCGCTGGCGCAGCGGCTGGATCTGCCGGTGGCCGCCAAGCCCGACAGCCAGGACATCTGCTTCGTGCCGAACGGCAGCTATGCGCGCGTGGTCGAGCGGCTGCGGCCGGGCGCGCTCGAGCCGGGCGAGATCGTGCATGTCGACGGGCGCGTGCTCGGGCGGCACGAGGGCATCGTCAACTTCACGGTCGGCCAGCGGCGCGGGATCGGCATCGCCGACGCGCAGGGCGGCGGCGAGCCGCTCTACGTCGTGCGCCTCGACGCGGCGCGCCAGCGCGTGGTGGTGGGGCCGAAGCCGGCGCTGGCGATCGCCGGGATGAGCCTGCGCGAGGTGAACTGGCTGGGGGCGGCGCCGGCCGCGGGCGAGGGGCTCGGCGTCACGGTGAAGGTGCGCTCGACCACGCCGGCCGTGGCGGCGACGGTGGTCACGGCGGTCGAGGGCGCGCGCGTGGTGTTCGCCGAGCCGCAATACGGCGTGGCCCCGGGACAGGCCTGCGTGTTCTACGCCGGCGACCGCGTGCTCGGTGGCGGGTGGATCGCGCGGGCGGAGGCGACGGCTGCGGCGGCGTGACGCGAGATCTACTCTGGCCCCGTTTATTGCGGGGTTGACGTTAGCCACACTTCCGCCTTTCACGCGGTCCTCGAGAAATGAACTCCAAGCCATTTAAGCTCTCGAAGGATCAAATCGCTCCAGTAGCGCTGGGAATTGGCGGTTGCCTGGCCACTGATCGGATCGTGGTTGATGGTTGCAAGGTTGGATACATGTACCGGGAAGCGCCGTGCAACGATATGGACAGCGGTTGGCGCTTCTTTGCTGGAGATGAGGATGCTTCCTACATGGCAGACGCTGCTCATCACGGAGTGTACGACGTCAATACGATCGCCAACTACGACCCTGACATCGTGCCCTTTCTTCACGCCGGGGTGGGGAGCAGATTCGACCGGACGGCGGACGGCTCGTTTCGCCGCTTGACGGCAAACGAGTAAATTCGTCTGATCAAGAACCATGACACTCGACGAGCTCGTTGAGGAAGGCGCTGCCCTGTCGCGCCCTTGCTTTCTGTTGCGGGAAGGGCGAGGCGAGCGTCTGGCCGGATATTGGGGCGGCGAGCGGGAAGACATGCTGAACACGATACCGCCCGAGGCCACCGCGGTCGCTTCGCGAACGCACGTCCTCACGCTCGACCCGGCGCTTTTCGCGGAACTCGGTCTGCATCGCCTCGGCGATCCGATCGGCCTCTTCGCCACGAAGTTCAGGGATGGCCATGCTTGCGTGCGTGCGGAACGAGCGTCCCTTCCCGCGTTCCCGGATATTTCCTGCAGCGGCAGGCGGCTGTTCGCCCTTCCCGGATCGTCGTTTCCGCCGTTCGAGGCGGTGTGTCTCTATGGTGGCGAGGGGGTGGGGCGCTGGTTGCGTTCGCTCGGCCTGGAGCGGCACCAATACGAGGAGGCGCTCGGGGAGGAAGTCGCCCGGGAGTACCAAGGAGAATTCACGCGCCGGGCACCCTTCTACTCGGACGTCGTCGACGTCATCGTCGGTGGTTGGCACATGATGTGGCCCGACGACGACTTCTACGTGCCGCGCGAGATGCGCCTGCTGGCCACGACGCTCCGCGATGCCGAACCATACCTGGAGGTTTGGCTCTCGGAGTCCGGGAATGTCAGTGTCAAAGAGCGAACGACGTGAGGATTCGCCGTTGCCTCCCCCTGGACTGCTTTTTCGGGTCAGACACAATTTGCAGCGAGAACCGAATTATGTGTACTGGACTGCACCCCTTGATTGAGACACGGTAATTTCGGTTACAGGTACTCCGAGGAGGATGACCTGTGCTGAAGAGAAGCAGTAAATCGAAGAGCGGGCAGTATCCGCTTGCCTTCAAGCTGAAGGCGATCAAGCGGGTTGAGCGTGGCGAAGGCGTGTTGCCCGTGGCGCGCGAGCTTGGCGTGACGCGCAAGGCCCTGCATGACTGGATCAGGGCTTACAAGGCGCATGGTCCGGAAGGCTTGAACCGCAAGCGCGGGCCGAAGCCGGGCCGGCGGCGCTTGAAGCCGGTTCCTGCCGGAGCGGCGGTGGCAGTGCACTCGAGCAACCCGTCGACAGCCCGCTGCGGAATTGCGCGCACTGTCACTGAATCAGCGTCAATCGCGCTCCAGCGTCTCGACCGCGTCTGCGATGTGCCTAAGCGTCTCGGAGCTTCTTCAGCGTATCGAGCGCTTTTTTCGTGTTACCCGGATTGAAATTGAGGCTCGCCGCCTTTGGCAGGGAAGCGGAGCCTGGGCGGTAATATGCCGTCTCAAAGTCGATTGCGAATTCTTCGACAGGCCCTTCAGACGTTATGAAGCCGCCCGCCGCGGCTTCGCCAAACTCGAATCGGTGGAGCACCACCGAAGCGAATGGCGTCGGAGAAAGGCCCATGAACTGAGATCCCGCAGGGGCGCGCTTTTCAGATTTGCTGATGAAAAGAGTGTAGGTGCTGAGTCCTGAGCCTTTGACCTGACCGGCAGGGCGTTGTCGTCCGCCTCCCCGATCCTGCACGAAGGCGGAGGCGACCGAAACGTCCACGACTTCGATCCAATCGCGATGATCCTTATCCTTGCTGTCGCCCTTGAAGTCCGACGGATTATTCGACTCGACCTTCAGATAGCCGGCAAGTTTTGGCATCGGTGCACCTCTGCTCGCGGCGCCGCAAGCCTTCAGACCTCTTGTCGAGAGGAATTATAGCCCAGCAAACTTGGGAAGTCAGCTACGCACCGAACGAGAAGGCCCGCTGCAGAATTCCGTGCACTATCACTGCGATCGAGCGCGCGACCAAACGGACCCTGCGCCCCGGCAAGCGCGGTCCCACGACCCGCGGAACGCTATCCGAACAAAGGCCCGGAGAACCCGGGGTCGACCTGATCGTAGAGCCAGCGGACATAGGCCCAGACAGTGCCGGCCGTCAGCACGGCCCCGACGCACACCACGATCCAGCGCTTCACGGGGAAGGGGCACAGCCGCGCTATCCCTACCGTCACGAAAGCCGGACCAACGATTGCCATCAGAACGATCAGAGTGATATCGAACCGCGTGGCCATCAGCAGGCTGAACACAGGCACGATCAAAGCCCACCCCGCCGGAGGCAGAAAACAACTGATGACATATCCGATTCCCGCCCCGATCAGAGCGAAACCGATCCCGTCTTGCATGCGGTTCACGATGATGGTCATGGCGTCTCTCACACCGTACACATCGCGGCGCGGCCGACGGAGTCGGGCGAGTTGATGGCCATCGAGGGTTGACGGATATGGATCATCGCTAGCGAATCCCCCAGGTTGTTGCCGGAGATATAAGTACGCTTGGTGTCTGCTTCGTGTCCCGCCCTATTGCAATTGTTTCGCGCGGGTTTCGTGTCGCCCGACGACGGACTATTTGAAACCGCCGGAGTCGGACGACGCTTGATGATCTGGGAGAAGCCCGGGGGCGCTTGAGCTCCGAATGCCGG
>AR_comb_assmDRAFT_10437045_pt1 | contig 10425 bp, 8 predicted proteins | sample ArasoioldDNA_FD_10543 | JGI IMG/M metagenome (IMG submission 10543) | reverse complement strand
AGTGGGAGCACGAGCCGCTAGAGCGGCTTGCTGCCGACGGCCAGCTGATGGCTTACTTACACGATTCATTCTGGCAGTGCATGGACACTTTGCGCGACAAACGAATGCTTGAAACATTTTGGGAGTCTGGCAAAGCTCCATGGAAAATTTGGGAGTGACACTTTGCGCGTCTTATTAACCGGCAATCGCGGATACATCGGAGTTGTGCTCGCATCAATGCTCGAGCAGGCGGGCCATGACGTCCTTGGCTTGGACAGCGATCTTTTTGAATACTGTGACTTCGGAGTTCCTGCAAAGCAGATCCCCACAATTCGTAAGGACGTCCGGGACGTCGATCCGAAAGACCTGGAGGGTTTCGAGGCTGTGTTGCATCTCGCTGGGATCTCAAACGATCCGCTCGGCGACATGAACCCCGCGTGGACCTACGAGATCAATCACCAGGCTTCGGTGCGCCTTGCGCGGCTTGCGAAGCAGGTGGGAGTGCCGCGTTTCGTTTTCTCTTCGTCATGCAGCACCTACGGCGCCGCCGGAGACAAAATGCTCGACGAGATGGCGCCATTTAACCCAGTGACGCCGTATGGAGAATCGAAAGTTCTCGTCGAACGCGACCTTGCTAAGCTTGCTGATCAGAATTTCAGCCCGACGTATCTGCGCAACGCCACCGCCTACGGCGTATCGTCCCGGCTCCGTGGCGATTTAGTATTGAACAACTTGGTCGGTTGGGCAGTGACAACTGGCCGCATCTTCATCAAGAGTGACGGGACGCCTTGGCGACCAATCGTACACATCGAAGATATTTCTCGCGCCTTTCTGGCAGTCCTCGAAGCGCCACGCGAACTAGTTCACAACGAATCTTTTAATGTCGGTATCAATGAAGAAAATTATCAGGTTCGGGACCTTGCCGGAATCGTCCGCGATACGGTGCCGGGCTGCCAGATCGAGTACGCCGAGGGCGGTGGGCCCGACAAGCGCTGCTACCGCGTCAATTGCAGCAAGATTCGTCGGGTAGTCTCCTCGTTTAAGCCGGTATGGAATGCCCGTCGCGGCGCCGAGGAACTCTACGAGGCATACAGGCGCAATCGCTTAACGCTAGAAGACTTCGAAGGCGCGCGGTACATGCGTAACCGCCAGGTGATGCAGCTGCGTGATGCCGGGCGGATCGACTCGTCGCTGCGGTGGATTGACCCGACCACTTCCTCGGGGTTCCAGGGCGACTCCGTTTATGTCTAGTGCGATCCATGCCTGCCGATCGTGCGGCGGCCAGGATCTCGAACTGATCCTGGCGCTGGGTGACACGGCGTTGGCAGACGCGCTGCTAAAGTCCTCACAACTTAGTCAACAAGAGCTGGTATTTCCACTCGACGTTGCGTTCTGCCCCGACTGCAGTCTGGTACAGATCTTCGAAACGGTGCCACCCGATGTGCTCTTCTGCCGAGACTATCCCTATTACTCGTCCTTCTCCGACACGCTCCTTCAGCATTCTCGCGCCAACGCAATCGAGCTCATCGCGATGCGCCAGCTGGGCCCCGCTAGTTTGGTGGTGGAGCTAGCCAGCAACGACGGATACCTGCTTAAAAACTTTGTCGACAGAGGGGTACCCGTTTTGGGTATTGATCCGGCAGAGGGTCCGGCACGTGCGGCGAGGAAAATTGGTGTGCCGACGTTGTGCGAATTTTTCACACGTTCGCTTGCCGATAAACTGCGTGGTGAAGGTCACGCAGCTGATGTGATCATCGGCAATAACGTATTGGCGCATGTGCCCGACACGAACGGGTTTGTCTCGGGAATTAGGTCATTACTAAAAGACAACGGTGTGGCAGTGATCGAGGTGCCATACGTCAAGGATTTGGTGGATCATACCGAGTTCGACACAATTTACCATGAGCATCTCTGTTATTTCTCTATCACCGCGCTCGACAAGCTCTTCCGTCGGCACAAGCTGTATATCAATGACGTCCGACGCCTGAGCATCCACGGCGGCTCCTTGCGAGTCTATGCCGAACCCAAGGAGAATGTGATGGAGTCCGTGCGCGAGCTGCTTAAAAACGAGCGCATGGAAGGCGTGGAAAGCATCAACTACTACCGCAGTTTTGCTGGACGCGTCCAAGAAATCCGAAGCTCATTGAGGAACCTGCTCGCAAAACTCAAGTCCGAAGGGAAGCGCATCGCAGCTTACGGAGCGGCTGCCAAAGGCGCTACGATGATCAACTATGTGGGCATCGGCGAGGAGTTTGTGGATTTCGTAGTGGACCGCAACATTCATAAGCAGGGTCTCTACATGCCCGGGAAACACCTCCCGATCTTCGGGACCGAAAAGTTGCTCCAAGAAATGCCTGACTACGTGCTCTTGCTGGCCTGGAATTTTGCCGACGAGATTCTTCATCAGCAATGGGCGTACCGTGATCGCGGCGGTAAATTCATCGTGCCCGTGCCCAGCCCACGGATCGTATAAGAAAACCTAACTTGCTCCTTCGACAGGAACCAATGAGTCAGATCCAGCGCAACCGGTTAGCGGACGTTCCCGGCGTTCCCGTCTCGACGATTCCGGAATCCAAACGTATCTGTAAGTCGTGCGGGGCCGGAGGTATGCGCGTCTTTTACGAGGTTCGTGGCATACCGGTCCACAGTTGCATGCTGCTGCCCACGCGCGCGGAAGCGCTAACTTTTCCGCGTGGCGACTTGGCGCTAGGATTCTGCTCGCACTGCGGCTTCATTTCAAATCTGCTATTCGACAGCCGACTGCAGAACTACGCCCCGGGCTACGAGGAGCAGCAGTCTTTTTCTGATCGCTTTAATGAATTCGCTCGGACTCTCGCGACCCGCCTGCTCAATCGCTACAATCTGCGGGGCAAGAAATTGGTCGAGATCGGCTGCGGGAAAGGCGATTTCCTTGTCCTGATGTGCGAGCTCGGTCAATGTCATGGCATTGGCATCGACCCGAGCTTTATTCCCGGGCGCATGGAAGGCCCTGCTGCGGGCAGGGTGCGTTTCATCCAGGATTTCTATTCCGAGCGGTATGCCGACATTACCGGCGACATGATCCTGTGTCGGCACACCCTCGAGCACATCGATACGACGGCCAATTTTATGCGGTGCGTGCGCAACACAGTGGGCGACCGTCGCGATACAATCGTTTTCTTCGAAGTACCAGACGTCGGCCGCGTGCTTCGCGAGCAGGCATTTTGGGATATTTACTACGAGCATTGCTCCTACTTTACACTCGGCTCCTTGGCGCGCCTATTCCGCACCTGCGGCTTTGAAGTGCTGGATCTTGCCAAGGATTACGATGATCAATATTTGCTCATCGAAGCCCGTCCTGTAGATGCGCCCGCTCGGCCGCAACTCGACGCCGAGAACGATCTTGCTGACACCGCCCGGGATGTTGCCATTTTCGAGCAAGGCTTCCAAAAGACAGCGGGTATGTGGCGCACGCGGCTCGACGAAATCCGCCGCACCGGACAGCGCGCAGTGATTTGGGGCTCCGGCTCGAAATGCGTTGCTTTCCTCAGCACGCTCGGTGTGCGCGACGAGATCGAATGGATCGTGGATATCAATCCGTATCGCCATGGAAAATTCCTGGCCGGCAGCGGAATAGAAATCAGGTCGCCTGAAACGCTGCGCGCATACCAGCCTCAAGTGGTAATCGCCATGAATCCAATCTACCGCGAAGAGATTCGGAAAGATCTGGAGCGGATGGGCTTGCGGCCCGAGCTGCTGGCCGTTTAGCGGCCGCAACTTTGCTTGAACAAGTTGATTTTTTCAACTGTCGCAATCTCAACGACACAAATGGATAAGGAATGCAGGCAATCAGCAATAAGGCGTGCGCAGTGCCTGAAGAGCCGACAGCGATTTGCCTCGTCTGCGGCGCGACCAGCAATGTGTTTTTTGAAACACAGAACGTTCCAGTCAGTTGCAACATTCTCTGGCCAACTCGCGCGGCGGCCGTCACGTCACAGCAAGGCAAAATCCGGCTGGCGTTCTGCCAAAGCTGTGGGTACATCTATAATACGGCGTTCGATCCGGCGTGCCTCAGCTATAATGCTAGCTACGACAATTCGCTGCACTTCTCGCCACGTTTTCAGGAATATGCGCGGGAGCTCGCGGCGGGTCTCATTGAGCGCTACGCCCTTCGGGGGAAAACGATCATCGAGATCGGTTGCGGCAATGCAGAATTTTTAAGCCTTCTCTGCCAACAGGGCTCAAACCGTGGCATCGGGTTTGATCCGAGTTTCATCGCGAACCGGGCGGAACTCACATCCGGCGAAGGAATCGAGATCATTGCCGACGAGTATTCGGAGCGTTATTCAGATCGGTCCTGCGATTTGCTCTGCAGCCGACATATGCTCGAGCATGTTCCGAATCCCCGCAAAATAGTCGAGACTGTCCGCCACGCGCTTGAAAAAACTCCGCGCGCGGCGGTCTATTTCGAGGTTCCCAACGTCCTTTTTACCTTGCGCCAGAATGGCATATGGGACCTTATCTATGAACACTGCTCCTACTTCGGACCGCAGTCACTGCACCGTCTCTTCACCGACGCGGGCTTCCACATCCGTGACATTCGTGAATCATTCGGCGGTCAGTATTTAAGCTTGGAAGCCGCGGTGTCAGACGACACTGACTATTATCCCTCCCCGAACGAAATGGAACGCCTCGCTGCGGATGTAGCCTCGTTTTGCGCCTACCGCGCGAAGTTGATTGAACACTGGCAGGCGAGGTTCGACCAAATGCGCCGCAGTGGCCAGCACGCGGTGGTCTGGGGCGCGGGGTCAAAAGGTACAACCTTCATCAACATTCTGCGCGAACATCACCAGATACAGTATGTTGTCGACATCAGTCCCCACAAGCAAGGCAATTATATTTCCGGCACCGGACAGAAGATCTTGGCGCCTGAGGCCCTACTCGAAGTACGTCCCGACTTTCTGATCGTGATGAACCCAATCTATCGCGATGAGGTCGAACGGATCGTTGCGCAACTCGGTCTAGCCCCCCGGCTTTTGACCGCCTGACAATATTGCTAGTGAAGTCCACAGAATGCGCCTCGCCAAATGAGGCGGTGAACTTATATGCCTATTGAGGATTTAATTCATTCCGTGTGGCAACAGCTTCTTCCGAAAAATTTTTTGCAGTAAATAATTCTTTTTAATTCTTTTCAACGATGCCGATACGACGCCCATGTCTCGCCACATACCAACGCCGCAGTGGATGGCGTAAGTACGTTCTGTGGCTTCTGACAAACCTCCTGCAAAATATTCCGACGGTAAAATTAGAATATCGTCTCGTAGTCTCTGCTGAGCGTTCCTGTATTTAAATCCGTAGTCTTCCGCAACCATGGCGTAAATGTCTGGCGCAATAATTACATTGTAATAACTTCCGTCGCTCAGAATAAAGTTCTTATCCTCATACCAGTCCAACACGCTCTTTAAATACGGATGTCCTTCCCTCCCTCCCAGGATCGCTGCTTGCAGTCCTATCCCTGGTTTCCTGGTATAAGGAACTGCTGAACCCCCTTTTTCATTTAGCAACGATAGTGTGTCATGTTTTTCTACAAGATCATTATGGTACTCCACAGAAGTGACAAAACCGCAATTCAAGAACTCATCGAATCTCCTTTTGACAATAACGTCGACATCAAGATAGAAACCTCCTTCCGTGAATAGGGCAAAAATTCGAATGTAGTCAGAAGCAAAAGCCCATTTTTTAGCGGAATATGCTTGTTCCGTGAACCTGTTTGAAAAAACATCAAACCTTTTCGCGTCCCAGCAAATAATTTCGTAGTCTGGCAATATTTGCCGCCATGTGTTCATACATTTCGCTAGAGATTCGGGGATGTCGTCTGGGCCAAGCCAGCAATAATGTATTTTCTTTGGAATCATTTTTACGTCTGCAATCTCTTTTAATCTAGCATTTGACCTCGCGTCATTCCCTCATTCTTTTAACGGTAATGGGACGTCTGACCAGCCGCTACCACCACTTACCCCTAGCCGTTTTGGAGAAGTGACACTGAAAATAGTCAAGCGCGCGCTGTCAAGCAAGACGCTCATGGTTATCCGCCGTTACGAGAAGAGAGCGCGAGCACCGGCGCGGCTAAATGTCCGCTTTGTGCCAATTACGAACATGAAGCCAGGGTTTAACTTTAGCGCTCAATTGAACGTCCGCAGGAGCTGGTCAGTAATCGGCTTAAGGAGATAGCTCATCATCGTGCGACTGCCGGTCTGCAGGAAAACCTCAACCGGCATCCCCGACACTAATTTCACGCTACCCAGCCTTCGCCGCTCGCTGGGAGGCAGCGTCACCCGGACCGTGTAATAAGCTGCGTTGGTGTTGGCTTGCCGGTCGCGAGTTAGATCGGCTGAGATATACGACACGACCCCTTCCAGCTGCGGCGTGGTGCGCTGATTGAACGCTGAGAAACGGGCATACGCCCGCTGCCCATGGTGCACATGATCGACGTCCTGGGGAGGAAGTTTGGCTTCGATCTGCAATTCGTCCGATTCCGGCACGATCTCCATAATGACCTCGCCGGGAGTGATCACACCACCGATGGTGTGAACCGAAAGTTGATGCACAATCCCATTGGTCGGCGCGCGCAGATCGACGCGCCTGAGCAGATCCTGCGCGGCGGCAGACTTTTCGATAAGCTCGGCCGCTTTGTCCTGAGACTCGCGCAGATCTTTCATGACCTCCGTACGAAAGTCTTCATCGACCTTATTGGCTTGTAATTCCGCCTCGCTGATTTTCGATCTCGCCTCTGCAATAGCTGCCACCACTTGGCCGCGCTCGCCGTCGAGACGCGCAGCCTCGCGCTGAAGTGACGTTTTGCGGGTCAGAGGCACGAGTCCCTTCTGGTACAGACCGTCCACGCCCTCCAGTTCGCCAGCGATCAGATCATGTTGTGCCGCTTTCGACTTCACCTGTGAGTCAAGCCCTGAAATCTGTTCCTCGAGCTGTCGAGCCCGGCTGCGCAAAAGCTCTTTTGCACTTCGGCGCGCAGCCGCACGACTGTTAAACAGAGAAACTTCCGATGCCCACAGTCGATTGACATCGTCATCGCCCGAGCGGTTGGCCAGTTCGTGCGGTATCTGAGGCTGATCCAAGCCGTCACGTTCAGCGATCAAGCGCGCCAGTCTGACGCGCATTTGATCGAGCTGCTGCGTGAGAACTTGAGCGTTGGCGCGCGGTTGCGTCTCGTCCAGATGAAGCAATAGATCACCGGCCCCCACATGCATCCCGTTGCGCACGGGAATATTCGCCACCACACCACCAGCCGGGTGTTGTATTTTCTTCACATCCGATTCCACGACTAGCGTGCCAGGCACGACAACCGCGCCCGAAAGCGGCATCAGAGTCGCCCAAATCGCGAGGATACCAACACCGAAGATCAGCACCCGAAGACCTGTTTTGAGTTCGCCGTCCAAAGCACGGCTTAAACGCGTGGTGAGTCTGGCTTCGGTTTCCTCCAGACCAGTCACCTGCCCTCGACCGACCAAGAATTTCCCGGCAGACCGCAGGCGCTCGAATACCGGGGCGGAGCGCAGAAATTCGAACGCGGGCACGAAGCGTAGGCGCAACTCGTTTCTGACTTCTGCTGGCGAAGGGCTCCCGATGCGATCGAGCAATGAAACCCGCCATGGTTTTTTTCCGGAGAAATGATAATCGGCTGCCAGATGTCCGTGCCCACCTCGCGTCTTTGCAGTAGTTGACGACGGAGGACCCATCCGTTCTGGCTTTTGCGCGGGCCGCGGATGCGGCGGCAATTTCATGTCGGGGCGTCGCGATTGGCTCGCACATGTCCGTGGCCTCTCGCGCAGGCTTGGCTCCGTTGCCGGTTTGCGCCTGTTCAGGCCAAGCTTGCGGAGAAGACGGCCGACCGCACCATTGACTGCCTTCGGAGGCGTCCTGCTACCTGTCCCGCCCCGATAGTCGGAACGCGAATTGGTCGGCCGAATTTCAATTGCGTGCGGAAATCGGACACGCTCCTGTTCCTGATGAAGAAACTTTTGAAGTCGCCTAAGCTCCCGAATGAGAGCGGCCTCCTGAGGCAGGTCCACGACATTGTCAGTGCGGCAGTGTCGTGGTGCATGCCCACTGGCAGAGGAGTAAGTCATGGCGCGCCACCCGTAACCACGCGCGAAATGTTGCTTTGCTTGGGTGCACTCCCAGCACGAAAGGCGGGCCGCACAACGCGTGCAAAAACCTCTTCACGCGGCCCAAACGCGATTGAGCGTCCATCGCGTAATACCATTGTCATGTTCAACGCCGCCAACGCATTAGGCCGGTGCGAGATGACAATGACGATGCTTTGCTGGCTACGCAGCGTTTCTATCGCGTTGATGAGTGCATTCTCGCCGTCGGAGTCCAGATTCGCGTTTGGCTCGTCAAGTACAACAAGAAAGGGCCGGCCGAATATTGCTCGCGCCAGACCAATTCGCTGACGCTGTCCGGCCGACAACGAAGTGCCGCGCTCCCCGAGCCGCGTGTCATAGCCATCCGGCAGGCGCAAGATCATCTCGTGAGCCCCCGACACGCGCGCAGCTTCCAGAATGGCATCAGACGTCGCTGCTTCATCGAAACGCGCGATATTCGTGGCGACTGTCCCGTCGAACAGCGATACATCCTGCGGAAGATAACCGATGTACCGCCCCAGATCGTCGGGACCCCAGCGATCGATTGGCGCGCCGTCGAGGCGTACCGTCCCCGTCGCAGCCGGCCAAATCCCAACCAGTGCCTTCGCCAGCGAAGATTTTCCGACAGCACTGGCACCGAGAAGCGCTAATCCCATTCCTGCCCCGAGGCTAAATGACAGGCTCGATATCACGGTCCTTTGCGTTCCTGGCACGACGACGCTGAGATCCTCAACTGTCAGGTTACGTTGGGGCCGTTGCAGGATGACTTTCGGCGCGGCCGGCGGCTGGCTGACCTTGAGGATGGCGCGCAGACGGCTAATTCCCTCGCGCGCCGCAACGAATTGCTTCCAGTTTGCTAGCGCGACCTCGATCGGTGCCAACGCGCGGCCCATCACGATCGCGGACGCAATCATAATGCCCCCGGAGGCCTGTTCCACCAGCACCAAATAAGCGGCCACCCCAAGCACCGCCGATTGCAGAATGAACCGCAAGATCTTGGCCGCAGCCCCAAGATTCGCATGCACGTCAGCTAGCCGCGTATTGTGATGAATGTAGTGCTCACTCGCCTGCGACCACCTGACCGCCAGGCGAGCAGTCATGCCAAGGGCACGGATGACGTCCGCGTTTTGGCGTAGCGCGTCTACCAGCACCTGTCGCTGAGCGTTACCTTCTGTCGATACCTTCGCCGCGCTCCTCGATTGGTATTCCGTCAACAATGTCAGGGCAATGATGGCCCCTGCGCCGCAAGTGGCGATGACACCGATCGCAGGATGAAAGAGGAACAGTACAATCAAAAAGAGCGGGGTCCACGGCATGTCCAAGAATGCAGTGGGCCCCGCACCCGATAGGAAGGCCCGCACCTGGTCTAGATCGCGCAGTGGCTGCTGAACAAGAATAGGCTTGGTTCCCCGCAGCGGAAGTGAAACCACAGCGAAATAGATCTGGGGCTGCAAGTCAGCGTCGAACAGGGCACCGATCCGCGCCAGCATACGGCCGCGGAGCGCGTCGAAATAACCTTGCAATAAATAAGCGATCACGACTATCGCCGACAAACCGACCAAGGTTGCAGTGTCCCGGCTCGGGATTACACGATCGTACACTTGCAGCATGTATATCGAGCCGGACAGTGTCAGTAGGTTGACCACGCCGCTGAATACAGCCACGCCCGCCAGTCTGCGCCGGCTCGCGCGCAACTGAACCCCTACAGGGTCGTTTTCGTCGAGTGATAATGTGTTGCCCCCGAACCCGCGCATTTTTTTACACTCAACAGATCCAACCTCGGTTAAACAAGCAGGTTAATGAGATCATGCGGTTGCATTTGGTTTAAGTCGACGCTTGTAGGACCACTGACAATCTTCTCATGTGGATGTGATTCTGTGATTACTGGAGCCGTGGGATGTTGGACAACAATGCCTCCGTCCGCCTGGCGGTAATAGTCATCGGACATAAATGCATTCAGCTGGGTATGATTGCTGCCGCTATCCTGCCCAATGAAATCGATACCTGTAGCGCGCTCGATTTTGTGCAAGGTCTCCGCATCGACGGTGAACGCCAAGGTGGCTGACGGCCCGCCCGTATTGCCGGCCGCATCAGTTGCAGTTGCCTTAGAACTATGGCTGCCATTGGCAAGCGTCGTTGCCGTAAGGGACCCAGCGCCCGAACCATCTGCGAGCGCATTGCCGAGTAGCGTCGCCCCGTCATACAGCTTGACCGTGCTGTTCGCTGTAAGAGTACCGACGCCAAGGTTATGACCGGCCACATCGAACACCAGCGCGCCGACCCACGGCATGTTGGTCTGGCC
>AR_comb_assmDRAFT_10434401_pt1 | contig 10425 bp, 9 predicted proteins | sample ArasoioldDNA_FD_10543 | JGI IMG/M metagenome (IMG submission 10543) | reverse complement strand
AAAGCGCCAGCGTGTGCCCCGCCTGCCGGGGCCACCTGCGCTACGACGAAGCCGCGTTGCAGCGTGAGAAGACGCGCATCCTGCCTTTGACGGTGGAAGGGACGCTGACGCCACCGGCCGGCGACACCGCGTTCGAGTATTCGATGGTGCTGTCGATCCGCAACGAACGCGGCGAGGAAACCACCCGCCAGGTGATCGGCGTCGGCGCGCTGTATCCCGACGAACTGCGCACCTTCACCCTGCAGGTGGAAATGACCGAGGCCACGGGGGCCAAGGCCAAGCGCCGGCACTAGGCGCAAAGCCCCCCACCCGGCTTCGTTGCACCAGGTCGTCCCTCTCCCGCTTCGCGGGGCGAGCGGTCATCGATCTGCCCGGCGGCGGTCGATCCGTGGCCAGCGGCTATCATTGCCAGCTTCCCCACCGTGACGTGGCCGATGAGCGACTCGCTGTCCTTGCAACGCGACGGGGCCGTAGCCCGGGTGCGGCTGAACCGGCCGGAGCTGCATAACGCCTTCGACGCCGGACTGATCGAGTCGCTCAACAGCACGCTCGAATCTCTGGGTACCGACGTTGCCGTCCGCGTCGTCGTGCTGGAAGGCGCTGGTGCGTCGTTTTCAGCTGGTGCCGACCTCAACTGGATGCGTGGCATGGCCACGGCCACCGAGGCTGCGAATCGCGACGATGCACTCGCCCTCGCCCGCCTGATGCGGACGCTGGACGAGCTCCCCAAACCGACCATTGCCCGCGTGCATGGCGCCGCGTTTGGCGGAGGCGTTGGACTGGTCGCCTGTTGCGACATCGCCATCGGCGCGCCGGAAGCCAAATTCGGCCTCACGGAAAGCAAGCTGGGACTGCTGCCCGCGGTGATCTCCCCCTACGTGATCGCCGCCATCGGCGCGCGGCAGTCGCGTCGATGGTTCGCGACGGCGGAAATCTTCGACGCCGCCGAGGCGCTGCGCATCGGCCTGCTGCACCAGGTCGTCGCGAGCGACCAGCTCGACGCCGCCGTTCAACGCCAGATCGACCTGTTGATGAAAGCGGGCCCCGTGGCATCCGCAACGGCCAAGGCGCTGGTGCGCCGGGTCGCCACCGCCGGCGACCCGGCGACTGCCGACGACGCCAACGCCGAACTGATCGCAAGGCTGCGGATTTCGCCCGAAGGCCAGGAAGGCATTGCCGCTTTCCTCGACAAACGCAAACCTTCCTGGTGCGCATGAAGGAGTGACCCATGGATGACGCCAACCCGACCCGCCCGATCGTCAACATCGCCGACGTTGAACTGCAGCCACGGCCGCCCGCCTTTGCCGCAAGCGGCGACGCGGCGCAGCGCTTCGACGCGCGCATGGGCATGGTTGGCGCGCGCATCGGCGCCCGGCTGCTGGGCTACAACATCACCGCCGTGCCGCCGGGCAAGCGCGCCTTCCCGTTCCACAACCACATGATCAATGAGGAGATGTTCTTCGTGCTCGAGGGTAGCGGTGAGTTGCGGATTGGCGACGCCACGTATCCGGTGCGCGCCGGCGACATCGTCGCGTGCCCGCCGGGCGGCCCGGAAACGGCGCACCAGTTCGCCAATACAGGCGACGTCGAACTGAAATACCTCGCCGTCAGCACGCAGTTGTCGCCCGAAGTGTGCCTGTACCCGGATTCGGACAAGTTCGCGGTGTCCGTGTACGGCGAAAGCGGGAAACCCGGTGACTGGCGCTTCCGCCATGTTGGCCGCGCGCAGGACACGCGCAACTACTGGGAAGGCGAATAGGCGATGCTGCCAGACGTGCGTTCCGCGCCGCGGATGTTCTCGAAGATCCTCATCGCCAACCGCGGCGAGATCGCCTGCCGTGTGATCCGCACGGCGCGCAGGCTCGGCATCCGCACGGTGGCGGTGTATTCGGATGCCGATGCCGACGCGCAACACGTTCGGCAGGCGGACGAGGCCTATCCGATCGGCGGCCCGCGACCGCAGGATTCGTACCTGCGTGGTGACGCGATCATCGAAGTCGCGCGGCGCTCGGGCGCGCAGGCCGTCCACCCGGGTTATGGATTTCTCAGCGAGAACGCGGATTTCGCCGACGCCGTCGAGGCGGCCGGGCTGGCGTTCATCGGGCCGGCTGCCGCATCGATGCGCAAGATGGGCAGCAAGGCCGGCGCCAAGGAATTGATGCAGGCCGCCGGCGTGCCCGTGGTGCCGGGCTACACGGGCGCCGACCAGTCGCCCGACCTGCTTGCACGCGAAGCGGCACGGATCGGTTACCCCCTGATGATCAAGGCCGCGCATGGCGGCGGCGGCAAGGGCATGCGCATCGTGCGCAGCGCCGGGGAATTCCTGCCCAACCTGGAAAGCTGCCAACGCGAAGCCGCCAGCGCATTCGGCCGCGATCGCGTGCTGCTCGAACGCTATGTCGAGCAGCCGCGCCACATCGAGATCCAGGTCTTCGGCGATCGCCATGGCAACGCGATCCATCTCAACGAGCGCGAGTGTTCGGCGCAGCGCCGCTACCAGAAAGTGCTCGAGGAATCGCCCTCGCCGTTCCTGACGCCGGAACTGCGCGCCGCGATGGGCGCCGCGGCCGTGCAGGCCGCGCGCGCGATCGACTACGCCAATGCCGGCACTGTGGAATTCATCGTCGCGCCGGATGGCGGCTTCTATTTCATGGAGATCAACACCCGCCTGCAGGTCGAGCATCCGGTGACCGAACTCGTGACCGGCCTGGACCTGGTCGAATGGCAGCTGCGCGTCGCCGCCGGCGAGCCACTGCCGCTCACGCAGAATGCGATCCGGCAGGTCGGGCATGCGATCGAAGTGCGGCTATACGCAGAGGATCCGGAGGCGGGTTTCCTGCCGGGCTCGGGCAAGCTCGAGCGCCTGCGCCTGCCAGCATCCGATGTCCATGTGCGCATCGACTCCGGCGTCGTCGAGGGCGACACGGTGACGATCTTCTACGACCCGATGATCGCCAAACTGATCGTGTGGGACCGTGACCGCGCGGGCGCGCTGGCGCGTTTGCGCGAAGCGCTGGTGCAATGCGAGGTCGAGGGACCCAAGTCCAACATCGGATTCCTCGAACGCCTGGCGAGGCATCCGTCGATCGTCGCCGGCACGATCGACACCGGCTACCTCGACCGGCATCTCGACGAATTCATGCCCCGCGAGCAGGTGGACGACGCCCTGCTGCTCGCGGCCGCAGCCACGCAGTTGTTGCGGCAGGAACGGCAACAGCGCGCACGGGCAGCCGCCTCCGGCGATCCCACATCGCCTTGGGCCATCGCCGACGGCTGGCGGCTCGGACATGCCAGCAAGCGGTCGCTGGCCTTCCTGCACCGCGGAGAACGCATCGAACTCGTCGCACAGGGCAGCGGCGGCGAGTATCGGATCACGCAGGCCGAGCGCACGGCGGCGTTGACCGGTGCGCAATGCGTCGACGACCAGCTGAGCGTCCGCATCGACGCTGTCGCACGCCGCTTCACCGTGCACGCCGACGGCAAGCGCGTGCTGGTGCACGACGGCGAGCTTCGCCTGCAGCTGGAGCCGGTCGGGGTGTATCGTCGCCAGGGCGCTGCGCAAGGCAGCGACGACCGGCGCGTCCAGGCGCCAATGCCGGGCCGGGTCGTGGTCGTCAAGGCGCAACCCGGCGACCGCGTGAGCGCGGGCCAGGAGTTGGTGGTGATCGAGGCGATGAAGATGGAGCTCGGGCTGAAAGCGCCGCGCGATGGTGTCGTCGCCGAATTGCGCGCGGCCGTGGGAGACTTCGTCGAAGCAGACGCCGTGCTGATCACCCTGGAACCCTGACATGTCGATGCCCGCAAGCGTGCGCATCGTCGAGGTCGGCCCGCGCGACGGCCTGCAGAACGAAAAGGGCGTCATCGCGACCCCCGACAAGATCACGCTGATCGACCGACTGTCTGCCACCGGGCTGCGCACGATCGAAGCGACGAGCTTCGTGAGTCCGAAGTGGGTGCCACAACTCGCCGACGCGAGCGATGTCTTCCGCGGCATCCACCGCGCCGCCGGCGTCGCGTATCCGGTGCTCGTGCCCAACGAGCAGGGTTACGACCGCGCGCGTGCGGTCGGCGCGAGCGAAGTCGCCGTGTTCACCGCTGCATCCGAGGCGTTCAACCGGAAGAACATCAACGCATCGATCGACGAGTCCATCGAACGGTTCCGTCCGGTGCTCGAACGCGCCAATGCCGACGGCGTGCGCGTGCGCGGCTACGTGTCGACCGTGCTGGGCTGCCCATACCAGGGCGCGGTGCCGGTCGCCGACGTGGTGCGCGTCGCCGAACGGCTGCATGGGCTCGGCTGCTACGAGATTTCGCTCGGCGACACCATCGGCATCGGCACACCCGGCAAGGCGCGCGAGATGTTGCGCGCCGTCGCTTCAGCGGTGCCGATGTCCGCGCTCGCCGTGCACTTCCACGACACCTACGGACAGGCATTGTCGAACCTGCTCGCCTGCCTGGAAGAGGGTGTCGCGGTCGTCGACGCCGCGGTTTCGGGCGCCGGAGGTTGTCCCTACGCGAAAGGCGCCACCGGCAACGTCGCCACCGAGGACGTCGTCTACATGCTGCAGGGACTCGGCATCGACACCGGCGTCGACCTGGCGCGGCTGGCCGAAACCGGTCGCTGGCTTGCGGGCTTGCTCGGACGCGAAAGCGGCAGCAAGGTCGGGCGGGCGTTGGCGACGCAATGAACGACGCGGCATCCAAGATGGTCGGCCCGCGCATGACGAGCGTCGATCGCTCGCTGTTCGACGCGCTGCCGGATGCGGCCATCGTCCTGGACGATGGCGTCGTGCTCGACGCGAACGCAGCGGCTCTCGAACTGCTGCAACGACCGCGCGAAGGCATCGTCGATCAACTGTTCCCCGACCTCGTCCATGCGTTGCCGCCGGACTATGTTGAGCGCCTCCGCGGTTCACGAATGCAGGCAATCTGCAAGCGTGCGAACGGCAGCCGCTTCCCGGTGGAGATTCGTGCGAGCGAATTCACGTTCAACGGCCGGCCGGCGCTGCTCGCGATCCTCTGCGAGATCGGCGAACGCACCGCACCCGACCTGCAGTATCGCGAACTCATGGAGGTCGTCGACAAGGGGATCGTCGTGCGCGACGCCGACGGCAACATCGTCTATGCCAACGCGGCGGCGAGCCGCCTGCTCAAGGTCGAAGAAGGCCTGCCGCTGGAAGACGTGCTGCAGCCGAGCGACTGGGAAATCATCGACCAGGAGGGCAACGTGCTGCACGTGCAGGACCTGCCCGCCTTCCGCGCGCTGCGTTCCGGGCAGGTCGTCGACAGCACCGTGCTCGGCTTCTACAACCTGGGCCAACGCCAGCTGACCTGGTTGTCCGTGACCGCGGTGCCACAGTTCGTCGAGGGCGCGGACCGGCCGCACCAGGTGCTGTCGCTGTTCTCCGACGTCACCGAACTCATGCGCGACAGCGCGTTGTTCGATCGCGTGCAAGCGCTGGCGCATATTGGTGGCTGGGAATGGGATGCCGGGCGCAACCGCCTGTACCTGAGCGACGAAGCGGTCCGGATCCTCGACAGCAGCACCACCCCGACATCGATGGAAACCATGCAGGCCTGCCTGGTCGAACCGGACCGGCGGCGCCTGCGTGCGGCGGTCGAACACGCGCTCGCCGAAGGCACGGCGTTCGACCTCGAACTGCAGGGCCGCCGCAGCGACGGCCACGCGTTCTGGGTCCGCGCGATCGCCGAGCCGGACGCGGGCCATCAGCCGCTGTCGCAACGCGTCACCGGCACGCTCCAGGAAATCACCCGCCGCAAGCAGGGGGAGGAAACGCTGCGCGTTCAGGCGCGCACCGATCCGCTGACCGGCTTGCTCAATCGCGACGCGGTTCTGCATGAACTCGCCGAGCGTCTCTGCGACGATTCGCAGTCGCAGGTGGCAGTGCTGTACATCGACCTGGACCGCTTCAAGGTGGTCAACGATGTGCTCGGCCACGGCGCCGGCGACGAGTTGCTGGTCACGGCCGCACGTCGGATCAGCCAGGCGGTCGGCACCGAGGGATTGATTGCACGCTTCGGCGGCGACGAATTCCTGGTCGTCTGCACGTTTGGCGACGACCTCCAGCGCCCCGAGCGCGTCGCGGGGCTGATCCTGGATGCGTTCGGGGAGAGCTTCCGTTTCGACCGCGAGGAGTTCTCGATCACCGCCAGCATCGGCATTGCGCGCGGTCCGCTCGATGGCGATACGCCGCACACGTTGATCCAGAACGCAGATGCGGCGATGTATGACAGCAAGCGGCGCATCCGTAATGGCTGGCAAGCGTTCACCCCGGCCCTGGCGCAGACGCAGCAGGAGCGTTTACGCGTCGAGACCCACCTTCGGCGAGCCGCCGACAACAACGAATTCCATCTCGTCTACCAGCCGCAGGTCGACCTGCGCCATGGCCGGATCGTCGCCGCCGAGGCGCTGATCCGCTGGGAAAACCATCAGCTTGGCGAAATGCGGCCGGACCACTTCATCAGCCATGCGGAGGTGACCGGCGACATCGTGCGCATCGGCACATGGGTCCTGCGCGAGGCCTGCCGCCAGGTCTGCGAATGGCGCGAGTCCGGCCTGGGAATCGTGCGTATCGCGGTGAATGTGTCGTACCGCCAGTTCCTGGGGGACGACCTGGCGCAGGTCGTCGGTAACGTCCTCCAGGAGTTCAGCCTGCCGGGATCCGCGCTGGAACTGGAATTCACCGAGCGCGTGCTGATCGAGGATGCGCCGGACACGATCAAGGCATTCGCCGACCTGCGCACGCTCGGCGTGATGCTGACCATCGACGACTTCGGCGAAGGCTATAGCGCGCTCAATTACCTGCGGCGCCTGCCGATCCACGGACTCAAGCTCAGCCAGTTGTTCGTGCACGGCGTGCCGTCGAACAAATCGGATGTCGCCGTTTGCCAGGCGGTGTCGGGCATCGCACGCAGCCTGGGATTGGGCTTGGTCGCCGAAGGCGTGGAGTCCGAGGCGCAACGCCAGTTCCTGTTGCAGCTCGGCGTGCCGGTCGGCCAGGGCTTCCTGTTTGCACCGGGCCTGCTGCCCGACGAGTTCGCACGACGGCTCGACCAACCTTCCCTTGTCGCCGGAGCCTGACACCACGATGCGGATACGACCGATCGAACCACGCGACGACGCTGGCATCGCATCGATCATCCGCACGGTGATGCCCGAATTCGGCGCGACCGGTTGCGGGTTCGCGATCAACGATCCGGAAGTCGACTGGATGAGCCGTGCGTACGCGCAGCCCCGATGTGCGTATTTCGTGGTCGAAGACGAGGGCATCGTCCTGGGCGGCGGCGGTATCGCGCCGCTGGAAGGCGGCGACATCGCCACCTGCGAACTGCGCAAGATGTATTTCCTGCCCCAGGCGCGCGGACGCGGCGCGGGTGCGGCGATGATGGACCGCTGCCTGGAGGCCGCTCGCGAACTCGGCTTCGGCCAGTGTTACCTGGAGACGCTCAGCGGCATGGATGCGGCGATGAAGCTGTACGAACGTTCCGGCTTCCGCCGGATCGACGCGCCGATGGGCCACACCGGCCACGGCGGCTGCAACACGTTCTACCTGCGCGCACTGTGATGCCAACCTGGGGGCGAGCGACGATGAAGTCCTGGTGGATGTGGTTGTTCGCCTGCGCCCTGGCGTTCGTCATGCAGCCATCGGGTGCCGCCGGCAAAGCGGATTACCTGCTGCGTCCGGATCGCGTATGGAACGGCACCGATGACGTCTCCCACGCCGGCTGGGCCGTGCTGGTGCGCGGCGGAGCCATCGTCGCCGTCGGTCCGGCGAACGGCATCGATGCGGGTGGCGCGCAGACCATCGCGCTCCCCGGTACGACCCTCGTCCCGGGCCTCATCGATCTCCATTCGCATCTGTTCCTGCATCCCTATAACGAAACGCCGTGGAACGACCAGGTGCTGAAGGAGCCGGAGGCGTACCGCACGCTCGAGGCCGCGCAGCATGCCCGTGACACGCTGCTGGCCGGATTCACCACGCTGCGCGACCTGGGCACGGAGGGCGCGGGCTACGCCGATGTCTCGGTGAAGCGTGCGATCGACGAAGGCATGGTCCCTGGCCCGCGGCTGTTCGTGGCGACGCGGGCGATCGTGGCGACGGCCAGCTACGGACCCGGACCGCACGGCTTCCGACCGGACATCGACCTGCCCAGCGGCGCGCAGGAAGCCAGCGGCGTGGATGCGGTGCTTCGGGCCGTGCGCGAACAGGCCGGACATGGTGCCGACTGGATCAAGGTATATGCGGACTATCGCGTGGGCACAGACGGCAGCGCGGAACCGACGTTCACCGCGACGGAACTGAAGGCGCTGGTCGAAGCGGCGCATCTGTCCGGTCGTCCAGTGGCCGCGCACAGCGCCACCGACGCCGGGATGCGCATGGCGGTCGACGCCGGCGTGGACACCATCGAACACGGCTATGGCGGCAGCGAGGCGACGTTCAAGCGCATGCGCGAACGCGGCGTTGCCTATCTGCCGACACTGACCGCGGTGGAATCCACCGAGCAGTACTTCAACCATTACGTGCAGGGATCGCCGCCGACTCCGAAGATGCTCGAAGCCGAACATGCCTTTCGCACGGCGCGCGCCGCCGGCGTCGAGATCGGCTGCGGCAGCGATGTCGGCGTTTTCCGCCACGGCGACAACTGGCGCGAGCCGGCGGCGATGGTGCGGCTCGGCATGACCCCGGTGGAGGCCCTGCGCGCGTGCACGAGCGTGGCGGCGAAGATCCTGCGGCAACAAGGCCACCTTGGCCGCATCGCACCGGGGCTGCGCGCGGACGTCGTGGCGTTCGATGGCGATCCGACGACGGACATCCAGGCGCTGCGGCACCCGGCGTTCGTGATGAAGGATGGCGCGGTGTATCGGCAACCGCCGTCTCCGTAGCCCGGGTTATCGGCCGCTTCGTCGAACGTCGCGGCCCTGCCCTCCAGCGGCGCCGGGGCAGGGAAACGCTTAAAATCGCGGTTTCGCCCTGCAGGATCCCCCCATGCAACTCAATTCCGTCCGCGCCGTCATTACCGGCGGCGTTTCCGGCCTCGGTTTCGCGGTCGCACAGCATCTCGTCGCCAACGGCGGCAAGGTGGCGCTGTTCGATGTCAACGACGACAAGGGGGCCGCGGCCGTCGCCGAACTCGGCGATTCGAATGCGCGCTATTTCCGCACCGACGTCACCGATGAAGCCGTCGTCGTCGCCAACGTCGCCGCGGCGAAAGGTTTCCTCGGCGGACTGAACGCCGCGATCAACTGCGCCGGCATCCTCGGCGCGGGTCGCGTCCTCGGCAAGGAAGGCGCGATGCCGCTGAAGCAGTTCGCCGGCACGGTGATGGTCAACCTCGTCGGCAGCTTCAACGTCGCCAAGACCGCCGCGGAACTCATGCAACACAACGAAGCGGGTATCGACGGCGAGCGCGGCGTGATCGTCAACACCGCTTCGGTCGCGGCCTACGAAGGACAGATCGGACAGGCGGCCTATTCGGCGTCGAAGGGCGGCGTAGTGGGCATGACGCTTCCGATGGCGCGCGAACTCGCGCGTTTCGGCATCCGCGTCATGACCATCGCGCCCGGCATCTTCTGGACGCCGATGGTCGACGGCATGCCCGAAGCGGTACAGCAGTCGCTGTCGGCGTCGATCCCGTTCCCGTCACGGCTCGGGCAACCGGCCGAGTTCGCGGACCTGGTCGCCTACATCCTCGGCAACACCTACCTCAACGGCGAAACCATCCGGCTCGATGGCGCCACGCGGTTGGCGCCGAAGTAAGGCGACGCCGTGCGCCAGAGTTGGCTGCAGCGTCGCTGGCCTGCGCTCCGCGCGAAGGGCCGGCTGTATTTCGTCCTGGCCTACGGACTTCTCCTGTGGGGTGGCGCGATGACGCTCGTCGTCGGCGCGATGTTGCTGGCCGCTTCCCGCCAGCAACCCCTGCACCTGCGCGCCGTGCTTCCCCTCGTGCCGCTGCTGTGCCTGCCTGCCGGCGCGATCTGGGGGCTGGTGAGCTGGCATTGGAACGAATACCTCTTCCACAAGCTCGGCTTCGACAAGAACAATCCACCCCGATGAGACTGTCCGAAAAGGACGGTTCGACAAGAACAATTCGATAAAAGCAGCCCGAAGAAACCAATCCGATGAAAGCCTACGACGCCAAGAAGGGAAACGTGGTCGACCACAACGGCGTGGTCTACCAGATCCGCGATATCGAGCGCAGCTCGCCACAGGGCCGCGGGGGGAACGTCAAGTTTCGCTTCACCATGTATTCGGTCCCCGGCGGCACCAAGTTCGACCTGAGCCTCGGTGCGGAGGACGACCTCAAGGAAGTCGAACTGTCGCGTCGCCAGGCGACGTTCTCGTACAAGGACGGCGATGCGTTCGTGTTCCTCGACGACGAGGACTACACGCCCTACACGCTCGA
>AR_comb_assmDRAFT_10445299_pt1 | contig 10426 bp, 12 predicted proteins | sample ArasoioldDNA_FD_10543 | JGI IMG/M metagenome (IMG submission 10543) | reverse complement strand
TCCATAGCAAACGCGATATGGCCGCCGTAAAAATGGCCGCCGTGCAAGATCCGTTCGCCGGCGCCGTCAATAATCGGATTGTCGTTGGCGCTGTTGAGCTCGTTCTCAATGGACTGACGCATCCATGGCAGAGCGTCGGCGAGCACACCGATAACGTGCGGAGCGCAGCGGATCGAGTAGCGGTCCTGCAAACGGCGGACATCCTCGGTCGTGGCGGCGCGCGCCAGATCGCGCCGCAGCCATTCGGCGATCTGCTGTTGGCCGGGATGCGGTTTGACCGAGAATAGCGTGGCATCGAAATGGTAGGCGTTACCGTCTAAGGCAAAGGACGAAAGGGCCGTGATCCGCGTCGCGAGACGGGTTAAAAATTCCGCGCGGGCATAAGCGAGACATGCCAGAGCGGTCATTACCGCCGTGCCGTTCATCACTGCCAGCGCTTCTTTCGGTCGTAGCCGAAGGGGGGCGATGCCGGCTTCGGCGAGCGCCTGCGCGGCGGAAATCTTTTTGCCGTGGCGGCAAATTTCTCCCTCACCACAGAGCGCCGCAGCCAGATAGGAGAGCGGCGTCAAGTCGCCGCTCGCTCCCACGGAGCCTTCCGAGGGAATGAGCGGCAGCAAGTCGCGATCGAGCAGCCGCGTCATCTGTTCGAGCAGCTCGAAACTCACGCCGGAAAAGCCTTTGCAGAGAGAGGTGAGACGGGTCGCGATGACTGCGCGCGTCTGCATTGCAGAAAGATGTGCTCCCAGGCCGCAGCCGTGCATTATGTAAAGATGGCGCGGCAGCTCGCCCACCAGCTCCGGCTCGACCGTGACCGTGCACGAATCGCCCACTCCTGTCGTCACACCGTAGATCACTCCATCGTGGCGGAGCAGGCGATCCAGAAAATCCGCGCCGCGGGCGATCGCTGCGCGAAATTCCGGCGCATCGGACAACACCGCATACGCCGAGCCCTCCGCGATCGCAACGATATCCTCGATCGTCAGCCGCGATGTATCGAAGCAAATCGTGCGCTGGATTTGGCCGTCAGTCGGGAGCATGGCTCGAATTCCCCGTCGGTAAACGCCAGAACTGATAAAAGTTGAACCATTGGAGCGGCGCCCGCCGGCAGTAGTGCTCGAGCCGTGCGGCATAATCCGCCGCCAGTGCGGCGAGCGCTCGCTCGCGGGCTGTTCTCGGCAGCTGAATCGAGTCGCGGAACAGCTCGAAGTGAATTTCCGAAGCGCTTCCGCGCCGGAAACTAAAGAGAAGGTAAACCGGGCATTGCAGCAGGCTCGCCAGAATATACGGGCCCACGGGGAAAGGCGCCGGCGTGCCGAAAAATTGCGCCGAAGCGACACGCGGATTGCCCGAGACCGGAATGCGATCGCCGGCGATCGCGACGAATTCGCCGCGGGCGACTTTTTCGCCCAGCAAAACCGCCGTCGCCGGCGTTACCTCCGTAACCTGCATCAAATTTAACTGGCTGTCGGCGTTGAGCTGCGCTAGCAGCCGGTTGAATCTCTGCGCATGCTTGGTGTGGATCAGGGCGGTCATTTTGAAACCCGCTAACTGCCGTGACAGTACGCGGCAGAGATCCAGATTGCCGAGATGGCAGCAGATCAGCAGCCCGCCGCGCTTTCTGCCGACTTCGGCGGCGATCAGCGACTCGCCGTGATGCTTCACCGAGTCGATGTCGAAAAGTCCGCTCCAGAGTAATAGCTTGTCGAGAATGCTTTCGGCGAACGCCGCAAAGTGGCGCAGTACGCCGAGCTTCTCGCCGCCGACGCGCTTCAGGTAATCGCGCGACGCGAGGCGCGCCGTCGGCTGACTGAAAAAATACCAAAGCAAAACCGGATCGAGAATCAGCCGCACCGGCCAGCGCCCGACGATACGGCAGAGCCACAAAAGCAGTCGCATGCCGGCAACGAAACTGAACTCGTCGAGTTCCGCCCAGTGGAGAATGCGCGGCGCCAGCGGTCGGCTCATGAGGCGCTCCAACGGCGCGCTAGCAAATTCGGCAAATGCAGCAGCATCCCGAAAAACAGGATCGCATGCGCCTGTGAAATCAGCAGCGTATCCGACCAGGGTCGAAAATGGGAGACCGCGTTCGTTGGATAGACCACGAGAGTGGGCACGTTGATGATTTCGGTCCCCATCCAATAGAGCCGCACCGCGACTTCGATGTCGAAATCCATGCGCGCGCCCAACTTTCGCCGCCGGTCCAGATCGAGGAGCTGAGCCAGCGGATACACCCGAAACCCGCACATGGAATCCTGAATGCGCCGCGACAACGTGTTGATCGAGACCCAGAGATGGGTCAGGGAACGCGCCCAGAGCCGCAGCGCGGGCGCGCTCAGATCATATTCGGGACAGCCTATAATCAACGACTGCGGCCGCGCCGCCGCTTGAGCAAGAAAGCGCGGGATATCGGCCGCACGGTGTTGACCGTCGGCGTCGATTTGCACTGCATGGCTGTAGCCAGCCTCGCCTGCACGGCGTGCGCCGGTCAACACGGCACTGCCCTTGCCGAGATTGGCTGGATGGCGCAGCAGAGTAATTTGCTCTGGTGCGGTGGCGGCTAATCGAGCGAGCTCTTGCGCGCACTTCGTTTCGCTCCCGTCATCGACGAGGATACAGGGCAAATTCTGGGCAAGCACGTTTTCGACAACGCCACCCACCGCCTCCTCGTGGTTGTACACCGGGATCACCACGCACGGCTTAAACATCGACTGGTCCGAACAACACGCGGCCGCTCGCATGGGTGCCAAGATCCGAAAGAATTTTGAAATCCAACATACCCGTACCCGGCCGATAATTGAGCTCAAGCGTGAACGGCAGATTCGGCGGGATCACGCGACGGAACTTCAGAGCGTGAACGGCGCGAAACTCCGCCGGTAAGTCGAAACACTCGCGCCCGAAGCGGATCACCCAGTCCAACTGCACCACGCCGGGAAGAATCGGCTGGCCGGGAAAGTGCCCGTCGAAATAGAGCAGATTGCTCGGGCCGGTCAATTCGAAAACAGCGTGCTGAGCGGAGGTTGCAAGCAAACGGCTGCGGGGCGTGGTCTGAACCGCCGGGTGGCGCTCGAGCAATGCCATCAGCTCGGCGTGTGTGGTTTTGCCCTGAGCATTCGTCGGCAGCGCGTCGACATAACGCCAGAGGCGCGGCAAAGCCACCGGTTCGATGGAATTACTCAGCAGGGCACGGAGCGCGCGATTGACGCCGCGCCTGCCGGAAGACGCTAAGCGGCAGCAGCCTTCCTCGGAAGGGACGATGAAGACCACGATCCGTTGGCGCTGGCCGTCGAATGCGAGCGCGCGAACGCTCGCTACCAACGGCGACGACGACAGGAGCGCTTCGATCGCGTTCAACGAAATTCGTTTGCCTTCTATTTTGGCGATCCGATCGATCCGGCCGTTAAGCATAAATCCACCGTCAGCGACGGCGGTCGCGAGATCCGCGGTGCGAAACCATTCCCGATGGGGCAGATTCGACGAGCGCACTTCGAGGACGTGCTCTTCTCGGTTGATACGCCAGTCCACGCCGCGAAACGGCATCCATACGACGCCGTTTTTGCCGTCTTGGCGACGCCAGGCGACGCCGCCGGTTTCCGAGCTGCCGTAGATTTCCAGGGGCAGATGTCCGAGTAACCGCCTGCTTTCTTGGGCGACTTCGAAAGGCAAGGGTGCGCCCGAAGAAAAAACCGCCCGCAGCCTTTTTGCGATTGATGCCCAAAGGGGATTTTCTGGTAGACGCTTGAGATGGGCCGGGCTCGAAACCAGTGCGCACTCGCGATCTACAGTCGCCAGCTCTTCGATGAAGGCGAGATTGCGCGCATGGAGCGCGCGTCCTGCGGTAAGCGGCCAAAGAACATTGAACAGAAGCCCATAAATATGCTGATGCGAAACCGTAGAGACGATCTCCGCCGTGCCAAGCAAGGCGCCAAACGTTGCTTCGAGGGTCGCAACCTCGACGGCCATTTGAGCGAGTTTTTTCTCGATCGGCTGCGCCGCGCCGGTGGTGCCGGAAGTGTAGAGCACCAAACCGGGAAAATCGGGATCCAGTCGCGCGAAGTCAGTCGCTCCGGCGGTACCACATTCTTCAGGCGGATTTACCGGATTCCAGACCGATTCGAATTCGCCCAAATAGCCGTCGACCTTCGAGTGCAGCCCCTCGCAAGTTCCCGGCAGATTATCTCCCGGCAAATAAATCTTCTTGCTGCCATGCCAGCCGCCGAAAAGAGCGGCAGCAAACTCCACAGCATCCGTATGATAAAGAGCGAAGGCAGCACCGCTGCTCTCGAGCCGCTCGCGCCACGCGCCGACCCGCCGGACAAATGCTTGGGCGGTCAGGGGCTTTCCCGAACGCCAAGCAACAGCGTGACGTTCACCGGCCGCGCGGCTTACGAGCCTCAGCATGTCAAGACTTTCAACCATGGAGGCGACGCTTGAAACGGCGGCGCACGCAATACTCGCCGGCAAAAAGAAGTCCGATCAAAAGATACGCGACAAAACCGTTGTAAAACCACCAGAGCGCCGATGACGCATAAAGCGCGGTCAGCAGCGCGGTGCAGCCGTTGATCACAAAAAAACCGCACCACACTTGCGTTACGCGGCGCGTGTAGGGGATCGCTCCGGGCGGCAAGTCCGGCTCGCGCAGGCGCGCCAATCGCTCGACCACCGTCGGCGGCGCCAGCAGGCTGTATGCGAACATCGCCAGAAGTGCTCCGTTCAACAGCACCGGATAAAGTTTCAGTGGCAGCGCACCGTTGGCCCAAATGGCCGCGATCACTAGTACCGATATCGCGCTCAGCCACCAACGCGTTGCGTGATCGAAGGGCAGCCCGGGGAACCGGGTAAGCCCCGCCAGCATCAAAAGCCCGGCCATTAGGCGCGGTTCCACCCGCCCCTCGGCGAGCCATACGGCCAATGGATAACTCAGGGTGATGAGCACGGTGAAGATGGTCAGGATGCTCGACACACTGCTATTTTTGCAAAAGCCCGCTGAGCGCATCGACGACGTTTTGAACCGTACGTACGCTCTTGAAGACTTCGGGCTCGAGCCGCTTGCCCGTGAGCTGTTTGAGTTTAACCGCCAGGTCGACCGCATCGATGCTGTCGATGTCGAGATCGCTGTACAGGTTCGCATCGAGCGTGATGCGCCCTTTGTCGAGCTCGAACATCTCGTTCAAAATGTCCACCACCCAACTATAAATTTCTTGCTTATTCGTGGGATCAATCGGAATCATTGAAATTTTTATCGGCCCGTCGATGGCCCTCGATCATGCACGCGAGCGCGCGAACGGACGCAAAGTGACGGCGATTCTCTTCGGAGCTCGCGGATAGAGTTATCCCGTAGCGTTTCTGGATCGCGACACCGAGCTCGAGCGCATCGATGGAATCCAGGCCAAGCCCCTCGACAAAAAGCGGCGCATCGCTCTCGATCTCGGCAACCGTTACGTCCTCGAGCTGGAGCGCGTCGATTATCAATTCCTTGATCTCATCTTCAAGAGGCTGCATAGCGGCTACATTCCCCGCTGAAATAAGCCTGCAAATATTCGGTCAAGCGACGCGCGGCAATGCCTTCGCTGACCGCGTCGTAAACGAAGGGGCGGATGTCGATGTCGTCCTTCACCTCAATTTGGAAAAAAGACGGCTGCGCCGGTAGGCGCCACCAGGGGCTTCCTTTGCCGAGCATGGTCGGCGTGCACCGGATCAGCACGGGTGTGACGTTGCGCATTGCCCGCACCGCGATGTTGGCTGCGCCGCGCTTGAGGCGGATCGCGCCATCCGACGGCGTGCGCGTTCCCTCGGGGAAAATGATCAGATTGCTGCCGCGGCGCACCGCCGCGACGCAGTCTTCGACCAGACATGTGCCGTCGTCGTCGTTGCGGACAAAAGCCGCGGCGCGCACGGTGCAGTGGGTGAAGGGATTGAGCCAAAGCGCGCTTTTAACGATGCAGTCGGCGCGCTTAACCAAACCCATCAGGAAAATAATGTCGATGAGAGTCGGATGGTTCGCGAGAATGAGCAGACCGCGCCGGTCGAGCTTTTCCAGTCCCTTGACTTCGTAGAGAAACACGCCGAGCGCACGCATCGAGCGCACGATGCAGCGAAAAGCGAACCCGATCACATCTCGCGACATGGCCGCACGGGCCTCACGCCGCCGGATAAAAACGTTCAGCAAAGGAAACACAAAAACGCCACCGACACCGACCGCCACAAATCCCAAGCCCGTGCCGAACACGCGCCGGCAGTGCGCGAAACTACTGAGCATGGCGAGTCCAAAGCCAACGACGCCGATCGCACAGTCGCTCAAGGACTGCATCGCCGCGCAAATGGAACCGAAAAATTTCCAGACCGCCGGGTAAGCTGTCTCTCGGGCGCGCACCCGGGTCATCCTCGGCACGCCAAGTGAGCTCGCAAAATTCCGCCGCAGGCGGTTGAAGCAGCCATGCCCATGCGAAAGGCTGATCATGGCAATCCGCAAACCCGGCGTAAAGCGCGGGCAGTGGGCAATCATAGACCACTAGGAGCGCTTCCGGCTCGCCCTCTGCGAGCAAGGCGCACGCTTCGATTACGGCGTGCTCGACGCTGCTTCTCCCCGCCGCAAGAGCCGTGCTGGCGGCATGATCGAGCCGAGCCATCGAGAAAAGACCCGCGGTGGCATTGTGTACCGATAGAGCAAAAGAAGTGGGCGAAAGCGGGATTTTATTGGCTAGATCCGACAAAAGATCTACCGCGCGAGCCGACTCGCCGTGACGCGAGCAAAATACCATCGGGACATTCGCTCTGTTACCCAAACATTCGTATGCCACTTCGAGGGCCATTTTGCTGAGGGCGCCGGCGCGCCGGCGAAGCATCGGCGTCATCGCGCCAAGCGGGGGTTCCCCCTGTCCGTTCACTGATATCTCGTCGCGGGCCCACAACCGCCACGCATCTGGCGTCTCAATGCCGGGAGCCCACGCTGCAAATGATGCGATCGAAAAACGGAGACTGGAGTTAACCATAGGCCTGCCCGCTACCTAGTTGCCCATGGTGATTATTTTCGGTCGTAGAGGAAGCAGAACGACATCACTGTGAATCTTTGGCCGCGCTTTCTCTCGTCCTGACGACGCGCACAATGTTAACTATTCGGTGACTAAAGATGTTATGCTTCTTGCCGTTGTTTGTCGAGAAAAAAAGAGGCTTTCGAGTGCTTCTGTAATTCCTCGCGGACGCCAAACCGGATGCGATGAAAATTTACAGTGATTCTTGGATTAACGAGTCGACGCGAAAACCGGATGCCGTTAACATTTTTGCGAGTACGCGAGTTATTATCCTGCACAAATGATGGGAAGAATTATTATGAACTCTCTTGTGCTATTACTCATCAGGCGGAACTGTGGCTTGAAAAAGATGGACGGCAAATCGGCTATGTCGAATACCACCTTATCGGAAAGGGCGGGCTTTCTCTGATGAAGTGGGAAGGAATAAAAACGAAAATGGACCCGGTATTAGACGAACTATTAGGGGAACGTTTCTAACGCAATCGTCGGAAGATCCGTGAACCAAAAAGAACATCAGGGGCCGTAGAGGGCAAACCGACAATCCAGAAATCGGAATCTAAATCTGGAAGTGAGTCTAAATTGTCGTCACTGCCTCATTGGCGCCTGTGAAGAAATTCTTCGCCGATTTGAGCTTATATGATGGCCCAGTCGTTGGAGCCAATCAGATCACCCGAGCGGAGTTTCTTGAAACCACGAACGGAAGCGGGACTGTTCGATTAATCGCACCCAATAGATTGTTAAACGGAATCTTTCACTCTCAACCTGCCGAAGGTCAGAAGCTTACTGTTCTGAGTTCGAAAACGAGAAGTACGATCAAACTGACTGACGACAGCAACAGTGGATTTATCAGTGCAAAGGATGAGTACGGCACTCGCCTCGAACGTGTGTACGGGACATTGGCGTTAACCGGTGAGCGAGGCGGCGTCTGCGAGGACACACACGCGGTTATAAGTACAAGCTTGTTTTTGATTGAGTGGCAGGCAGCGTCAATCAGGGAAATCAATTGAACGTCTTATTGTATTCGAAAATTAGTAGCTTGACACGCTCGTCGGTTCTATTCCAAGGGAGAGAGACACGGCATTGCTTACACCATAAGCAGCGTGTCCGTCACCCACGGTTTACCTAACCATCGCTGGAATTAATTCTTAATTATTCGCCGTAATCTCGAGCAACTTGCGAGGGCCGCACGATCCACGATCCGGTGCAAGAGCGGCGCGCTGTTTCACCGATATCTCTCCCGTTCGTGCCGCCATCGTACGCACCTTCGACGCCGTAGGTTGCGACGTAGGGAACTGCAGCAGTCACTTGTGTCCCAACGCAGGTCACGGTTTTAAAAAGTAAATGGGGTGGGGTCAAAAGAATACTGCCAAGAATACTAAAAAAGCCGGGTCTTGCCGCGGCAGGAGCACCTGCTTCTTGCGCACCGCTGGGATTCGCCGAAAGCAAACCCGCGGTTAAAATCGCAGCACCCATAATTAATCCTAGTCGCTTCTTCATCGGGATTCCTCCTGGCTAATGTCAACCGCGAATTTGACCCCATCAGCGCATGGATGTCAAGCACCGATGCCAGGACTTGGGAAGGTTACTGACCTACAACAGCCGAAAAGGGACAACTAGGTACAGGGATCCTCCTAGGTGGCTGCTTTAATGGCGTCCTTGAGATTGAATGCGCCTGCGTACAGCGCCCTTCCGACGATCACGCCTTCGACACCGTCCTTCTCCAGAAGCAAGAGCTTGCGGATATCGTCTAATGTCGCGACTCCGCCGGAGGCGATGATCGGTATGTGCACGGCGTGCGCCAATTTCAGCGTTTCCTCGATATTGACCCCGTCCTGTGTGCCATCGCGACCGATATCGGTATAAATGATACGCGATGCGCCGTCGTGCTCGCATCGCTTGGCTAAGTCGATCGCCTCGGACGCAGTCGTTTCTTTCCAGCCCTTGACGGCCACCTTGCCCTCGCGCGCATCGATGCCAACTACAATTTTCCCGGGAAACTCTTTGCATAGCGCGCGTAAGAATGCCGGGTTCTCATGTGCGGCGGTGCCGATAACCACCCGGGTTACACCCAAGCTGAAGGCGGCCTCGATCGCTTCAATAGATCGCAAGCCGCCGCCAAGCTCGACCGATAAGCCATGCAACCGGCAGATCTCCGAAACTTCTCTGCTATGTATGGGCCGTCCTGCCACTGCACCGTTCAGATCAACCACATGAACAAACGTGGCTCCCTCATCTATCCAATGCTTCGCGGCTTCGACGGGGTTCTCGAAGTAAATGGTTTCTTTGTCCATCTCTCCCTGAAACAGACGAACAGAGCGTCCATCTTTGAGATCAATGGCGGGAATAATCAGCATGCCTAGTTTTTGTTTGCGACAAAGCGGCCGAAGTTGGCGAGGATCCGCAGGCCCAATTCTTGGCTCTTTTCAGGATGAAACTGGCAGGCAAAAAGCCGAGCGGTGGCAATGCTGGAGACGAACCGGTCACCGTAGTCGGTCGTCGTCGTCACGATCGAGGGGTTCTCGGGCACGACATGAAAGGAGTGCACGAAATACACGTAATCGCCGCTCGAAATCCCTTCGAGAAAAGGCGAGTCATTATTTTTTTCGAGCCGATTCCAACCCATGTGGGGCACCTTGAAATTTTCACGGGCGCGAAAACCGACGACTTTGCCGGGAAAAAGCTCGAGGCCCTTTTGCTTGCCAAACTCTTCGCTTTCGGAAAAAAGCAGTTGAAAACCCAGACATATTCCCAGAAACGGTTTTTGACTATGGACGACATTACGAATCGGCTCGATCAAACCAAATTTAGCGAGATTTTCCATACACGCGTTGAATGCGCCGACGCCAGGCAGAACCACCCCGCGGGCTGATTGGATCTGACCGAGATCCCTCGTGATGAGGGCCTCAAAGCCAGCGCGCTCGAATCCCTTCTGCACGCTGCGCAAGTTGCCCATTCCATAATCGATAATCGCAATCATATCGGAAACGGTTGGAACCGCTTGACACTTTTCTAAAGACTCCCTTTGGTCGACAATACGCCTTCGATCCGGGAATCGATTTGCGTCGCAAAATCCATCGCGCGTGCGAATGCCTTGAAGCAGGCCTCGATAATATGGTGCGGATTCTCACCGCGCGGCACATCGATGTGCAGATTCATGCCTAGTTGGTTGGCGAAAGCCGCGAAAAACTCGTGCGGCAGGTCGGTGTCGAAGTCTCCGACACGGCCCGGGCGAATCTTCACATTGTAAGAAAGATACGGCCGCCCGCTCAAGTCGACAACTACTTTGGCCAAGGCTTCGTCGAGAGGACAACTTGCCTCACCGAAGCGCCGGATCCCGCGTTTATCGCCCAGGGCGTCTTTGAAGGCCTGCCCTAATGCAAGGCCGACGTCTTCCACGG
>AR_comb_assmDRAFT_10194816_pt1 | contig 10431 bp, 12 predicted proteins | sample ArasoioldDNA_FD_10543 | JGI IMG/M metagenome (IMG submission 10543) | reverse complement strand
CCTGCCGATCGTCAGCGTGCAGCGCCATGACCTGAGCTACTGGCGGTTCGAGCCGCGCGGCGCGCTCGACGTGGAGCTCGACGTCGGGCACCACAAGCTGCGCGTCATAGCGACGCATCTCGGTCTGAGTCGCCGCGAGCGACGCTCGCAGTGGCGGCATTTGCTGCGGGCAGTTGCTGCTGCACCCGCGGAGATGCCGACGATCGTGCTCGGAGACATGAATGAATGGCTGCCGTCCTCTGCAACCTTGCGCGACGCGCATCGCATCCTCGGGGAGCCGCTCGCGCCGGCAGCGTTCCCCGCGTTCGCGCCGTTCCTGGCGCTGACGCGCATCTGGGTGCGGCCGGTGGGAGCGATGACGTCGATCGAAGTGCATCGCACGCCGCTGGCTCAGCGCGCGTCGGATCACCTGCCGGTCAAGGCAGTGATCGACGTGGAGAAGTTCACGATCTGAGTCGCTTTCTCTAGTGATTGGCGAGAATACGGGCCTTGCTCCGCTCGTATTGCTCTTCGCTGATCACGCCCAGCTCGCGCAGCCGATGATGCTCGCGCATTTCATCGCGCAGGTATTGCGTGCGCTCCTGCGGGCGTTCCGCCTTCGCGGCATTGATGCTCTTGATCAGCAGGACGAAGAACTGTTTGCCGGCGCGGGTGCTGCCGATGCCGCCGACTACGCTGATGAGCGTCGCGCCGCCGTGCACGCTGACGAAGTCCAGCGATTCCACTGTCTTGCGCAGGAAGAGAATCGTCGCATAGGCTGCGGCGAGCAGCGCGATCAGCGCAGTGAGGAAGACCGGGCTGGTCCAGAGCGCGGCGTGGCCCACCGCTGCCCAGATTCCGCCCGTCGCGAGCACCGCCAGGGACGCCGCGAGCGCCAGCCAGAACCAGGAGATCGAGCGCACGCGCAGGGGCTTGGGACTGGCGAAGCGCAGATCCACTTCGTACTTGAGCGGCTCGGCGTCCAACCGCATGGTGCGCACGGCCGCGAAGTGATCGTCGTGAATCGAGATTTCGGTTTCGCAACCGCGCAGCCGGCTCTTGAGCGCGTAGCTCGCGCGCACCTTGCGCCGTCGAAGCGCAGTAGGAGCAGCAATGCCGGGATCGGCTTCGATGTGGATGTGCTCGCTGCGCGCGATGACGATGGCCGGGCTGTCGGTCGGTATGTGCTCAGCGCGTGCGGACACGGGTGGATTCCTGACGGGACGGGAGCGAACTCCCACAACCGCTTCGATGCTAGGGCCACGGCGCTGCCCGCATCGAGACGTGCGTCACACTCGCCCCGTGGGCGCGTGGCGGCGAGCCGCGAAATCGGGGACTGCCCGATGCAAGTGTTAACTCGATGTGCCGCGGGCCGGATCAGGGCGTGCCGCTGCCGTCCACGAAGCGCAGGAACTCCGCACGAGTGCGGGCATCCTCGCGGAATGCTCCCAGCATCGTGCTCGTGACCATTTGCACGCCCCGCTTGTGGACGCCGCGCGTCGTCATGCATTGATGGGCAGCATCGATCACCACGGCGACGCCGCGCGGCCGCAGCACACTATCGATGCAATTCGCGATCTGCGCAGTGAGCTTCTCCTGCACCTGGAAGCGGCGCGCATAGCCATCGACGACGCGCGCCAGCTTGCTGATGCCGACGACCTTGTTGGTCGGCAGGTAGCCCACGTGCGCACGGCCGATGATCGGCGCCATGTGATGCTCGCAATGCGATTCGAACTCGATCCCGCGCAGCACGATCATCTCGTCGTAGCCTTCGACCTCTTCGAACGTGCGTCGCAGGTAGTCGGCGGGATCGCTGAGATAACCGGAAAACCAGTCGCGATACGCACGCACGACGCGCGTCGGCGTATCGCGCAGACCTTCGCGCTCCGGCTCCTCGCCAGCCCACTGCAGCAGCACGCGCACAGCCTCCTCGGCTTGTCGTTGACTCACGCGGCTGCGGCGTGCCGCCCGCCTGCTGGTCGCGCTCACTCGCGCCATGCTGCTGTCCTCTTCGGGGTCGTGGACCGATACGCTACCATGCGCCCAAACCTGGCGGGGAGAACCGGCTCATGCGCTTCGGCTCAATCGTCACCATCACCAGCCTCGCGGTGCTGGGTTGCGCAGCTCCTGCGCGCGCTGAGATCGTCAACGCGGGACCCTCCGGATTCAACTTGCGCCAGGTCGCGGAGGTGCCGAATCCCGCACCGGTCGTATGGGCTGCGCTGACCGAGGTCGGCAAGTGGTGGGATCCCGAGCACACGTATTCCGGCGACGCGCGCAATCTCACGCTCGACCCGACCGTGCGCGGCTGCTTCTGCGAGAAGCTCAGTCTGTACGCGGGCGTCGAGCACGCCCGCGTCATCTATGCGCAGCCCGCGAAAACGCTGCGGCTCAGCGGTGCGCTCGGTCCGTTGCAGGAGTTTGGCGTCGCCGGCGTCATGACCTGGAGCATCGAGCCGGCCGGCGGCGGCTCGAAGATTACGCTCACCTATAGCGTCGGCGGCTTCGCCGACCGGCCGCTCGCCGACTGGGCGCCGCGGGTCGACGAAGTGCTCAGCGTTCAGCTCAAACGCCTGGCGCGCTTCGTCAGCCAGGGCAGTCCCGAAGAACCCAGGAGCGAAGGCAGCACGCACTGAATTCGGCGGGGGAGGGGAACTCGACAGGCGGCAAGAGAGTCGGGGTAGATATCCGACCTGCAACCGGGTGGAGCCCATGCGCATTCGCAGTTTGCTCATTCTCGCCGGCGCGGCGTGGCTCGCTGCCGGATGCCAGACCGTGCAGACGACACAGCCCGGCGCCGTGGGCGTCGATCGCAAGCAGCACATGCTGGTGTCCGAGGAGGAGATCGAGCAGGGCTCGCAGGAGGCGTATCACCAGGAGTTGCAGAAGGCCAGGGACAAGCGCGCACTGAACACCGATCAACAGGTCTACCAGCGCGTCCAGGCGATCACGCGCCGGCTGATCCCGCAGACCGGCATTTTCCGTCCCGACGCGCCCAAGTGGAACTGGGAAGTGAACGTCGAGACGACGGACGACGTGAACGCGTACTGCATGCCCGGCGGCAAGATCATGGTCTACACCGGGTTGATCGAGAAACTGCATGCCTCCGATGCAGAGCTGGCCACTGTCATCGGGCATGAGATCGCGCACGCGCTGCGTGAGCATTCGCGTGAGCGCATCTCGCGTGCGTACGCAGAGCAGGTGGCGCTCGCCGGCATAGCCCTCGCAACCGGCGCCGGCAACACGACGATGCAGCTCGCGAGCCAGATCTCCGCAGTGACCTTCCAGCTGCCGCACAGTCGCGAGCAGGAGGCCGAAGCAGACCGCATCGGGCTGGAGCTGATGGCGCGCGCGGGCTACGACCCGAATGCAGCGATCGTGTTGTGGCAGAAGATGGGCAAGCTGGCGCAGGGCGGCCCGCCGGAATTCCTGAGCACGCATCCGTCCGACGAGTCGCGTATTCGCGATCTCGAAGCGGCGGTGCCGCGCGTGCAGCCGCTGTATCAGGCGGCGAAGAAGTAGAGAGTCAGGGCAACCCCGGACAGGATGATTGCCACCGCCGCGGCGGCGGTGAGCCACAACACGCGGCGATGCAGATCGGTCACGGCTCGCGCGACGCCGGCGAGCTGCTCGGCCATCTGCGCGACCAGCTCGGCCTGGCGCCGCTCGTTCTCTTCGAGGCTGGCGATGCGCGCTGCCAGCTCCTCGGAGCTTTGCGACGTGAGCGCCGGCGTTCCAGGCGGCGCCTGCTTGGTGCGCTTCATCAACTCGCGCGAGACGTCGAGGATCGACGGGACGAGCTGCACGATCTGTAACCACGGGACTGCCATGGCTGAATGGTGCCAAAAAAAGAGCCCCGCGGCATGTGCTGCGGGGCTCTTCTTCGATCCTATCGATCGGTTCGGCTAAGTCTTGCTCTTCGCCATGAACTCGGCCTTGCTCAGGTAGCCGTCGCCGTTGGTATCCAGCGCCGCGAAGTTAGCGGACAACTTGCTGTCGGCCGACGCTTCGGTCTTGCTGATCTGCGAGTCGGCATTCTTGTCCAGCGCGTCGAAGGTCGCCGACGATTTCATGCTCGAGTCGTGCGTCTTGTCCTTGGTGTCGCCGGCCTGTGCGGCGCAAGCAAGCAACGTGGCTGCGATCAGGGCTAGGAATTTCGTCATGGTCGTCTCCTCCGTTTCCTCAGCGCGCGGCGGACCGCGCTCCATGAAAAACGCCGTGTACGCAACAGCGGTTCCGATCGCCGTGCCCGGCAATTCCGCACCGCCGCGTTGCGCGGGCGTCGCCACTTGACGAAACTTGGCACCTCCTGCAATACCGGCTGTGCGATGTTCACCGGCCACCCCAGCGGAAAGAGCGGACTTGCGCCCATGACCCTGCCAGCGTCCCTGCTGATCGTCGACGACGACCGCGAGCTCGGTCAGATGCTCACCGAATACCTCACGGGCGAAGGCTTCCAAGTCACGCTGTTGCGTGACGGCGCCGAGGCGCTGGATCGGCTCACGGAGCAGTCGCCGCCGTTCGACCTGGTGATCCTCGATGTCATGCTGCCTTCGCTCAGCGGTTTCGAGGTGCTGCGCCGCCTGCGCCACAGCTTGTCCGTGCCGGTGATCATGCTGACCGCGCACGGGGCAGACGTCGATCGCATCGTCGGTCTCGAGCTCGGTGCGGACGACTACCTGTCGAAGCCGTTCAATCCGCGCGAGCTGGTCGCGCGCGTGCGGGCAGTGCTACGGCGGTTCTCGCCGCGCGACACCGACATGCCGGCGCACCCGGTGAGCGTCGGCCCGCTGCGGCTCGATCCGGCGACGTTCGAAGTCACGCTGTCGGGGCAGTCGGTGCGGCTCACCGGTACCGAGCTGCGTCTGCTCGAAGTGCTGATGCGCGCGGTCGGACAAGTGCAATCGCGCGAGTCGTTGACCGAGCGGGTGCTCGGCCGCCGCCTCACGCCCTACGATCGCAGTATCGACACGCACGTGAGCAATCTGCGTCGCAAGCTCGGTCTCGGCGAGAACGGCCTGCCCGAAATCCGCAGCATCCGCGGCGCCGGTTACGTGCTGATCGCCACCAGCGGCGAGGCCAGGTCATCGGCGTGAGAGCGCACCCGTGAGATCACTATTCCTGCGGATCTTCCTGTCGTTCTGGGCCGCAATGCTGCTGGTGCTGCTCGGGACGGGCGCCGTCGCCTGGTACCGGTTCAACAAGGTGCAGAGCGTCAGCATCGACATCAAAGCCCTCGGCAACGAAGCTTCCGCGCGCCTGCTGGTCGGCGGCCTGCCGGCCCTGCACGACTGGATCGAAGAGACCGAGGATCGCTACCGCGACCGGCGGATCTTCATCGTCGACCAGAGCGGCGAGGACATCCGCAAGCTCGAGCTGCCGACGACCTACCGCAACTACGTCGAGCGCCTGCGCGATGCCGGCTTCCTCGGCAAGGAGCTGATCCCGAGCCGCCGCGACGATCCTCTGCTGCTCACACCGCTGTTCACGGATCGTGACGGGCGCGTCTACACGCTGATGGTCAGCCGGCAGATCTGGCGGAACCTGCTGTTCGCGCCCGACGTGAATATCGTGCTGCTCGCTTCCGCATTGCTGCTGAGTGTGCTGGTGTGCTGGCCGTTGGCGCGCTACCTCAGCAAGCCCGTCGAGCGTCTGCAATCGAGCGCCCGCTCCCTGGCAGCCGGCAACATGGAAGCGCGCGTCGGCGAAGAGTTCTCGCGGCGTCGCGACGAGCTCGGCGTACTCGCGCGCGACTTCGACACGATGGCCGATCACGTGCGCAATCTGATCGCGTCGAAAGAGAACCTGCTGCGCGCAATGTCGCACGAGTTGCGCTCGCCGCTGGCGCGCCTGCGCGTCGCGACCGACCTGGCGCGGCGGCCTGGCGCCGATCTGGGCCGGCAGCTCGATCGCATAGAGCTGGAAGCCGAGCGCCTCGATCTGCTGATCGGCCAGATCCTGCAGCTTTCGCATCTGCGCGCGGTGCCGACGCTGCCGCGCGAGCCGCTCGATCTCACGAGCCTGATGAACGAGATCATCGAGGATGCGCGGCTGGAAGCCGGCGCGGCGGAGAAGAGCGTCGACTGGGCCGCGCCGCGCGAGGCGATGATGGTCGAGGGCGATCACGGCCTGCTGCGCAGCGCGATCGAGAACGTGCTGCGCAACGCGGTGCGCTTCACCAAGCCTTCTTCGGCCGTGCGGGTGCGGGCGGATCGCTCCGGGCCCGAAGTCTCGATCGTGATCGATGATCGCGGACCCGGCGTGCCGGAGCCCGATCTGCAACGGATCTTCGAGCCGTTCTATCGCGTCGCCGAGGCGCGCGATCGCGATTCCGGCGGCACCGGGCTCGGTCTCGCCATCACGGCGCGCATCGTCTCCCTGTATGGCGGCAACGTTCGCGCGCGCAATACGCCCGACGGTCTGCGCGTCGAGATCGGTCTGCCCGCAGTGTAGGTCGGGCTTCAGCCCGACAAATCTCAGTGATGATCCCGGCTCGACTTCTGCGCGAGCGCGTGACTGCGCAACAGTTGGGCCCGCTCGCGAATCGCGCTGACTTCTGCGGGCGGCACCGGACCGGATCCGGCCTTCGATAGCGTCATCGCTCCCTGCAGATCGAAGCCCAGCTCGATCGGCGCCAAGCTCGATAGTCCGCTGCCCGCATAGTGCAGCAGCCGCGCGCCGCGAAATTCGTACTCGCCGTTGCGCGACTCCGCTCGCTGCTCCGAGATGCGCAACTGTTCCTGCGCTCCGAATGTCGCTTCGTACGTCGCGGCAATGCCGGCTGCATTGATGTGACTGCTCAGAGTGTCTGCGGGCGCAACGGGTTTTGCAGCGGGGACGGGCGCTGCAATGAGCGGCTTGCTCGACGGCGGAGGAGTCGGCGGCTCCTTCGAGCAGGCACCGAGTGCGAGCGCAATCAAGCCCGTCTGCAGGCTGCGACAAGTGCTGAACATAAGGTTCGGTGCGGCGAGGGAGCTGCGATTTGAACTGGGCGTTCCCTCATTCGATCACTGCAGGAGCGCTTCGGGCAAGCGTCCGGGTGGTTCGAACGTGAAGCAGCGCACGCGGCGCCCCCGGCCGTTCCTCTACGCTGTTCTCCGTCGATCGGTCCCGCACCTCGTACGACGGAGAAATTCGATGAGCGCAGGTCAGTCCGCTTCCGCGCAGGTCCGCCGCACGGCTCCGGCCGCGCCTGCGCGCCCGACTCAGGCTCCGGTTGCCCGCAACACGCAGCAGTTCGCGTTTGCCTCCGCGAGCGCCGACGACGAGATCCGTCTGAACCTCAGCGACATTCCGCGCATGCAGCCCGACACCGAGATGCGCGTCGAAGGCTTCAAGCCGACGCTGCTCAGCCGGTTTCTCGACTTGATCATGCCCCTGCGCTGAGGGTGATGCCGCTGCGCTGAGCGTGTACTCTGCGGAGCCGTGCTCCGTCTGCTCTCGATCCTCTTTCTGCTTCTGCTTACGGCATCCGCCGGCGCGCAGCCTGCGTTTGCCGATCCGGACGCTGACGTCCGCGAAGTGTTCCGTCTGATCGGCGAGCGCTTGCAGACGATGCGCGACGTCGCCGCCTGGAAGTACCTGCATCGCGAGCAGATCGTCGATGCCTCTCGCGAACAGCAAGTGCTCGAGCAGACTGTCCAGCAAGCTGTTGCGGTCGGACTCGAGCCGCAGTCCGCGCGCGAGCTGCTCGCACTTCAGATCCGGCTCGCGGTTCGCGCGCAGCTGTATCTCACGAAGAGTTGGCAGGCAGGTGCGCCGGCGCCCACTCGGGCCCCTGACCTCAAGACCGAGCTGCGGCCGCGCCTCGACGAAATCGGCGGCCAACTCCTGCGTTCGCTCGCACTCGCGACTCCGTGGCTCCACGCCGCAGACACCAGTCGTCTCGCCGCATATGCCCGCACCATCGAAGCGCCGGGAATCACCGATGCAGATCGCGAGGATCTCGCGCGAGCGCTCGCTGCTGTCCGGGCCGGTGACATGACCCCGTATGCGCGCATCAAGGCGACAGGAGTGCTGCGAATCGGTATGACTGGCGACTACGCCCCTTTCAGCTTAGAGGAGGGCAGCATGTTGCGCGGCGCGGATGTCGATCTGGCCGTCGCGCTCGCCGAGTCGTTGCATGTGCAACCTCGCTTCGTGCGAACGAGCTGGCCCACGCTGATGCAGGACTATTCCGCAGGGCGCTTCGACATCGCCGCGAGCGGCGTCAGTGTGACGCCGGAGCGCGCGGCGCGGGCGAAGTTCTCGATTCCCTATCACCACGGCGGCAAAACGCCGATCGTCCGCTGCGGCACGCAGGCGAGCTTCGACACGGTGCAGGAGATCGATCGTCCCGCGGTGCGGGTGATCGTCAATCCAGGCGGCACGAACGAGCAATTCGTGCGCGAGCACCTCGCCGCCGCACAGCGCATCGTGCAGGCCGACAACCGCACGATCTTCGCGGAACTCGCTGCCGGTCGCGCCGACGTGATGGTGACGGATGACTTGGAAGTCGAGCTGCAGGTGCGGCGAGATCCGCGGCTGTGCCGTGCTACGCCTGCAACTTTCACTGTCGCGGAGAAGGCGATCCTGCTGCAATCGGATGCGCAGCTGGAGTCCGCGGTGAACGGTTGGCTGGAGCGGTCCATCGAGTCCGGCGCTGCCGCCGCCTGGCTGGAACAGGCGATGCACTGAGCAGCCTGCTCACCGGCGCACGGCTGTATTTCGCCGGCAGCCCTGATCGCACCGGTCGCCTTTCTGTATATTTGCGCGACCGCGGCAGTTCGCTCATTGGAGGTCAGTCAGATGGGTTGGATAGTGTTCGGCGTCTTCATCGCTATCGCACTGTTCTTCGTTTCGATCTACAACCGGCTGGTCAGCGGCCGCAACGCCTACAAGAACGCGTTCGCACAGATCGACGTGCAGCTCACGCGGCGTTACGACCTGATCCCGAACCTGGTGGAAACCGCCAAGGGCTACATCAAGCACGAGCGCGAGACCCTGGAAGCCGTCATTGCTGCGCGCAACAGCGCGGTCAGCGGACTGAAGCGCGCCGCCGCCAATCCGGGCGACCCCTCTTCCGTGCAGCAGCTCGCCGGCGCCGACAACGCGCTCAGCGGTGCGCTCGGTCGCCTGTTCGCGGTCGCCGAGGCCTACCCGGATCTCAAGGCGAACCAGAACATGATGCAGCTGTCCGAGGAGCTCACCTCGACCGAGAACAAGGTCGCGTTCGCGCGCCAGTCGTTCAACGACGCGGTGATGAACTACAACAACCAGCGCGAGATGTTCCCGAACAGCGTCGTCGCGGGCATGTTCGCGTTCGCGCCGGCGCAGCTGCTGGAAATCGAATCGCCGGAGAAGCGTGCGGTTCCGCAAGTGAAGTTCACCTGATCCAGGTGACATGAACTTCTTCAAGCGTCAGGACGAGGCGCGGCGCGCATCGCGGCGCCTCGTCTTCCTGTTCGTGCTGGCGGTGGTCGCTGTCGTCGCGTCGGTCGACCTCATCGTGTTCACGCTCATGCGACAGAGCGAGGCCCGAGCGCACGGCTACCTACCGCCGCTCGGTGAGTGGGTCACGACGCATCCGCAGATGGTCATCGGCACGACGCTCATGGTGCTGGCGGTCATCCTGGTTGCGAGCGCCTACAAAACGCTGCTGCTCGGTGGCGGCGGCGGAGTCGTCGCCCGCTCGCTCGGCGGCGTGCGCCTCTCGCCGGACACGACCGATCCTCAGCAACGCCGCCTCCTGAACGTCGTCGAGGAAATGGCGATCGCGTCCGGCGTGCCGATGCCGGAGGTGTACCTGCTGGAGCAGGAGAGCGGCATCAACGCTTTCGCTGCGGGTCACAACCCGTCGAACGCTGCGATCGGCGTGACGCGAGGGACGCTGACCACGCTCAATCGCTCCGAGCTGCAAGGCGTCATCGCCCACGAGTTCAGCCACATCCTCAACGGCGACATGAAGATCAACGTGCGGCTGATGGGCCTGCTGTTCGGTCTGCTCGTGATCGCGTTGATCGGCCGCACGGTGCTGCGTGGTGCAACCAGCGTGCGCGGCGACCGCAAGGGCGGCGTGCTGATCGTCGTACTGATTGCGCTCGCCGTGCTCGTCATCGGCTACGTCGGCCTGTTTTTCGGTCGCCTGATCCAGGCAGCCGTGTCGCGCTCGCGCGAGTCGCTGGCCGACGCTTCGGCGGTCCAATTCACCCGCGACCCGAGCGGCCTGCGCGGAGCGCTGATCAAGATCGGCGCCAGCGCCGCGGGCTCTCGCGTCGGCAATCCGGAGGTGGAAGAAGTCGCGCACATGCTGTTCGCACCGGGCATGAGCCGCTTCTTCGCCACGCATCCGCCGCTGTTGGAGCGCCTCAAGGACATCGACCCGCAGTTCGACCCTAAGGAGATCGATCAGGCTCGCGCCCGCCTGGCGGCCACCGCCGCCCCAGCGGAAACGCCCGCGGCGCAGGCGAAGGC
>AR_comb_assmDRAFT_10106190_pt1 | contig 10431 bp, 7 predicted proteins | sample ArasoioldDNA_FD_10543 | JGI IMG/M metagenome (IMG submission 10543) | reverse complement strand
GCGAGCCGGAGTGGCGGAACTGGCAGACGCGCGGGACTCAAAATCCCGTGTCCTCCGGGACGTGTGGGTTCGACCCCCACCTCCGGCATCGGCGTCAAAGCCTGTATCCGTGCCAAAACCGCGCGGGCGGGTCTTCGGCGAGTTCACAGCCGGAGCGCGACGGGGCAACACACTGGGCAACACGCCGTGCGTCGCGAGTCGTCCGCGGAGCGGCGTACCGTTGGCCGTCTTGGCAGCACCGCTGTCCGATGTCGCCTGGAGCGCCTTGAGTCCGCGCTCACACGAGGGATCGGGCGCAGGTCGCCGCGCTCCGCGACGCGCTTCACGGTCTGCACCGAGCACCCGAGGAGACGTGCCGTCTCCGACGCGGTGATGAGGAGCTTCGGCTCGGTTTGCGTAGCCCTGGGGATGGTATCGGCGCTACGCTCGACTCATGGCCCTCACGAACGACCAGCTCAAGGAACTCGCGAAGGAGTACGGCGTTCCCGTCACGATCTCAAACCCGCCTGTTCTCGTGAAGGGCGAGATCATGTTCCTCCCTGGCGTCAAGCCGAAGCCGACCGACACCCCGCCAAGCGGGAAGAGGACATGAAGAGACTCGTCCTCCTCGCCGTCGCCATCTTCGCGGTCACGAAGTACACGGAGCGAGGTCGCCGCGCACGCAAGGTCTACGCCGAGGAAGTCTCGTCGGGGTCGAAGCCGATCCAGGCGGTTGGCACCTCGATTGCCGCGTTCGTAGGGCTTGCACCCGACCCACCACCACCGCCGCCTCCTCCTCCGCCGCCGCGATGAGGCAGACCCGGATCGGGATGGTCGCCCTTGGCCTCGCGGCGCGCATCGGTTGACTGCGTCGTCTTCGCGGTCTAGCGTCCTGCACCCGTGAGGCCAGGACTTCGGCAGTCACTGCGCTGCTGGGGCTATTGGCGGCAGCGGTGACGTCGCCAAGCGGAGCGTCGCTAGAGGCCGTGGGCACGCTCGATCTTGCGGCGAGCCTTCGACTCGCCTCAGATCCGGGTGAGTGTCCGGCAGGCGCGGCTGCGAACACCTGCGCCTCCCGCAAGCAGACGGGTTCATTTCCTGGCCTGGGGCAAGTGGTCGCTTCATACACCTGGCTCGCGGACGTGAGGTCACCGTCCTGTGCTCCTAGCTTCGGTAAGGCGCTTGCGCACACGCTCCGTTTTGTCGTCTCCTCCAAGGGCGAGATCGACGTCGCGCTTGCGCCGGGGGCGCAGTGCGTCGACCAAGAGGCCGTGCGCAGCCAGACGCAGTCGTTCGCGATCACGGGTGGCACTGGTGTCTACGCAGGAGCCTCTGGGGGAGGCACCCTTACCCAGGCGCTGGAGGCGGATACCGCTACCGGACGAGTTGGATCCGCGACGTGGGCAGGAACGCTCAATGTGCCTGGACTGGACTTCGACGCCACTCGGCCGACGTTCAGCGGAGCCTCAAACAAGACGGTGAAGGCGAAGAAGGGCGCGAAGAGTGCCCGTGTGACGTTCCGCGTGACGGCCCAGGACGACCGCGACGGATCGGTTCCCGTCGCCTGCTACCCGAAGTCCGGTAGGCGCTTCACGCTCGGCCGGACGCGGGTGACGTGTTCTACGACGGACTCCAGCGCGAATACCGCAGGCGTAACTTTCACCGTTACGGTCAAGAAGTCGCGTTAGGTCGAGCGAGTTAGTCGCGGATCTCACCTGTCCGGGGCGGCGCGTCGGTGGCCGTACCGATCGTTCTGGGCATCTGGGCGCGAGGACGCCCGAGCGGCGTAGCCGCGATGGCGGGCCGGGTGGGTAATCGAGATCCGGCGCGTAACGGAGTTCGAGACGCCGCCCGACCCGCTCTGCGGTGCTCGTCGTGGCGATGGTCGCCTGGGCGACGTTCGGGCTGCTGACCGAGTAGGGCCGCGCTACGACCGAGAGGCGCGCCACAGCGCGCGCGGCCACCTCGCGTACCCACAATCGGCAGCACACACGAGGCCGAGCTGCAGACCGCGGCCCGGCTTGCGCTCGTGGCGTGCGACGAGCAGCGAGGTACCACAGCGAGGACAGTCCAGCGAAGAGCCGACCGCGTACCGGCCGATCTGGGCGAACACCCGTTGCCGCATACGGCGAGCGTGCGCTTGGTGTCCCCACGGGGCGTCAGGGGAAACGCGGATCGTCGTAGCGGCATTCTTCCGCGGGCTCGACGCCCGGCCCCTCAGAGCACTGGGCAACAACTGGGCAACAAGACCCACCGAGATCGGCCGAGATCGCGGACGACCGTCTCGGCGTGATTCCGTGTAGACGAGCCGAACGCGAGATCAGCCGAGATCCACCGAGATCGCTGGCCGTCCCGGAGGGACACGGGATCTTGAGTGTGGGTTCGCCCCCACCTCCGGCATCGAGCGCGCTTTCTGTGTCGATGCGGAATCCGCCAAGGTGGCTGTCGCCAGAATCCGGGAAGAGAGCGCGTGGGGCAACTCAGCGCGCAACGGTGCTCGCCAGCCACAATTCGAAGACCGGACGGAAACCTCACTTCTCCCGCTACCCGCCAGCCCCCTCGCGAGCAGCGCGGCAAGAGCGTCCGCAACGGGGCGACGATCATGGGTGTCGTGACGGGAACGTCACCATGGGCTGCTCTGCTACGTGGGCTGAGTCATTGACGCGAGGCGTTGCCCGCGGGCAGCGCCTCGCGTCCACACTCACGACGTGGGGTGGCCGTACTTGCCTGCCTTACGTGGCGCACGGAGTGGAGGGGCCTCGGTACTTCGGGAAGTAGCGAGCGATGTCGTAGTCGAAGAGGTAGACGCTCAGCGGCCCGAAGTGAAGGCGTTTGCTAGCGCCACGAGCGAACCTCGGAGGAGCAGTCAGAAACGGGGTCGTCGGATCGACGATGAGGAACGTGGGACCAGGTCGTTCGTCGAACCAGGAGTCGATCGTGTTCCAGCGATAGCGGCAGAAGCCTCCGCGCCGATCCCAGACTGGGGCGACCAGGAGGCGCATCCCGCTGTTCCAGGTCAGGCTCTGCGCGTTCCAGTAACCCGCGTACCCGCGAGTAACGCCCTCGCGAACGAGCGTTGCTGTCAACGATGGCTCGTAGGTCTCGATCGCACCCGCGCTGGTGTTTGCGCGACCCTGAGTCAGACCGACGAGGTTCGATACGCCGATCAGCGTGACGAGGAGCGCGACCACGAGCTGCGCTCTTCGCGACCTCGCAGCGAGGACCGCGACGCCCGCACCGGCAGCCAGGGCGAGCGTGAACGTGTAGTGGACGCTCAGAGCGCCGAGATCGACGGCGTTCGGCGTCCCGGTGATGACTGCGCCGAGGATCACGACTGCTGCGCCCCAGTAGACGACGTATGAGCGGAGCAATGGGTCGGTGCGAGTGAAGAGAAGCCGTACGCCGAGGGCGACCGGGATGACCACCCCGACGAGCACGAGCACAGCGACGAGCGGGCGGAGCGGCTCGAACGGGTAGCCCGGAGGAAACGTGTAGTTCGCCCCACCGAGGAGGGCGGTAATCCGTCCGAAGTGAACGGCGTTTGCGGGAAGATCGTGGAACGCGGCAAGGTGCTGCTCACGAAGCACCGCCTTGTACCCGAGGCTGTCCATGATCTCGTTCGTCGCAATTGCGGAGACGAGGGCGACACCGAGGACGACCGCTCCCCGAGCGGCGAGGTCACGGCGTCGAGTCGAGTAGGCGAGAAGCCCGAGCGCGATCGCGAAGGGCGCGATGCCCGCGACCCAGAGCAGGGGATCGGATGCCGCGTTCGCGCCGGCGATGAATCCGACGAGCATCGCGAGAAGCAGCGAACGATGCCTCGGGAGCGCGACGAGATACGCGCCGAGTACGGCGGCGGTGAACGGAGTCGAGACGTGGAAGTTGACGGAGAGCAGCCAGCGGAGCGCGTCCGGTCCGACCATGAGCGCGATCGCCGCAGCGGTCACACCCGCCCAGAGTCCGGCAACACGGGCAGTAGCCCACCCCAGGAGGCCGACCCCAGCGAGCGCGAACGCATAGCCCGTCGTCTCCCACAGCTCGTCGTGACCGGGCAGGTGTCGAGTTGCCAGGAGCCACCAGAGTGAAGTCCAGACGCCGAAGTGCGGGATGATCACGTCACCGCTTCCGCGCAGCGTCTCCGCCAGCACGAGGGGAGCAGCCGCGTCCGTGTGCCAGTAGAGGCCGTGAATCAGCCGTGGGAGGAGGACGAGCACCGTTGCCAGATACGCCCCGGCTGTGAGGGCAGGAAGCCAGCGCAGAGCGTCGGTCAACCTCTCCGTCAGCGAGATCGACTTCGTGCGCCGAAGCTCGAAGCCTGAGTCCACGGCTAACGAATACCCACCGAACCCTTGTCTATGACGAGACACCCCATCCAAACGTGCCGAGCGCGCCGGACCGCGACCCGTAGCCTCTAGCTCGTTGCCCTGGACCTCGCTCATCCTCGCGGTGGTGGTGCTCCTGGCGCTGTATGCGGCCTTCGTAGCCTGGCTCTTCGTCGCCGGGCGGCGCGAGTCGGCGCGTCTGGTTGCTCGGTTCGTGCCCGATTGCGTCGTGCTCTTTCGGCGCCTTCTAGGCGACCCTCGGGTCCCTCGCCACAAGAAGGTCGTGCTCGCCGCTCTCGTCGGGTATCTGGCGATGCCCCTCGACCTCGTGCCCGACTTCATCCCCGTCGCGGGCTACCTCGATGACGCCGTTCTCGTGGCCGTGGTCCTTCGCTACGTGCTGCGAGGAGCTGGCCCCCTGCTCATCGAAGAGCACTGGCCAGGTCCTTCGGAGTCACGAAAGGTCATCCTCCGCCTTGCCTCCTACCGATGATCGAGAGGCACTAGCCCCCCTCGGGGGAGTGTCGCCGCCGACATGTCCGTCTTGGCGTCCGGCGAGCACCGCCGTGCGGCTACCCTCGAGCCTGGCCGGGTGCGTAGAAGATTCGGCGCGTGACCGAGTTCGAGACGCCGCCAGGCCCGACGTTGGGGCAACGGGCGGGGTAGCACGACCCACCGAGATCGGACGAGATCGCAGCTTCAAACCAATGAGCGAACAGGCTCACGTACGCGAAAACGCGAGACACGCCGAGATCCCGCGAGGTTTCTAGTCGAACTCAAAATCCCGTGTCCTCCGGGACGTGTGGGTTCGACCCCCAGCTCCGCATCGCGCCGCTGCAATCACGAGGACGCGTTGGGCCCGGGAAGAGACGAACCCCGCGGAGGCGGGCTTCGTCGAGGCGGAACGGGCTCTCGCCCGTGACCGTTGAGAACCAACCGGGAGCATGTCCCCGAAGCCGTGGTCGGAGGGCGCAGGACGCGAACCGGCACGGACTCGCGTCGGTCGACCGGCAGCCCCTACGTCGCCTCGACGACTTCCTTGAGCCCGGCGAGCATCGTCTCCCAGTTCGCGCGCGAATGCTCCGCGGCCTCGGCGGTCGCGTTGCCGTCCTGCTCGAGCGTCAGGCGCGTCCTGCCGTCGACCTGCTCGAGCTCGTACGTCACCGTGTGGTGGCTCTCGCTTCCGTTGGAAGGGCTCGAATGCGTTACCACCAGGCGGTGCTCAGGCTCGACCTCGACGATCTCGCCGCGATCCTCGTACTCCTTCCCGTCGTACTCGCCCTTCCAGACGATGCTGCTGCCCGGCCTCCAGTCGGTCGTCACCTTCGAGCCGAACATGTACCGCTCGATGAGCGCGGGGTCGGTCAGCGCCCGCCAGACATCGGTGGTCGACGCATCGATCGTGGTCTCCGCGACTGCGACGTAATCCTTCACGAGTCCTCCTTTTCCGAGGTAGAGAGCCTGTACCCCGCCCGGCCGGCTCGCAAGCCACCGCGTCGTCGTGACGGATCACCCGACTTCCGACGGGCGCGCCTGGCAGGATGCGCAGCCGTGGAGGGTGGGCATCTGCGGCGAACCACGCTACTCGGGGCGGCACTGGCCGTCGCCATCTCCGCTGCGGCCGCTGCGCACACGACCTCCCAGCCCGCCCGCGCCTCGGCGCTCCATGCGGAGGCGGTCGCCCTCGTGGCGCGCGTGAACGTCTCCAACTCCGGAGTCCAGGCCGATAGCTCGACGACCGGCGCGGTGCTGAGCGCGAACGGCCGCTACGTCGCGTTCTCCTCCCGGGCGTCGACGCTCACGCCGGGAGACACGAACGTCGTCGCGGACGTCTTCCTGCACGACCTTGCGACGGGCCGAACCACGAGGCTCAGCGTTTCCTCCGACGGCCTCGAGTCGGACGGGGCGAGCCTCTTGCCCTCGATCAGTGCGGACGGGCGCTTCGTCGCGTTCCCGTCGAGGGCGAACGACCTCGCCCCCGACGACCTGAACGGCGTGCAGGACGTCTTCCTCCGCGACCGCCTCCTGAAGACGACGCGCCGGCTGAGCGTCGGCCCCGGCGGCGAGGGGGACGCGCGGAGTCTCGCGCCGTACGTGAGCGGCAACGGGAAGGAGGTCGTGTTCTCGTCCGACGCGACGAACCTCGTGGCCGACGACGTGAACGGGCAGATGGACGTGTTCGCCGTCCGGACCTCGGGTGGCCGCCCGGTGCTCGTCACGAGAGGGCCGTTCGGCGAGTCGAACGGTCGCAGCGAGGCCTCGGCGATCAGCGCGAACGGCCGGGTGGTCGTGTTCCGCTCGTTCGCCTCGAACCTCGTCGGCGACGACACGAACGGCCGGGCCGACGTCTTCTCGGAGGACCTGAGGACGGGGAGGACCGAGCTCGAGAACCTGTCCTCGGGCGGAGCGCAGGCGAATGGGGCGACGTTTCGCGGCATGGTGAGCGGAAACGGGCGCTTCGTCGGCTTCCGCTCGCGCGCGAGCAACCTCGTCCCGGGGGACACGAACCACGGGCTCGACGTCTTCGTTCGCGACCGCAGCACGCGTCGGACGACGCGCGTGAGCGTCTCCTCGGAGGGTCGGCAGGCCGACACCGGCCGGCTCGACCGGAGGATGCGCGACTCGCTCCTCGTGTCTCGGCCGTTCCTCTCGGCGAACGGGCGCTTCGCGGCCTTCACCTCACGTGCGACGAACCTCGTGCCGGGCGACCACAACGGCATGCCGGACGTGTTCGTCCACGATCTCGAGACGGGACGGACGATCAGGGTCAGCGTCGGCCTGGGGGCGCACGAGGCGAACGGGGCGAGCTTCGTCTCCGGGATCAGCGCGGACGGTCGGGTGGTCGCATTCACGTCCTACGCCACGAACCTCGTCCCGGGCGACACGAACGGCCGAAAGGACGTCTTCGTCGCCTACGTCTGGCCCGCCCCGCACGACGGCCTCGACGAGCTCTCGAGCCCGCTCGACGCCTGGTCGCGCCTGGTCTCGCGCGGCGGAACCCGCTAGCTCTCCGCTGAACCCTGCGGCAACCGTCAGGGCGCCGGATCGCTGCTACCGTGCGGCCGCGACGCGCCGGGAGAGCGCCGTCCACGAGAGGATCGAAGGTGAAGAGGAGGAGCGTGGTGCGGTTCGGGTCCGCGTGCCTGGTCGGGGCGGTTCTGCTGCTCGGGGCAACCGCCTGCGGTGGGAGCGACTCGAAGCCAGCCGCCGCGGCCGCGCCGGCGAAGCCGAGTTGTCCGGCCCAGTGGCGCGCGGACTGGCAGGGCCTCGCGAACGAGATCCACGCGCCCGTGTACTGCCCCGGCTGGCTGCCCGACCAGCTCGAGGGGGCGTTCGCCGGCTCGCCTTTCAACGGGCAGACGGTCGATCCGGATCGGTCGTACCTCATCAAGTACCTGTGGTACAGCGCCGGCCTTCCGGGAGCGCCGGAGGAGGTGCACGTCAACCTCCGCGGCCAGCCGGGGAGTCCGCGGATGCCGCAGTGCGACAACTCGGAGATCGTCGCCGGCAAGGTCGTCCACCACCTGAGCGGATGCTTCTCCGACCCGAAAGGCGTAAAGCGCTTCGGCCCGATCCACGCGACGCTCTACACGTCCAACCAGGGCGCTGACCAGTGGCACCTGCTCTACGCGTGGCGCCACAAGGGCTCGTTCTACAGCGTGTCGGAGCACGTGGCTCCGCCGTACACGTACGACGAGGTGCTCGCGAACGTGAACCGGATGATGCGCTCGCTCGTCCGGCTCGAGCCGAAGAAGCCGGCGCAGCCCTGACGTGGGCCTGACCCGGAAGCAGTTCGTCGGCGGCGCCGCGGCGACCGCGCTCGCCGCGGCCGGCATCTACGAGCTCGCCGACCGGCTCGGCAGCGCCCCGGCGCGGACGGCTGCCGCCGGAGCCCGTCCGCCGGAGCAGCACCTGCTCGACGGCATCCGGGTGGTCACGGACAACGACGTCGAGGTCCTCGTCCCGCCGCTCCATCACCAGGTCGTGACGGCAACGCTTCGCGTCGACGAGACGCCTGCTGCCCTCGACAACGCGCGCGGCGCGCTCGAGGACGCGCTCGGGGGGCTGGAGCGTCGCTTCGAGGCGACCCCCGCCGGCCTCGGCGTCACCGTCGCGTGGGGCGCGCCCTACTTCTGGCGCTACGTCCCGGGCCAGGCGCGCACGCATGTGCCCGTGGACGCCAGGGCCAGCGAGGCGCGCGGGGAGGAGGTCAGCGTGCTCGAGGACGCGATCCGTTTCCCCACCGATCCCGACGCCACCCTCCTCGAGGCGAACGACGTCGCCGTCCTCCTGCGCAGCGACTCGCTCGACAACATCTCCCAGGGGGCGCAGGCGATCTTCGACGAGCTGGACGGGATCTTCGAGGTGACGAGCATCCGGAAGGGGTTCGTGGGCGGCGGCTTCGACGGCGGACCTGGGCTTCCCAAGCAGATGGCGCTCGCTGCGAGGATCGAGGGCGCTGAACTCATCCCGCACGGCTCCGAGCTCTTCCTCGGCTTCACCTCGACCCAGAAGGCCGGCCTCGGGCCGGCCAGGATCGCGAACGTCGGCACGCTCGGGTACGCCGACCTCTCGACCTCGCGCTACTTCGCCGAGGGCACACACATGCACCTCTCGCACCTCTTCGAGGACCTCGCTGCCTGGTACCAGATCTTCGACTTCCAGGCGCGTGTGGACACGACGTTCCGACCGAAGCTCGAGGTTCCCCGCTACACGCAGACGGTGGCCCAGGGCCCCGACGACGTGCAGACCGCTGCGCAGGTCGGCCTCGACTATGCACGCCACCGGCAGATCGGGCACTCGGGGTCCATTCAGCCCGCCTCACGGCTCGACCGCGACACGACGGGAGCTGACGGGACCGTGTACCCGAAGGGCACGGCCGTCCCCCAGAGAGCGGACTTCAACACCCTCGACAACCCGTTCTTCTGGACGGCGCACGAGGGCCGAGACGCCTTCTCGGACGTGCCCCGCGCCGGGCTCCACTTCGTCGTCTTCAACCCCACGAGCGACGACTTCCGGCGCACACGGCTCGCGATGGACGGCGTCCTGCCGGGCGGGCGGAAGCTCGCGTTCGGGGAGGGGAGCAACGGCCGCGGCTTCAACTCGATCCTGCAGACGACGCACCGCCAGAACTTCCTCGTGCCGCCGCGCGCGTATCGCTCGTTCCCCTTGTCCGAGTTACGTTCGTAGCTCGCTACTTGAACCTCGCGCGCCGAGAGAGGATACTTCCGCACCGTCGGGCGCAGGCACACGCGCGATGCCTGCGCAAGGTCAGGATCGATCAACCACAGAGGAGGAGTTGCGTGAGGAACAGGTTGTTGATCGGCAGTGCGATCGCCATGGTGGCTCTGCTCGCGGCTGGTGCTGTAGCCATCGCGAGCACGAGCTCGAGTGGTACGGCGACGACGCTGCCGAAGACGTGCGGCCCGCTCTTCTACAAGGGCTCGGGGCAGCCGCAGTTCATCGTCGTCTCGGATCTGCCGCTCCAGGGCGCGGGCCGCGCTCAGAACCTCCTGATGGGGCAGGCGATCCGGTACGTGCTCGAGAAGCAGTTCAACTTCAAGGCCGGGAAGTACACGGTCGGCTACCAGGAGTGCGACGACTCGACCGCACAGGCCGGACGGTACGACCCGACGGTGTGTTCGTCGAACGGCCGGGCGTACGCCGCGGAGAAGAAGGTCATCGGCATCCTCGGGACGTTCAACTCGGGTTGCTCGAAGCTCATCATCCCGATCGTGAACCGCGCAGCGGGCGGCCCGATCGGCATGGTCTCCTCCGCGAACACCGCAGTGGGTCTCACCCACTACGCGCCGTGGAACGATCCGGGCGAGCCGAACATCTACTACCCGACGAAGATCCGCAACTACGTCCGCGTGGCCGCGAGCGACGACTTCCAGGGCCCCGCAATGGCCGACTACTTCAAGAAGCAGGGTAAGAAGAGCGTCTACATCCTCCAGGACAACACGACGTTCGGGAAGGGCGTGGCGCAGGGCTTCCAGTCCAGGGCGAACAAGCTCGGAATCAAGGTCCTCGCCTTCGAGGCGTGGAGCGAGAAGGCGACCGACTACACGGCCATCGCCCAGAAGATCAAGGACTCGGGCGCGCAGTCCGTGTACCTCGGCGGTCTCGT
>AR_comb_assmDRAFT_10093345_pt1 | contig 10431 bp, 12 predicted proteins | sample ArasoioldDNA_FD_10543 | JGI IMG/M metagenome (IMG submission 10543) | reverse complement strand
ACATTTCACAAACGCCCCACGCGGCACATGGCAGCCGGGGATATTGCCGCCAGCGGGTTCGACCTGCCCGGAGTCCCCTGGGTTCTGTATATCACCAAAAGTGGTATCTCTTTCCATGGCACATACTGGCACAATGACTATGGTCATCCACGCAGCCATGGCTGCATCAATCTGACGCCGCAAGCTGCCAAATGGCTCTACCGTTGGACACTTCCAACTGTTCCACCGGATAAAAGCCTTGCATATGGATATGTGGGAACTCGAGTTGAAATCCACGTCTAGGAAAACGATGGATTGGAAAACATATTCTTCTCATGACATCAAATCAATTGACAAAAAGACAAGTATCAGATTGGATTCTGACCACCCTGCGCGAGGCGGCCTGGGCGCCGTTGAGCGTCATTGGCTTTTATCTCTTCGGCCTTGCTTTTCATCTTTATGATTTGTACCCGCCTCTGGATATCCCAACCCACTTCCTGGGCGGGATCGCGATCACCTACTTTTATCGTGTTGCCATTCGCAATTCACAGGATTTTCTTGAAGAGATTCCATATCCCATCCAGGTCCTTTTTGCCTTCACCGCGACTGGGACAACAGTCATTTTCTGGGAGTTTTACGAGAATATCCTGGACTTTCTCTTTCATGCACACAATGTGCTTGGCCTGGCAGATACGCTGAAGGACATGGTCAACGGTTTGCTGGGCGCGCTCGTTTTTACAATCTTCTATCGGCGGCGTTAAAACAGTTCCTTGTTCTCCTGCACCCAGTTATACAGTCTGTAGATTCCTTCTTCCACACGGACCTTCGGCTTCCAGCCCAACTCCTGTTCTGCCTTATGAATGTCTGCATAGAACACGCGCTGGTCGCCAGGGCGCCAGTCGCCACGCGCGACCTCAATCGGTTCTCCCAATAGTCGCTCCAGAATGGGACCAAACTCTGCCCAGATGGACATTACATTCTCCGGTCCACCCCCCATGTTATACACACACCCTGCTGCAATATCATTCTTTTCGACGGCTAGGTCATAGGCATTGAGAAGGTCTTCCACGTACAAAATATCTCTGATCTGTTTTCCGTCCCCATAGATCGTAATCGGTTTACCCGTTACCGCCGCGATGATAAACCAGGCTACCCAACCCTGATCTTCGATCCCAAACTGGCGAGGCCCATAAATGCAGCTTTGACGAAATACAACAGACCGTAAACTGTAAATGCGCGAATAATCGCGTACATACTGATCGCCGGTCCCCTTGCTGCAACCGTATGGGGAGTGGAAATCCAGCGGCTGGGTTTCCGGACATCCATTGACAAGATCCTTATAACGCCAGCGTGTGGGCTCTTCCTGGAGTTTCACATCCTCCATACCGCCGTAGACCTTGTTGGTCGAGGCATAGATAAAAATGGGATTACGCTCAGAGAGCCGCGCTGCCTCGAGCGTGTTAAACGTCCCCAGCGCATTGGACTCGAAATCATCCCTCGGATCTGTCACCGATGTAGTCACCGCGACCTGCCCCGCCAGATGCACGATCACGTCGGCATCCCGGGCGGCTTCGATAAGCGCGGCTGCATCCCGAACATCTCCCACAATCAAATCGAACGAACCGTCACTAAAATTTTGCTGCAGCCATTTCAGGTTCCGGCGCGCGCCGCCGCGGGACAAATTGTCGTAGATGGTCACTTTCTCACCACGCTGCAGCAGCCGGTTCACATAATTGGATCCAATAAATCCGGCTCCCCCAGTGACAAGATAATGTCGCTTCACTTTTCCTCTCCTGCAATCTGTTCGGTATCTCTGCCTATGGTTAGCTTTTTCAATTCACCATAAATCCCCGAAAGTGTCTGGCCATCACGAAGCAGACCGATCCCCCCGATCACACCGCTGTTGATATAGTTGTAAAGACGCCCGGTTAATGCCACCGCCAGCGCCTTGGACTGGTCCCCGGTCAGCAAGGTGATCGCTCCGCCGAACGCTCCTTCGAAGGTTCCGACCGCGCCCGGTAAAGAGGGAATCGCACCTCCAAATGCCGCGGCTCCCAGACCGAACATGCCCCATACCACTTGCGCTTGTGGAAAAAATGCACGGATCATCAAATAATAAGAAAAGATCGCAACCGCCCAGTTGAGAGTCATCCAGAAGAGGAAGCGCAAGAACAGCCAGCCATCCGTCAGCACTCCCAGACCTACAAAGAATTGTTCCAGGAAGCTGCCGCCGATCTTTTGCAGCGATGGCCAGCGTGCACTTAATTTGTGGAAGAGGCCCAATGCCCATTGGTTGTAACGAGCCAGAAGATAAAGTATTACGAAGGCGATCACAACGATTACACCGATGATGATGCCTATCCGTTGTGCTTCTCCGCCACCTACTACAAAAGGCAATGCCGCCAGCAGGATAATCGCAGAATATCCCAGGTCCATCGCGCGCTCGATAATAATGGTTGGTATCGCCTCCATGAACTGCACTTCTGACTTACGGCTGATGAGATAGGCGCGTCCCACCTCACCCAGTCTCAAAGGCAGGAAATTATTCAGCAGATATCCTTCGCCGACCGTCCAGAAGACATCCCAATAACGCGCGCGGTTGCGTAGTAGAGTCCGCCACACCTGGGCGCGCACAAGCATCCAGACAAAACCAGTGGCAAGTGCGACAAGTAAGAGGGAAAGATTCGCATGAGCGATCGCCCGCACGACAGCTGCAAGATCGACATAATATAAAATAGCAGCAATCAAAAGAATACTAACAATTGCCCCCGGTAACCAACGCTTTACATCTTTCATGAATCAATCCTTCTCACCACAAAGTATCACAAAGGAACACAAAGTTTAATAAAGAATCCTTCGTGATCCTTGGTGACCCTGTGTGGTTAATTAACCCTTTATTCCTCTTCCAATTTCAGAACGGCCATGAACGCGTCCTGCGGGATTTCGACATTCCCCACCATTTTCAAACGTTTCTTACCCCTCTTTTGTTTCTCAAGCAATTTCTTCTTGCGCGTGATGTCGCCGCCGTAGCATTTCGCCAGCACATCCTTTCGTGTGGCCTTGACGTTGGCGCGCGAGATGACGCGTCCCCCGGCCGCGGCCTGGATGGCGACATCGAACAACTGGCGCGGGATTAAGTCCTTGAGACGCGTGATCAGTCGCTGTCCTTTATGATATGCATCTTTCTCATGGACAATGGCCGCCAGAGCATCCACCGGTTCACCGTTGACGAGGATTTCCAATTTCTGTAATTTGTCGGGGCGATATTCGAGAAATTGATAATCGAGCGAGGCATAACCTTTAGTGCGCGATTTTAGATCATCGAAGAAATCCACGATGATCTCAGAAAGTGGGATTTCATAATCGAGCTGGACTCGATGGGGAGCAGGGTATTCCTGCTGCTTGAAAATGCCGCGTCGTTTTGTGACCAGCTCCATGATCGGACCATAATATTCGGTAGGCGTAATGATCTCGATGGTCATCCACGGCTCACGGACTTCGGCGATGCCGCCCTCCTCGGGTAGCTCGGCGGGCGAATCGACTTTGATCAATGTGCCGTCATGCATGAGCACTTCGTATTCGACGGATGGCGCGGTAAAGAGTACGTCCAGGTCGTACTCGCGCTCGATGCGCTCCTGGATGATCTCCATATGGAAAAGACCAAGAAAGCCGGCGCGAAAACCAAAGCCTAACGCCTGTGATGTCTCTGGCTGGAAAGTAAGCGAGGCATCATTGAGCTGAAGTTTTTCAAGCCCCTCGCGTAAATCCGAATGATCATCTGCTTCTACAGGATAGATGCCGGCGAATACCATCGGCTTGGGATTGCGATAGCCAGGTAAAGGTTCGGTGGCAGGCTCAGCCGTGCGCGTGATTGTATCTCCCACGCGACACTCGTGGACGGTCTTAAACCCGGTCGCGATATAGCCGACTTCTCCCGATCCCAAAGATTGGACCGGTTTCATGCCAGGAGCGAAAATGCCGATTTCCACGGGTCTCATATCGGCCCGCGTGGCAAACAGATGCAGAATATCCGTTGTTTTGATGGAACCCTCAAAGACACGGATGTAGGCAATCACACCTTTATAAGGGTCGTAATGCGAATCAAAGATGAGCGCGCGCAGAGGCGCGTTGTCGGCATCCTTTGGCGGCGGGACGCGCGTGACGATCGCCTCCAGGATCTGATCGACGTTGATGCCTTCTTTCGCCGAGACTTGGATCACATCTGTTGGGTCCATGCCGAGCAGAGAGCCGACATCCTCCGCCACTTCATCGGGACGGGCTGAGGGCAGATCGATCTTATTGATAACGGGGATAATTGTCAGGTCCGCATCGAGCGCCTGGTACAGGTTGGCCAGGGTCTGGGCTTCAATGCCCTGGGTCGCGTCCACCACGAGCACTGCGCCTTCACAGGCCTTCAGCGCGCGACTGACCTCATACCCAAAGTCTACGTGTCCCGGTGTATCGATCAGGTTGATTTCATACTTGAGGCCGTCCTTGGCGGTGTAATACATACGAACCGCCGAGGCCTTGATGGTGACGCCCTTTTCGCGCTCAAGGTCCATCGTGTCGAGCATCTGCTCGCTCATGTCGCGTTCGGAGATCGTGCCGGTCAGCTGCAACAGACGGTCGGCGAGCGTGGATTTGCCATGGTCTACATGGGCGATAATACAAAAATTTCTTATATGGTCTGTCATTGCGTGCGAAAGTATACCCGAGATTTAAAAGAAAACCGGTGGTTGAGTAGCCCCGCACGGTGTTGGCGGGGCGTACACCTGTCCCACCGTCACCCCAGCTGACTTTCGTCGGGGCAGGTGTGTGGTGTCGAAACCACCAGTTCTAGAAAACTTTCCCTTTGAAGTTCACATCTTCGCCAGCAACTCCGCCTTCTTTTGCTGGAACTCGGCTTCTGAAAGCACCCCTCTCTTGCGCAAGACATCCAATTTCTCGATCATAGCCGGGATATCTTCGAGCGCATGCGCGGCCATTCCGAATTCCTCGAACCCCAGCTTTTCCTTGGCATTCAACATGGCGGTCTTGAATTCCACAGGATTGGCGATCTGGTGGAACAGGTTTACTCCCAACTCGCTGGCTGTCAGAATCTCCACATCCCCATAGCCAAACATTCGTCCAAAAAAGGACTGGCTCAGCTTCACGTCGTTAACCTTTTCCAGTGAAGAATCCACCACATCTTTATTGAGCACTCCGGAAATCTGGATGACGCGGCGACTGGTCACAAGGTATGCCTGGTTCTGCCAAACCATGATGTCCTTCACCATCCCAATCAGCGGGACGAAAATCAGAGCTAGACCAACGATCGCGATGGAGTTCCAGTATGTAGCGGCCAGCAGCGAGGCCGCGAAGATGATCACGATCAGGATAATCTCGAGGAAGATCTTATTGAACAGCACAAACCAATGTTGGTGAGTTTCCAACAGAACTTGTTCATTTTCCCCCAACAGGCCTTCAAGGTAGTTTTTCGCCATTTTTTCTCCTATCTATAATACGAGAACGACGAGGCACGATTATTTTATCATTACTGGATGTTCGGACTTGTCTCTCCCCGTCCAGACCCGATTCCGTTAAAATTGGAGTATGCCTACCTATGACTTTATCTGCAATAACTGTAACCAGCGCTTCGACGTGTTCCTGACCTACGCAGAATACGGCAAAACAACTGTTACCTGCACCCACTGTCACAGCAAGAATGTGCGCCGCCGGATGACCAAGGTCCGCATAGCCAAATCGGAGGAGACGCGCATGGATTCCATGGCGGACGACTTTTCCGGCTTTGAAGGACTCGAAGATGATCCCAAAGCGATGGGCCGGATGATGCGCAAAATGGGTAAGGAAATGGGAGAAGACATGCCGCCCGAGTTCGACGAGGTTGTGGACCGCCTAGAATCAGGCCAAAGCCCAGATGATATTGAAAAGGCGATTCCCGATCTAGGGAATGACGCGGGTGGTGATGATGAATAATCCTGGTAAGGCCGTAGCATGCTACGGCCTTACCAGGATTATTTTATAACATCCTTTCGATCACTGCCCGGTGCTCCGCGAAATGATCGCTCGTATCGCCAATCACCCACAACAACAAGGGACGCTTCTCGGGGTCATCGGCGCGGCGGGGTGCCATCAACTCATCAAAGGACATAGCTTCCAGCTTCGCGATCAAGGTGTCATAGACCCGCCTTAATTCACTTAGAACATCTTCGGTGGAGCGATCCTTGTTTCGCTCAAAAAGGATGGGGTTGATAATTTCCATGTCCCAGCCTTTGGTCGCTTCCTCGGGAATTCTCATCACCTCATGCGGCGGACGTTTGTCCATATGATAGCCCATCAGGGAATTCATCCACTCGGATAAGTGCGCAAGATTATCCTTGGGTGACCATCCACCTGCATCGGGTGTGGTCATCTGCTTCTCATCCAGCCTTGCAACAACGTCCATCAACAACCCCCACTCGCGCCGGATCGCAGACATCAATTCCTGCTTGTTTTCGGGAATCCATTGCTCTTCTGCCATCTCTCTCCTCTTAAATTTAGAGTAAAGTAGGTCAGGCTTTTAGCCTGACATTTTTGAAATCATAAATGGCGCATTAATAACCTGCCCTACAAGTCCTCTATTATAAATTGACGGTCTTGCCCTCTTCCAATCTTTCCTTCTCCTGATCCTTGCGCTGAATATAAGCTTCTCCTCGGACCAGTAAAGTTTTCTTACCATCCATTTTGATATACCCGTCATCACAAACCATGATGAGCGGGTTGTCATGGAAAAAATGATAATCCCCCAGCCAGTCATCGAGGACCGATTGGCCGTAGGCATCCTTTGGATAATGGGCGAGGAAATTGAACGGCGAGGCGCTCAAACCATTGAAATACGTTGTTTCAACGGTGTTCATATCGCGCGAGGTCAAGATATTTGGCCCGCAGAGGACCATCCCTGCGCTGACGCCGACAACGGGCAACCCGTTCTGAACCTTCTTCTTTAGATAAGGCATCACTCCGCTAGTATGCAGGCGATGGTTGAGCAGGAAAGTATTTCCGCCCGTGATGTAGACCAGCGCCGCTTCACGAATGATATTCTCGATTTCCCGCTGTGCCATCAATTCAGCATTGATCTCCTTCAACCACCCCAAGCCTTCGAAGGCGCGTTGATTTAATTCACGCCATTTTTCATTGTACAGCGATGCCAGAGGCAGATAGGCAATGACAGGATCATCCTTATCCTCAAGATAATACCTGCTGGCTTCGACGACATTCTGTAAATCGTTCTCTCCGGGCGTTGAAAAGAGATGTAAATTCATAACGTTTCAACCGCTAATCGCATACGCTTCTTTCAGCCACCCCACCAATACAGGGTCTACTTCATCGGGCGAAGTCAGTTTTACTTCCTGATGAAAGCGGCTTGCAGAAAGCCGTTCGCTCTTTGCGATTCGAGCATGTTTGATCGGCGCGGCCGATTTGATATTTAGAAGCAAAGCATTCTTGCGGGTCGTTACCCCTGCAAATGCAGATTTGTTTACCAAATGAATTGAAGTTTTCTTTGGCTCTTCAATGACTGTGCCAAATTTGCGCGACTCCCTCAAAATCCGCTCATAGATGGATTTGACAACAGGATCTTTATTTTCGAAATGTTGGGAAACGGAGAATTCAGCCATAGAGCTGTCCTTTGGTAAACATTTATAGAACAAGTGTACGGCAATTCAAAATGAAAAGCAAGTAGATACGGCCTATGATTCGTTGTAGATACAGTTCATGAAGCGTATCTACAACGTCAAAATAATAGGCTGATCTTTTGTGACAACAATCGTGTGCTCAAACTGGGCGGCAATCGCATTGTCCATCGTGCGCAATGCCCAGCCATCCTTCTCTTCGATGACGTGCCCGATGCCTGTTGTCAGGAACGGCTCGATCGCCAGGACCAGTCCCTCGTTGAGAATTCGGTTATCGCTTGGATTGTAGAAGTTCAGGATTTCCCTTGGATTCTCGTGCAGCCTGTGCCCGATCCCGTGTCCTGTCAGATTGTAGATGACGTTGAACCCGCGTCGCCTCGCTTCATTGTGGACCATCCGCCCGATCCCGTTTAAGGGACTTCCTGCCTTCGCCGCGCCGAGCGCCTTGTTCAAGGTGGATTTCGTCGCCTCGAGCAGTTTGTCCAAATGACGGTCATGCTTCGAAATGACCATCGACGCGCCTGTATCGGCAAAATAGCCATCCAGCTCGGCAGACACATCAATGTGGATCAATTCTCCCTGGCGCAAGACATGCTCATCAGGAATTCCATGGGCGATAATCGGCGACACACTGATACATGTGGCACCTGGGAAGTTATAACTCACCTGCGGTGCCGACCGTGCGCCCTCTGCTCCAAGCAAAGCAAGACCGATCTCATCCAGCTCGCGCGTCGTCATTCCTGCCCACGCCGTATCCATCATCTTGCGCAAGGTCTCCGCGCAGATGCGGCCGATGGCCTTTAAAGATTCAATGTCCTTTTGGGAATCGGCTGTCATGCCAGGATTTTAATACAATAATCCAATATCATTGCGATTAAAACCTTTATGAAAAGTAAACTTGTAACCGCACTTCGTCTTTGCCTCCGGCTCAGAGCGCGAGAGTTATGGCAGGATCAAATGCAAATCACCAAACTCATGCCAGAGATAACCTTTATGTAGTGCTTCGGCGTAGGCGACCTGGATGTGCGAAACGCCAGCCAACGCTTCCAGCATCGCAAGGTGAGAAGCTTCCGGCTCATGCATCCCTGTCAATAACGCGTTGACGGCGCGGAGTCCGCGCTGAGGCGTGACGACGAGACAGGTCCAGCCTTCACCCGCATGTGTTTTTCCATCGCCGTTGGTTACGCTTTCCAAAGCGCGGATCGCAGTCGTCCCCACAGCCACAATTCGCTTACCTGCTTCGCGTGCTTCGTTCACCATCTGCGCCGTTTCCGCGGAAATCCGATAAAACTCCTTATAAGGTGGCTCATGGGTCTCAAGGTTGGAAACGCCTGTATGCAAAACGAGTGGAGCAATTCTTATTCCTTTCGCTTCCAGACGTTTCAACATTCTAGCCGTGAAGGGACGTCCGGCCGAAGGCATTTCTGCACTGCCGCTTTCCGTGGCATACACGGTCTGATAAAACGATAGAGGCCATCTCTCTTTGACATAATTGTAGCGAATGGGGAAACCATAGCGCGATAGATATTCATCCACACCCGAGGGGAACTTAACTTTTGCAAGCCACAATGTTTCGGATGGTCTCGAGTTGTCGTTGCAGTCGCTCACATACGGTTCCCGCAAGATGGCGGTGGCAGCACCTGGCAGTCTAAACGCTTCTCCCGAATGCACATCTTCGAAATGTTTTGTCTTCCCGGCTTTGTCCATGCTGCGGATTTCGACTGTCCAAAGGTCATCATCCAGATGGATGGATAAATGCAATTCAAGAATGGTTCCATCTGCCCGCGTTGCCAGCAAGGCGGAGTTTCTGGTGCGGCTGGTATTGATCACCAGCACATCCCCTTCATTCAGGAATTTATGAAATTTATAGAAACGAGTATGTGTTACCTCATCCGTGGAATAGCTGGAAACCATCAAGCGGACCTGGTCGCGCCGCAAGCCGCGTGCTTCAGGAGGTGCGTTCGCCTCGAGCTCAGGCGGTAGGGAGAATTCGATGGTTGATAAAGGATTCGTCATCATAATTCATCTTGTTTGTTCGACAACTTCGCGCGCCCGGTAACGACCCGAAGGCTGCTTCCCTTCGATCAACGCGACCAACCCCGGCACGGATGCCTCCGGCAGCGGACGGTCGCTGATATCTTCATCCGGGAAGGCCTCCTGCTGCATTTGGGTACGCATGTCACCCGGGTCCACCCAGTAAATTCGCAGGGACGGATTTTCCTCCGCCAAAATATGGCTGAGATGCTCCAAGGCTGCTTTACTAGAGCCGTAGCCTCCCCAGCCGCCATACGCTTCCACACCTGCATCGCTGGTTACATTGATAATGCAGGCATCTGGCTTCAATATGGAATGGAGAGTTTGTATCAACGCGAGTGGCGCAATGACATTGGCGCGATAGACTCCTTCCAATACATCCAGCGGGTAATCCAACAAAGTTGGTTGCGGACTGGGACCCAAGAGACTTGCATTGTTCACGATCAAATCCAGACCGCCAAGTTCCTGAGCCGCTTTGAATAGTTTTTTACGATGAGATTCCACTGTGACATCCCCCGGGATGGCAATTACCTTTGTTTTTACAGAAAGTTCCTGGTGGGCTTGCTCGAGAGCTTTTTTACCTCGGGCGTCGATAATTAATCCCCAACTTCTTTCGGCAAGCTGGCGGGCAAGTGCCAGCCCTAATCCACGCGAAGCACCGGTAATGAGCGCATTCTTCATGTTCTACCTCTAAAAAACAATTAATTTGTGAATACGTCTATTATTATGACGCAGAGTATGACTTAAG
>AR_comb_assmDRAFT_10023068_pt1 | contig 10432 bp, 9 predicted proteins | sample ArasoioldDNA_FD_10543 | JGI IMG/M metagenome (IMG submission 10543) | reverse complement strand
AGCTCCCACCCTTTGCGGTATTCGCGGTAGAGAAACTTATTTGCAGTTTCATCATTAGTGATCTTCATCGCAGCACTATCATACTCCACCTTCTTTCTTGCACGCAATGCAACCGCACCAAGTAAAATGGTTTCCGTTACTGGCAATGCATTTAAGAAACTACCCGGAGATTGAGTATTAGTCTTAAAGGCATTTACCCAATACTTTTCGCCATTTTCATTCTCATCCTGGGGGGCTGGTTGTCCTTTCAAATAATCTTTCATTTTATTTTCCGGCAACAGTACGGGGGTTTCATTACGAAAACCTCCAATGATCTTTCCTTTATCTCCAACAAACATCATCCCCTCTGGTTGCAGAGAAGCACCTCCCAACTCTTCGGGTGTATTCGGTCTCATACCGCCGTCATACCAGAAAAGATCGAAAGCCGGTAATGTATCCTGTTTCGGAAATTTGAAATGAATAATACATGAATATGGAAAAGCAACATCGTTTTGCACATTTACACTTACATTGTTTGCAACAGTTCTTGTAGTGGTGCCCCATGCTTCGGCGGAATACGGGGCTGTATTTATTCCTAATGTTAAGAACATAGGCCACAAGCTATAATGTCCCATGTCGGCGATGCTGCCGCCACCGAAGTCATACCAGCCGCGGAAAACATTGTGGGTATAGTTGGGATGATAGGGCCGGTCAGGTACAGGTCCCAGCCATAAACTCCAATCAAACCCCTCCGGAACGGGCGGCGTGTCAGTTGGATTGGATGTCCATTGTGGCCACACTGGCCTGTATGACCAATTATGAATTTCACGCAGGTTTCCAATCAATCCTTCAGCGATCCATTTTTTTACAAGCTCGTTAGCGCTTCGTTTGCTCCACGCAAGCAAGTGTGTACTAACGCCTGTCTTTCTTGCAGTTTCGATAGTTAACCTGGCTTCGTACATGCGGTTAGCAATGGGCTTATGTATAACGACGTGCTTACCCTTTTTCATTGCTGCTATGGAGATATACCCATGTAAATGATCAGGAGTCATGATCTTTACTGCATCAATTCCTTTTTCTTTTGCGAGCAGTTCCCGAAAATCCGCATACGAAGAGCAACCCTTGTAAGTAGAGTTAGTCAATTTAGTATAATATTTCTCCACCAATTCCTTTCCGATGTCACGTCCACCCGCTATTCCTGTATATGAAGAGCCCCATTCAGGCTCATTCAACACCTTTCTTATTCCATCACGGATCCCGTTTGGCGACCAGTCAATGTAATTTGTGCTAAGTTTATTTGGATCGCAGACCGAAACAATTTGCAACTCAGGGTTGACAATTAACTCACACATCTCACGTAGTCCCTGCGTGCCGCAGCCGATATACGCCAAATTGATTTTATCACTTGGAGCAATGTATCCACGCCCTCCTAAGACGTGACGAGGTAAGATTGTAAACCCCATTGAAGCAGTGGCAGCAGTACTAATAAATTTGCGTCGATGCATGGTTTTCTTTGCAGCCATATGAGCAAGTTTTAGTTAAATGAAATATTTGCAGAAGACAAACGAAGATTTAATACCAATAAAGCTACTATTTTAAAAGATCTTCATACCTGTGACGCTGACGACCATTTTTCATTTAAAAGGTAAGAAATATTGTAACTTAATCATTCAAACTTCACTTATGAAAAAAATCTTGTACTTTATCGCAATACTTCTTTCGATTCACACGTACTGCCAGGAACTGGTCCATAAAAGCGATATCATCTACGGCACCGCACCGAACTGGCAAAACCAAATTGATGCGTTAAAACTTGATATTATTTACCCTTCCAAAACAAAAAAGTTACCGCTCCTTGTGAATATGCATGGAGGTACCTTTATGAATGGTTCAAAACAAGGCCTTACAAAGTTTAGCGAACAAATAGCGAAAGAAGGTTTTATCGTTGCCAACCTGGAATACCGGCAAGGCTTTGACCCATCACCGGAGAATTTCCAGTTGGGCATCACCAAGGCCGCATACAGAGCCCAACAAGACGAAGCCGCTGCCTTGCGTTGGTTAGTCCATCATGCACCTGAATATTCTATAGATACGTCCTGGATTTTTGTCGGCGGCGAAAGCGCGGGCGGTGTCACGTCACTTGGATCGGCTTATGTCACTCAAAGAGAATGGGACCTACTTTTTCCTCCAATCCATGCTATGCTCGGAGCGATTGACAGCTCAGGTAACGAATTAACTGATCAATACAGGATTAGGGGCGTCATTAATTTATGGGGAGGCATCGCTGATACCATTTTAATATCTCAGCAGGATATGAAGACTACACCCGCGATACTCTTCCATAGCGTTAACGACCAGGTAATTCCTTTTGAACGATCTTCACATCCCGAATCGAGGTTTCAAACCGTACACGGCTCACTTGACATTGCTCACCGGTTTAAGAATAACCATGGCTGCTACAATCTATACTTTATCACCGGCGCACGACATGGATACGGCTTTTCGCCAACTTATATGGCAGATGCAATCAGTGATTTTATAAAAAATATAATGAAAGGAAAGTGTGAAAGCAGTGAAACCGAAAACAAAAAGGGCGATGTAAATAAAGGTCTCTGGGATTACAAGTAGGGCGACCGCAAACTATAAATATTTTAAGCTATGCGATTACATATTATCACCATATTCCTGCTTACATTCTGCATATTCACCAGAGCCCAAACAAAGACCCTTTTTAATGGAAAAGATCTCAGCGGCTGGCATGTTGATGTGCCTGCGCTTGATACAAGCACCTCGGCAACGAATCCATTCATCGTTCGAAATGGAATGCTTGTCAGCCTCGGAAAACCGAATGGACACCTGATCACAGATTCAGTCTTTCAGAACTACAGGTTAAACGTTGAATATCGGTTTGCCGGAACGCCGGGAAACTGTGGCGTGCTTGTTTACACGTCAACACCGCGCGCGCTTTATAAGATGTTTCCAAAATCAATTGAAGTGCAGATGGAGCATACCAACGCCGGTGATTTTTGGTGCATTGTTGAGGACATTAAAGTGCCTGATATGGAAAAACGCCGCGGACCGAAGGCAAATTGGGGAATTACTGAAGGTAAGGAACGACGCATCGTTAACCTGACCGACGGCTCTGAGAAGCCTGTTGGTGAATGGAATACTATGATTATCGAATGCGTTGGGAACTCAATTAAAGTATGGGTCAATAATACTCTTGTAAATTTTGGCTTCGACTGTAGCGCGTCTAAGGGTCAGATTGCTGTGCAAGCCGAAGGATCAGAAGTCGAGTTTCGAAAATTACTACTAACCCCCATTACCAAATTGACCGATTAATTTAATAACCAACAATTGATACTCTAAATTTTTTACCCTTCTTTAAACCTTTGTTTATTGTTTCCTTCCATACTGCACACGATTAATGCGTATGCAAAAACTAATTGCTGCTTTTATTCTTGCTTGCTTTATCGCTTCCTGCTGGGATTTTCGCAAACCTTTCAAACCGCCGGGCAAATTATTGGGATACAAACCCGTTTTTTCTGATGACTCATCGCTACTGTTCGTCAAGGCATTAGGTCCGCAGCCGGTAAAATTTCCAGCGAAGATTTATGTTAAAGGAACTTTGTTATTTCAAAATGATCTCGGTTCTGGCATCCATGTGATCGATAATTCCAATCCTTCATCTCCTAACCGGATCGGTTTTATTCAATTGAGAGGAAATTCGGAAATGTCAATAAAAGGAAATTTCCTATATGCTAATTCATTTACCGACCTGGTAGTAATCGATGTCACTAATTGGCAAACTCCAACCGAAGTGAGGCGAATTCGAAATGCATTTTCCCTGGGAAACTCTGTTCGGTACTTTATCCCATTACCCGAGCACAATGTGTACTATGACTGCCAGTATCTTCTTTATGGAAAAATCCAAACAGGCTGGATCAGGGATTCCGTTGAGCGACACTGTTACTATCCTTAAATGAAATGTATGCGAGTCAAAAAGATTACGGGTTTGCTTTCTGCCATTTTACTTCTTTTCGCGGCATGTGATAAATCCGCAACGGCAGACACATCAGCCCAGGCTGGAAACGGCGGTTCGCTTGCAAGATTCACCATTGCAGGTGATTTTCTTTACCTGGCTGACCATGCGATGTTGCGGATTTTCGATATCTCCAGTCCGACCGCAACCGTTGAGAAAGCTTCTGTTCCGCTAAACTTCGGAGTAGAAACCATATTTCCGTATAAAGACAAATTATTTATTGGGGCAACGCTGGGAATGTATGTTTTCTCCATTGCTGATCCGGCAAAACCGGTGGCGTTGGGTAGTATTATACACCTTCGGAGTTGTGACCCGGTAGTTGCAAATGACACCATTTCATATACAACCTTGCAAGGCGACGGCAGATGTGGTCCCGCCGAATCAGGATTATACATTTACGACATTAAAACCATAACAAGTCCGGTCTTAAAAAAATTAATACCTCTCAGCACTCCCTATGGGCTCGGATTGATGGACACGGTACTGTTCGTTTGCCGCGGTAACAATGGCTTGTCTGCCATTAACGTGAAAGATCCCTCTAACCCGAAGATCATGTACACAAAAAATGATGGGTTCTATATGGATGTAATTCCTTATGGTAATCTCCTAATTTGCTATGTAAACACCGGCATTCTTATTTATGATGCTTCAAGATCGACGAACATTGTGAGACTAGGGTCTGTCAACTACTAGTGTTAAACCTGGGACAAATCATTACGACCGACGAAGCTTATCGCCATAGTTAATGCCCAACACGATATTAACATACAAAAAGCGTAGACTGTTGGAGGTGGCAGAAATGGCAATAGCAGTATTTTCAAAATCACTGCAACAACTTTTATGGTTATAAATATTTTGATGAGCACGCTCCTAAATTGTTTTTCGTTCCTCATTGAATATGTCGGCGGCTGGTAATTTTTTTTCCCATTCGAGAGAACCGCGAATGGATAAGGTGGATCAATTAGAAAATTAGTAACAGGATTAAATATTTACAATAGTAACTACCACAGAAAAATTTGTCATTTTTACGTAACTCAGAGGTCTTCGCTCCTATTTTTGCGGCATGAGGATATGGTCCATTCACCCAAAATACCTGGATAGCAAGGGGCTTGTTGCCTTATGGAGAGAAACTCTTCTAGCAAAAAAAGTGTTGTCCAATCAAACAAATGGATACCGGAACCATCCACAGTTGCGAAGATTCAGAAGCTCGAAAAAACCACTTCAGTGTATTAATCAATACCTCGAAGAAATTTTTAACGAAGCTTCCAGGAGGAATTATTCCTTCGATATCGAAAAGATTGATTTAAAATTTCAAAGATCAACGCTGCCTGTAACGAGTGGTCAATTAAAATTCGAGATGGAGCATTTGAAGAAGAAATTAAAAATCAGGGGCCACGCCAAACTCAAGGAAATTAAGACTACAGAAATAATCGAACCCCATCCGTTGTTCACAGTGATCGAAGGGGATGTCGAAGCATGGGAGAAAATTTGATCCGTACACATTACATAAACCGTCATGCTCGAATTAAAATTTACACCTTTCCCCGATTTAAGTAGCGAACGCCTGACGCTGAGAAAAATAACCAATGAAGATGCGGAAGAAGTCTTTTTTCTGCGTTCCGATGGAGAGGTGCTTAAGTATATCGACCGGAATGCTGCGACTTCAATTGAGGAAGCAATTCAGTGGATAACTATGATCGACGAGGCCATAGCGAATAATGAATCTATAGCGTGGGGCCTTAGTTTGAAAAATGAAACTGTATTAATCGGTACAATTGCTTTCTGGAACATTAAGAAGGAACATTACAGGGCGGAGATAGGCTATGCGCTGCGTCCTTTGTTTCACGGAAAAGGATTGATGCATGAGGCAATGGGTGCTGTTCTTAGCTATGGTTTCAGGATCATGAAACTCCATTCAGTAGAAGCAAACGTGAACCCAAATAATGAGGCGTCAATTAAACTGTTGGAGCGACACAAGTTTGTCAAGGAAGCTTATCACAGGGAGAATTATTATTTTAATGGGAAATTTTTAGATTCAGCGATATATTCCCTTTTGACGCCTATAAAGTAGTGTTTTACAATACATGAGGCAATTATTTCTCTTGGCATGTAGATAAACTGTCACACAGATTTTATATTACTTCTTTTCTGTTGATGTATACTCCTTAAAAAAAGTTTTTTATAGCTAGCTGGACGGCGAGGCATAAATTTTTCAGTAAATGATTGTGATTCAAAACAAATTGCCAATTTTTTAAAACGTTTGTTATGCCAAATCAAAAAAATGAAGACCGCAACACGCAACAAGGTAATAATCCAGGTAGCCAGGGTCAAGGCGGACAAGGAAGTCAATCCGGACGTAGTGGAGACATGGGAGGTCAGGGACAAGGTGGCCGAAGCAGTCAACAAGAACAACAAGGAACTACATCTGATCGCGGCAGTCAACAAGGCCAGGGACAACAAGGCCAGGGACAACAAGGCCAGGGACAACAAGGTCAGAGCCAAAAGGGTCAACAGGGACAGCAAGGTCAGGAAGGTAGAGAAGGTAGAGTTTCCTCAGGCCGGGATACTTCCTCTTCGAAAGAAGATGAAAGCGGTAGCGACATGAGCAGTCGCTAATTGTTGTGATAATCATCAGGGCTGGCCGGAAAACCCGGCCAGTTTTTTTTGAACATTACGAAGCACTTCAACATCACCAGCGAGATAAATACTTCATCACTCACTGTTACATTTTGCTCCAATTCTTTTTTTTGCTTATTTTCATTCTAACCTAAACTGCTCGAGATGAAAACCGTTGTTGTTCCAGTCGACTTTTCAGCTACTTCTTTAAACGCAGCGGCTTACGCCGTAAAAATGCTCGCGGGTTCGTACGATACCAATCTCATTTTATTTCACATGTATGAAACCAAAAGCGAAGAAGATGTAGCCAACCAAGATCTCTCAAGATTAAAAAGTGAATTGTTAGAACCTACTCCCTTACGCATGGAAACCATAGCAGTGTTTGGAGATGACCTGATTAATGAAGTTGAAAGGGTGGTGAACCATAGGGAAGCGAGCCTGGTGATCATGGGTATTACGGGTAGAACCGCACTGGAACAAGTCTTCATTGGAAGCAACACATTAAAGCTTATCGAAAAAAACATTGTTCCCGTGCTCATCGTCCCGCCTGCTGCGGGGTTCACGCAAGTAAGAAATGTAGCTCTCGCCTCTGATTTCAAAGATGTACGAATGACTACGCCTTCTATCCCAATTAAGTCGGTTCTGGAGCTCTTCCACCCTGCATTGCACATTGTGAACGTGGATGCCGAGCACTACGTTTCCATTACAGCCGAATACCAAAAAGAAAAAGCAATTATGCAGGAAATGTTCGGCAAATACAACCCTGAATTTTATTTTATTGGCAGGTATGATTTTTTTGATGCCATCGAACAATTCACAAAGGATAAGAACATCGATCTGTTGATCACTATCCCCCGCCAACATTCCTTTCTAAACGGAATCTTCAAGGGCCATCATACCAAGAAATTAGTCTATCACAGTCATGTGCCCATCCTGGCGGTTCATGAATGAACATAGTCGATAGAATTCGTCTTAACTATTCATTTCTTACTATCATTACTATTTTTACGAAATTGCCGCATGGCAAAACCGAATAGTAAAATATCCGTTACATCAGAAATAGGAAGGTTGCGAAGACTGCTGGTTCATAGTCCCGACAGCGGGCTGGGCAAAGTGGTCCCATCGAAGGCGCAGGACTGGTTATTTGAGGATATCGTCCACCTGGACACCATTAGACGGAAAGAGTATGACTACTATACTAAGATCTTATTGTATTTTCTTGACCCGCAAAAAATAAAGGGCAAACTTTCAGAGATCGACAGCGAAAAAAATCATCGGGATTTCTTCAAACCTGATAATGCGAAATTTTATCGTTCGGAAAAAGTAATTGAATTGCAGTGGCTCCTGTCAGATATTCTAAATGATCGCGAGATAAAATTAAAACTTGTAGCTGCCGTGTGCGCTATCGAAGGATGTTCCTACGCGGTGCAAAATGACCTTTTCTCGCTGACTCCCCACGAACTGGCCAGAGTATTCATCAGTGGTACGACCAACGACGAAAAAATGATCTTCCCTCCTATTCCCAATTTCATTTTTACCAGGGATATGGGTATCGTAATAAACGACTATATCCTGCTTAACAAGCCGGCAAAAAAGGCAAGGACCAGGGAGGCCATGCTGATGAAATATATCTTCTTCAATCATCCACTTTTTACAGGTTACCAGGATAAGATTCTGGAAATTTCCGATTCACCTGCCCATTTCTTAATGCCAAGAGAAAGTGATGAAAAGAAAGTAACGCTAGAAGGCGGAGACGTAATGGTAATAACAAAAGATCACGTATTGATTGGTGTAAGTGAACGCACGACTATGGAGGCAGTTCACCAGGTCACTAATTTACTTTTTGAAAAGCATATCGTAAGAAAGATAACTGTAATCAAAATTCCAAAAAGAAGAGATTACATGCATATCGATACCATTTTTACTCAAGTGAAAAAAGACGTTTGGATAATGCTTGGAAATTTTTCCAGGAAAAGGATCAAGCTGGAGGACGCTGATGCAGTTCAGAAGGTTTTAGAAATGGAAAAAAGAGATGAAAAGATTAAGATCATTCAGTTCAAAAAGAAGAATATTGAGAACCCGGATTACTTTGAAAGTCTTGAGGAGCTCCTGGCAGACATCAGTAAACACGATTTTGAATGTGATGGCAAAGTGAAGTTTATTTACTCAGGCAACAATGAATTCCCATTTGATGCTCGCGAGCAATGGACAGATTCATGTAACCTGCTCGCGATTAAGGAAGGCGTTGTGTTAGGCTATGATAGGAATGATAAAACCGTGGAGGCATTCAGAGAGAATGCTTTCGACATTGTAAATGCAGACGAGCTGATTCATCAAATTGAAAAGGGAAAGGTTAACCCGGAAGAAATTGAGGATACCATGATTTTAATTCCTTCTGCTGAACTATCGAGAGCACGAGGGGGATTTCACTGCATGAGCATGCCGATATTGCGGGATGACGTCGATTAAAATTAAAAATTCAAAAATAAAAAGTAAAAAATCGACCTCACAGACTAAGTGGCTTCGGCTGGTGGAATTTTGGCTTTTGAATTTTGAATTTTGACCCTTTTTGACTTTTGACTATGCAAACAACCTCCCACATACTAATGATACGGCCGGCAAACTTTGGGTTTAATGATGAGACTGCAGGCGATAATGCTTTCCAGGTGAAAACCGGGGGATTGGTTCATGCGCAAGCCTTAAAGGAGTTCGATGATTTTGTTGCGTTGCTTCGAAGAAATGATGTGAACGTCACTGTAGTAGAAGATACCCTCCAACCTCACACCCCCGACGCCCTTTTTCCGAATAACTGGGTTTCTTTTCACGAGGATGGAACGTTGCTGCTATATCCAATGTATGCGCCTAGCAGGAGAGCAGAGCGGAAAGAGCATGTGCTAAAAGAAATTTATGATCACTTCCGGGTGATGAAAGAAATAGACTTAAGTGATTACGAAAAAAATAATTTGTTCCTGGAGGGCACTGGAAGTATGGTGCTTGATAGAGACAATAAACTCGCCTTTGCCTGCCTGTCACCACGAACTGAACGGAAGGTGCTGGACGAATTTTGCGATAAGATGAAATATGCATCGGTTGTTTTTACGGCTGTTGATAAATCTGGACAGCGCATTTATCACACTAATGTGATGATGTGCATAGCAGATCGGTATGTAGTCATATGTCTTGAGACGATACGGGATAACGCGCAAAAAGAGATGGTCGTAAATGCCATCCGAAAGACATCTAAGGAAATTATTGAGATAAACTATGACCAGTTAAATCACTTTGCTGGCAATATGCTACAAGTTGAAAATAAGGATGGGGAAAAAATACTCGTTATGTCCACTCAAGCTTACCAGGCACTTTCAAAAGATCAGGTACAAAAATTGAATGGGTACAATCGTGTCATACATTCACCGCTTCCAACAATCGAATCAAATGGAGGTGGCAGCGCACGATGTATGATGGCAGAAATTTATTTACCGGTGATTTCTTAAAAAATTATTAGATGGCACGCCTTAGAATTTATATCCTGATCCTAATACTAATCTTGAGCGACAAAACTTTTGCACAAAACGCATATAAAGATTCATTGCAATCTTATATCGATGAGTATGTAAAGGACCATGAAGTTGTAAAGGGTGACGACAAAAAGCTTATGCATTTTTTTCCTATAGACGAAAGCTATCGTGTTGTTGCCGATTTTGAAAAAACGAAGGACAACAAATGGTTTCTAATGGAAACCTCGGGGCACGAGAAAAAAATGTATAAGGTGTACGGCACAGCGTCGTTTAAACT
>AR_comb_assmDRAFT_10419821_pt1 | contig 10433 bp, 11 predicted proteins | sample ArasoioldDNA_FD_10543 | JGI IMG/M metagenome (IMG submission 10543) | reverse complement strand
CGCTGGGTGGAGCAACCGAGGTTCCAGTGCGGCTTGTTGGAGTCCCACGCCGCGAAGTCGGACGGGCCCAGGTCGTTCGGCCACAGCCCGCACGGGCCCGCCTCGGCGGTGATCTTCGGATAGACGACCTTGATGGTGGCGAGTCGGCCGGGGTCGGCCGGGCGATAGGGACGGACCGCGATCGCCTGCGGCGGCACGCCGGCGGAGGTGAGGATGGACTGGATCTCGTGGGTCGTCTCGCCGGCGGCGCGCTCGTTCGGCGCGCCGGCCGGCACGTCGATCAGGATCCCGCCGGTCGCCTCCCGCTTCCACACATGCGCGAGGGCCAGCACGTCGGCGCTCTGCGCCGGGGTGAGGCCGCCGCGCGTATTGCCGACGAAGACCTCGACCGTGCGCACGCCCTCCTGCAGCGTGATCGGGTGGCGCTGGCGATAGTCGGTCGGCACCGCCTCGACCTTCTGGTAGGCCGAGTAGCAGCCGGCGAGCGTGGCGGTGAGACCGGCGAGCGCGGCGAGGCGGCCGATCCTGGCGCCGCAGCGGGCGAGAGCGCGAACGCGTGTCATCGAACCATTCTCCTCGCGCTCAATCCAAGATGAAGCCGAAGCGGCCGTTGTAGGTGCGGTTGGGGTCGGCCCGGCCGTTGACCCCGTAGATCTTGTTGAGGCGCCCGAGCAGGATCTGCGCCGGATCCGACACGTCGGCGTAGCCGTCGTCGGGCTTCGACAGGTCCTTCGGCGCCACCGCGCGGACGATGTAGGGCGTGACCAGGATCATCAGCTCGGTCTGTTTGTTGATGTAGTCGCGGCTGCGGAAGAGCGCGCCCAGCACCGGCAGCTGCTGCAGGCCGGGAATGCCGTTGATCGCCTGCTTGGTCTGCTCCTGGATCATGCCGGCCATCGCCAGCGCGCCGCCGGACGGAATCTCGACCGTGGTGTCGGCACGGCGCACCCGGATCGACGGGATGGTGACGTTGGCGGCGCCGGGCACCGACAGCGGCAGCGCGTTGTCGCTCGACAGGTCGGAGACCTCGGTCATCACCTTCAGGCTGATGCGGCCCTCCGACAGCACCACCGGCGTGAAGTTCATGCTCACGCCGAAGTTCTTGAACTCGATCGAGGCCTGGCAGAGCGGCGGCGACTTGGTGGTGTCGCAGCTCAGGCCGGCGGGAATGGGGAACTGGCCGCCCGCCAGGAACGTCGCACTCTCGCCCGAGATCGCGCTGAGCGTCGGCTCGGCGAGGGTGCGGATCACGCCGGCGCGCTCCATCGCCCTGAGGATCATGCTGGTCTTCTGCTGCTGCCCGAACACGCCGGTGAAGCGGGTGGCGGACAGCGTCTGGCCGAACGCGCTGAACGGATTGTCGGTGACGAGATTGAGTACGCTGGTGCCGCCGCCGATCGTCCCGTTGAGATCGATGCCGAGCTGCTTGACGACGTCGCGCTGCACCTCGGCGACGGTGACCTTGAGCATCACCTGGTCGCGACCCTTGACGACGATGCCGTTGACGACGCTGCCGCCGCCGCCGCCGAAGAAGCCGCCGCCGCCCACCACCTGCTTGGCCACGTCATAGGCCTGCTGCGCCTCGAGCGGACTCGACATCGAGCCCGTCAGCACGACGCCGTCGCCCAGTCCCTCGACGTTCAGGTCGGCATTCGGGAACATGCGCCGCAGCGCGGCGCGCAGGCCGTTGAGGTCGCGCGTCACCGCGACGTCGAAGCCGGCGAGCTGGCGGCCCTGTGCGTCGAAGAAATAGATGCTGGTCTGGCCGCGCGTGATGCCGATCAGGTAGGCGCGCCGGGCCGAGCGGATGACCGCGTTGGCGATCCTCGGGTCGGCGACGAGCACGTCCTTCACGTCGCCCGGCAGGTCGATCACCACCGACTTGCCGATGCCGAGCGGCACGAAGGTCGACCCGTACTCGCTCGCCGCGACCTGCGGGATCGGCGGCCGCGCGTCGGCGCCGGCGTCGGCGGCGCGCAGCGTGCCGTGCCAGGCCGCCGCCACGGCGACGATCGCGGCAACCGCCGCGGTGCGGATCAGCGCCTGGTAGGCCATGGGGCGGGTCCTTTCCTGCGATCTCATCGGGAGAACGTCGAGGTCGAAACCCCGAACCGGATGGTGTTGAAGCGGCTGCCCTTGCGGTCGTCGGCGACCTCCTGCTTGGCGCCTGCGTCGACGATGCTGCGCAGCGTCAGCGTCAGCACGCCGGCCTGGCGCGCCGCGGCGAGGAGCTCGGACTGGCGCTGGGTGAGCTCGAGGGTCGCGACCTTGCCGATCACGACGCGCTGGCCGTCCTTCTCCTGCACGAGCTGATCGATGGCGAGAACGCGCACGTCGGTGAGGATCGTCTCGCTGGTATAGGCTTCGATCTGTCGCGACGCCTTGTCGTCGTCGCGCGGGCGCTTCGGCGTCAGGATCACGTCGACGCGGTCGTTCGGCAGGATGAAGCCGCCGGCGCCGGTCTCGGGCGAAATCTCGGTCGAGTAGGCGCGCATGCCGGTCGGCAGTATCGCCGCCATGTAGCCCGAGTTCTTGCCGCGGATGAGCTTGTTCTCGCGCACCGGCTCGCCCTGGGCCATCGATACGCGCACGATCGCGCCGGTCAGCTGCTGCTGGGCCTCGGGGCGATCCTTCCTGCGGATGTAGGCCGGGTTCTGCGCGGCGGATTCCGGCCAGGTCGCCCACTCGAGGTCCTGCGGGCCGAGCGCCATTCCCATGCCGAGATCGTTCTTGGCGACGAGGACGTCGACAGTGGGGACCTGCACGACCTGCGGGGGCGGCGGCGCGGACTCGAAGGTGCCGGCCAGAAAGGCGGCGAGGCCGCCGGCGGCGACCGCGATACCCAGGACAACGAGACGCGCGGCTTTCATACGCTTCACTTTCCACAAAAGACTCGACGGCACACACCCGGCCGTCCTGGCGGGATTTCATCAGGCAAACGTCAATTCATGGTTAATGAGGCGTATCTAAATCGCCGCGATCGGGATTTTTCTCGCGCCGCCAGACAATTGGATGTTTGCGCGCGGCTTAGTCGCGACGCACGCGCCAGACCCGGAATTGGTCCTCTCGGCTGCCGGGAATCGACTCGAGCCAGGACGGCACGCGCCCCGCATCGAGCTCGGCCCACAGGGTGCCGGCGGCCGGCACCACGCCGGTCGAGGTGCGACGGCCGCAGATCGCCACGTAGGTCACCCGGTCGGCGGCGACGGCGCGGCGCGCCGCGTCGAGCGGACCGGCGAGGATCGCCTGCGCCGCCAGCATCCCGCCGACGACCCGATGATAGGGCGCCGCCACGACGTCGTGCGGCGTGAGCGCCAGCACGTACGGGCCGTAGTTGATGTCGGTCGCCACCAGCCCGGCCGGCAGCCGCGCGAGCGGCGCGTAGGCGTCGTTGCGGGTGCAGGCGCCCCGCTCGGCCATGCCGGGCTTGCTTGGCGACGGCTCGGCGACCGTCTGGACCATGGTCAGGGCGGCCGCGGTCACGCTGGTCGGCGTCAACACCAGGGCGGCGGCGAAGCGCGCCAGGCCGGCCCGCCAGCCGCGCGACACGATCAGGCGGGATGCGAGCGCCGCCACCGGCGGCATCGCGAACCACATCGCGTAGGAATAGAGCTTCTCGGCGCCGAACGTCGCGGCGACCGAGACGACGAACGCCGCCGCCGCGACCAGGAAGCCGAAATCGCGGCGGGTGTCGCGGCCGCGCGCGAGCCAGAGCAGCGCCAGAAGCCCGACCAGCGGGAAGCTGCACAGCCAGGCGCCGAGCAGCGGGAAGCCGCGGACGAAGCCGATCAGCGGCTCCATCTCGTCGACCAGGTCGAGCCAGATCGCCTTGACGGCCGGGTCAGTCATGGCGAACGGACCGTGCATGCAGCGCGGCTCGGCGAGCAGGAAGGCGAGAGCGGCAGCTGCGCCGACGAGACCGACGGCGACGAGGCGCGCGCTCACGGCGGAGCACGGCAACGCACGCGCCGCCAGCGCAAGCCCGAGCCCGCCGCCCCCTGCCGCCAGCAGCCAGTTGACGGCGATCGCGTCGCAGGCGGAACGGCCCCAGTGGGCGGGCGCGACGCTGACGAGGAAGCCGAGCAGCACGCTCACGGCAAGCGCGAGCCCGTAGGCGGCGAGCGCCGGCGCGGCGGCTTGCAATCCCGGCACGGCGGCCGCTTCGCCGCGTCCGGCCCAGACGAAGCGCAGCGCAAGCGCGGCGCCGCCGATCACGAGAAACGGCAGGCCCTCGAAGCCGACCGCGGCGGCGAGGCCGGTCAGCGCGCCGGCGAGCACCGCCGCATGCCGCGCGCGGTCCGACCAGGCGGCCGCCGCCACCACGGCAAGCGCGAGCGCGATCTGCACATTGTGATGATCGATGCGGCCCGGCTTGAAATGCTGGAAGGCGGGCAGCGCGCAGGCGCACACCACGAGCGCGGCAAGCGCGGCGTTGCGGCCGGCGATGCGCCACGCCAGCGCCGCAACCGCGCCCATGGCGGTAAGCAGCCAGATCAGCGGCCAGGCGGCGCGCATCAGCGCCTCGGCCATGTCGGGGGCGGCGACGGCGCGGAAGGCCAGAAACAGTCCGGCGAGCCCGGCGTCGATCAGGCGCGACCAATGGGTGTCGTAGCCGGCGGGCGGGTCGAGGCGGGCCTCGTGCAGGTCGAACCAGCCATGGCCGGCGAGGAATTCGCGCACCTGGACGAGCCGCATGGCGTCGTCGCCGTCGAACAGGCGCTGACCCATCTCGGGCCACCGCTCGGCGAGCAGCAGGCCCGCGGCCGCCGCCCAGGCCACGGCGAGCAGGAGCGCGAAGGTGGGCCAACGGCGTGCTGCAGGCATGCGTTCAGCAATGCGCCGCGAGCATTGACGCTCCATTAACGCCACGAAACCTAAGATTCATTGACCTTTCCGGACCGATGGACCCATGCGCCGTCTCGCCACCAAGCTCGGCATCAGCGCGCTCGCCGGCGTCGCGCTCGCGCTGGCGTTCGCCAGCCGGCCGCTGACCGCGCCGCTGCCGGCGACGGTGGCGCTCGCCGACATGACCTGGGTCGAGGTGCAGAGCGCGCTCGCGCAGGGCTACACGACCGTGATCGTGCCGACCGGCGGCATCGAGCAGAACGGCCCGCACATGATCCTCGGCAAGCACGACTACATCGTGCGCCGCGCCGCCGAGACGATCGCGTCCGAGCTCGGCCATGCACTGGTCGCGCCGGTCGTCTCCTACGTGCCGGAAGGCAGCTACGATCCGCCGAGCGGGCACATGCGGTTTCCCGGCACGATCGGCGTCCCCGAGGCAGCCTACGGCGCGGTGGTCGAAGGCATCGCGCGCAGCCTCAAGGCGGGCGGCTTCAAGACCATCTGCTTCATCGCCGACCACGGCGGCAGCCAGGCGCCGCAGGCCGACGTGGCCAGGCGCCTCAATGCCGAGTGGGCCGGACAGGGCGTCGCGGTGGTGCACGTCGACGCCTACTATGCCGACGACGCGCAGGTCGCGCTGCTGCGCGGCGAGGGCGTGAGCCGCGCCGCGATCGGCGAGCACGCGAGCATCATCGACACGTCGGAGCTGATGGCGGTGCATCCCGCGGGCGTCGATCTTGCGCGCTCGCGCGCGCAGCCGCTCTCGCTGCAGCCGACCGGCGTGCGCGGCGATCCCGCGACCGCGTCGGCCGAACGCGGCCGGCAACTGCTGGCGATCAGGATTCGCGCCGCGGTGGAGCAGATCCGGGCACGGACGGCAGCGCGCTGAGCGCAACGCCGGGCTCGTCCGCCGAACCGGCGTGACCGGCGAACGGATAGACCAGCTGCTTGAGGAAGCCGGCGGGAAACTGCGGATCGTCGACGCCGTAGCGCGACGGCAGCCGGCCGGGCGGCATGTAGAACGTCGCGAACAGCAGATCCCAGAACGCGAACATCGAGGCGAAATTCCGGTTGCCGCCTTCGTCGGGCAGGGTGTGGTGCCAGCGGTGGAAGACCGGCGTCGCGAGCACGTATCGCAGCGGGCCGAGCGTCCAGTTGAGGTTGGCGTGCACGAACAGCGCCATCGCGGTCTGGAACGGCACCATGACCAGGAGCGCGGCCGGCGATACGCCGATATACAGCATGATCACGTCGGCCAGGTAGGTGTGGAAGCAGATGTTGACGGGATGGAAGCGATAGGCAGTGGTCCAGTCGACGTCTTCGGCCGAATGATGGATCGCGTGATAGCGCCACAGCGACGCGCCGTGGAAAATCCGGTGCGTCCAGTACAGCAGGAAATCCGACGCCAGCAGATAGAACGCGACCTGCCCCCAGAACGGCAGGCCCGAGACCGGGCCGCGCCCGTTGCGCAGGTAGTCGTCGATCTCCGCCGAACTGGCGAACGTCATGGCGAGCGTGGCGATCGCGATCAGCAGCGCCATGCGCAGGTACGGCGCGAAGCACTGCAGCGTGACCCAGTAGCAGACGTCGACCAGAAGCCCGCGGTTGCGCCACCACACCTTGCCGGGATTGCACGCCTGGCTGGAGAACAGCGTGATCGCCGTGCACGCGGCGATCATGATCAGCATGCCGGGATAGAGGCTCGACCACAGGCCGAGCAGGTTGTCCGTCACGACGCCCTGAAGGCTCGTCCACATATGCTATTGCCCGAGCGACTGCATCCAGACCGTCGACGGATAGATCACCAGCGCGGCGATCGCGAGCGCGATGCCGTACGGCACGCCGCCGTTCGGCTTGTGCAGCCGCTCCGCCCACACCCTGCCGATCAGCATGCGCGGCAGCGCGAACTTGCGGAACTCGAGCAGCGCCAGCGTGAGCACGCCACCGAGCAGCGAGGCGTAGAGCAGGTAATTGAACAGGTGCTCCCAGCCGAGCCACAGCGCGGTTGCCGCCGCGAGCTTGGCGTCGCCGCCGCCGACCCAGCCGAACAGAAAGAACGTGAAGGTGACCGCGAGCACGAGGCCGCCCGCCCCGGCGTGGTCGAGCATCTCGCCGACGGGCATGCCGGTTCCCACCGCGAGCGCCACGAACCCGGCGACCAGGATGAGCGAGATGCGGTTGGAGATCGTCATCGTGAAGAAGTCGCTCGACGCCGCGAACGCCATCACGGCCGGAAAGATCAGCAAGCGCGCCACGTCGATCACCAGCGTCATCATCTTTCGACTCGCACGTCCAAAGCCACCACCCGCGTCTCGCGCGACCCTACGACGCGACATCACAACGGATGGTAAAGAAACCGTCATGTCGGGCGTGCGCCTGCACGCGGCGCTCTCCCGGCACATCGGTAAAAAAGAAACGGCCCCGCGAACGGCGGGGCCGCTTTAAGCCGATGCGAGACGGTTACTTGCCGGCGTTGCCGAGCTGGCCCGACACGTTCGAAAACGTGTTCTTGAGCTGGCCGCCGAGGGTATTCACGGTCGCGATGATCGCGACAGAGATGCCGGCCGCGATCAGGCCGTACTCGATCGCAGTCGCGCCGCTCTCGTCACGCAGAAAACGCTTGAACACAGACATGTTTTGCTCTCCCAAGGTTATCGGCAGAGTCCCGCCGACACTCGACGGGTTATGAACCGGCAACTCACAAGGATGTGTAAAAACCGACCCTCGGATTTTCCACGTTCGGCTCGCCAACTTGGCGCTATCGTGAACAACTGGTAGCGCGGAACAACGCAGCGCTTGCATAAATTTGAAGCTGCCCCTCCGCGTGGTTAACGCGCGCTTGCGAAGCTGCGTCGACCGCAGCTCCGCGATACATCATCCATGCGGCGAGGCAGGCACCGCACGGGCCGACCGCGGCTTTGCGTTTCATTCACCATCTTGTCTCGCACTTCATTCACCATTTTGTCGGCACACTCGATTGCCCATCCGGATGGGCGCGCAGCCAGTTCGGAGAGTTCCCGATGACGGCCCTGTTCGCGTATCGCCGGCTTGCGAGCCAAGCGCTCGCTGCGATCGTCCTCCTCCTCGCCGCGATCGCGAGCACGCCGGCGCGCGCCATCGACACGATCACGGTCGCGCTCGACCAGGCGACGATCACCAAGATGCCCGACAGCGTGTCGACCCTGGTGATCGGCAACCCGGTCATCGCCGACGTGACGGTGCGGCCGGGCGGCCTCCTCGTCATCACCGGCAAGGCCTACGGCGTGACCAACCTGATCGTGCTCGACGGCTCCGGAGCGGTGCTCAGCGAGCGCTACATCGAGGTGACCGGCCCGCGCGACGAGATGGTCACCGTCTATCGCGGCGCGAACCGCGAATCCTACAGCTGCAACCCGGAGTGCCAGCCGCGCATCATGCTCGGCGACGCGCCGCAGTTCTTCGGCCAGACGGCCGCCCAGACCGGCGAGCGCACCTCGCAGGCCCTGGGCCAGGCCGCGATCGGCGCCGTCACCGGACGCTGACGCGCGAGAGAGCGCGCATTCGCTGCAGGTTTGGTTAGCGCAATGTCAACGCCTGCGCCGCCGCGCGGGGGTCGACCGAAACATTTCGACAACAAGTCTTCGGTAAAGAAGAGACATCCGTAATTTCCCGCAGACCGGAATTGGGGGTGTCTCGTCCATGATCGAGATCATGCGGAACGCGCTCAAGCGAAAACTCAGGCGGCTGGCGCGGCGCGCCTCGCCGCGCCGATTCGCGCGCCGCCAGGACGGCGCCGTCGCAGTCGAGTTCGGGCTGATCCTGCTGCCCTTCCTCGCACTCATGTTCGGCATCATGGAGACGGCGCTGGTATTCTTCGCCGACCAGACGCTGGAGACCGCGGTCGCCGACTCGGGGCGGCTGATCATGACCGGGCAGGCGCAGAACCAGGCCCTCAATCAGTCGACGTTCAAGAACGCCGTGTGCTCGCGCATCTACGGCCTGTTCAATTGCGCGACCGGCATCCAGGTCGACGTGAGGACCTACTCGAGCTTCGGCAGCATCACCTACACGCCGCCGCTGGACGCCAACGGCAATCTCGTCACCAGCAACTTCCTCTATCAGCCGGGTGGTCCGGGCGACATCGTCGTGGTGCGGCTCTACTATCAGTGGCCGATCTACATCTCGCTGATGAACCTCAACAAGCTGTCGAACATGTCGAACAACAATCGCCTGCTGGTCGCCACCGCGGCGTTCCGCAACGAGCCGTACAACTGAGGCGTTCCGTCATGACCCGGAACAGCATTCGCATCCCGGCGCAGCTTCGCCGGTTCGCGGCCGACCAGCGCGGCGTCTCGGCGGTCGAGTTCGCAATCCTGCTGCCGCTGATGCTCACCATGTATCTCGGCGGCGTCGAGATCTCGCAGGCGGTGAGCGCCAACCGCAAGACGACGCTGGTCGCCCACACGATCGGCGACCTGGTCGCGCAGGCGACGAACGTCACCACCGCCGACGTGACCAACGTGCTCAACGCCGGCGCGGCGGTCGCCTATCCGTTCTCGTCGAGCAACCTCACGACGACGGTGACGAGCGTGTGCATCAACGCGGCCGGCACCATCGCAACGGTCGCCTGGAGCAGGACGCAAGGCGGGACGGCGCGCAGCGGCGTGGTCACGAGCCTGATCCCGCCCGCGCTGATGGTCGCCAACACGTCGTTGATCTGGGGCGAGGCGACCTACGCCTACAGGCCGACCGTCGGCTGGACCATCACGGGCACGCTCAACCTCCGGGACAAGTTCTTCCTGCGTCCGCGGCTGAGCAGCTCGGTGACGCTGGATTCGGCGGCCGCCTGCCCCTGATCCGCATGTTCCGGCGAAGTGGCGGCCGGTTCGCCTACAAGAACATGCGCAAAATGTTCAGGCGATCGGCAGCGACGTCGTCGACTTGATCTTCTCCATCGCGAAGCGCGACGTGACGTTCTTGAGCGGCACGGCCGCGATCAGCCGCTTGTAGAAGGCATCGTAGCCGGCGATGTCGGTGACCACGACGCGCAGCATGTAATCGACGTCGCCGGCCATGCGGTAGAACTCCAGCACCTCCGGCATCGCGCCGACCAGCTGCGCGAAGCGGGTGAGCCAGACCTCCGAATGGTCCTCGGTCTCGACCGAGACGAACACGGTGACGCCGAGGCCGAGCTTGTCCTGGTCGATCACCGCGACCCGCTTCTGGATCACGTTGTCCGCCTCGAGCCGCTGGATGCGCTTCCAGCACGGGGTCGACGACAGGCCTACCCGGTTGCCGATCTCGGCCACCGAGAGCGAGGCGTCCTCCTGGAGGACGGCGAGGATTTTCCGGTCGATGGCGTCCATGCTGGAAAGGCCGGCGTCGTGAGATCAGGGTTTCAATCTCTGACCAGTATATAGATTGTTTTTCTTTTTTGGAAGCGCCCATTGCGGATTTGGAGAATAATATTTTATTTGTGGCCTTCCGCACAGACCGGCGGCCCTACCTCCGGTCTACCGCCGGCAGTCCGGCCATTTAAGGCTCCCATGCGCTCGCCGCTCGCCATCCTGTCCGTCGTCGTCCGCGCCATCGTGGCCGCGCTCGCGATC
>AR_comb_assmDRAFT_10305734_pt1 | contig 10433 bp, 9 predicted proteins | sample ArasoioldDNA_FD_10543 | JGI IMG/M metagenome (IMG submission 10543) | reverse complement strand
CGGCTCGACGATCAGCGCCGCCACCCGCTCCGCTCCGAGTGCTTCGATCTTCGCCTCGAGCGCCGCCCCGGTACAGATCGGGCACTCGTCGGGATCGCAGGGAACGCCGGCCGCGCAGCGGTAGGCGTAGGGCGCCGGCACCTCGACCACGTCGGGTGCGGCGACGCCGAAGTCGGCGTGATAGGGATCCAGCCGGGTCGCGGTGGTCGCCACACCGGTGAGGCCGTGGTACCCCCGGTCGTGGGCGAGGAGGATCGACTTCTGCGGCCGGCCGCGGCGGATCCAGTGGCGTCGCGCCAGCTTGATCGCGGTCTCGTTCGCCTCGCTGCCGCCGCTGGTGAAGAACACCCCGCTGAGCCCCGCCGGCGCGAGCCCGGCGATGCGCTCCGCCAATTCGATCGCCGGCGGCGAGGAGACGCCGCCGAAGGTGGCGGCGTAGGGCAGCTTCCGCAGCTGCCGGTGGGCCGCCTCGATCAGGTCCTCCCGGCCGTGACCGAGATTCACGGTCCAGAGGCCGGCCAGGCCGTCGATCAGCCGCTGCCCGTCGGCGGCGACCAGCTCAGACCCTTTCCCCTCCACGATCACCAGCGGACCCGCTTCGGGCAGCTGCGAGTGGTCGGTCAAGGGGTGGATCAGGTGGGCCAGATCCCCTGCGCGATGATCTGGAACGGACACGAACCCGTCACAGTAATAAAAGCTGGACAGTTCGTCTAGCTGGCGGTGGTTTTCCGACCCAGGGGGCTGCGCGGGGCTTTCCCCGGAGACACGGCGCAGATCGCATACCAGTGCAGCAGCGCCAGCTGGTGGGCGACCTGGTCGATCTCCTCCTCCGTCGAGCTGACGTCGAAGGACGAAATCACCGCGTCGATCATCGCGTAAGCGGCGCGGACGCCGAATTCGAGGTCGATGTCCTCGCGGATCAGACCCGCGTCTTCGTCCGCGGCGTGGACCGCCATGATCCAGCCCAGCATCGCATCGTCAGCGGCTTTGTTCGCCTCCTCCCAGCCGGAGCCGCGAAGGTTGCGCGCGACCGCGACGATCGGTCTCAGCTCGGCGTTCTTGACCCGCCAGGAGAGCGCCTCGCGGACCATTTCGTAGATCAGCTCGAAGGAGGTTTGACCGGAGCGGGCGTTCTCCCGCAGCCGCTGCGCGATCAGCCCGTAACCAGACATGTAGTCGCTGATGATCGCGGCAAGGATGTCCTGCTTGTCGTCGAAGTTGTTATACACAGTTGCCCTGGCAACCTGTGCCGCCCGGGCGATGTCGCCCATCGAGGTCTCCGAGAAGCCCCGGCGGGCGAACAGCCTCCGGCTCGCCTCGAGGATCTTCGTCCTCGCTCGCGGCTCCCCACGCCGTGGACGAGTCAATTCCTGCCCCTCCCCAGGGGGTTCATCAGCCCCATCACACAAGCGAGACTATCCAATAGATGTGACATGACCATTCCTAATGGACTTCTTCGGGAAGCTCGTACCAGCGCTTGCGGTCGCCGATCCGCGCCCGCAGCTTCCACCCCCGGCTCTTGGGGACCGTGTCCAGTTTCTTACGGAGGCGGTGCAAGCGCTCGGTCACGCGCTCGGCCCCCTCGAAACCCGACAGCCCCGAAGCGAACTGTGCACTGCGCTCGGCGACCATCTCCATGGTGCGCCACAGCCCCCAGTCCGAAGCCGCCAATTCGGCGATATAGGAGGAATTGACGCCGCTGTCGTCGGGGGTCAGGTCGTGGTCGGCGAAGATCGCGCAGAGGTCGAGGTAGTCCTTTTCGTTGGTTTCGACCACCTGGAGCTTCAACACCGTCAGGTCCGCCAGGGACAGGGTCAACGGCACCGCCTCGAGCCGGCGGCGGAAGTCGATCCGGTGGCAGAGGTTGGCCTCGTCGACGAAGACGTCGACCTGTCGCTGGTTGGCCTCATCCCAGAAGTAGAGGCGCCGGTGCCCGTGGAGCGTGTTGAACTCCCGGTTCGCCACGTAGGAGAGGGACTCCATCAAGCTGGTCACCCTGTCCTTTGCGGCAGCGGCGGTGGCGCAGTCGATGTCGGCGTAGCGCCGCTGCAGCGGCGGCCGCTGGCTGCTGGGACAGCGGATCGCGACGGCGACGCCACCCAGCAGGCGTAGCGGGAGGCCGCGCGCGGCCGCGGCCTCCGCGATTCGGGTCCCCTCGGCGACAGGGTCCGAAAGCGGCGTCAAACCCCCCGACCCCTACTCCGGCGGAATCTCGGCCGCGAGCTTGTCGACGTCGACGCCCTGGCGCTTGCGCGCGGTGCGGGCGACGAAGAAGGTCAGCAGGGCTGCGCCGAGGAGGACCGGAACGTCACGACTGAGGAACTGGTCCGTGTCGATGCCGAAGCCTTCGCTGTAGTCCATGAACACGTAGAACAGACCGGCCAGCAGGACCGCGACCAGGACACCGGCAATGCTGACCACCGGAATCCCGAGGAAGCGCCTCGTCGATGCCGAAGCGCGCCACGCGTCGGGTCGCCGGTAAGGCAGCAGCAGCGCCGATATCCCGATCAGGATCATCGCCACCAGCTGCACCAGGACCGCCTCGACGAGGACGCTGAAGAAGTCTTCGCCATTGGTGACCGCCCATCCGAGGACAGCGATGCTGAGGACGACCACCAGCCCGATCGCGTAGTTGGGAGCGTGCGTCCGCGAGGACACGCGCGCGATCTGCGAGGGCAGGATGCCGTCGAGGGCCCAGGCGAAGAAGGTGCGGACCGCGATCGTGATGTTGGGGATCATCAGCAACGGGAATGCCGCAACGAAGGTGATCAGGAGCCACCAAGCAAGGACCGTGCTGCCGCCGGCGATCGCGGTCAGGAACGTGTAGAAGGGTTCCACCGCGAACGGGTAGCTTTCCGAGCCGTTGATCCCGTTGATCGCGACGAAGAAGTCGTGGCCGAACTTGCTGAAGAAGAGGACGGAGAGGACGACCGCGATCCCGATGTGGACCAGGCTCGCGAGGCTCATCACCTTCATCTGCGTCGTGTCTTTCGCCCGCCGTACCTCGCCTGAGATGTAGATCGAGAGCCAGCCGAAGATCGAGAGGCTGCAAATTGCAGCCCAGGTCGGCCAGGTGTTGTGCATGTTGAAGGCCGGGTCGGTGTCGACTCCTTCTTTACCGGCACTCTGGATGATCGAGTTGTAGGTGTCGGGTTCGCCGGTGATCGATCCCGCGAACTGGTTGAAGCTGTTGACGAAGCCGTCGTGACTCTTGAAGAGGAGCACGAGGAAGACGGTGCCGAGGCCGAGCATCATCAGCACCCAGAGGCCGTTCATGATCCGCGTCGTCCAGCGCCAACCCCCGGCCAGGAAGACCGCGGAGACGAGGATCAGCGCGGTCCCGATCGCGAACTGCCAGCCTTCGCTGGTGGCAAGTTCGTTGCCGGCCGTCACGAGTCCGTTCTCGCCGCTGACCAGTCCCACCGCCGCCAGCGACGGCCCGAGGGCGACGGTGACGAAGGCCAGGGCGATGAAGGCGATGGAGAGAATTACTCCCGAGGTCCAGAAGAAGGACGAGACCAAGCCGATCACCGGATGGGTGACACGGCTGACAAGCACGTAGTCACCGCCGCTGCGCGGGATCGCCGAGGCGAAGAGGCCGTAACAAACCGCGATCGTGATCGCCACCACCGCGGCCATCGCGAACCCGAGCCAGATCGAGCCTCCCGAGAAGACCCCCAGGAAGAGAAAGATCGAGATTGCCAAAAAGACCGAGGTCGGCTGCCCCGCCATATTGAAGACGAAGGTCGAGAACGGCGAGACCTCTCGCACCAATCCCGTGGCTTTTCGCGCGTAGGCCCCCTGCGGACTCGCCCCGGTCACCGGCTTCTCCCCCAGCTCAGTCATTCATCTCCCTTTCGATTGATTCTGCTTATCCCGACACCAGATAGTGGTTGACCACACGGTCCGGTCCCAAGTGGACCAGGCAGCCATCCAGGTGGCCGCTACCGTAATCGGAACCGGGGTTGATTGCCACCGTTCGGCCGATCTTCGTCACACCCTTGCTCTCGTGGATGTGGCCGTGCAAGCTGAGAAGCGGCTGCGTCTCTTCGATGATCTGGCGCACCGCCGCACTGCCGGTGGGGACCTCATGGGGCCGCCCGCCCTTCATCACGTAGTGGAGGTCCTCGTCGACCTCGAAAGCCGTGTCGAGGCTGCTCTCGTAGGGCGGCACGTGGACGTTGAGGATCGCCCGGCCGGGCTCCTCGAGCTGATCGGTGAGCCGATACAGACGTGAGTAGATCTCGTTCTCGTCCAGCTCGCGCGGCGTGTCCCAGGGGGTCCGGTTGGAGTAGCCGAAGGAGACCATCTCGTGCGGGCCGATCTGCTGGACGGTCTCGTCGCAGGCGATCACGTTCGTGCCCCCCGCCAGCACCTCGTCGACGGACCAGGGGTCGTCGTTGCCGGGGATGACGTAGGCGCGCGTCCCCGTCCCCGCCAGGCGTTCGTCCGCGAGCCGCACCCAGAGGCGCAGCTCGTCCAGCAGGGCCCGCTCGAAGGCCTCCTCGCGCCGCGCCGCATCCTCCGCCAGGGTCTGCGCCTCGTCGCGGTCGACGATCAGCGGGTACATCCCGTTGGTCGAGATCGCCCGCTGCATCTGGTCGAGCTCCTCGGCGGTGCGGGCGACTCGCTGCTCCCCGATCACCCTGGCGCCGTAGGAGCCGTCGCCCTCGCGCACGATCGGGACGAGGCCCTTGCCGCAGAGATCGCCGCCCATCACCAGGACGTCCGCCGGATAGTGCGCGGCGGCGTTGACGAACTTCTTCCAGCACACGCGTGAGCCGTGGACGTCCCCCGCGTAGAAGAGTCGCGTGATCTCGGTCTTTTGACGGCGCTTGAACATCAGGTATCCCTTGATTCCCCTACGAGATCATGCGGTATTCGTCAGATGAGCGCCGCGCCGCAATTTGAGCCGGACTAGTCGCAATGTCTATTCACCGGCAGCTCGAGCTGACTGCACAGCAACCGCATCGCCGCCTCCGGGTCATGCGTGGAGAGCAGACCGGCCGCGGCGAGGACGTAGCTGCCATCGACGCAGACCTCCGGAGCCCGGGGGGCGAGGGACCGCGGCGGCCTCCGCGCCAGCGCCTGCTCGAGGATCTGTCGGCCGTCGTCGCGGTGCGCGAAAACCCCGCCGGTCCCGAACACCCGCTCCACCTCCCGCAGGTCGGGGCCGTTGCGGACGAGGGTCGGCGGGCCCCCCTTTCCGCGCGTCAGCAGCATCGTCCCGCAGTGACGGGTGAGCGCGTGAGTCGCGCAGGAGACAGCGAGCAGGCCGTCGATCCGCGCCTCCCGCTCGTCCTCCGGGATCCAGGCCGGATCCTCTCCCCTGATAGAGACAGCCTGTCGAATCGCCTCCTTCTCCTCCCCGCTCTCCCCTTCGATCCAGCGGGCATCGGCCGCCAGCGCCCCCGCGGCGCCGGCGCGCAGGCCGAGGTCTCCCTCGACCGTCCGCAGCGTCGCCGGCGGCGGCAGCAGCGGGTCCTCGATCCCGGGTGAGACCACCTCGACGGTGCGGTCGGAGTGGACGTCGGTGGTGGCGCCGCCGATGTCGACGACCATCACGTCTCCGATCCCGGGCTGCGATGGCGTGCCCCGCGCGAGCAGGCGCGTCGCCTCCAGGACCGCCTCCGGCGTCGGCATCTTCACCATCCGCTCGAACTCCCGGCTGGCGCTGAGGCCCTTGCCGCCGATCACGTGCTCGAGGAAGACGCGCAGGATCGCCTCCCGCGCCGGCTCGATCTCCATCCTCCCCAGCTCCGGCATCACGTTGGCGGCGACCTCGGCGGCGGTCCCCGCGGCCCGCAGGAGCTCGGCGGCCTCCGGGGCGACCTCGGCGTTGCAGGCGACGACGACGTTGTCGCCGATCCGCCGCGCAGCGATGCGGCGCGCGTTCTCCAGCACCAGCTCGGCCTGGCCGCCGTCGGTACCGCCGGCGAAGAGGAGGATCTCCGGCCGCGCCGCCTGCAGCTCATCGAGCTGCTCCTCGCTCAGGACCCCGGCGACCACCGTGCCTACCCGGGCGCCGGCGTTGAGCGCCGCCTGCCGCGCCGCCGCCGCGGTCAGGTCCTCGACCAGGCCGACGGCCGCCACCCGCAGGCCTCCGCCGGCGCTGGAGACGGCCAGCTCGTGCTCGATCTCGACGGCGCCCCCGGCTGCCACGCGGGCGGCCTCCAGCGCCGAGGCGTAGCCCTCCATCAGGTCGGTGCCGATGCTGGTCGGCGCCTCAGCCCGCGCCAGCAGGCGCCCCTCCTCCGAGTCGACCAGGCGAACCTTGGTGTAGGTGCTGCCGAAGTCGGCGAGGGCGACGGCGCCCACCGTCAGGCGGGAACCCCGCCGCGGCGCTCGATCAGCGCGTCGACGAGGCGGTCGATCGTCCCCGGGGTCTCGATCCCGGTCTCGTTGAGATCACCGCGGACGTCGATCGGGATGTCCGAGCCGTCGACGTCCTCGTTGAGGACGCCGCCCATGAAGACCGGCACCTCCCCCACCCCCGCGTTGCGCAGCTCGCTGATCAGGAGCCGGCCGAAGGAGCGGGCGACGCCGTTGTGGGTGGTGATGACGACGGCGTCGGCGTCGGTCTCGATCACCGCCTTGACGATGTCCTCGGGGTCGCGGTTGATGCCGAAGTCGATCACCTCGGTCCCCACCGCCGCCAGGGTCGAGGCGAGCAGGAACTCGGCGAACTCGTGCACGTCGGTGGAGGTGACGAGCACCTTCATGCCGCGGATCGCCTCCTCTTCGCGGCGGTTCCGCAGCTCGACCAGCAGCCGCTCCCGCTCTTCCATCGTGTTCCTGACCAGATCGGTTTCCAGCACCGGGCGGCGGCCGCGCGGGAACTCGGGGTCGGGCTCCCCGGCGCCGAACAGCTCCTCGCAGCGGGTCGAGCCGAGCCGTTTGAGGACGAGCAGCAGCTGGGCCGGGTCGCGCGTGTCGATGCCGGCGCTCGCCAGCCCTTTCAGCGCCGCATCGAAGAAGGCCTTGCCGCCGCGAACCAGCTCGTCCCGCATCGCCTCGATCTTCGTCCAGTCGACTACCGGCTCCACCATCGGCACGTAGTCCTCGATCCGGCGGCTGATCGTCTGCACCGTCGCCACCTCCTGCCAGGTCGGGATCCGCTCGGTCTCGGTGACCGGGACTGCGATCGGCGCCGCCCCGAGCCGGTAGCGCATGTCGACCATCTTGTTGAAGAGGAGGTCGGTATTCAGCACCGCCATGTTGGCGTCGAAGTCCTCGGTGTTGCCGATCGTGTCGCCCTGCAGATAGGAGAAGGGGACCCTGTCGGGGTTGACCGCGTCGAGGGCGAGCGTCACCGCCGACTTGATCACCGGGTTCTGCGTGAGGCCCCCCCACGAGGGCGAGTAGGCGGCGCCGATCAGCTCTTCGCTGACGTAGCGCTCGACCATCGCCCAGCCGACGTAGTTGGCGTAGTCGTGGAAGACGCCGGGGTAGCCGTCCTCGAGGTAGGAGTCGAAGACGACGCCCTCGTCCTTGAAGGCCGCCAGCAGCCCCGCCGCCTGCAGCGTCACCACGGTCTGGTTGACGTCGTCGTCGTAGTAGGGCCAGCGCCAGGAGTACTGCGAGAGCACCCCGATCGTGGTGATCCCCGCCTGCAGCGCGTCGAGGGCGTTTTCGACCGAGCCCGGCCCGCCGATCGTGTTGTCCGCCGCCTCGGGCTGGATCGGCACCGTGTGCGCCAGCTCCCACCAGTCCTGCTCGGTCATCATCACCGGGCCGGTCTCCTGCGGCGCTTCGGCGCGTTTGTCTTTGGGCAGGCCCATGCGGCGCTCGGCGATCAGGTTGAAGCGGTCGGGCGGGCGGACGCCGCGGGAGAGCGCGTCTTCGTGGATCAGCCCCAGCGCCTCGCGGGTGTCGGCCCAGGTGGCGAGGCCGATGTTCATGCAGGTGCAGGGAATCCCCTGCTCGCGCGCCCGTTCGCGCCACTCGCGCTCCGAGCCGACGCCCTTCTCCTCGCAGTAGGCCGAGCGGGCGCGCTCGACGCCCTTGGCCATCTCCTTCCCTTCGGCGACCGCCTCGCGGCCGTCCGGCAGGTCGGCGGGAAGCAGCGCGCTCAGGTCGACGTCGATCTCGGTCATCTCATCCCTCCAGGATCCAGCCGCCGCTCACCTCGAGCACCTGCCCGGTGGTGTAGCCACCCCCGTCGGAGGCGAGGTAGAGGACGGTTTCGGCGATCTCCTCCGGTTTACCCATTCGCCCCAGCGGGGTCATCCGCAGCGCTTCCTCGACGTGCTCCTCGGGGATCTCCCAGTCGTCCTCCCAGTTGGCCTCGATCGGTCCGGGCGCGACCGCGTTGACCCGGACCTCCGGCGCCAGGTCGCGGGCGAGGGCCGAGGTGAACGCCCGCACGCCGCCCTTGGCGGCGCAGTAGGTGACGGCGACGGAGTTGACGACGTTCTCCTGGTTGATCCCGTTGCCGTAGGAGCCCGAGAAGTTGACGATCGCGCCGTTGCCGCTCGCGCGCAGGTGCGGCGCGGCGGCCTGGCAGACGCGGAAGGTGCCGAGCAGGTCGACGTCGAGCAGGGTCGCGAAGGCGTCGGTCCGCGACTCGGCGAAGCGCACGGCGTCGTCGGGGTCGATCCGGCCGGCGGCGTTGACGACGACGTCGATCCGGCCGTAGCGGTCGGCGGCCTCGGCGACGAAACGCTCCACCGATGCGGAGTCGGTCACCTCGAGCCGGGCGACGTGGCCCCGCGATCCGGCGGCTTCGACCTCGCCCAGCGCCTTACGGGCCGACTCCTCCGAGGAGCGGTAGCCGAGGACGACGGTGGCGCCCTCCCGACCGAGGGCGCGGGCAACCGCGCCGCCGAGGGCGCCCCCCGCCCCCGTGACCAGCGCCACCCTCCCCTCGAACCGCTTTCCGTCGTTCCAGCGCTCCATCGCTACGGCCGAGAGTCTGACGGGTGAGGCCCCTGAAAGCCAGTCAGACGGGAAGATCCGCAGCCGCGACCGGGTGCAGCTCGCCGCGGGTCAGGGCCTCGGTTCGCAGGTGGGCGATCTCCTGGTACTCCTCGGAGCCGATCATCTCGAGGAAGGCGCGGCGGGTGGGGTATTCGACGAGGAGGACCATCTCCCAGGAGTCCTCGCCGAGCAGCACGGTGTCGGCCTCGGCCGCGAAGACGATCCGCGCCCCCGCCTTCTCGAGCAACGGGGCGACGGCGGCGCCATATTCCAGGTAGCGCTCGCGACCGCCGTCGGGCGCGAACTCGAGCAGGTTCAGCATCGTCACCGGCGCGGCCTCGTCGGCGCGCTCGGAGAACGCGGCGAGACCTGCCTCGTTGGGCTGCTCGGGTGCCGCGGCCGCCATCACCGCGGCACCCTATCGCCCAGCCCTCAGGTGCGAGCAGTGGTCTGCTCGCGGACTTCCTGCGCGCCTTCCTTGACGCTGTCCTCGAGCCCATGGGCCTGTTCCTGACCGCTCTCCTTCGCGGTCTGCATCGCCTGCTGACCGACCTCTTTGGCCCCTTCGGCCGCCTGCTCGGCGACCTGGGAGGCCACCTCGCGGCCGCGCTCCAGCGCCTCCTGGCCGGTTTCGGCCGCCGTTTCCTTCACCTGGTCGGCGATCGGCCCGACCTTTTCGTCCTCGACCTTCGTGCTCGGCAGCATCATCCCGGCGAGGAAGCCGGCGGCGATGCCCCCGATCGCGAGGCCGAGCGGGTTTTCCTGGACGACGCCGACCGCCTGCTGCGCGCCCTCTTTGACCTGATGGCCGTCGGGCGTGGCTTCGCCCACCTTGTGGCTCGTGCCCTGGACCTGCGAGATCAGCCGCTCGCGCTTGTCGCTGATCGACTCCTTGACACGGGTTTTCACGTCGGTCTTGTAGGCGAGAGCGTCGACGGTGTCACCCATTTCGGCTCGCGTCTCCTCTATCTCCTCGCGGATCTGGCTTGGCTCTTGGCCCATTGCACGTCCTCCTTCACGGTTTCAACGGTCTGTTCGGGGGCGGGTGGCGTCGCCTGCTTGATGCGGTCTTTTCCGGACATCGCCAGGACAGCGGCGATCGCTCCGTAGAGGGCCGTGACGATGAGGGCGGCGACCCAGAGATCCATCGCCTTGTCGAGGACGGCGAGGATCATCGCCGTCAACGTCCCCAGCGCCAGCAGGCCGGCCACCGCGGCGCCGCCGAACATGCCGGCGCCCTGCCCTGCCACCTTGCCTTTTTCACTCAGCTCGGCTTTCGCCAGCTCGAGCTCTTTGCGCACGAGCGTGGTCGTCTGCTCGGAGAGCTGCTTGACCAGTTCCCCGGTCGAGTGCGACCGCAGCTCGTTGACCTCCCCGTTCATGGCGCTCATCGCACTGCGGGAGTCGGGGTGGCAGGTTGCGCGGTCGGCGGCGGCGGGGTCACCACCGGCTCGACCGCCGAGCGGCGCGGCTGCGGGCTCGTCGCCTGCGGCACCTGTGCGGCCGGCCGGCCT
>AR_comb_assmDRAFT_10467715_pt1 | contig 10434 bp, 8 predicted proteins | sample ArasoioldDNA_FD_10543 | JGI IMG/M metagenome (IMG submission 10543) | reverse complement strand
CACGTCGTATCGATTCTGGCGATCGCATCGAATGGCCGCGAGCAGGTACAAAACAGGTACAGCGATTCGCGCCTGCAGATTGGCCCGACGCCGAGTTCTCGCGCGCGGCTTGATTGGTGCCGGCGAGAACCAGGCCACCGAACAGACGCTCGATTGTCTTCACGTGCGATCTCGCCAGTACCCCGGTTGCGTCGGTCGTGCGCGATAGCCAGGACGCGGATCTCTGCGTCCAGCTCGAGGTAGATGACGTGGAAGGGAAACCGCTTGACGGGCGCCCGCCGGACGGCAGGTCCGGCGGCAGTCGTTTGACCGGAGCCCCAGCTTTCGGCAACTGGACTATTTGTGCGAGCGCGACATCGACGGCGTCGAAGAATTCGATGCCAAGCCCCATTGACGCGCTTCGTACCAGCGCCCCGCCGCGGGATACTCCGCGTCGGCTTCGACCTCGAACCGAACGTTCGTGTTCACGCCTTGCGCTTCCCAACGCTCGAGATTGTCAAGGCTTCAGGTTCGGTCGGCGCTTCGACCATCGTTCGGGCCCGCCGATGGCCGGGATATACTGCGGCCCACTCGACTTGACTGAGGTGCACATGTCCGACAGGAACAAGGCTCGTGTCGGTGAATTCCTTGACCGTGTCCTCACCGGTGGCGACATCGAGGCGACCGGCGACTACTTCGAGCGCGACATGGTGGAGGAGGTGCCCTTCCCAGGACAGGGTCCGGGACTCGATGGTCTCAAGGAAACATTGATCCGCATTCGATCAGCGTTTCCGGATTCGAACTGGACTGTCGAAGAACAGATCGCGGAGGGCGACAAAGTATTGAGCAGGTTTGTCTGGTCCGGCACGCATCAAGGTGAGTTCCTGGGCATTCCGGCGACGCACCGTCCGATTCGCGTGTGGGGCATGGTGATCGACCGATTCGCAGGAGAGAAGATCGTCTCGACTCGAATCCTGATGGACACGTTCGGCATGATGATGCAGCTGGGGGTGATGTCGAATCCCGCACCGCAGGCGAGATAAGACCATTCTCACCATTCCCATCAGGCTCGTGATCACTGCGACCTGGCCCTGCAAGGTGAAGGGAACCGGTGTTATCTGACCAGCGCGAGTGGGATTACCCGCGCGCACGGTCGTCAACGGTGTCGGCGTGACCACGTCATGGCGTGTAGGCCGGTAGTGGATCGCATTCGTCCACAGAAGACCCTGGCGGTCTTGTGTAGCGCTGAAGTCTGACTTTCATGCCCGCTCACGGCTCAAGCTTGGCACCGCCCTTCACGCCGTGGCCGCTACTTCCCTGACGAGGATCGGAAGTTCGCTCGATAGGCGCGCGGTGTCAGTGTCGTGAGCTGTTTGAACTGGCGGTTGAAGTTTGCGAAGGTGCCGTACCCAACCGCGTCCGCGATGTGCGCGATGGGTTGTTCGGTGCTCGCCAAGCGCGCGCACGCGTCGCCGATGCGTATGCGAGTGATGTACTCGGACACGTTCGTCCGCGCGTGTTTTCGGAACATGCGGTGGAGTCCGGAAACGCTAAGCGCGGCCACATCGGCGAGCTCCTGCAAGCTGAGTTCCTGCGTGTAGTGCTCATGAATGTGCGCCAGCACCCGATCGATTCGCTCTCGACTATCGGTATGAGGGCTCGGTCGGAAGACCTCACTCGCCAGTGGGCGTCCGCCGCGGTCGCCGGCGAGCTGATTGAGCAGCTTCATCAGTCCCAACAGACGCTCGAGCGGCGGTTGGTCGAAGAGGCGCGTGTAATCCTCACGAACCGCGTTCGAGACGTGACGTGAAAACTGGACACCTCGCCGCGCGCGCGCCAACAATTGCTCCACTTTGCCGAACTCGACGAACCCCGTGGTCAGGCGCTGGGCCCAGTCCTCATCGAACCAAAGCACCAGCGCGACATGCGGCTCACCGTCCCTCACGGCCTCGCGCGAAGCCCAGGTGTGCGGCAGGTTGGGGCCCAATAGCACGAGATCGCCATCGTCGTACTGCCCCACTTGATCGCCGATGAACCGCAGACCGCGAGAGTTCAGCGTCAGCGTCAGTTCGAGTTCCGGATGGTGGTGCCACTGGAACGGGATCCCGTGCTGGAGCCGGCGGTTCAACATGCTCCAGGACGCGTCTACGGGCTTGTTGATCTTTTCGAGAAATGGCTTCATGGCGCAGCGCTACCAGCGCAGACGCCAGGATAGTATCAATAGTCGCCGTCCCTGAACCACATTGTCAGGCGCTCTCGAGGCATGCTATTCCTGCCGCATCAAACGATTCGTGCCGGTTCGGAGGCCCGCTTGCCCGGCTGCGGTAGGCTCACGCGCGCATCCTAGGCATTGACGCATCGGAAGGTAGTTCGCGGGCCGTGGGTTTGAAAGGAACGATGAACGATGGCGACCGTAGAAGTGGATGTTCGCGACCAGATCGTGGCGTTCAAGCGGGCGCTCGCTCCAAACCGCCACGTGTTGAAACGCGCTTTCGGGGAGGTCCGGGACCATGTCAAGCGCGCCGCCGACCGCATTCTTCAAGAGGCCGACGCGGGGCGTCCTGTCATTCCAGAGCTCAACTATCAGGACATCCGGGATGGCAAGGTCCCGTCGAATGTGCGTCAATCGATCCGCAGCACAGGCTGTGTTGTTGTGCGCGATGTGTTTCCAGACAATCTCGCGAGCGAGTGGTTTGCACAGCTGGGTGAGTATCTCCAGACGAACCGTTACGACGAGCGGGAGGTCGAGAAGCGGAACCTCGACAAGTACTTCGCCGGGTTGAAGGCAGCAAAGCCGCAAATTTTCAACGTGTACTGGTCCAAGCCGCAGGTCATGGCCCGCCAGGATGCGCGACTTGCCGAGACCCGGGCATTTCTCGATCGCCTGTGGAAGTATGAAGGCGTGTTCGATCCGGACCTGCAGTGCACATATGCGGATCGGGCGCGACGGCGACAGCCCGGCGATAAGACGCTTGGTCTCTCGCCACACATGGACGCCGGTACGGTAGAACGCTGGATCGATCCCGGCTATCAGAGCGTCTACGAGCACGTGTTTGCCGGCGACTGGCGCAGGTACGATCCATTCGATGCCACTCACCGACTGCGGACCCACGAGATTCCCTCGCCAGCGGTGTGCAGCATGTTTCGCACGTTTCAGGGGTGGTCAGCGCTGACGCGCCAGGGCCCGAAGGACGGCACCCTCCGCCTGATTCCTCTGGCTGAGGGCATCGCCTACGTACTATTGCGCGCGCTTCAGGACGACGTCGACGAGACAGACCTGTGCGGTGCGGCGCCCGGCCGCGCCCTCGGCATGAGTCCGGAGTGGCACCCTGACCTCATGGCGGCTCTGGTCTCGATCCCGGAGGTCATGCCCGGCGACACGGTGTTCTGGCATACGGACATTTGCCATGCGGTGGGCGACGAACACGCCGGCAGCGAATACGCCAGCGTCATCTACATCGGATCCGCGCCCGACTGCCCGAAAAACCGCGCGTATCTTCCCAAGCAGCGGGAGGCATTTCTGCAGGGGCGTTCGGCGCCTGACTTTGCGCCGATGGACTTTGAGATCGATTTCAAGGGGCGAGCGACTCTTGACGATCTGACAGAGCTCGGTCGGGCGCAGATGGGCTTCTGAGGGACGTGCGCCACTGACGCAATTCGTGCCCGCCAGCACTGCTGGTTGCACGCGGTACGCCTTGCACCACATCCGACGAGGCCGCGGCGCCCGACCGACAGATCCGCCGGGCGCCGCCTGCTTTGCTTCGTTCGGCATCGCCAGAGTCAAGAACGCCAGAATAGTGTCAAAACTGGCAATCCCGCGACAACACACGCCGGTAGAAACAGCGCAGTCTAACAGCGTCGGTTCTTTTCACGGAGCGCGCCTGGACCCGCTCAATGCCGAAGCCTACTACCGCGCTCGTCGCCTCAGCAGCTGTGGTGTTCAGCACCACGTTGCTCGTCGTCGCTCAACAGGGCGGAAGTCCCGGCACTCCGGTTGGTAGTCCAGCAGCCACCAGTGCGCTCGCGGCAAACCCTCTGGCGGGCAATCCCGACGCAGCCAAGGCGGGGGCACTCCTGTTCGCTAAGACCTGTGAGAAATGCCATGGTCCTGAAGGCGAGGGCGACCCTTCCGCTGCACCGCCGCTGAATACCATCTCCTTCATCCACGGTTACGAAGACGGTGAAGTGTTCCAGACGATTCGCAACGGCGTCGAGGACACGGAGATGGAGCCGCACCCGAAGTTCACGGACCAACAGACGTGGCAGCTGGTGTCATTCGTCAAGAGCTTGGCCAGTCCGACGCAGGCCCGCAGCTACACAGATAAGTATTGCATTGGCTGTCATGGTGACTGGGCCAAGACAGGTGGTGTGTCGCTCGAGGGACTCTCGCTCAAGGACATTCCGGCTCACGGCGCGGTCTGGGAAAAAGTACTGCGTAAGGTGCGCTCCGGTGAGATGCCCCCCGCAAGAGTTCGCACGCGGCCGGATACCGAGACCGCTCGCGCGTTCGCGTCATTCCTGGAAACGACGCTGGACCATGAGGCCGTGGCCCACCCCAACCCGGGGCCAGCCTTGGCGCATCGTCTGAACCGCGCGGAGTACAGCAATGCCATCCGCGATCTGTTGTCCGTTGACGTGAAACCCGGCGACTGGCTGCCCGTCGACGACTCGGGTTACGGATTCGACAACATCGCCGCAGTGCTCTCCACGTCGCCCGCGCTGCTCGAACGCTATGTGTCAGCCGCAAGCAAGATCAGCCGACTCGCGATCGGTGATCCGACCTTGAAACCCAGTGAGGAGATCTACGACGCAAAATTTGATGCGGTGAAGGGATTCCGGAACGAGCAGCTCAATGAGGACCTGCCCTTCGGGTCTCAAGGCGGCATGTCGATGAAGCACTACTTTCCGGTCGACGGCGAATACAGCATCAGCCTGCGCTTCGTTGCGGATCTCTTGTCCCCGGTGAACGGTCTCGCCGAACTGCCGACCGCCGATGTGTACTTCGTCAAGCAGTTCGTCCCGGCGGGACTGCACACGCTCGGCGCAGCGGCTCCGCGCTCGGACGTGAAGCCGGAGATCGAGGTGCCAGCCGGCCCACGCGGGCTGGCGTCAGCGGCGACGACGGGGCGGAGCAGCCAAGTCGTGATGGACTTGTTCCTCGACCGCGAGCGTCTGCAGCGTTTTGATGTGTCGAAGGGACCATCCACCCTGAGCCGGATGGTCATCCGAGGGCCCTTCAGCGTCACGGATCGCGGCAACACCGCGAGCCGGACGAGAATCTTCATTTGCCGTCCGACGAATCCGGGAGAGGAGGAGGCCTGCGCTCGTCGGATTCTGACGAACCTGGCGCGTCGCGCGTTCCGCCGACCAGTCACCAAGGCGGACATCGACCCTCTCTACGCGTTCTACCAGACGGGACGGACGGATGCCGATTTCGACACCGGTATCGCCGCGGCGCTCCGCGCCATGCTCGTTGCCCCAGATTTCTTGTTCAGGATCGAGCAGGGTCCAGACGGCGGACGATCTGGACAGGTGTATCGCGCGGGCGACGTGGATCTGGCATCTCGTCTGTCGTTCTTTTTGTGGAGCAGCATTCCCGACGAGGAACTGCTCGGTGTGGCTGAACAAGGCAAGTTGAAAGACGCAGCAGTCCTGAGGCAGCAAGTCACACGTATGCTCAACGACCCGCGTGCCGCGGCGCTGGTCAACAACTTCGCTGGTCAATGGCTGCAAGTGCGCAATGTCGAAACAGTGCGGCCGGACGCCGAGATCTTCGACTTCGACGAGTCTCTTCGACAGGCGTTCGTCAAGGAAACGACGCTCTTCGTGGACCGCATCGTGCGAGAGGATCGCAGTCTGCTCGACCTGTTGGATGCCGACTACACCTTCCTGAACCAGCGCCTCGCTGAACACTACGGCGTGCCGAATGTGTACGGCTCGCAGTTTCGCAGGGTCAGCATCACCGATCAGAATCGCCGAGGGCTGCTCGGTCAAGGCAGCATCCTGACGGTCACGTCGTACCCCAATCGCACGTCGGTTGTGCAGCGCGGGAAGTGGGTTCTGGAAAATCTCTTGGGTTCACCACCCCCACCACCTCCTCCCAACATCCCGGATTTGAAGGCCGCGCCGAACGGCAAGGTGCTCACCATGCGACAGCAGATGGAAGTTCACCGGGCGAACCCCATCTGCGCATCGTGTCATGGCCGAATGGACCCCATCGGTTTTGCCCTTGAGAACTATGACGGCGTGGGCCGATGGCGTGACGTTGACGCGGGCGAACAGATCGATGCCACTGGGACCTTGCCCGACGGCACGCAGTTCCAGGGACCGGCGGGATTGCGACAGCTGTTGCTCACCAAATACAAGGACGATTTCGTTCGGACGGCGACCGAGAAGCTGCTGACATACGCGCTCGGTCGCGGGCTCGAGTACTACGACTACCCGACCGTGCGCGCGATCGCTCGAAACGCGTCAAAGGACGACTATCGCATCTCGTCCCTCGTCATCGGCGTCGTGAACAGTACGCCGTTTCAGATGCGGAGGGTCTCACAGCCATGAATATCCTGCAGAAGCCGTTGCCCCGTCGAACGTTCTTGCGCGGACTGGGGGCCACGATGGCCCTCCCGTTTCTCGACTCGATGGCGCGATCATCGACGGCGGCCCGCGCAGCCGGCCAGGCCCCTGTTCGTCTGGGCTACATCTACAGGCCGAACGGCATGGTGGGGGCCTGTGACAAGAGCCCTCGCCCCTTTATGTGGACGCCGAAGACGGAAGGGGCCGGCTTCGAGTTCAGTCCCACGATGAAGGCGTTGGAGCCGTTCCGCGATCAGGTCAATGTGTTCAGCGGCCTGGCGCAACTCAATGGCCGGGCGCTTGGCGACGGTCCGGGAGATCACGCGCGGGCGGCCGCGACATTTCTCACGGGCGTCCACCCGTTCAGGACTGGAGGTGCCGACGTCAAGCTAGGCATCTCTGCCGATCAGATTGCCGCGAAGGAACTCGGGAAGTACACGCAGCTGGCGTCCCTCGAGCTGGGGCTCGAAGCGCAGCAGCTCGCGGGGAACTGTGATTCCGGCTACACCTGCGCCTACATGTCGATGTCGTGGCGTTCCCCGACGGTACCGGTGCCGGCGGAGACCAATCCGCGTGCCGCGTTCGAACGGCTGTTTGGCGACGGGCAAAGCACGGACCCCGCGGAGCGCATGTCTCGGCTCGCCGCCCAGAAAAGCGTGCTGGACTACGTCACCGCTTCGCTGGTCCGCCTGCAGGGCCGACTGGGTGTCGCCGACAAACGCAAGCTCGAGGAGTATCTGGAATCGGTTCGGGACATCGAGCGACGCATCCAGCTGGCCGAAAGTCAGAATAGTCAGACCCAGTTGCCACTCATGGATCGGCCCAGCGCCATTCCTCAGGACTACGGCGAATACTCGCGGCTGATGATGGATCTCATGGTCGTCTCCTGGCAATCGGGCATGACGCGGGTGGCGTCATTCATGCTCGGTCGGGAGGGGAGCAACCGCGCGTACCCGGAGATCGGCATCTCCGATGGTCATCACTCGATTTCTCACCATCAGGGTGACGCGGGCAAGCTCGATAAGCTCCTCAAGATCGACGCATTTCACGTGAGCATGTATGCGTACTTGCTGAAGAAGCTGCAGGAGACGCAGGACGGTGAGGGCTCGTTGCTGGATCATTCGCTCATCCTGTTCGGGAGCAGTATCAGCGAGTCGAACCTGCACACCCATGACGATTTGCCGATTGTGATAGCCGGTGGCGCAAACGGACAAGTCAAAGGCAACCGCCACCTCGTGTACCCGAGCGGAACGCCACTCAACAACTTGTTGTTGAACATGTTTGATGCGGCTGACGTTCCGCACGTCTCTGGTTTTGGAGACAGCACCGGGCGCTTGTCTGGCCTGTAGGCACGTGATGCTTAAGTACACACGGCCATATCTGTTCCTGGCTGCGACCGCCTTGACGTTGGTCGTTGCCGAGCCAGTATTGCCCGCGATCGGGCCGGAGCTGCGTCTGATTGACGCCGTCAGACTGCGCGACCACAAGGCCTTTGCGACTTTGCTTCGCTCGAAGGTGGACATCAATGCCACCGAGCCGGACGGTGCGAGCGCATTGTCGTGGGCGGTGCACCTGGGCGAACGCGAGATGGCCGAGTCTCTGGTGAAGGCTGGTGCCAACCCGAATACAACAGACGGGTATGGCGAGACGCCCTTGACGTTGGCGTGCGCGAACGGCGATGGCATCCTCGTGCAGCGACTACTGCAGGCCGGCGCCACACCCGGAGTGACGCGCTGGAACGGCGAGACACCACTCATGCTCGCCGCCGGTGCCGGTAGCATGGATGCCGTCACAGCGCTCGTACAACGTGGGGCAGATGTCAACGGCGCTGAACCAACACGCCAGCAGACGGCATTGATGTGGGCTGCTGCCGAAGGCCATGGTGCCGTCGTGGCCGGCCTGATCGAATTGGGCGCGAACGTCAAGGCTGTTTCGTCGGCGGGTTTCACGCCGCTGCTCTTTGCCGTCATCAAAGGTGATGCACGGTCTGTCAAAGCGCTTCTGAGCGCTGGAGCTGATCCCAACAGCGCCACGCCCTCAGCGAGTCGACCGTTGCTGGTCGCGCTGTCACGCAACAACACCGCCGCCGCACTAGCACTGCTTGAGGCCGGGGCGCTCACGACACCGGTGGACCTTATGGGCAGCTCGCCGCTGCACATCGCCGCCCAGCAGGGGAACGTCACGATGATCAACGCGCTGCTGGCCAGAAAGATGGACCCGAACATTTTAACGACCGCACCGAGCCCAGGTGGGGGTGGTAGAGGCCGCGGAGCAGCCGGCGGTCGGGGGGGCGGTGGCGCCCGTGGCGGTGGCGGAGGCGCTCGTGATACTGGCCCCGCTGCGCAGACGCCGCTGATGCTGGCCGCCAAAGCCGACCACGAAGATGCCATGCGTGCGTTGGTTGCCGCCGGGGCGAATCCAGCGATACGGGCCGAGGATGGGAGCAACCTGCTGATGGCCGCGGCCGCAGGCGCGCGCCTCAAGACGTTCACGTATGCGTTTGAGCTCGACCCGCATGTCGCGGTCGTTGCCGCTGCCAACAAGACGATCATGCACGCGGCCGTCGTACAGAACGGCCGCACGCAGCCTGAGGTGTGCGAGGTGATTCAGTTCCTCGCCGATCAAGGCGCGGCCCTGGACGAACTGGACGAAGCCGGTCGTACGCCGCTTGCCGCGGCAGACGGACTACCAGTGGATCAGGCCGTCGACCTTCTGACCAAACTGATCACGGATCGGGGTGGCAAGCCAAAGATTCCCTCCAAGCGTTGATCGCGGAACGTCGATGTCCACTCGCGGCTTGCTCTGCCTCCTTCTCCACCTAGGGCTCGTCGCGCCGATAGTCCGCGAGTCAACGCACTACCTGTATGTCAGCGTTCCAGGTTCCGATCTGGACAGGTCTAACGGCGGCGTCGGTCTTCTCGTATTCGATGTCAATCGCGACCATAAGTTCGTCAAACGGGTTTCCATCTGGCCACGTGCGGAGACGACAGAGCGAGTGCGGGGACTTCGGCTCGCGCCGAGTGCAGCCAACACAGGAGCTCCAGGGAAACCGCTGCTCTACATCAGTACCACTCGTCGTTTGGGTGCGGTAGATCTCGCCAGCGGCAAGGTGCGGTGGGAAAACGGCTACCGTGGGCACTGCTGTGACGAGATCGCTGTATCTCCAGATGGCCGCATCCTCTATGCGCCAGCGTTTGGCCGTCCAGAGTGGTACGTCATCGATTCGGCCAAGGGAGCCTTGGTCTCGACGGTCCGCGTCATCGGCTGGCCACGGAGCACCGCCTTTTCCCCCGATGGCAGGTTCGCGTACCTAGCAGCGTGGGAGTCAAATCGGCTGTCCGTCGCGGATACCGCGACCAACGCGCTCACGCGAGACGTTGGTCCCTTCAGCGGCTATTTTGTGCCCGTTCACGACCAACCATAAGGGCACGTTGGTCTTTGCGAACATCGATGGGCTCGTCGGCTTTGAAGTCGGTGATCTCCAAACCGGCCTCGTACTCGATCGCGTCCAAGTCAACGGTTACGCGCCGGCGCAACTCGCAGCGTACGAGTGTCCCAGTCACGGTCTGGCCTTCACGTCTGATGAGCGCGAACTGTGGGTGGCTGACGGCGTGGACAACCAGCTGCGCATTTTTGACGCCACCATGTATCCGCCGGTCGAGAGATCCTCGATTCAGCTCACACGGCAACCGCGGTCGATCACGTTCAGCCGAGACGGCCGCCTAGCCTACGTATCGACTGGCGATGTACTAGACGTCGCGAGCAAGAGGGTTGTGGCCACACTGACAGACGAACGAGGAATGATCGTGCAGAGCGAGCACATGGTCGAGTCCGACATGCCGTTGACTGCTCGTCAGCCGACCAGCAAACAGTGAGAGACGA
>AR_comb_assmDRAFT_10027625_pt1 | contig 10436 bp, 10 predicted proteins | sample ArasoioldDNA_FD_10543 | JGI IMG/M metagenome (IMG submission 10543) | reverse complement strand
AAAAAAGCCATAAATGAAGAGATGATGTGGAGTACCTTCCGCGAGCGCCAGCGCAAGTTGGAACCTGCTCATCGCATTGGGGTTTGCGCTACCCAAATGCCTCACTAAATCGTAACGTCTGCCATTTTCGTGCATGCGCTCAACACCACTCATAGCCACGCCGGCGTCGGGATGGCTTTCCAACTCCCGGATCATGGCGCTAATGAATGTCTCCGCCCACATGTCGTCATGCGCCGCCCACATAAAGTACTTGCCGTGCGCGCGATCAAGCACAAGCTGGAAATTGGCAATGATGCCGGCGTTTATCCTGTTGACATTGACAGTAATCCGCGAATCCCTGGCGGCATACTCTTCACAGATCTGCCGGGTTTGATCGGTAGAGGCATTATCGGAAATCAGCAACTCAAAATGTGAGTAGTCCTGGGCCAGCAGACAGTCCAGCGCCCTGCGCAAATATCGCTCGCCGTTATAGACGGGCAAACCCACACTCACTAAAGGCTCTTCTTCCAAGCTACTCGTCGCCCCTCGACCGGACTCCTCATCCAACGCGTTGAATGTAACCGCTGGGCCAGTAGGTCACCGCTGTGGAAATGTTGCCCTCGTTAAAACGGAATTGCGGCGTCACAATCACGAACTCAGGGTGCGCTGACACGAACTCGAGCGCTGCCGCTTGCGGATTGTTCCAGGTCCAGTCCGCTTGTGTACGCGGTGCGCCGGCTACCTGCTCCATAATTCCATCCATCGCCACAATGTAAGATCCTCTTGTAACCAGCGGCGAATAGGCATCCAGCTCTGCCCGCACATGTTGCTTCGTATGGCATGAATCCAACAACACCAGCACCGTTTCGTCCGCTTTTACCTGTGCGTGCACACGGCTCACAATTTCCGGGTCGATCGAACTGCCTTCGATCAATGTAATTAGCGGAGAGAGCGGATGCGCTTCAATCGCTTCGCGATTGTGCGGCCTAATTTCGATGTCGATGCCCACGACTCGTCCGCGGCCCATCGCTTTACAGAGGCTGGCATAAAAAACCAGGGAGCCGCCGTGCGCGATTCCGGTTTCGATAATTACATCGGGCTGAACCGTGTAAATGACTTCCTGCAAGCGAACCATGTCTTCCGGCAGTTGAATAATCGGCCGGCCGAACCAGGTAAAACTGTAAACATGCTTGTTGTCCCAGCCGCTGCGCAGCCATACGTTCGACAACACTTCGAAAGCCTCAGCGCTGCCTATGGGATGCTCCCGGCGCTCGCCATTCTTTTCCACGGTTACAAAACCGTGTTCAAGATCAATCTTGATCACCCACGCCTCCCGGTCGCCGATATAAATCTACCAGGCCCTTCAAATCGCTCAGCAAGTCCGACGGCTGGAAACCGAATTCTGCTCGCATGCGGTCGATGTTGATTACCGGAAAGTCGATCTTCTGCGCATTGGGCAAAAACTCTATTTGACATCCAGTCAGACGGTTCAATCTTTCCATTAACTCTCGATTTGAAACATTCACGCCGCTGCCAATATTGTAAATCCGCTGAGTTCCATGGGTAGCGATGTCTATCAGACCTTGCGCTACGGCATCGACATTTACGTAGTCTTTCGCCGAATCAGCCGTCGTTCGCAGTATCACTTTACCGTGGGTGACTGCGTCCCGAATCACTGACGGCAGAAAATTCTCGGAGTTCAAATCCTTGCCATAAACATTCGACAGGCGCGCAACTCGTGCTTTCCGCCCACACGAAAGTGTGATGGACTCTCCCATCGCTTTCGATAAATTGTACAAATCGCTGGCATTTGAAGTGTCGAATCGAAACGTATCCTCCTCTTTCGCCTGCGTCAGTTCGTGGCCATACAAGCGAGTGGAAGAGAGATACAGGAGCGAATCAAACTCCCAATCTCTTAAGACCTGCATCAGTTTACAGACATGTGCCTGCACGGTGTCAAAGGGACGACTCCGGAAATCAGACGTCAGGCCTATGCAGTAAATGATGTGCCCGCAATTCTTGCGCGGGACTGGCTCATCGCGCGCTGGTGTGTAATGCGGAATCGCCAGCCGAAGTAGTCGTCTGACGATGTTCGCTCCAATGAAACCGGTAGCCCCGAGTACAGTTATCATTGCTTGCAGATCAAAACTTCGGATGGTGCAAGGCCGGGTCCTTGTGAAGAAGCAGCTTTGGGCTGACGTCCTCTACAATTCTTAACCCGTAACGAGTGATTAAATCGGAGTCAGTGGTGGCGAGTACATTAAACCCGTGCGGAGGCCCTTCGAGATAAACTCGATCCACCGGAATTATCTCGATTGGACGGTTGGCCATCGGATAGTTGTTGTGAAAATCGCGGATCGCGAAAACTGAGTAACGACGGGTCGTCAAAAATTTGATGATTGATGTGTTCTCCAGACCGTTGCTCCAATCAACGAAGTTGCGATGCACTTCAACGACGATGTTCGGCCAGTGTTTCTCGATCGTCACGCGCGCTCCCATCAGCGCTTTTTCTTCGCCGCCTTCAGTGTCCAGCATAATAAGACCAACTGATGAGAGTCGCTCCGATCTCACATACTCATCGATCGAAGTTGATTCAATTTGCTCGGCGTCAGACACGCTCTCAGATGCGATCGGTTTCGAAGAAGCGAGCCCGAGGTGACCTTCAACCGCGAGTACCACGGCGGACTCGTCCCATAACCCAAGCCGATTCGCCACGACGTTGGTAATGTTGTTAAGTCTCAAGTTGTGAATCAGACGATCAAACGAGGCCTGCATCGGCTCGAACGCGTGGATCACGCCCGGCGGATTTTGTGCCGCAGATGCGCGCGCCAGAAACAACACCTGATCGCCGATGTACGCTCCCCCCACAATAACGTGCAACGTTTCGGCGGCGAGCCCCGTGAGTAGTTTCGTAGTTTGCGGCTCCCAAACGTGATCTGGGTGTTGTTGGCTGCTCAGAAGCAGCGCCTGCTCAATGCGGCTGTCGGCTCCTACTTCGAATACCAAACCGTTCTGCATGCGAACCTGGTGGCGCCTGGCCCGCCCCAATAACCCGAGGATCAAAGGCCACCTGACCTGCTCGCGAAACTGCGTGGGGTCGTCGGCCGTTGCTTCGGCGAGCCGCAAAGCCTCGAACACGACCTCTCGCAGGTTCTCGTCCTCGCCGGCCACGGCCAAGGCCTCAGACAATGCCTGGTTATCGAAGACGATTTCTGAACTCATCGGCGCCAAAAGGTCGCAACTCGAAACTAATTGAAATCAGGGAATTCATTATCGCGCTGAACTATCACTCGATCGCCAGCGGGCCACTCAATGCCAAACGCGGGGTCGTTCCAGCGAACGCCGCGACCACTTTCGGGGACATAAGGAGAGGACATTTGATAAAAAACTTCAGAGTTGTCTTCCAGCGTCTGGAATCCGTGCGCAAAGCCTCTGGGAACGTAAAGCATTAAGTGATTGGCCGCAGAAAGCTCGACCGCTACCCATTGCTTGTAGGTGGGGGACGACGCGCGAAGATCGATCACTACGTCATAGATTGATCCCATGGTGCAACGCACTAGTTTCGATTGCGCATGTGGCTCTTCCTGATAGTGCATTCCGCGCAAGGTGTGCTTTTTCTTGTTGGAAGATACATTGCATTCGGCGAGTTCCGCCTCCAGTCCGCGACGGTCAAATTCACGCGCGGACCAGCTCAAAGCAAAAAACCCGCGGACGTCCTCAAATTTTTCCAACTCAACCATAAACGCGCCTTTGAGCTTTGTTTCCGTGAAGATCATCGAGGCGTGCGCGCGGATTAGACCACTCTAACTTCGGGAATCGGAATAATAAAACGCCCACCCAACTTTCGGTACTCGGCCTGTTGCTGAAGGATCTCATCGGCAAAGTTCCAGGTCAGCAACAAGACATAATCCGGCATCTCGCGCAGCAACGCATCAGGCGAATAGATTGGCAAGTGCGTGCCGGGAGTGTATCGGCCCTGCTTGACCGTGCTGCGGTCAACTACAAAATCGAGCTCCGTCCGCCCCAAACCGAAATAGTTCATCAGGGTGCTTCCCTTTGCGGACGCGCCGTAAACCGCGATCCGTTTACCTTCGCTTTTCAAACTGACCAACAAATTCAACAGTTCGTGACGTAGGCGTTCGACATTACGGCCGAAACAGAGGTAAAACTCGGCGTTGCGTACCCAACTGACTTCTTCTTCCAGCAACCGTTCGACGTTTGGCGAAATTTCTGTTGCACGGTTCTCTCGCGACGCGAAGATTCGCAGCGTACCGCCGTGTATCGGCAATCGCTGTACATCCGTAATCAGCAAACCATGACGCCGGAAAAGTTGATCCAGCGCGGTCACCGAAAAATAACAGAGATGTTCATGATAGATGGTATCGAATTCGCGCCCATCGATCATGTCCTTGACGTAAGGTACTTCGATTACCGCTACGCCGGTTTCTTTTAACAATGACTGGAGACCACTCACGAATCCGTTTAGATCGCGGACATGCGCCAGCACGTTATTAGCATGCACGACGTCGGCGCACTTGCCCCGCGCGCTTAATTGTCTTGCCAGTCCCGCATCGAAGAATTCGCAGACCGTCGGAATTCCATGTTGTTCGGCGGTCGCGGCAATGTTGCGTGCCGGTTCGATCCCCAACACCGGAACGCCCGCCGCTTTGTAGTACTGAAGCAGGTAGCCGTCGTTACTGGCGATTTCAATAACGAGGCTGCCTGGGTTCAGTTGTTGAGACTTGATTAACTGCTGCACATTCGCCGCTGAATGCCGCAGTACTGTCTCGGAGAAAGACGAGAGATAAAGATAGTCACGGAACAGTTGCTCCGGCGGGACAACTTCGGTGATTTGCACCAGCGAGCAATTGGGACACAGCACCAGCTCGAGCCGGTACCTCTGTTCTCGTTGACTTAATTGCTCGCGCGTGAGCAACGCGTTCGCCAGGGGTGTTTCTCCCAGCGAAAGGATTGTCTTCAGCTCCGGTTGGTCACACGATCGACAACGCACGTCCGCGGTACTCATGAAGACTCTCCCAACAACTCCCGATACCACTTGATCGTCTGCGCCAATCCCTCGTCCAGTGAGAACTGCGGTTGCCAGTTGAAATAGTGCCGCGCCTTGCCGGCGCTCAGGTATTGGTGGCGAATCTCGTTGGCAGCCTCATTACGGATGTCAGGCTCGAGGTTAGAATTCATCTGCGCCAGCAGCTTACCCACCATCTCGAGGACGGTTACCTGCGTCTCGTTAGAAAAATTAAAAGCCTGGCCACGAAGCTCAGGGTTGTTCGCGAGTTGCTCCGCGAGCAACATATAAACCGCGGCGCCGTCTTCAACGTAAAAATAGTCGCGGATGTGCTGACCGTCTGAGCGAATTACCGGCCGCTGCCCGCGCAAAACAGATCGAATGGTGCCGGGAATCAGACGATTCCAATTCAGATCGCCGCCCCCGTAGAAGTTTCCACAACGAGTGATGACTACCGGCAGCTGAAAAGTCGTGGCATATGATTGTGCGATCAGATCCGCGCACGACTTGCTTACGTCGTATGGATGTCGCCCCTGCAAAGGCACGTCTTCCGAGTAAGGCAACTGATCATGATCGCCGTAGGCTTTATCCGAAGACGCCAGCACAATTTGTTTCACCAGGGGGCTACGGTGGCTCGCTTCGAGCAACGACCAGGTGCCACCGACGTTCGACGCAAATGTTGACGCGGGATTACGATTCGCGATGGGAACGATTGTCTGCGCGGCGAGATGTATGACCGTGTCTACTTCGTACTCCCCCAATACGCGCTCAAGCAGCCCCTGATCCTGCACGTCGCCGCGGACTACTTTCACTTTTTCGGAAAGGCCCGTGCGCGAGAATTCTGACTGTGGCACCCAGTCGCGCACGAGACAAACAACGTCCGCGCCGGCGTCGACAAGATTCTTTACCAGCCAGCCACCGACGAGACCCGTGGCGCCGGTCACAAACGTGGGCCGGTCGCGCCAAAATTCTATTGCCATACTTTCCAAGGGGCTTGTTTCTGCTGCCAAAGAGTTTCCAGCAGCCGTTTGTCGCGAAGCGTATCCATGCACTGCCAAAAATCTTCGTGGCGATAAGCTGCCAGCTGATTGTCGGCGGCCAATCTTTCCAACGCGTCGGCTTCCAAACTGCTGTCGTCGTCAGCTAAATACTGAAAAACGGCGGGCTCAAAAACCAGGAAACCACCATTGATCCAACCTTCGCCGATCTGCGGCTTTTCGGTGAATTCCTTCACCACATCTCCGTCAAAAACCACACCACCGAAGCGGGCCGGTGGCCGCACGGCAGTAATCGTCGCAATCCGTCCGCGTGCTTTGTGAAACTCCGCCAGCTTTTTGAGATCGACGTTGCAGACGCCGTCGCCGTAGGTGACCATGAACGTGTCGTCCTTTAAATACGGCTCAAGACGTTTGACGCGGCCGCCTGTGTTGGTGTCCTCGCCCGTATCTTCGAGGTGCACAATCCAGTCCTCGCAATCTTTCTTTCTGGTGGTGACTTCGCCGTTCGAGAAATTGATCGTGAGGTTGCCACTGCAACTATAATAGTCAAGGAAGTACCGCTTGATGACTTCTCCCTTGTAGCCGAGCGCGATAAAAAACTCCCGGATCCCATAGTGAGCATAATGCTTCATTATGTGCCACAGGATTGGATAGCCGCCGATTTCTACGGTGGGCTTGGGCTTGACTTCCGTCTCTTCGGACAAACGTGTGCCCAGCCCTCCGGCGAGAATCACAGTTTTCACGCGTGAGCCTTCTGAACTTTTTGGGGGTGAAAAATCTTCAACGTCCTAACTCTCACTGCCAGTGCAGCGCCATGCGTAGGATTAGGGTCTTGATTCCATTCAGCGTCGCCGCCGGCAGATTCAGCGATTGCAGACAGCGTTTAGTTTCATGCCGGTAAAGTTTGTAGATCTCCTGCAATTCCCCCGTCCACCGTTCGAGCGTGTGTGGAATCGGGCAGTTCGCGCATATCAATGAAGGCTTTCTACTCAATTGAGAGAAAGCCATGCCGTCCGGTTTCAGATCCCGGAGATTGTTCGCCGACCATTTTTGAAGCGTTTCCTTCTTCGCAAATAGTTTTCGTGACGCGACGTACTTCTTGCCTTTCCACGTCGCCCGGAATCCACTTTCCAGATCGGACGCTTCGCCCGGCGCGGGCAATTCCCCGTAGTCGTAGCTCTCACTAGCCACGCCGCAGCAAGGCGAAATGCTGCCGCCGGGATTAACCACTGAAGCATAGTAGAGCCATCCGCACGGTTTAAGTTCCTCGCCTTGCGCCCGCAATCCGGAGATTTGCTCGTTGGCGAGACGGTACATGTCGAACTTAGGATCCTTTGGCTTCTTCACCGACCCATCCTCCGGTAACCAGGAAGGGCTTGGTCCAAAGTTATTGACGCCGAGTGCCGGCATTTGCTTTTTGAACTCCTCGATCTCCGATTCGTTGTGCTCAAACACATGATAGGCGACTAAGATCTCAGGCGTTGGACTATTAAGTTGCTCCTTAAAGTCCGCAATCGTCCGCACGTTCTTGTGCACTAATGCTAAATCCGATCGCTTACGATATTGCTCATGCACGCTTTGCGAGGCACCGTCGATGCCCACCTTGATGTGATACAAGCCCGACTGGACGATGTCTTTCAGTTGTGTCTCGTTAAGTGGAATACTCAGATTAGAACTCGTCTTGACCAGGATGCCTTTGGTGCTTGCGTACTTCACAAGTTTCGAGAAGTCACGGTGCAGCAGCGGCTCACCCCAGTTGTACATGTACATTACGAACACTTTGTCGGCCAAAGCGTCCACCGTAGCTTTGAATTGTTCGAGATCGGCGCGTTCCTTGGGGCGGTCCAACATTCCGGTGCCCGTCGGACAGGAAGGACATTTCAGGTTACAGAACGAAGTGGGTTCGTAAAACAACACGAACGGGAGGCTGTCGACATCTGTCCTGCGCAGACGTCGATCGCGTGTCGCTTTCAGAATATTCGTGAATGCGCGCAACGGCTTGTTGCGCCAAACCTTTATTGCCGGATGCATTAACCGCCTCGATTCCTACAGCGCCGTTGCGCTGACACTCTGATAAAACCAAACCGCTGTGAAAAAGCCAAACCCGTGTCAGGGAACAGCCTCCTTTTCAACGCCTACTCGGTTTTGGGCGCGAACTGTGTTTCCCAGGGCAGCAACGGCCTTACTGCGCCGGCGAAGTGGCCTGTGAATTCTCCACGCGCCGTGTCCTCGCCCATTCTGTCCATGACATCAAATGACAGAACACCCTGTTCATATAAGTGGCGATGGGTAGGTCGGACGCGAGTAATTGTAACACTGACCAGCATTGTTCCGGCATTGAGGAAGTTTCCGGGAATCCAGGCGGTAGAAATGTACCGCCCTGGGAGTCGTGGCGAGTTTCCCCATTGCGGGTCGCGATCGCTGGCCCAGAACGCGACTGCGCCGGCTTCGGTGATGAGACTGAAAGTCGGCAGGAGCTGTTGTCCTGGTCGCAGCACATCATATTCAAAGCGGATGCCAATCTTTTGCCGAATGTCTACAGACGGGCATGCCTCTCCGCCCTCGTCGACGACCGAAAGCTTTCGGAGACGCACGACATCGTCACCCGGCGCCGTCGCGATGTCCGGCCACTCACGGAGCGCATTGTTGGCGCGATGCGAACTCAAATAGTAACGGACAACACTTGCCGATTCATCGTCGCGGGTAATAGTGCCCTTCTCGATCAGAATCACACGCGGGCAAAGATTAATTACAGCCGGCATGTTGTGGGAAACAAACAACACCGTGCGGCCCTCGCCGGCGATCTCGGACATCTTTCCCAGGCACTTCCTTTGGAATTGGTCGTCGCCAACAGCCAGTACCTCATCAACGATCAAAAGGTCAGGTTCAAGGTGCGCGGCAACCGCGAAGGCCAAACGCACGTACATCCCGCTGCTGTAGCGTTTGACTGGCGTGTCGATGAACTTGCCTATCTCTGCGAACGCCACAATCTCATCGAATTTTCGCGCCAACTCGCGGTGCTTCATCCCCATGATGACGCCGTTTAAGAAAATGTTCTCCCGGCCTGTGAGCTCAGGGTGGAAACCGGTTCCTACTTCAAGGAGGCTACCAACCCGACCATACAAATTTATCCGCCCCGTAGTCGGCTCAGTAATGCGAGAGAGAATTTTCAGCAGGGTAGATTTGCCGGCGCCGTTGCGACCAATAATTCCGACTACCTCACCTTTGGCAACTTCAAAGCTAATGTCGCGCAAGGCCCAGATAGTGTTGTCATTTCCCTTTCCATTCTTCTGGCGATTTAGTCGAGGCCTGGCGATATCGACGAGGCGCTCGCGCAACGTTTGATAGGCGAGCTGGTTTGTGCCAAGTCGGTATCGCTTAGACACGTTTTCGACCTGGATCATGGGGCTACGCATCAGACGATGTCGGCAAATTGATGTTCCAAGTGTCTGAATCGGATCGACGTAATAATCAGCAGGACGATAATGACCGATGTGGCCACCGCCAGGGAGACCCAATTAATCGGTCCACCCAACACAGCAGTTCGAAAACCACCGATCAAGCCGGTCATGGGATTGAGTTCGTACAGTTGACGCCAACGGCCCGGCACAAGACCCGCCGGATACACTACGGGAGAGGCATACATCCATAGTTGCAGCAATACCGGAATCAGTACTGCTACGTCGCGGTACTTCACATTCAGTGCCGAAGTTAGCATGCCGACGGCCATTGCCAACAGCGTCATCAAGACGATTAGCAACGGCAGCAAGAAAACGGTCGCAGTGGGGCGAACACCGAAATACACCATGAGAGAAACCAGCACCAGAAAGCCGATCGACAAATCGACAAGCCGTGCGGCGACCGACGAAATGGGAAGGATCGAGCGCGGGAAGTAAACTTTGGTTATCAAATGGGCGTTGTTCACCAAACTGTTCCCACTTGTCGAAATGGCATAACTGAAGAATGTCCACGGCAGCATGCCGGTATAAACGAACAGAATATAAGGATAACCTTCCGAGGGAACCCTCACGAGAATGCCCAGGAAGACAGTGAAGACAAGAGTTGTCAGGAGCGGCTGAAGGACTACCCAAGTGCCTCCCAACAAAGTCTGTTTGTAACGCACCTTGATGTCGCGGAGAGTCAGGAAGTAAAGCAACTCTCGATACGCCCACAAATCGCGGAGATTTACGGAGCCCCAGGAGTCGTTGGCTTCAATTATTACGAGAGGCTCGGTGGGGGGGGTACTTGCTTTGTGAGTTGTACCTATTGTCTTTGAACTGCGGGCCAGCGACTTGCTGTCGCTTGCAGGAGTAATCATAAAGCTTGAGACTGCCCTCTGGTCAGATTTAAACGTCTTCGACGCGCTACTTTCAAATCTCTGCTTTTCGGAAGCACTTCAGTCAAAAAAAGCAGTCTAGTCGTAGGCATCAGCG
>AR_comb_assmDRAFT_10180384_pt1 | contig 10438 bp, 8 predicted proteins | sample ArasoioldDNA_FD_10543 | JGI IMG/M metagenome (IMG submission 10543) | reverse complement strand
AAACACGCATAGCAGGTCGCGCTTTTATCGACGCTGATCAGCACCAGCGGCGGATTGAGCGAGAGTGATAGAAAGGCGTTCGCGGTAAGCCCGTTGGGATTGCCGTCTGGATCAACGGTTGTAATTACCGTCACGCCCGTGGCGAAATGTCCCATGACGCGGCGGAGTTCTTGGGGTTCAACGGCCATGCTCGTGTGAATATCTTGGTAGCAGAGGGCCGCTTGCGCTGTCAATGCGAGGAGCGGCAGTTTCGTGCTGGACGAAGACGCGCTCGACATGATAAAAATTCTCACGCGGAGGTGCAATATGGTGGTACAGGAACGCGCAGCCGAGGATTCTTTTTCTCGCTATATCGCTGAAATTCGTGCGGCATGGGGAGACGGACAAAATCCCTCACTGCCGTTCACAGTCGCGGGATTGATGGAGAAGCTTTTCGCTTCCACGCGTCCCGACGATCCCTGGATGGCCGAGCTGATTCGCGAGGGTAAGGCCTCGCGCGAGCTCTACCGCGATCCGCAATTTGGGTTCATTCAGATGGGCCACGTGCACAAGCAGGGTCATGGAAACAAGCCGCACGATCACGGCCCTTGCTGGGTGGTGTACGGCGCTTTTAGCGGCGTCACCGAGATCACCAAATACAGACGCCTCGACAATGGCAGCGAGCCCGGAGTCGCAAGACTGGAAAAAGAGCGGCTTGATCGCCTAACGCCGGGAGTTGTGGTGCCTTATCTTCCCGGTGATATTCACTCCACCCATGCGGCCGAAGGCCCCGGTGTGGTATTTCGTTTCCTGAGTTACGATCTCGAGAAGATCGAGCGCTATCGCTTTAACCCCGAAAAGAATACGCGGATCAAAGTATAGTTGTCGGCAGGCTGCGGAGTATTGAATGGGTAGCGAAGAATTTTTCTTCGAACAGATTCGTTCGGCCGGGTGCTTGTCATATGTGCTTGGCTGCGCGAAGGAAAAAGACTGCGTCGTGATCGATCCGGAGATCGACAAAGTGGATGATTACGTGGCGCTCGCCGAGTTCCTAGGTTCGCGGATGCTGTATGCCATCGATACCCACACACATGCGGACCACAACTCGGCATGCAAAGTCATGCGCGAGCGGTACAACGTCAAGGTGGTCATGCACCGGGCCGCCGACGCGCCCTATGTCGATATTCGCGTCGATGACGGCGATCTGATCAAATTCGGCCAGCAGTCGCTCAAAGTCGTCTACACCCCCGGACACACGCAAGACGCAATGTGCCTGCTTTTTCGGGACCGGCTTTTTACCGGCGATACGTTACTCATCGGGGGTTGCGGCCGCACCGATCTGCCCGGCGGTAATGCCGAAGCGCAATACCAGAGCTTGCTGAAATTAAAGCGCCTTGGCGATGAAATTCGCGTCTATCCAGGTCACGATTACCGCGAAGCGGTCTCGACGCTTGGCGACGAGAAACAGAAAAATGCGCGCATGCTGATTCCGACCCAGGAGGAATTCGTTCATTTCATGACCTCTCGCCGACCTCCCCTACCGCGCAAAATTCAAGAAGCCCTGGAATGGAACCGTACGCCGATTTTTGGCACGCAACGTGGCATGGGTGAAGGGATCTGAGTAGCCACAATTTCGGTTCCTGTTGCTGATTCCTGTTTAAGTCCTACCGTGCCGCTTGCGGAAACATGACCACTCCCGCTCAGTTTACCCTTTCCGAAATAGTCGACACCGTGCGCCGCTATTGGGGTTATTCCGAGCTGAGGCCGCTCCAGCCGGAAGCGATTTATGCAGGGCTGCAGCAACGTGATTCACTGGTCGTGATGCCGACCGGCGGCGGCAAATCGTTATGCTATCAGGTGCCCGCGGCATTAATTGGTTCGACGGATATCGTCGTCTCACCATTGATCGCGCTGATGAAGGATCAGGTGGACGGTCTGCGCCAATGCGGCTATCCGGCTGCGGCCCTCTACAGCGGCATGACTCCGGAAGAAATCCGGCGAATCGAAGCGCAAATGGTTGCCGGTACCTATCGACTCATGTTCGTCGCTCCCGAACGTTTACTGACATCGCGCTTTTTGCAGGTCGCTGAGCTTGCCAAGATCCGTGCCTTCGCCGTCGACGAAGCCCACTGCATCAGCCAGTGGGGCCATGACTTTCGGCCGGAATATCGTCAGCTCGCCGGGCTCAAAAACCGTTTTCCAAATACCAGTATTCATGCTTATACGGCCACCGCTACAGAGCGCGTTCGCGCCGATATCGCAGCGCAGCTTCGGCTCAAAAACCCGCTAACCCTCGTCGGCAATTTCGACCGCCCCAATCTCGTCTACCGTGTCGTTCCACGGATCGATGCTCGTTCTCAGGTGCTGGAAATCCTGCAGCGCCATCGCGGTCAAGCCGCAATTGTCTACTGCATCAGCCGTAAGGATACGGAGTCGCTCGCCGCATTCCTCCAGGCGCGCGGCTTACGCGCCGGTTTTTATCATGCTGGCATGGAATCAGACGCGCGCCGCCTGACCCAGGACAAGTTCGCTCAGGAAGGTCTCGACGTAGTGGCGGCCACCGTGGCGTTCGGTATGGGTATCGACCGAAGCGACGTGCGCTGTGTCATTCACGCCGCCATGCCAAAATCGATTGAACATTATCAACAGGAAACCGGACGCGCTGGACGTGACGGATTGGAAGCCGAATGCGTATTGCTCTATTCCGCCGCCGACGCGCTGCGCTGGCATTCGCTGATCAACAAAGGCGCTGCGATAATGGATTCCGCGCCAGAGTTTGTCAACGCTTCACGCGCGTTGACCGAAGCGATGCGCCGCTTCTGCGCGGGGCTTCATTGCCGTCACCGTAGGCTCGTCGAATACTTCGGCCAATCGTATGATGATAACGCCAGCTGTGAAGCGTGCGACGTATGCTTGAATGAAGTCGAGGGCGTGGCCGACGCGACGCTCACGGCGCAGAAAATTCTTGCCTGCGTCGCTCGGGCCGGTGAGCGTTTCGGCGCGGAACATATCATCGACGTTCTGCTGGGCATGAAGACGGAACGGATCCGCCGCTGGGAACACGATCAGCTAAGCACCTACGGCTTAATGAAAAACACCAGCCGTCCCGCTCTTCTCAACGTCATTTATCAACTGATCGATGATGGGCTCCTCGAGCGCAGCGCTGATGAACGGCCGATCCTGCGTTTGAATGCTGCCGCGCGTGAAGTGATGCAAGGCCGGCGCGTCGTCCGCCTCGTCGCGGCAAAAGCCAAAGTCAAAAAAACCCGAGTGGACGAGGACTCGTGGGCCCATGTCGACAGCGGTCTGTTCGAAGTGCTTCGGAAGCTACGGCGCCAGCTCGCGGAACAGCGCGGCGTGCCGGCCTATGTTTTGTTTAGCGACGTCACGCTCCGCGCTATGGCTCGCACGAGACCGGGCTCGCCGAACGCGCTCCTCGAAATACGAGGCGTCGGCGAACGGAAGCTCGAGGAAGTCGGACGTCGTTTTCTCGACGCGATTGCCAACTACTGCCGGGAGCATCGTTTGCCGCTGGATGTATGACGGATGAACTCTAAAAGGAGCGGATGCTCATGAACACTCGTGTCGTTCCGGTGCTGTTGATGGTGTTCCTGGGTCACGCATTTTCCGCGCGTGCCAATCCTTATCTGCCCAAAGCAGGCGACACGCCGACGACCGTTCGTGTCGCGGCCTGCGCCATTACCGGGGGGTTCATTCATCTATACGCCGCGCTCGACAATGGGCTCTTCGACAAATACGGCATGAAGACGGAGTTTGTTTCGATTCGTGGTAGTGGCGTCGCCTTAGCGGCTCTGGCGTCTGATGAAATCCAGTTCCTTTATTGCGCGGCCGATGCGACCATTCCCGGCATCGCTGCTGGCAGCGACGCCAAATTGATCGCGGCGCCGCTCGTGGGATTGCCCTGGGTATTGCTGGCACGCAAGGACATCAAACGCGTCGAAGATCTCAAGGGCAAGAGCATCGCAGTGACCCGGCCCGGGGATTTGACCTTCCGCTTGGCGCGGGCGCTGCTTAAAAAATTCAATCTGAGCGACGCCGAAGTCAATATTCGTACTGTCGGCGGCACCGGCCAGGTCGAGCCGTTCAACGCGATGCGAGCAGGTATTGCCGAAGCTGCGCTGGTGACGCCGCCCCTCGACGCGCGCGGGCGGCGAGACGGCTTCAACCTGGTTTACCGGCTGAATGATCTAGGATTGCCAGCCGTCTACAGCTCGCTACACGCCAACGCCAAGACCCTCAGAGACCGTGCAACGATCGCGCAGCGGTGGGTTGCAGTGTTGGCAGAGTCTATTCAGTTCGTGGAAAGAAATCCTGAAAAAGCCAAAGCTGCCGTCAGCAAAGCGTTAAAGCTCAATGACGCCGACGCGCTGCAATCCGCGTACGACGCCTATGCGAAACTGCTCATCAACCGACGTCTCACCGTGCCCGAGCAAACGGTCGCAGGGGTGATCGAAGTGGCGCGCGAGCAGGGCACGAACGTTCGCCGTAAGAGCGCTGAGATCGTCGATAATCGCTTCGCTGAGGATCTGGAGAAAAGCGGTTTTCTAAAGGAATTGTGGGGCGCGGAGTTGGGACGGTAGTTGCTCCGCACAATACCCACGCTCCACCGCTTGCTGTCATCCCGAACGAATGTGAGGGGTCTTTCGGAAAGATTTCTCGGCTCTGCCTCGAAATGACAAATCGGGCTCGGACTCATCGCTGTTTGAGTTGAGCATTCAGTGTCACTCAATAGTTTCGGTACGCCTCCACCGTCTATTTCGGCCAATGATTTTCGCTGAATAGCTAAACACAGCTATTTTCCGCCAATGCTCGATATGAACGAACGGTCGACCATATCCTCCACTGTGAGTTTCTTTTTGATTCTGCCGGTACGGAACTCCTCGTCGATCACCGTTGGAATCGCTTTTTCGGCGATCTGCCCGTTCAGCGGAAACGAATCGCGATATTCGTCGTAACCGGAGGGAGCGTAATTGGGGTCCATCTTAACATACTTTTTCATGATGTTGACCGCATCGTTTTTGTTGTCGCGCGTATAGCGCACGCCTTTCTGATAGGCGCGCAAAAACTTCGCCACCTGATCCTTTTCTTTGGTGAGGTACGATTCCCGCGCGGCAAACGTTTCATACGGCCACTCCGGAAAAATATCTTTTAGATCGAGAAGCTTGTTGAACCCTTGAGACTTGGCAATCTCGGTTACCGGAAACCAAACCACCGAAGCATCGACACCTTTCGCGGCCAACGCCGCGAATCGCGCCGGCGTGCTGCCGATCTGCAGAATCGTCACCTCTTTTTCGTCGACACCGAAATGACGCAAGGTCGCGCGGGTCAAGAAATCGGTAAGAGAGCCGAATCGACTGATGGCAAAGCGCTTGCCTTTGGCTTGCTTCATCGACTTGAAGTCCGGCTGAGAGTAGAGCTGAAACGGCATGAGGTTACAGACACCCCAAAAGTTTTTAACGTCGATACCGGCAGCCCGACCGCCGACAGTCTCGACGAACGCGCTGCCCATGATCTGCACGTCCCCCCCGATAAGCGCCTGCAGGTTTGTCGCGCCGGCATTGAACAGCACGAGCAAGACGTCAAGCCCTTCATCCTTGAAAAAACCTTTGGCTTCGGTGACGTAGACCGGCAAAAACGCCACGTTCACGGAGGAAAGACCAACGATGATTTTGGCGGCGCCGATCGCGGGAGTGAGCCCAGCGAGCAGCAAACTCAAAACCAGCGCTAACGCGAATCTTTTCATTACGGACCTCCTTAAGCGATTAGAGCCTCTGAATGACTTTTTCGCCGAACAACCGCATGGAAGCGAGAATTTCCTCCTGCGGCAACCCGGGCGTCCAATCGAAACGAGGCAGCAGATAGGAAACGCCGAGGCGTTGTTCATATTCGCGAATCTGATCGATACACTCCGCAGGCGACCCCAGGATGAAGCGGCCCTTAGCAAGCTTATCGAACGCCCAACTCAGCTCGTTCGGGTCGCTCATCGCCTCGTTCTGTTTCCATTTAATATAAATAGCCCGATAAAGCTGCTCCAGACAGGGCCGTGCCTTTTCCACCGCTTCTCTTTTGCTTGCGGCAACGAATGTCTCGCGAATGATCGGCACTGCCGGATCGCCGAATTTACCCTCATCTTTCCAGGTTACGCGGCACAATTGCACCTGCCGCTCGAGCTCATCGATGGCCGAGTGCGGTCCGATCATCCAGCCGTCGCTGATCGAGGCGGCACGCTTTACGGCGGCGTCGGTATTCGCCGCGATCCAGATCGGCGGCCGCGGCTTTTGCACCGGCTTGGGATCGACTGTGACATTCTTCAGCCTGAAAGCTTTTCCTTCGAAGCTGACGTTGTCCTCGGTCCAAAGTCTTTTCACAATCTCGACCCCTTCGACAAAACGCTGGTAGCGCTGGTTTTTGGTCAGATTGAATGCGTTCAATTCCTCTTCGCGATAGCCGAGCCCGAAGGCGGCAAAGGATTTCCCCTCGTTCAGCACGTCGAGACTCGCCAGTTCACTCGCAACAGTCACAGGATGGCGCAGACCGAGAAGCGTAACGGCCGTTCCGACGGCACAATGTTTCGCTTCGGCGCACAAACGCGCCAGCGCCGGCACCTGATTCAATCGCTGTAACCCGGGGATGTTGTAATGATCACCCATCGAAAATGCATCGAAGCCCACCCGATCCGCGACCCGCACCTGATCAATCAAAGTCGGCATCAAGGACGGACCCGGTTTTTCGATCGAGACTTGCGGGTTCAGTTGCAGGCAAAACTTCATGATAGTCACTTATAGAGCTGGTCGATGAAACCGCTCTTCACCAACTCCAGCATCGCACTACCGTCCACGTAATCTCGCGGATTGCTCGATGCTGTTGGCGGTTTATCTTTGCCGAGCAAATCCAGCCCCACTTTGATGGCCTCGAGATTGATGCCCGGGACTTTCAGCATTTGCTCGATGATCACCTCCTGAAAGCTGTCGTCCAACGCTTCGCGGTCTTTTGTTCGATCCAACCGAAGATATTTCGCTAATACTCCGACGGCGAATTCCTTATCGTTCTTTAATTCCTTTACGCCTTCGATGTAGGCTTTGAGAAATCGCATCACCATGTCGCGCCGGCTTGCCAGCAATTGCCGGCTCACAACCACACCTTCCTGCGGATAGGGAATTCCCAATTTGGTCATGTTAATGAGCGCGTTGTAGCCGAGGCGCTGGGCTGCGCCGCTCAAGGGCGGTATGACCACCGTGCCGTCCACGGTACTGGCCTTGAGCGCAGCAAAGCGCTCGGTTTGTCCGCCGACTTGGACAATCGTCACCTCCTTTTCCGGATTGACTCCGAGTTTCTGTAATGCGAGACGCAACCCGGCGTCGCTCGAGGAGCCAAATCGGCTGATCGCGAGCCGGCTCCCCTTCAGGTCCTCCACTCGCTTGAGGCTCGGTTTCACGATCAAGGTATACGGCAACTTGTCCATGTGCGTGGCGATCATCACCAAATCTGCTCCACGAACCGCCGCACTCAAATAGGCGCCGCCCATCACGGCAATCGGAATACTTCCGGCAATCACTGCCTGGGCCAGTTGCGTGCCCCCTTGCATGGCAATCACCTCGGGTTCAAAACCGAATTTTTTCAATAAGCCACGATCATTCGCTGCCCAGACCGGCGCGAATTCAGCGCTCAAGCCGGGAATGCCAACGCGCAAAGGCTCGGCGTTGGCCAAACCGCCAGCACTGATCGCCAGCAACATCCAAAGTGAAAAAATACGCATCAAGGTCCTTCCTGCACCGCCTCCGGCAAATTGCCTCAATCCGATTGTACGTGCTAGCGCTGCCCGCCTCTGCGATCACGCAAGGCTCTCCAGACGCGCTCCGGCGTCAGCGGCAAATCGCGAATGCGAACGCCGGTGGCATTGAACAGCGCATTTCCGACCGCGGGCGCCACAGAAACGATTCCCGACTCACCCATCCCTTTCGCACCGTAGGGACCCGGTCCGTCAGAGTTCTCGATGAGCGCTGAAGTAAAAAGCGTCGGCAGATCGGTAAAGCGCGGGACGCGATAATCGACCAGGCTCGCGTTCAGCGGCTGGCCGTTTTCGTATACCAGAGCTTCGAAAAGAGTATTGCCCAGGCCTTGAATCGCAGCACCTTCGTCCTGCCCTTCCGCCTGAAGCGGATTGAGCGCCTTGCCGACATCCGCGACGGTAACGCATTTTTCTACTTGGATCGCGCCCGTTTCCTCATCCACGGCAATTTCCGTGCTGCCCATCCCGGTTTCCCAAAAAAGCGGTAAGCTTTTGCCGAGCGTGCCGTCAGGCCGCATGTAGCCGCGGCCGATCAGTTCTCCGCCGGGCATCCCGAAAAATGCACTGACGATGTGGCCGTAGGACATCCGTTTGTCGCCGCTTACTGCTTGGCCGCCCGATAAGGTGATTGTGCTTGCATTAACTCGGAAAATTTCCGCTGTGGCTTCGACTAGCTGGCGGCGCAGATCGAGGGCGGCAGACTTGACTGCGCTTCCCATGACGGTGGTGGAACGGCTTGCGCCCGTGGAGCGATCGAAGGGTGTTGTCCGAGTTTCGGTCTCGCGCATCGTGATCTTCGCAACAGGAACGCTCAGCTCCTGCGCAACGATCTGGCAAAGGATTGTGCGCGCGCCCTGTCCCACTTCGGTGGTACCGGCGAGCAACACGACACTGCCATCGGCAAGTAAGCGCAAGAGGGCCACCGAGACAGGCATCGCTTCGGAGTCCGACACCCCGACCGCTAAGCCGATACCGCGACCTGTCTGCCGCGAGCTGAACCGCAGTGGCGCAACCGCAGCTTCAACGCCGGCGCGCAGATCGGCATCCATCGGCGTAGCCTCGGGCTTGAGAATTTCACCTCGATCAAGCAACTGCTGACGGCGATATGCGAGCGGATCGATATGCAGCCGAGCGGCGATGGAATCCATGTGCGATTCGAGCGCCCAGATCGTCTGCGGCCCTCCAATAGAACGCATCGAACCGGCGGGAACTGTATTGGTATAAACAGCGAGAACGTCGACTTTACAGTGAGCGAGCTTGTAAGGACCGATCATTCTGCTGATCGCTCGCTTCGCCACCCGCGGCCCATTATCGGCATAAGCGCCCGTATCCAGCAAAACGTCGGCCGCGCGCGCGACCAAAGTTCCGTCCCGGTTGACGCCCGTCTTGATTCGTATTCGTGCGGAATGGCGGCGCGTCGTGAGCATCGCTTCCTCGACGCTTTGCAGGACGCGCACAGCTCTCCCGCCGGTCTTGCGCGCGATTGCTACCGCGAGTGGCTCGATTTTGAAATAGGATTTACTGCCATAGGCGCCGCCGACGAACGGCACGTTGACCTCCACCTTGGCGTGGGGCAGCCCGAACATGTGTGCAATCTCGGAGCGCACCAAAAAAGGATGCGCGGACGAGCTCCAGAGCGTCACGATACCGGCCCTCACACGCGCAATCGCACTGTGGGGCTCCATCGCGTACTGATAGATCATCGGAAAGGTGAATGCCTCTTCGACAATTTCTTCCGCGTCGGCAAAAGCTTTGTCTGGATCTCCCTTAACGAAATGCTCGCGGTGGCAGATATTACCGCCGAAACTTTCACCGATACCCGCCACCTCGTGAAATTCCCCCGCGCCTGACCGCTGCTCGTGTACAAGCGGCGCGCCTTCCGCGAGCGCGGCATCTATGTCGGGAACGCAAGGCAACTCCCGATAGCGTACATCGATGAGCGCTGAGGCCTGTTCGGCTTCGAGGCCGCTCTCCGCGGCCACAACGGCGACCGGTTCGCCGACGAAGCGAACTTTATCGGTCGCCACGACCGCGCGATCGCGCAGGCAATTGCCGTAATAAGGATCGATATCGGTCAGATCATCGCGGGTGAGTATCGCAACTACCCCAGGAAGCGACAGCGCTTTGCCAATATCGAGGGATTCGATCACCGCGTGCGGCAGCGGACTGCGCAACACTTTGGCTTCCAGCATCCCCGCGATCGCGAGATCGCCGGTGAATTTTGCCGCGCCGGTGACTTTTTCAACGCCATCGACGCGTGGGACGGAGATGCCGATGGTCATAGTGAATGCGATGTTGTCATATCTGGTTGTTGTTCATTCGGTGTTCACGAAGAACCACCGGTTGTCATCCCGAACGAATGTGAGGGAACTTTCCGGAAAGATTGCTGGTCGCTTTGCTCCACGGCATGACATTCGCGCGCCGGCGAGGCAAAGAATCACTCGCCGACGCAAATTAAATGATCGACTGTTCCGGTAGAATCGTCTTCAAGACGCGCAGGTAATTGCCGCCGAGGATGAGCTTGATCTCCTCGTCGTGGTAGCCGTGGCGCTGTAAGCCGTCGATCAGATTGGGCAAATCCTCGATTTCCTCAAAACCTTTGATCAGCGGATCTTTGTGCAGCGGGTGGTGGCGATCCTTGAGCGTGCG
>AR_comb_assmDRAFT_11017826_pt1 | contig 10439 bp, 9 predicted proteins | sample ArasoioldDNA_FD_10543 | JGI IMG/M metagenome (IMG submission 10543) | reverse complement strand
GTGCTTCATCATCAATGGCCCGGAGAATTCCTTGGAGCGCGCGGGAGCGGTTTCCCGGACGGTGGCCGTCACCTCCCATTCGCCCAGCACGCCGGCATAGCCCAATACCTCGAGTGATTGGGCACCGGCCGGTGTCGCAAGAGCACCCAGTGCGATCAGCAGCAGGAGTGCTCTCACGACGTGTTCCTTTGCTTGTGTCGCATACCCTCAGGACTTCTTAAGGAACGCGCGTGCGTCGGCGACCTCGGTGCGGGCTGCATCCGCATCGCCAGCCATGGCGACAATCTTCTGGAAATAGTCACGAGCCTTCGCCATGTCACCGGACTTTTCGGCGGCCTTAGCCGCGCCCACGTAGGCGCCCAGCCGGTTCGGCTCTTTCTTCAGGGTCGCTTCGAAGGCGGCAAGCGCCTCCTTGGCCATGCCGCGCTCGAGCAGCATGACGCCATAGAGCTCGCGCGCGGGCTTGGGCACGCCCGGCGTCACGGGGTGCTTTTCGGTTTTGTCCTCGGCATCGGCAGCGGCGCTCGTGGCTTTGAGCGCATCTTCGTATTTCCCCTCGGCAAAGAGCACCCAGGCCGAGGCGACCTGCGCCTGGATGTCGACCTGCCCGGACCAATAAGCATCCTTGGCATCACGCAGCTTGTCGCGCAGCTCACCGAGTCTGGCGATGTCCGCCTTTGCAGCCTCGGGATTGCCAGAGCGGGCGGCGCCGAGCGCGCGCGCGAAATGCGTGATTGCCTCCACATGAGCGAGCGGGGTGGGCCGGACCTGTAATTCCGCCGCTGCCTTCCAGTCACCACGCTCGATCGCGTAGCGCGCCGGCGAAACGGCCAACGCGTAGGGCCCAGCGATGAAAGTCTCGCTGAAGCCCGTGACCTTAGCCATCTCATCGATAACGGCTTTGGCCTTCGTGTCCTGGCCGAGCTGCAGATAGGCATAGACCACGTAGTCCATTGGGTGCAGTTGATCGTGCCCCTCGTTGTTGATCTTCGCGACACGCGCCGCTTCGATATTCGAGGTGATTGACTCGCTCCAATAGCCGAGGCGCGTGAAGATATGTGACGGCATGTGCTGAGCATGCGCGGCTTCAGGGGCGATCTTGGCGTAGCGCCGCGCCGCATCCAGGCCTTTCTCAGCGATGGGCGGATAGTCGTAGAGGTGGATCAGATAGTGCGCCACGCCGGGATGGTGGGGCTGGCGCTTGAAGATCGGCTCAAGGATGGCGGCGCCCTTGAGCTGGTTGACGTAGGTCTTGTCTGCCGGCGAAGCCGAGGTGCTGAGCGACAGTGCGTAGTGGATCTGCGCCTCGTCGTCGTCGGGATAGCGCTGCGCCAGCTGCTCCATGGCCTTGGCGTAGGCCACGACGCGGGTGCGGTGGTCGACCTTATCGAAGTCGGCATACATCACGCCGAGCGCGTCGATGTAGTCGCGCTCGCGCTGGGTCTTAGCCACGAGGCTTTTTGCCTTTGCGATCGTTGCAGCACCGTCTGCAAGATTCTTCGCGGGCGTGGGGACGTGGGGATTCAACAGCAGGCTCAACCCAATGCCCCAATAGGCGATGCCGCACTCGGCATCGGCTTTCAGCACGTCCTGGAAAGCCAATTGCGACGCGCGGTACCAGAACGAGTGCTGGTACACCATCGCGCGGTCGAAGTGCTTTTGCGCTTCAGGGCTACACGACGTCTCGAAATGCACTGTGCCCAGCTTTTTGTCGTCCACTTGCGCGAAGGCCGGGAGGGCCAGCGCAACGCCGGCCGCTGCCATGGCGGTGATGGCGAATGATGTTTTGATCATGGTCCAACTCGCGGTTAGCATCGAAATTTCCGGCTGTGTGCGTAGCCTCTCCGGCCGCGGTGCCGAGACCCTGATTACTGCGGTATCACCAATGTTTATTCCGTCACCAGACGGAAAGGGCGGCGCATGCTTGGCGCGGCCGGCGCTACGATGCACACTGCGCCTAGCCAAAGCTAACGCACAGGCCCACAGGCGCTGTGATCTAAAACACAGCTCGCTTACGGATTATGGATCCCCGATATGAGCCGCGCCGGTGATCTCGGCTGCACGGCAGAAACCCCTCAAATACCTGACCAATTTGCTGCAGTGCCGAACGTTGTCTCCCTTGTGCCAGAACCGGTCGTGAGCAACCGCAGCAAAACCTGTGCTTACTCGATCACCTCGTCGGCGCGTGCGAGCACCGACCCCGGAATGTCCAGGCCAAGCGTCCTCGCTGTCTTAAGGTTGATAACCAAGTCAAACTTGGCAGGCTGCAGCACCGGCAGATCGGCAGGCTTGGCGCCTCTGAGAATCCTCCCGACGTAGATGCCGGATCGGCGCCAGGCGTCGACAACGCTCGCTCCGTAACTCATCAGACCGCCGGCCGCGACATACTCACGAAATGGATGGATCGTGGGAACCTGATGGCGGGCCGCCAGCGCGGCGATTTGTTGGCGCCGGTCGAATAGGAAAGAATCGATGTTGATGAACAGGGCACCGACCTTCTGTTCGACGGCGGCGGCGAACGCTGTCTTAAGCTCGTCGTCGGTGTCGACGGTCAGCACCTGCAGCCGTCGCCCGAGCGCTTGCGCGGCCGCCTGCAGGTCCAGAGTATCAGCCTCCGCGTTGGGATTGGTGGGATTTACCAGCAGGCCGAGCACGAGGGCGGTCGGCACGGCCTCGGCCACCAGTTCCAGCCGTTTGGCTCCCAATGCGTTCATGAAATTGGTCATGCCGGTGACGTTGCCTTCAGGCCGGCTCAAACTCGCCACGAGCCCGACTGTGACCGGGTCCTCGCCGATTACGAAGACGACAGGAATCGTGCTGGTAGCAGCCTTTGCCGCTAATGCGGCGGCCAACGTCTGCGTGACGATGACGTTCGGCCTCCGGCCGACCAGATCGGCGGCTAAAGCGGGCAGCAGATCGACTTGGCCGTCTGCCACACGGGATTCGAACGGGACGTTGCTGCCGTCAGGGAAGCCCCCTTCGTTCAGACCTTTGCGAAATGCCGGCTCGAACGGTGCAAACGACTCGACCGCCCTGCCGATAAGAATTCCGATCACCGGCATCGCCGGCTGCTGTGCAGGCGCCGCGAGCGGCCATGCCACCGCGCCTCCTCCGATAAGCCTGATGAATTCACGCCGCCTCATGTGCTGGCCTCAGCCGAGGATCGCACCCTACCACGCCAATGGTAAGAAAATTGAGTTGTGCTTGGGTCGCACCGGAGACCTCGCCATGTTCAATCTGGCGATCGACAGCAAGCTGCGCGCCAGCGACGTGGTCGCCTTCAAGGTCGAGGACGTGGCGGCGAATGGCTACCCGCGCGACCATCCGCCAGAAGAAGACAGGCCGCCCGGTCAAGTTCGAATTGACGGATCATGCGCGGCGGGCGGTCGAAGACTATCTCAGCGCCGCGGGCAAGAAGCCCGGCGAATCTCTGTTCACGAGCCGCCTGGCGATCGGCTGGTGCATGACGCCACGGCGATACGCACGGATCGTCTCTGAGTGGGTCGCGAGCATCGGCCTCGATCTCTACAGCGGCAGTCCCTTCGGCGCACCAAGGTGACCTGGATCTATTGGCGGACCGGGAATTCGCAGGCCGTACAACTCTTGCTCGGCCACACGAAGATCGAGAGTACCGTTCGCTACCTAGGCATTAGGGTCGACGACGCTCTCGCGATAGCGGAACAAGGCGACGTCGGCACCTCATCGGTAGCTACCCGGAAGAGTTGCTGTAGGTGCGGGTCAACGGCCGCGCCGCGCTCGTCGACATCGACACGCCAGAGGCGCTGCGCGCCGTAAAGGTGGAGATCGAGCGGGCTTAACCGCTTTCGCGTCAGCACTTCAGTCTTAGTACCTCGGGATCTGGCCGTTGGCGCCGGGCCAAGCGAAAAATATCGTTTAGCCACAGCGGGTTACTGCCGGCCATTCACGTGTCAATCGAGCGTGCTGGCGATCCGTCGGGCTCATTTACTCAGAGACAGTCGCGAAAAATAATGAATCTCGAAATGCCCGAGGACCGAAGCGATCGCGTTCGGTCAGCCATAAAAGGAGATCGACATGCAGCGATTTTTGGGCGCGCTTGGCGCAGTCGCCATTTGCACCAGCCTGGCAATGGCCGCATCGGAGGAATCAAGCCCCGTCGATTTCATGGACCTTCATCAGGTCGAAATCACCTTCCACACCGCTGCCAGCACCAAGAACGTCGACATGATGATGTCGCTCTTTACTGACGACGCCATCCTGTCGGCCGGCGGCAGGAGCTGGGTCGGCAAGGACCAGGTGAGGAGCTACTTCACGAACGTCGCCGGATCGTTTCAGCCGCAGAACGTGTGGGTCGCCTATACGCCGGCGCACCGGATCAAGTTCAACGTCAACGGTAATCGCGCCACCCTTTATTTCGAGTGCCTCTACGTCGATGCGAAAGCGCGCGAGATCAAGGCGCATACGTTCTCCGACGACAATCTCGTCCGATCCGGCAACAAGTGGCTGATCAAGGAAATGAAGGCGGGAAACGTCTCGCAACTGTGAGGTCGCCGTTCGCGCCCTCGTCGACGCGCGCGGCCGCTCGCGGCGGCCGAGCCAACAGCAAAGGATAGAAATCATGTTTCGTTTGATCGTGGCATTCACGGCGGCTCTTGCTGTCTTCGGCTCGGCGAAATCCGCGGTTGCCGAAGACGGTCAATCCGATCCGGTAACGGTGATCAAGCGCCTATTCGAGGCGCGGAATTCCGGGAACGCGGAGGCCGCCGCCGCGCTGTTCGCCGCCGACGGCGAGGTCGTCAACATCGTCGGGAGGAAATTTGCCGGTCGGCACGACATCAACGCCTTCATGGCGGCGGGCATAGCCCAGAAGGGACGCTATGAGCTGGAAGAGGTTGACGCGCAGGGAGGCACGGTAACGTGGACGGACCTAGTGACCAACGTCCTCTACGAAAAGCTGGAGATCGCACCGGTACGGGTCGTCGGCCAGGCGGTCATTCACGAAGGCAAGATAAAGTCATTCGTTACGCACCTTCCGCCGTACTCTCTGGCAAAGTTCGAGCAGGTCTGCGAACCGGCCTGCGAGGTGGCAAAAGCCGACGGCGTTCTGTTCGCCGGCCTGTTGTGTCCGCAGTTTCTCCGCAGCGCTAAGGCGCACATGCGGAGCGCGAGGACACCGTGAGAACTCCCCAGGCAAAGCGCTGCACATGATCGCTCGCATCAGTAGCCATCCCGCTCGTCCTTGTGGCCCTCGCCGGTTCGATCTTCGCGCTGGATGTCTGCGCCGGTGGCGACAAGGTGGCGTTTCCCGAGGATTATGCCGGGGGCGTGATGTATCTTCGGTCATGGAGAAGCGCACCGGGCGGGGCGCCGAATATCCCCCAGAGCTCCGCAATGGCGAATGGGAGTACCAGGATTTCACCGCGGACAGAAAGGCCAACGACAAGGTCAACCTTGCGGCCTGTTTCGGCGGCAAAATAGGGCGCGTGCCCAGCCGAAGGGATGTGTAGACTGAAACGTCCGGACCTCGACGTCGGGGTGCCTGAATGAGGCGACGCGACGTAGTCAAGATGCTCTGCAGCGCGGCATTGACCGCGCCGCTCGTCGGGCGCGCCCGGTCGGCCGATCGCGTGCGGCGCGTCGGCATGCTCCTGGGCACGACGGCCAGCGGCCCCGAGCCAGTCGGGGCGTTCGTGCAACGGCTGCAGGAACTCGGATGGAGCGACGGCCGCAATATCCAGATCGACCATCGCGCGATCGCCGGCGATATTGGCCGCTTTCGGACGGCGGCGAGCGAATTGGTCCATCTGGCGCCGGATGTGATCTTCGTTCAAAGCAATCCAGGTCTCGCGGCGTTGCGGCAAGTTACTAACACCATCCCGGTCGTGTTCGTGCAGGTCGCGGATCCGGTCGGCAGCGGCTTCGTCGAGAGCCTCGCGCGGCCCGGCGGCAACGTGACGGGATTTGCCAATTTCGAAGGTTCGATGGGCGGCAAGTGGGTCGAGGCGCTCAAAGAGATCGCCCCGGCGACGACTCGCGCGCTCATCCTTCTACATCCCGAGACCGTCGCCAACGTCGGCATGGCGCGCGCGGCTGAAAGTGCAGCGCCGGCGGTTGGGCTCACGACGACAATGGCCGGTGTTCACAACGCGGGCGAGATCGAGCGGGCGATCGCCACGTTCGCGAGCGAGCCGAACGGCGGTCTCATCGCGATTCCGCATACCGTCACCGTGGTCAATCACGGACTAATCGCGAAATTGGCGGCGCAACATCGCCTGCCGGCGGTCTATGCGTTCCGCTACATCACCCAGGCCGGCGGCCTCATGTCGTACGGGGTGGACGCGGACGACCTCTATCGCCGCGCCGCCGCCTATGTCGATCGCATCCTCAACGGCGCCAAACCCGGCGATCTCCCGGTCCAGGCGCCGATCAAGTTTGAGTTAGTCATCAATCTCAAGACCGTCAAGACGCTCGAACTCACTATTCCCCGCTCGCTGCTCGCGCGCGCCGACGAGGTGATCGAATGATCGATGCGAAGACCGCTGCGGCGCCGGAAACGCCATCGCGGCCGCAAGCGCGCGGCCGGTTGTTCTTGAAATATGTGGCGCTGGTCGTGTCGGTGGTGTGCATCGCATTGCTCGCCAACGGGCTGTTCAGCATTTGGTTCTCCTATCGGGATCAAAAGGCGTCGCTGGTCGGCATCCAGGGCGAAAAGGCCGCGCTGGCCGCCGTTCAGATCGGACAATTCGTCAAGGATATCGAAGGGCAGCTCGGTTGGATGACACAGAGTCCGTGGCTAGCGCTGACGCCGGAGGAACGGCGCATCGATGCGCTGCGTCTGTTGCGCCAGGTTCCTGCGATCACGGAACTCGCGTTGGTCGACGAGACCGGACGGGAACAGCTGCGGGTGTCGCGGACCGCGATGGACGCGATCGGCAGCCGACGCGATCTGTCCAACGAACCGGCGGTCGTCGAGGCGATTGCGCGCCGTGTCTATTACGGGCCTGTCTATTTCCGCCGCGGATCCGAGCCCTACTTCACCTTGGCTCTCGCCAGCGGCCGCCGTAACGGCGGCGTCGCGGTCGCCGAAGTCAATCTGATCTACGTCTGGGACGTAGTCTCGCAGATCAAGGTCGGCGACAAGGGAAAGGCCTACGTGCTGGACGCAACCGGCCGGCTGATCGCCCATCCGGACATCAGCCTGGTGCTGCGCAACACCGATTTCTCGCATCTTGCGCAAGTCAGGCTCGCGCGCGGTGAGCGAGAGGACATGTCAGCCGAACAGGCCAAGGTGATGCGGGATGTGGAAGGGCGCGACGTGCTTACTGCCCATGCGGCCGTCTCCGCGCTCGGCTGGCTGGTTTTCGTCGAGCTGCCAATCAACGAAGCTTATGCGCCGGTCTATTCCTCGTTGCTGGCGACGGGGTTGGTGCTGCTGGGAGGCCTTGCGCTTTCGGTCCTTGCGAGCCTCATGCTCGCGCGCAAGATGGTGACCCCGATCCGTGCCCTGCAAAAAGGCGCAGCGCGCATCGGGAGCGGCGCGCTCGATCACCGCATCGACATCAGGACCAGTGACGAACTGGAAGCGCTGGGCGACCAGTTCAACCGCATGGCCTCCCAGCTCCAGGAATCCTATGCGACGCTGGAGCACAAGGTCGAGGAACGCACGCATCAGCTCCAGCTTGCCAATCTGGCCAAATCGCGCTTCCTCGCCGCGGCCAGCCACGACCTGCGGCAGCCGCTGCATGCCTTGAACCTGTTCGTCACGCAGCTTCGGAACGAAACGGATCAGGCCGAGAAAGGCCGCGTGATCGCGCGGATCGATGCCGCCGTCGCCGCGATGAACGAGCTGTTCAACGCGCTTCTGGATATTTCCAAGCTCGATGCCGGCGTGCTCGCGCCCAGCATTTCGGAATTTCCGGTCGATCACATGCTCAGGCGGATCGAGACCACCTTCACGGCAGCGGCGCGAGAGAAGCGCCTGCGCTTGCGGATCATCTCGAGCCGCGCCTGGATTCGCAGCGACTTCATCCTACTTGAGCGCGTCATGCTCAACCTCGTATCCAATGCGGTGCGCTACACCGATCGTGGCGGCGTCACCATCGGCTGCCGCCGGCGAGGCAAAGAGCTGCGCATCGAGGTATGGGACAGCGGCATCGGCATTCCGCAAGACCAGCAGCGCAATATATTCGGGGAGTTCTATCAGCTTGCCATTGCGGATGGAGACCGCCGCAGCGGGCTCGGTCTCGGTCTCGCCATCGTGGATCGGCTGTGCCGCCTCCTCGATCATCCTGTTGCGCTGTCGTCGTCGCCCGAGAGGGGTTCATGCTTTTCCGTCTCGGTACCGCTGATCGCGGCCCCGCGGCAGACGGCCGAGCGACCGCCTACCGCCAAGACCGCGGCCGATCCGGCGACCGGCAGATTGGTCGTCGTGATCGATGACGACGCGCTGGTTCTGGACGGCATGCGCGGATTGCTGAAAAGCTGGGGTTGCGACGTCGTGACGGCGGCCTCGGACGATGCGGCGATCGCGGCCTTGGCGACATATAATCAGCCACCCGATCTCATCATTTCGGATTATCGGCTGACAAGCGGCAAGACCGGATTCGATGCGATCGCGCGTTTACGCAGCGTCCTCGGCGCCTCGATCCCAGCCTTCCTGATCAGCGGCGACACCGCGCCCGAGCGGCTGCGTGAGGCGAGCGCGAGCGGCTATCATCTGTTGCACAAGCCAGTGCTGCCGATGACGTTGCGCGCCCTGATCCACCAGCTGATGAAGGAGCGGGCGGATTTGCGCGGATCGCCTATGGCTCTCCAACCCGCGGCAAATCCCAGCCCAGCGATCCCACTGCAATGACGGCCTCCGTGCGGTTTGCGACCTTCAGTACCCTGAGGATCGCTGTGACGTGATGCTTCACCGTCGGCTCGGCCACGTCGAGCCGACGTGAGATCATTTTGTTGCTCTTGCCCTGCATCATCAGGGCGAGCACCTCGAGCTGGCGCTCGGTCAGGCCGAGCTCGGCCGGCGAGGCTGGCCGCTCCGACTTTGTTTCCTTCGCTTCGCCGCGGGCGAGAGCTTCGGGCGGGATGTAGACGCCCCCCGCGAACACCAGCCGCAGCGCATTCACCATGACGTCGCGCGACGCAGTCTTTGGAATGAAGCCGAGCGCGCCCAAGTCGAGCGCGCGCAGCACGTTCTCGCGGTCATTGAATGCGGAGAGCACGACGACCGAGATCGCGGCATAACGTTGGCGCAGGTCGGCGAGCACCGCGAAACCATCGCGGTCGGGCAGGTTGAGATCGAGCAGGATCAGTTGAAGGTCCGGCTGCGTCCCGATCAGGCGCATTGCCTGGCGGCAATCGGACGCCTCCAGCACGGTTGCGTCCGGCTGCAATTCTCTCAGGACTCCGCGCAGCGCATCGCGGATCAAGGCATGATCGTCCACCACGAGGATCTTCATGGGCTTACAACCGGTTCAGGCCTTCCAGAGACTATATCAGCGAGGCCGCCGAAGCATCCGTAGCGGAGGTGCTGCTTGACTTCGACTACGTCGCGCCAGCTCAAATTACTTGCACTACGGGTACGTTCCCCGAATATTTCCTGTCCGAGATGCCAGCGCGTGTCCGGGGCAATTTGTTGGATAGTGATTGCATCTTCCGCCGAACACGGCACTCGACGCCAAGTACCAAGCGAGTGATCGGCTTTCGCGATTTTGCCATCACCTGCCCCGTACCACGCTTCTCGCGGATGCTGCCCTCGCGCCGCCAGCGCTGCACCCACTTGATCGCTGCGAAGCGGTGATCGGGCCGCCGTTCCCCCTCCGCAACTCAGATCACAAGATATCAGCAGGCCCCGATACTCCTAGCATGAGATCAAAGTAGATGCTGCAATGCAACAGATCGGGGTGCCAATGTCTACAAAGAAACCAAACGGATGCTAGTTGGGTAGGGGCGCGAGTTCGACAGCATACCCGAGGTCGGCCAAGCGTTGGACGAGGCGATTGATCTGGCGCTCCTTGGTACGCCGATCGAAGTGGTTAGGGCCCAGATCCTGATACGTCGTTCCATCCTTCAGCATGTGATAGATGGCGGTGAGGATGGAAGCGGCAACGGCGACGATTGCCTTCTTGGCGCCGCGCCGCGCTCTGATGCGGTGGAATTGCGCCTGGAGGTAGCTGCCCTTGGTGCGCGCTGCGGCCCAGGCACACTGCACGAGCGTGGTCTTGAGCCAGGGTGAGCCTTTGCGAATGCGTGTGGATCGGCGCTTGCCGGCACTCTCGTCATTGCGTGGGCAGAGGCAAGCCCACGAGATCAGATGGCCGTCGGAGGAGAACCGGCTCATATCGATGCCAATCTCCGAAAGGATCGTCCGCGCACCGAGACCCTTGACGCCCGGGATGGTACTCACTTGCTCGACGGCGGTGCGAAAGGGCGCAAGGCCGGCCTCCACCTCCTGGTCAATT
>AR_comb_assmDRAFT_10001822_pt1 | contig 10439 bp, 9 predicted proteins | sample ArasoioldDNA_FD_10543 | JGI IMG/M metagenome (IMG submission 10543) | reverse complement strand
GAGCCGCTCGAGCGCGAGCGCCAGCCCGGCGACTTGCTGCACGCCGACCTGACGCTGCCGGTGACCGTGCTCTTGAAGACCACGCGCTCGCGCACCGACCTCGCCTGGCCGCCGCTCGAGGCCGCGCTCGAAATCCACGTGCCCGAAGTCGACGAGTCGGTCGACGTCGCCGGCCAGCGGGTTCCGCTCGAGCGTGAGCCGACCGCCGTGCTCGCGTTCTCGCTCAACGATTCGCCGATCTGGCGGCAGGAGTACCTCCGGTTCTTCCAGGCACTGCCGTTCACCCGCGGCGCGCAGTCGGAGCTCTTCGCAACCGTGCCGCATCGCCGCGGCCGTATCCCAGTGGTCTTCGTGCACGGTACCGCGTCCTCGTTCGGCCGCTGGGCAGAGATGTTCAATCGGCTCGCGGCGGATCATCGGATTCGTGCCCGGTACGAGTTCTGGTTCTTCTCGTACGACTCGGGAACGGCGATCAACTGGTCGGCCATGCTGCTGCGCGAATCGCTCCAGCAGGCGGTGAAGATTCTCGATCCCGACGGGACCGATCCGGGCATGCAGCGGATGGTCGTCGTCGGACACAGTCAGGGCGGGCTGCTCTCCAAGATGACGGCCATCGATAGCGGCACCCGGCTCTGGGACGCGGACTTCAAGCGTCCGATCGATTCGCTCGATTTGAGCCCGAAGACGCGCGACCTGTTCCGTCGCACGAGGTTCATGACGCCGCTGCCCTTCGTCAAGCGCGTCGTGTTCATGGCGACGCCGCATCGCGGCAGCGAGCTCACCGTGGGCCGGATTGCGAACTGGGTCACCTCGTTCGTCACGGTGCCCGTCAACGCGGCCGACGCGTTCACCGACGTCGTCACCCGCAATCGCGATGCGCTCGTGCTCTCCAAGGCCGACACCAAGCCCCGCATGTGGACGAGCCTCGACCACATGAACCCGCGCAACGACTTCCTCAAAGCGCTCGCCGGCATCCCGCTGGCGCCGGGCGTGGTGTCGAACTCGATCATCGCGGTCCGAGGCGCGGGACCGATCGAGAAGGACGAGGACGGCGTCGTGGCCTACCGCAGCGCGCATCTGGACGACGTCGAGTCGGAGCTGGTCATCCGGTCGGGCCACTCGCTGCAGGACCAGCCCGAGGCCGTCGAGGAAGTGCGCCGCATCCTCTTGTTCCATGCGCGCGACGTTCCCTGATCAGCGGCGCCGCCAGACGTAGGCCGTCAGACCGATGGCCGACGCGACGAGAACGACCGCCAGCCCGGCCACGATGCCGCGGCGGTGCTGCCAGAGATTCACGCCGCCGATCGCGACCCGCGCCCAGGTCGAGCCGAGATCGCCGCGCTCCAGCGCGCCCGCGCGGTAGGCGGCGGTGACCGCCTGCAGGTCGCGACGGAGCGCGGGCAGCGGCAGCGCCGCCAGGTCGTCCACCGGCAAGCTGGCGAGGACGCGACGGACGTCGGTGGGCTCGCCGGAGCGACCGTCGACGGGCAGCCGATGCGCGAGCTTGCCCACCTCGGTGTCAGCGGGGAAGAGCGTCGTGTCGCGCGTCAGCGGGTAGAGCGAGGTCTCGCCCTGCATCGCGAGCTCGATCATCGCGTTGGCGTCGTTGCAGACGCCGAGCGCGAAGTAGCCAGCGAACGGCAGGCCGGGATGGGCAGCCTGGGCGGCGTCGTACATGGCGATGATCTGCCCCGCGAGTCGCACGACCTCGAGCATCTGATCGTCGCGATACGTGCGCGCCACGCGGCCGAGCGTCCAGCTCTGGTCGCGCGTGGCGACCGGGCGGAACTGGGTCTTGCCGTCGATCCCGAAGTAGAACGAGAGCAGCGCGTTGACCAGCGGGCCTTCGACGCGAAGCTCGTGCTGCGAGTGCGAAACCGGCACGCTGAGCTTTCGCCCTTCACCCGGCACGATGACGCCGGTGTCCACCCAGAACGGCGTGAGCACGTCCATGCCCTGATATTTGAGATCGCCGAAATTCGCGAAGTAGCGCGCGTCGCGGATCTCGATCGTGTGGCCCTGATCGCGCAGCAGCGCGACCAGCGCTGTCGGAGTCTCCGCGCTCTTTCCGCGCAGCGTGACCCGGAAGCGTGAGCCCGGGGAGCCGGACGCCGGATTCCGCGCCAGACGATTCAGCACGTCGGCCAGCCGCTGCGCGTCGGGTTCGTGCGGAGCCAGGACCGGGTCGAGCTCGTCGCCCATGGCGAGCCCGAAGCCAAGGCTCTTGAGCGGGCTCTCCGCCTTCGGGGGCGTAAGGCCGGTCGGGATGCCGAGCGGTTCTTCCACGGTCGGTCGACTCGAAGCCGTCTTGGCGGGCGCCGTGTTCGGCGCCGGCGTCATCGCGCGACCGGCGGTGCGTACGGCTTGTCCCATCTCCTCGACGGAGAGGGTCGGGAACTGGTCGAGCGCCTCCCAGTTCTTGCCGAGGATCAGCTCACGAAGCTTCTTGACCTGCTCGGGACCGAGCACCCCGCCCGCGGACGGGTTACGGCCGAGCTTCTCGAGGAGGGCATCGACGAAGCCAGGCTTCTGCGAGAGCTCGGCCACTACGCGCGAGAACGGGACGAAGCGGGGCTCGGGATCGGCCGATAGTGCCGAACCAGCGCTGAGGAGCGTCGCGGCGAGGGCGGCCACGATGAGCCCGCGGGAAACCAGAAGCGAAGTCCGGGCACACGCCACCATGATGGTCCTGATGGACCAGGGAGCGCCCCGGGCGCAATAGGACCTTCGGGGTATACTCCGCCCACCATGCGAGAGAACACCCTCAAACGAGAGCTCCAGGCCGGCAAGCCGGCCTTCGGCGTCATGTGCACTTTTCCGTCGCCGGCCGTGGTGGAGATGCTCGGCCATCTCGGGTTCGATTGGATCTTGCTCGACAACGAGCACGGCTCCATCACCGTGGATACGGCCGAGGCCTGCATCGCCGCGGCGGAGCTCACCGGGATGGCGCCGATCGTGCGCCCCGTCGGCAACAAGCCCGAGATCATCGCGCCGTTCCTGGACCGCGGCGCGTGGGGCGTGCAGGTGCCGCACGTCAACACCGCGGACGAGGCGCGCGCGGCGGTCGATGCCGCGAAGTACGGGCCGGAAGGCCATCGCGGGATCTTCAGCGGTGGGCGGCCGGCCAACTACGGGTTCAAGGGCACCACGGCGGAATATGCGAAGGACGCCAACCGCAACACGCTCGTGTGCCTGATGCTCGAAGAAGTCGCCGCCATCGAAAACCTGCCCGAGCTCGTCACGGTGCCGGGTGTCGACGTTTACTTCATCGGCTCTGGCGACCTTTCTCAGTCCATGGGCTACACGGGCCAGCAGGCGCATCCGGACGTCCAGGCGATGATGGAGCGCGGAGTCAAGATCATCACGGGCGCCGGGCGTATCGCCGGCTGCAGCTGCCCCGACAATCTGGTGCCGAAGTTCCTCGGGCTCGGCGTCCAGTACTTCCACAGTAGCGTCGGTCGCCTGCTCCAGCACGGCAGCGAGGCGTATCTGACGAAGATGCGCGAGGCCGCGCGCGGCGGGAAGTAAGCGCGAGGTCGTCGGGTAGTGCGCGCCAGGCCGTCGCGGGGCTGGGGCCCCGCCGGCCGAGGCGCGCCTATGAAAAAGGAGAGACCTCATGCGTTGGGCGACCTTTCAGATTCCTCCGGCCACGGTGGAGCGGATCGGCGTCGTGCGAGGCGACGAGATCCACGCGATGGCGCCGGGGCCGCGGCTGATCGACCTGCTCGGCGACGACGGCGAGCGGCTCGCCGCTGCCGGCGCCAAGACCTTGGCGTCGCCGGCGGAGGTCGTGCGTGTCGATCGCGTGCGGCTGCTGCCGCCGATTCCGCGTCCGCCGGCGGTGCGAGATTTCATGACGTTCCGCCAGCACATCGAGGTGATCCGCAAATCTCAGGGGCTCGAGCTCCCCAAGCAGTTCTTCGAGATCCCGGTGTTCTACTTCACGAACCCGCACGCGCTCGTGGGCGCCCACGATCCCGTGCCGATGCCGCCGGGCTGCCAGAACCTCGATTTCGAGTGCGAGATCGGCGTCGTCATCGGACGCGACGGCGCGAACCTCGATCCGAAGAACGCCGCCGATCACGTCGCCGGCTTCTGTCTGTTCAACGACTGGAGTGCTCGCGACGTGCAGCGCAACGAGATGGAGATGCGCCTGGGGCCGGCCAAGGGCAAGGATACGGCGACGACACTGGGCCCGTGGCTCGTCACCAAGGACGAGATCGAGCCGTGGCGGCGTCAGAACGGCTACGACCTCGAGATGGTCGTCTCGGTCAACGGCCGCGAGTACGGCCGCGACAAGTGGGCGAACGCCTACTGGTCAATCGGCGAGATCATCTCGTACGCTTCGCGCGGCACGAAGGTGTGCGCGGGCGACGTGCTGGGTACCGGCACCTGCGGCAACGGCTGTCTGGCCGAGCTGCGGGCGCGCGACACCGCGGCCTATCCGTGGCTCGCGGTCGGCGACGAGATCGTGTACGAGGTCGAGCGCCTGGGACGCATCGCCAACCGGATCGTCGCCGGGCCCCCGCTGATCCCGCTGCGTTCGTGACGGGGATCCGCGCATGACCCGGCACTTCGGCGTCCTCATTCCTTCCACGAACACGACGGTCGAGATCGAGTGCCGGCTCTTGCCGGCGACGTACCAGGCGCACGTCGGGCGACTCATGTCGAGCGGCGCGGGAAGCTTCTCGCCGAGCCGCGACGAGGACATCGACTACCAGTCGCGCCTGCTCGGAACGGCCAGGGTCGAGATGGTCATCCTGGCCCAGACCTCCGCGAGCCTCCACGCCGACGACTACGACGACGTGGTCACCAAACGCATGAGCGCCGGTGCCGGCGTTCCGGCCATCACGTCGGCGCAGGCGGTCGGCCGCGCCGTCCGGGCGCTCGGCGCGCGCCGCATCGCGATAGTCTCGCCCTACTCCGACGCGGTCAACGAGCGGGCCGCGCGGTATTTCAAAACGAGGTTCGGGCTCGACACCGTTGCGCTCGAAGGATTCCGCGCGACCGACGCCTACGCGATCGGTCAGCTCGGTCCGCAGAACGCGCGCGAGGCGTTTGTGCGGATCGACCGGCCGGAGATCGAAGCGTTCATCGTGCCGGGAGGCAATTTCCCGACGATGGCGTCGGTGGCGGCCTGGGAGCGCGAGCTCAAGAAGCCGGTGGTGACCACGAACCAGGCGTCTTTCTGGGCGATGCTGCTCGCACTCAAGAGCTCCGACCGCGTGCCGGGCTTCGGCCGGCTGCTCGCCGAGGTGCCCGCAGACGCGCCATAGCCCGGGAATAGGCTATAGTCGCCAGAAGACTTCGAGGTCCCGGAGCTTTACCGATGGGCGTGACGCGAAATCCGGACGACGGCGAACCGACGGTCGTCATGCCGGCACGGGCGGTCCCGGAGGCGGTGCCGCCCGAAATCACCCGATTTCTCGCAGCGTCGAAACGCGCTCAGCGCCGCCGGCTGGCGCTCTACGGCGCCGCCGGCATCGTGTTCCTCGCGGGGATGGCCGGGAGCGCCTGGTTCTTCTTTCCGCGGAGCGAGAAGCGCGTCGTCGTCTCGCGTCAGCCAGCGACAGCCGTCTCCCGTCCGCAGGCGACGCAGCCGGCCAGCCTGCCGGCACCGCCGCCGGCAACCCACATGCCAGACAAACCGACCAGCCCGCGACTGATGTTGAAGGAGATTTTCGACGGCCGGGAACGCGCGCATTCGGTGACCGCTTCGGTCGATTCCGGCGCGGTGCGCATCAGCTCATCGAAGCCGGGCTACGTGTACGTGCTGGCAGTCTCGGCCAGCGAATCCGACGCCGGCGCCCTGTTCGCCGCGGTGCTGTTCCCCAGGGCGGCTGACACGAACAACCGCATCCAGCCCGGTCAGCCGCTGACGTTGCCCGATCTACGCTGGCCGCCCAACGCCGAGTTCCTCGCCGTCGTGTCCGACGAGCCGCGCGAGATCGACGTGCTGGGCTCGCTGGCCGGCAAAGTCGTGTGTGCGCCGACGCGGCGGTGCTCGGAGGCCTATGGCGCCGTCGCGTTCGCTCACGACGGCACGCGCGCGACCGTGCGGAACCCGGTGGCCCCGCCCGCGCCGGCTGTCGCTCAGCCGACGTCCAGGGCCTCACGCCGCTGCACGGATATTCTCGAGCGCGCCTCGCTCGGCGAGCAATTGACCGACGAAGAACAAACGTTCCTCCGAAGGGACTGCCGATGACCATTCGTGCGCTGTTGGCTTACGCGAGCATGCTCCTGGTCGTTGCCGGATGCGCCAAGCCCGCGCCCCCACCGCCGGCGCCGCCTCCGGTGGTGACCAACGACACGTCCGAGCGGAGCTTCGAGGAAGCCGTGAACGTAGCGACCGACGCCCTGGTGGCTCAGCTGCAACGAGCGCCGGCAGCTTCCGCCAAGACGGACGCCAAGCGCGTCGTCGTGATCGATCCGATGATCGACTCGTCCTCCGGCCAGCAGACCGCCTCGACCCAGGCGCTCGAGCAACGGGTGGGCGAGCGGCTGGCGAGCGGCGCCGTGCCGCTCGAGGTCATGCCGTTCCTGATCGCCAACGTCAGCAAGGCCCAGTATCTGCTGACCGGGACGATGACGCGGACGCCCAGCAGCCAGGCAGGGGCGCCTCACGTGTTCCAGATCAACCTGGCGCTGACCGATTTGCAGAGCGGCACCGTCGTGGCGCAGGCGTCGTCGCGGGCGCGAGATGAAGGGCTCGACATGAATCCCACGCGCTACTACCGCGACAGCCCGATCGTGGTGAAGGACAAGGTGGTCGACGGCTATATCGCGACGTCCCAAACGGCACCCGGGAGCCCGGCGGACCCGGTCTACTTCGAGCGCGTCGCCACGGCGAGCACCATCGCCGAGGCCACCGTCGCCTACAACAACGAGAGCTATCAGGACGCGCTCGCGCTCTACCAGAACGCGGCCGCCAAGCCGGGCGGTGAGCAGCTTCGCGTGCTCAACGGCGTCTATCTCGCCTCGTGGAAGCTCCGGCGCACCAGCGAAGCCGAGGAAGCGTTCGGGAGGGTGGTCGCGTTCGGGTTGACCAACAACAACCTCGGCGTGAAGTTCCTGTTCAATCCGGGAACGACCAACTTCTGGTCCGATGCGCAGATCAGCGGTCCGTACGGCTTCTGGCTGCGGCAGATCGCGCGACAGGCTTCGGCAGCGAAAGTGTGTATGAACGTCGTCGGGCATACCAGCCTGACCGGGTCCGCCCCGTACAACGACCGTCTGTCGTTGCAGCGCGCCGCCTACATCAAGCAACGCCTGGACAGGGAAGCGCCCGAGCTCGGGCCGCGCACCAAAGCGTCGGGCATGGGCTTCAGGGAGAATCTCGTGGGTACGGGAACCGACGACGCCCGCGACGCGCTCGATCGCCGAGTCGAATTCAAGATCACCGGGTGCTGAGCGTTGCGGTGATGCGGCGGCTGCTCCCGCTCGTCGCGCTCATCGCGGTCAGCGCCGGGCTCCTCGGCGGCGTCAGCGCGGCGCCCGATCCCACGTTCTTGCGGGACATCGCGCCGATCTTTCAGCGGCACTGCCAGGAATGTCACCGCCTCGGCGGCGGCGCGCCGTTCCAGCTGATCACCTACGATCAGGTCTACCGGCGTCGCGAAAAGATCCTCGAGACGACGCGGACGCGCGCAATGCCGCCCTGGAAGCCCGTCGCCGGCTACGGCGATTTTCTCGGAGTCCGCGGCCTCACGAAGGACGAGATCGCCCTGATCGGGCGGTGGGTCGAGACGGGCGCACCGGAAGGCGACCCGGCCGATCTACCACCGAGGGTCGCGTTCGAATCTGCACCGAGTCGCGGCATGCCCGACCTCGTGCTGCGCTCGGAGCCGTTCACGGTTCCGAGCCGCAGCGGCGACGTGTACCGCTGCTTCAGCATGCCCACGACGTTCACGGAGGACCGCTACTTCACCGTGACGGAGGTCGTGCCCGGCAACAGTCGCATTGTGCATCACATGCTGGCGATGGTCGACGCCGGCGGGGCGTCGGCGCACATCCAGCCGAGCGACGTGTCTCCCGGCTATCCATGCTTCGGCGGACCTCGCGTCAGGATCGACGGCTACCTCGGCGGCTGGACGCCGGGCTCGCGGCCGTGGATCATGCCCGAGGGCGTCGGCATCCGGCTGCCGGCCGGCGCGCGCGTCGTCATCCAGATGCACTATCACAACGGCGGCCCGACGGCCGAGAGCGATCGCACCGAGATTCGCCTGCACGCGGCCGCGACGCCGATCGTCAAGGAATTGCGCTTCGCGCGCGTCGGCTCGTTCACCTTCACGATCCCCGCGGGCGCGCAGCACCACGAGATCGAGGCCTCGATGTTCGTGTACCGGCCCATGAGCCTCATCGCCATTCATCCCCACATGCACCTGCTCGGACGCGAGATGAAGGCGTGGGCGAAGATGCCGGACCAGTCGTCGCAGCCGCTGGTCCACATCGACGACTGGGACTTCAACTGGCAAGGCTTTTACTTCTACCGGACGCCGGTAGGGTTGCCGCGCGGAGCCTGGATCGAGCTGACGGCCGCGTGGGACAACTCCGAGCGCAACGCGCGCAACCCCAACCGGCCGCCGCAGCCTGTTCGCTGGGGCGAACGCACGGTGGACGAGATGGGCCACGCGGCCATCCTCTACACGTTCGACGACGAGAAGATCGACCATCGCCCGCGCTGACCGAATCGCTGCCGCGATACAATCATCGCGTCATCTCTTGTCATGGAGGACGTAATGACGCCAGTGGCAACCGCGAGCCGGACGCTCCCGCAAGCATCGCAGCGGATCTCCCCGCAGAAGTTCGCCCACGTCGTTCTCAAGACTGCGAACTTCGACGCGGTGATCGCCTGGTACGCGACCGTGCTCCAGGCGCGTGTCGCGTTCCGCAACGACTTCATCGGCTTCCTGACCTACGACGACGAGCATCATCGGGTGGCCGTCATCAACAACCCCGGCAGCCCAGCCCCGGATCCGGCGGCAGCGGGCGTTCACCATATCGCCTACACCTACGCCGATCTGGGTGAGCTGCTCGCGACTTATCGGCGGCTCAAGGCGGCTGGGATCGAGCCCGCGCGCTGCATCAACCACGGGCCCACGATCTCGATGTACTATCGCGACCCCGACGGGCTGCGCGTGGAGCTCCAGATCGACGTCTTCGCAACCATGGCCGAGGCTCACGCGTACTTCACGGGGCCGGACTTCGCGGAGAACCCGATCGGCATCATCTTCGACCCGGAGGAGCTGATCCGCGACTACGAGTCCGGCCGCGCGTACGACGATCTCGTGCGCCGCCCACCGCTGCCGCCCGGCAAATCGCCCATGGACATGCGCGCGGAGACGCCGCGCGTCTGAGGTTACACGGGCAGGAGCGGCTCCGTCCGATCCGGCGGCAAGTCGGTGTCGAACGAGTTGATCAGCAGCGCGAGCAGGCTGTAGTTGCCCATCACCAGCGCCAGCTCGATGACGCCCTGGCGGCCGAGCTGCTCCAGCGCCGCCTGAAACGCTCCGCGGCTCACGCGGCGCGTACGGAAGAACTCGCGGCCGTAGTTCACCACTGCTGACTCGTCGGCGGCGAGCGCCGGAAGCTCTTTGCGGTCGCGCAAGGCGTCGACGAGCTCGTTGCGCACCCCGGCCTTGCGCGCCGAGGCCGCGTGCGCGTTCCAGATGTGCTGGCAGTCCAGCTCGCGCGCGGTCACCAGCATCGCAAGCTCCTGGATCTTCTTCGGCAGCGAGGATTCTTCTCGGAGGTAGTGGTTCAGGAGGGTGGCCCACTGATGGGCCTTCGGCACGTGGATCATGACTGAGCCCGGACCGTAGCGCGGCACGGCTCCCAGGCCCTTCACCATCTCGTCGAAGGCCGCCCTCTGGCCTTCCGGAACGCTTTCTCGAGTCGCGAGCGGCAGTCGCCCCATCGTCGTCTCCCAATTGTCGGATTGAGCCGCGCGTTCGGCCGGCGGCTTGGCGCGTCACTCAGAACGCGATCAGCAGCCGTCCTCGCGTGCCGCCGGCGGCCAGCTTACGCTGAGCGTCCGCCGCCCGCTCGGGCGGAAACGTCTCCGCCACGCGCAGGGTGAGCCGGCCTTCGGCGACGAGCCGGCCCAGCCGGTCGAGCGCGTCGTGGTTTTCCACGTACGAGAGCACCCGGACCGGCTCGATCGTGATGCCTCGCTCGGATGGCCCGGCGAAGCCGCGCACGGTCGCGAGCTTGCCTCCGTCGCGGATCGCGGGCAGGGCGGCGCCGTCGAGCACCGCCGCGTCGATCAGGCCGTCGACGCCGCCGGGGGCCGCGTCGTACACGGCGCGGATCGCACCGTCGCCGGCCGGGATGAAGGTCTTCGCGCCGAAGCGCTTGACCTGCTCTTCGTCCTGCGCGCGCGCGACGGCGATCACGCGCAGGCCTTCGCTGACGCCGAGCTCGACCGCGTAGCCGCCGAC
>AR_comb_assmDRAFT_10236816_pt1 | contig 10440 bp, 7 predicted proteins | sample ArasoioldDNA_FD_10543 | JGI IMG/M metagenome (IMG submission 10543) | reverse complement strand
CGAAATTCCAATTCACCATTTTCATCAATGGTCCAGGTTTTACCGCTGACCATAAATGTCGAACGATCAAACTCGATCTTGGCACCGTCATCATATGTAAGCACCAATGCATTCAGGTTAGCCTGGTTAATACCCTGCGTAGCGCCGGTAGTAATGGTTACCCTTGAAGAATCGTTGCGGGCACGTATACGGAAATTAGCGTGTGGAATATTGACACTGTCGCTCAACATGAAATTGGCCATTTCACCGGAAACGGAAAGACTATCGCCGTTGCCAATTGCAGAAAGTTTAATGTCGTCGAAATTATAATTCCTGAAACTGAATTGCGGAACATCAGCATTCAGCACTAATTCGTTATTCGCTGTATTTAAGGAACCGGAAAGATGACTGTTGTTCAAACCTGAAAGACTTGAATCAATCAGCTTCAGGTAATCTTCAATATACTGTGTGGTAATATCAAAACTAAATGACTCGTTTTCCGGAAATCTCCTGGGTGCACTTACATATGCCGGATAATAACGATTCAAAAAAATGTTGAATGCATCCGGCAGATCGCGAATTGCAAAATTACCTGTGATCGTTCCATCGAACTCGTTAGAGCGTGCGGTCAGTCTTTTTTGCCCATTGATATATTCCGAAGAAACAATCAGCGAATCGAATGGAAGTGGAACTCCGTTATGCGCAACTGAAGCGTTGGTGATACGGGCATTGCCCAGGAAGTTGTCAATGTTATCACCAGTAAAGTCGAGGTTGAATTTTCCATTGAATGAAATATCATCCTTACTTAAGCCCAGCGTTTTCAGATCCACATGCTTTACATCTGCCTTGAAATTAAAAACAGGTGTCGAATCATTGAAGTTGATAAGCCCGTTCATTGCCAATTCAATTGACGGATCATTGATCGAACCAACACCATCAAACAATTTTTTATCGAGCTTTCCTTTTACAGCAATATTGGTATAGCGATAATTATTGTACTCAACGAAATGAATCTTTCCGTCCACATCAGCATTGCGGCTTTTTTCATCAAATCCTTTTCCCTTCAGCGTACCATCCATGGAAATGGCGCCAACATTCGGATCATTAATGAATTCACCCAAACGGAAAAAGTCAGTTGAAACCTTCCCGGAATAAATAGGATCACTGTTTGCCGGCAGCTTCAGGTTAAGGTCACTTTTAACTGTACCAAGATTTGATTGGATCGTTCCGTAGGTTACAAAGTCTCGGATAAAACCGGTAAAGTTTCCATTGAAACGAATGAACTGCAGCTTGCGAAGATCGGGCGACGTCACTTTACGGATAGCTGGTACGATAGCTACAGCGTCTTCATAGTTTGTTCTGAAGTCATTCGCCTTAAAATCGATAAACGTTTTATTGATGTCGGGTAAACCAGTAAGACTGATGTCTCCGTTGAGTAAAGTATTCTTGCCAGCCTGTACAACCAGATCTTTTCCGACGATATCTTCCACCGTTCCCCTCACTTTTCCTTTGAGGAATATTTTCTTCTTCCATGTTTTCATTTCCGGCGCGAAATAGGCGATATCATCACTGTCTATTTCTGATCCATCAAAGTCAGCCTGCATTTTTACTTTCTGGATATAATCACTCATGTCGTCGATATCGTCATATGTCATCCGGTAAAAATTACGGATCACACTGTTGTTGGTCTGAAGATCGAGATTATTAAAGGTCATTTCCTGCGGCGTCATCTTCAGGTTAGCTGCCAGTTTCTTTACTTCAAAGCCACTTCTTTCTTTTGCTTTCAGGTCAACGTTCGCAGTGATCGTATCTTTTTCCCAATGAAGGTTGGTGAACAGGCCATTAATCTTTCCAAACTCAACATGCCTGCCATCAAAATAGGAAAGAGTTGATTCAGACTGTTTGTCTTCTTTCAAAAGACCATTTTTGATTTCCATTTTATCTACCTGCACGATCCAACCGGCGCCATTCCATTTTAATAATGAGTCAACAGTCTTGGGAAAATCAGTGTTGGACTTTGTAGATTTTGGCCGTAACGAGTTATAGTTGTATTCGCTGAACACCGGGTCAACCAGTGAAACAGAATTGATGCTGACAGTCTTTTTCGAAAAATCAATGTCTTTGGCGTCCATATGAAATGCCGTGGCCGATACCAGCATATCATGTCCGCGCCATTCATCTTTTTGCCGGATAACTACATTTTTAAAATCTATTTCTTTTAACCGGAACTGTATGCCACCTTCTTTTTTCTTTTCGGAAGTGGAGGGCGAAGAAAAATGATCGACGATAAACTGGTGATTCCAGGTTGAGTCGGTCCGATGCAAACTGATCACTGCATTTTCCAGTCCGATATATTTCAGTTCGATATTCTTTTTAAAAAAGAACCAATCAGTGACGCGAACCTTCAGATCGCCGGCATATAAAAGCGTATCATGATGACGGTCTTCAATCATCACGCCTTCCAAATGCATTTTATTAAACAGGGAAAAGTCAACATGCTTTATCTCGACCTTCGTATTAAGGTCCTTTGACAGGCGGCTCGTGACTTGCTTCGTGATCCAGTTTTGGCCATAAGGTGTTTGAATAAAGACCCAGGCTGCAATCAGGATAAACAGCAGTGAAAGAAAGAACCAAAGCGCTATTTTCTTAAATCTTCTCAGGTTCAGCAATTTAAGGTGTAAAATTAATCAGAACCGGCCGGTTTATGCAAAATCGATACCAATCATATGCTAAAACGGGAAAATATGTTTGTCGCTCTGTAATTTACCTAGTGGGTCAGTTTGAAAATTGAACCACATAGAAACAGTAGAAAAGATAGATTTTTCACATAGTCTATGTGTTTTCTGCACGGTGTGTTCCATGTGTCTATGTGGTTCAAAACCCAGCTTTCCGCCGTCGGGTATTTCAAACTGACCACTACTGTAAATTGATCAAATTTCCGCGTATGGTAAAACGGCCGATCCATTTTTCACTTTCTTTTTTGATGAGTTCCATTGGCTTAACGAAAAAAGGAACCGGCAGTTGCGATCCCTTTATACGAATTAGCTAATATTTATACTATATCAGGCTTCCAACAATAATCGTCCAATCTTTTGCCTCTTTAAAGATGCCGGGAGTAAAGAATTTACACAAGGTCTCTTACCCGATTATTTTTTGGATAAGACGAGAATATCTTTCACTTCAATAATCGACTTCTCATATCCTTTAGTCGCAGCGTTGATCATGGCGAGTCCCAATTCCTTTAGACGTACAATTGATTTTGGGGAGAACATTCGAATGATGGGAATCAGCCAGCCGAGATATTTATAAAAGCTTAACGTATTCTTTAAACCTTTTGTCGGTTGAATGATCCCCGGCCTGAAATTATACACTGCTTTGAACGGAAGCTTCATCAAATCATTCTCTGTTTTGCCTTTTACTCTGCCCCACATCAATCTTCCTTTTTCTGTACTATCGGTGCCGGCACCGGAAATATAGCAAAAGGTCATGGTGGGATTTTTGTTGACCAATGTTGTCGCGAAATTCATCGTCAACAGGTAAGTGTGTTTATAATATTCCGCTTCTTTCATTCCCACCGATGATACACCGAGGCAAAAAAAGCAAGCGTTATATCCAGTCAACTTGTTTTCAATGGAAGTGAGGTATTGAAACTCCGGGTGAACGATCTCTTTCAGTTTAGCATGTGTGATACCGCTGGGTCTTCTTGTTACGATCAGCACTTCTTCCACATCCTCATGCTGCAGACATTCATGCAATACGCCTTCTCCTACCATACCAGTGGCGCCGGTCAAGATGGCTTTGATTTTCATTTTCTATATCTTAAAAAGTCACGACAGAAAAGCTTTTTTAAATGAAGGAACAACACGGTTCTTCGATACCTGCTCATAGGCATACGCGATGCTGATCAACAGGCCTTCTGAATATGCGGGTCCAAAGAATGATAAACCTACTGGCAAATTATAGATCATTCCACAAGGAACGGAAATATGCGGATAACCTGTCACCGCTGCAGGCATGGTAAGAAATACATCGCCCCAGCGATCACCATAAACGACGTCAATGCTACAAGCCGGGCCCATTGTCAAACCGCAAATCGCATGCAGTTTGTTCTGGCTGATCACATCATCAATGATCTTTTTCGAACCGACATGGTTTTTCTGATAGAGATCTTTGTATTCTTTGTTGTTCAATCCTTCTGTCTTATCCGCTCTTTCCAATGTTTCCTGCTTGAAGTAAGGCATCGCCTTGTCTTCATTCTGTTTATTGAATCCGATCACGTCTTTCAAGGTCTTCACTTTTGCGTTCGCAGTTGCCAGGTATTTATTCACCCCATCTTTGAATTCATGCAACATGAGTCCAAATTCATCATCACCGAGTTTATTTATTTGATCGATGTATTCAATTTCGATGATCTCGGCGCCTTGTTGTTTGAGAAGGTCAATTGCTTTTTGCTGCAATGCGTGCATGTATTGATTGTCGCCCTGCGGTTTCTTTTCAACGCCGATCCTTTTTCCTTTTAATGCATTTACGTCGAGGTATTTTGTATAGTCAGGTTGAACCTTTCCATCGCTTTCTTTAGTGATTGCGTCAGCATCATCGATTCCAGTCATGGCATTTAATAAAATGGCGAGGTCCTTCACCGTTCGTGCCATTGGTCCGGCTGTATCCTGCGTGGCAGAAATGGGAATGATGCCGGAACGGCTCACTAATCCAACAGTAGGTTTCAATCCAACAATGCCATTCGTAGATGCCGGGCAGGTAACGGATCCGTCTGTTTCGGTACCAACGGCAACGGTACAAAGATTAGCAGCAACAGCAACACCTGAACCGGAACTTGAACCGCAGGGATTATGATCGAGTATATACGGATTTTTGGTTTGACCTCCGCGACTGCTCCATCCCGAACAGGATTTCGTGGAACGGAAGTTGGCCCATTCGCTGAGATTAGTTTTACCGATGATAACAACACCTGCTTCTCTCAGTTTTTTTACAACAAATGCATCTTGTTTTGCAATATGTCCTTCCAATGCCAGTGAACCTGCCGTTGTCTGCATTTTATCGCCCGTATCGATATTGTCTTTGATTAAAATGGGAATGCCGTGTAATGGTCCTCTTGTTTTACCATTCTTTCTTTCATCATCCAATGACTTTGCAATAGTCAGTGCATCGGGATTGATCTCAATAACAGAATTGAGCACGGGTCCTTTCTTATCAATCGCATTGATGCGGTCAAGATAGAGTTGGGTTAATTGCTGCGAGCTGTATTTGCCTGAAGCCATTTTTTCCTGGAGAGAACTGATGCTTTCTTCATCCAGTTCAAAAGCCGTAATGCCATCATTCGTCGCAGCTGTATGCTCTGGTTTTGATTCATGGGTATTACAGGAGGTTAAAATAGAACCGAGTCCAGCGGAAGCAAGTGTGCCCGTGGTGATAAAGTCGCGGCGTTTCATTGTTTTGGTTTGATGGAAGGTTTGTCGTGAATCGTGAGTCGTCAATCGTGAATCGTGAGTCGTGAGGGACATTCCAAACTTTCGTATTCTCACGTTTCACGCGTTCGATTTGCAAATTAGCACTTTCATGTTTGTCTCCCACAAAGGGCACAAAGAACACGAAGGGAAATAAAGTTATACAATACTTAGTGGTCTTGGTGTCTTTGTGGGATATCTTGCCGCCATTGGCTGTTGCTTATTGCCAATTGATTTAACTTTCAACCGGGTTCATTCTTGCAAAGGCCTGCTGCAATTGTTCACCACCTGCATTCAACATGAATTCACTCGTGCCATAGGTAATTGTCGTTTTGCCTTCTTTCAATTGTTCAAATACCGAATCAATAAAACCACTAACAGCAGGGAATGCGTCATGAATGCCTTTACCACCGAGATCCGTGTTCAATGCTGGCGGAATCAATTCAATCACTTCAATTTTCTTTGGTTTCAGCAAATGCCTTAGAGAAAGTGTGAAGGAATGAAAGAAAGCTTTTGTGGCGCAATACACCGGCACTTTTGAAAGGGGAGAGAAGGATAAGCCGGAAGTGACATTGATAATGACATTCAGCGATGGCAGCTTTTGAAATAATGAAATCAAATGAAGCGGTGATTCAACATTGGTGTTTATTTCATCCTTGGCACGTTGATAGAAGTTGTCATCAGTTACCGACATCCAGTTTTGGATTCCGGCATTATTCACCAGTACATTCAGATCGCTATGTTCTTTTTCGATCCATTTAAACAGATCATCTCTTTCTTTTGCAACAGAAATGTCGCAAACTTTTGCAATAACTGAAGGTAGTTTTGACTTTGCTTCTTGCAACGCTGATTCACGTCGTCCGCAGATGATAACAGTATTATTTTCTTTGATAAATCGTTCGGCGAGGCCAAGGCCAATACCGGTAGCACCGCCGGTGATGAGGATTTTATTGTTGGAGAGTTTCATGTTAATAAGGTTGATGAGAGGAAGCTGATCTAACCAAACAACAAACGATCTGTTGATTTGTTGGAGATTTTCTTCAATGATCGTGAGACATGAGACGTGAGGGCACTCCGAACTTTGACAAATCCACTCACGATTGACGACTCACGATTCACGAAATAGCTGAGCAGCGAACCGAACCCTGAACACTTCGATTCGCTCTGTCCAGGCTGCGCATCGCAACAGACGATCATCCGTGTTAATATCGCTGGTTAAAAAATTGGCAACTGGTAACCGAAAACAGAAAACTATAAATAATACCAGGGATTTCTCTTAGCGGCCTTCATGTATTTGCGCATATTTCTCCAGAAGGCGAGTATCATGTAAACAATAATCGGGGAGCCCATCGTCAACAATGAAGCATACATAAAATATTGCCGGATACGGCTTGTAGCGATGCCCATCCGGGCGCCAATGGCGGTGCAAACACCAAAGGCATTCCATTCCACAAAACTTTTCAATTTGTTCATACTACTAAGATAGAAATTTGGCTCAAAAGACGCAATATGGCTTATTAACACGGCTGTTTTTTTGTAAATTTGCACCACGTTAACGAATCGATTGAGGATTTAAGTTGAATAATCATAAGGCTTTATCGACAGTTCTTCTTTTAATCTTCATATTCAATATTTAATAGTTAAATCAATCACCATGGTATTTGATCTCGACCTCATCAAGAAAGTATATGAAGAAATGCCGGGAAAGATCGCAGCAGCAAGAAAATTACTCGGCAAGCCACTGACTCTCTCTGAAAAAATACTGTACTCACACCTGACCAACCCGGCTACCAAAGCTTATGCAAGAGGAAAAGATTATGTTGACTTTGCTCCGGATCGCGTTGCCATGCAAGACGCTACAGCTCAAATGGCTTTGTTGCAGTTTATGACGGCCGGACGATCCAAAGTGGCAGTTCCTTCTACCGTCCATTGCGATCACTTAATACAAGCAAAAGTTGGTGCGAAGAGGGACCTGGAACTGGCGATCGAGACCAACCGCGAGGTATATGATTTCTTATCGAGCATTTCTGATAAATATGGTATTGGGTTCTGGAAACCCGGTGCAGGTATCATTCACCAGGTGGTGTTGGAAAACTATGCATTCCCGGGCGGCATGATGATTGGAACAGATAGTCACACACCGAATGCAGGTGGCTTGGGTATGGTTGCGATTGGTGTAGGTGGCGCTGACGCGGTAGACGTGATGGCCGGATTACCATGGGAATTGAAAATGCCGAAACTTATTGGAGTAAAACTCACCGGTAAAATGAGTGGGTGGACGAGCTGTAAAGATGTTATTCTTTGGGTAGCGGGTCAACTGACGGTGAAAGGTGGTACAGGTGCCATCGTTGAATATTTTGGTGATGGTGCCGACAGCATGAGTGCAACCGGTAAAGGAACCGTATGTAATATGGGTGCGGAGATCGGTGCTACCTGTTCAGTGTTTGCATACGATGAAAAAATGAGCGATTATCTCAAAGGCACTGACCGCGCAGAAGTAGCGAAGCTGGCAGATGGTATTCGCGAACATCTTCGTCCGGATCCTGAAGTGTATAAAGATCCTTCGAAATATTATGACCAGGTATTGGAATTGGATCTGAATACACTGGAACCATATGTCAATGGTCCTTTTACTCCTGATTTGGCTACACCCATTTCAAAGATGGCTGCGGCTGTAAAAGAAAATGGCTGGCCGGAAAAATTGGAAGTAGCGTTGATCGGTTCATGCACCAACTCATCTTATGAAGATATCAGCCGCTCTGCCAGCATTGTAAAAGATGCGATGAGCAAAGGAATAAAAACGGTTTCTGAATTCACGATCACTCCGGGAAGCGAAAAGGTTCGCTATACGATAGAAAGAGATGGATTCATCAAGCAGTTTGAAGATGCAGGTGGTGTGGTGTTGGCGAATGCTTGCGGTCCATGTATTGGTCAGTGGGCGAGACATATTGATGATCCCAACCGGAAGAACACGATCATTACTTCATTCAACAGAAACTTTGCAAAACGTAATGATGGTAATGCCAGCACGCATGCTTTCGTTGCAAGTCCTGAAATTGTTACTGCGTTGGCAATGGCAGGTACAATTTCTTTTAATCCTTTAAAAGATAAATTGAAAAACGGCAAAGGTGAAGAAGTGATGCTGGCTGAACCTACGGGATTTGAAATGCCACCGAAGGGTTTTGAAGTAAAAGATGCCGGTTACCAGGCGCCGGCTGAAGATGGAAGCAAGATAAAAGTGCTGGTGGATCCGAATAGTCAGCGATTACAATTATTATCTGCATTCGCGCCATGGGAAGGATATGATCTGCAGGGATTGCAGTTGCTGATCAAAGTAAGAGGCAAATGCACAACCGATCATATCAGCATGGCAGGACCCTGGTTGAAATACCGCGGTCATTTAGATAATATCAGCAACAATATGCTCATCGGTGCGATCAACTTCTTCAATAACCAAACAGACACTGTAAAGAATCAATTGACCAGTCAGTATGGTGAAGTACCGGCAACTGCACGGGCATACAAAGCAGCCGGCGTAGGCAGCGTCGTAATTGGCGATGAAAATTATGGTGAAGGTTCATCAAGGGAACATGCAGCGATGGAGCCGCGCCATTTGGGTGTAAGAGCGATCATTGTAAAGAGCTTTGCACGCATACATGAAACCAATTTGAAGAAACAGGGAATGCTGGCGCTCACGTTTGCCAACAAAGAAGATTATGAAAAAGTGCAGGAAGATGATACGATCGACATCAATGGGCTGACGACATTTGCTCCGGGTGTTTCTTTAACGGTTGATTTTAACCATAAAGATGGATCATCTGATACGATTGAGGTAAATCATACGTATAATGAACAGCAGATCGAATGGTTTAAAGCAGGTGGGGCGTTGAATGTGATAAGAGCGGCGTTTGCGAAGTGAGTCGGGAGTCGGGAGTCGATTTTGAGTCTTGAAAGATAGGGCAATTGTCTAAAGGTTGACAATAAAATAATTAGCCCGCAGCCTGAGCTGCGGGCTTGATATTTTCAACTATTCTTAATTCAATTCCGGCGGTCACTTATCCAATCTTACATTCACCGCATTGAGCCCTTTGGGTCCGGGTTCAACTTCAAATACAACGCGACTGTTTTGTTGTAGCTCGTCTGCAGCAGAATTGACATGAACAAAAATGCTTTCCTGGGTTTGTAAGTCTCTTATGAAACCATAGCCTTTCTCATGATTGAAGAAAGTGACCACGCCTTTTCGCAGAAGATCTTCAGGGTTGATGGGTCTTTGTTTAGGTACACCGATCTCGATATCTTCCACGTTTATCTCAACCCTTCTGCGTGGATCAGGAGGAGTGGATGAAATGTTTCCATTCTCGTCAATATAAGCCATCATTTCTTCCAGGCTCTTTCCTTTTTTGGCGTTCTCTTTACGTTCCTCACGCCTTTCTTCTTTTTGTTTTCTTTCCTGTCGTTTTTTGTTTTCTCTTTCTTTTTTGTTCCATGATCCCGCCATAGTAAATTTTTTAATGATTAAATCAGGATCCCGATTCTTCCGAAAGACGCGTAAACGATGCGCCATTGAATACGCGTGCAAGATCCATGTTCTTTGTTTTCATCCACGCTTCCGCGTTTTGTTTGCTTACAATGCGCCAGAAGTTTTTTGTTTTGAGTTCATCATAGTCACCGCCCTGGATAAAAAGTCCGGTTACGGTATTACGGTCCTTGAAGTGAATGTTTACAGTTGATCCTTTGCGATTCTTTGCTGAGACAAAGCTGTCTATCATTTCAGCTGTCATAGTATTGGGGTTTGATGATTAAATAAATTCCAACCTGGCTGGTTTAAATTTTATTACCAGCGTTTATTAAAACCACCGCGGTTATTGCTGTTGCCACGGTCTTCTTTCGGTCTTGCTTCGCTTACACTGATGGAACGGCCATCAGTCATTTTCCCGTTTAGTTCTTTAACAGCTTTTTCGCCGGCTGTTCTGTCGGCCATTTCAACAAAGCCAAA
>AR_comb_assmDRAFT_10232537_pt1 | contig 10441 bp, 9 predicted proteins | sample ArasoioldDNA_FD_10543 | JGI IMG/M metagenome (IMG submission 10543) | reverse complement strand
TCTTCAAACATGGAATTCTCCCCAAACTTTCTCAGACCCCTACGGAAACTTAGACACCGACTGCTTCTCCTTTGCTCCCAGAATCTGCATTCGCGCCCGAGAGGCCTGGATTCGACCGAAAAGGCGCGCCGAGCAAACCTTCAAAACGCTTACCTAAGAAGGCGTAAACCAATGATTCCAAAGATGCCATCAGGTAACTTACTTAGCCTTGGCAACCGGCATGCCCACCGGGCGTTTGCCCTTCTCCATACGCCAGTCCTGGTAGGCCACCAGGATCGGAGCAGCAATCGCGATCGATGAATAGGTACCGATTAAAATGCCAATGACCAGGGCGAGGCTGAATCCACGGAGCACCTCGCCTCCGAATAAGAAGAGAGCAAGTACAGTAAGAAAGGTTAGGCCCGCTGTCAAGATGGTTCTGCTAAGGGTCTGATTGATGCTCCGGTTAACAATCTCCGACAGCTTCTCGCGCCGCATCAGTTTAATGTTTTCCCGGATCCGGTCGAATACCACGATCGTGTCGTTATTGGAGTAACCAATCAGCGTCAGAATCGCCGCAATGACGGTCAGGGAAACGTCTGTATTGGTAAGAGAAAAAGCCCCTACGGTGATCAGTGTATCGTGGAAAACCGTGACTACGGCCGCGACGCCGTAAATCCACTCGAACCGGAAACCCAAGTACACCAGCATGCCTAATAGGGAGTACAAAGTCGCCAGGCCAGCTTGGGTCCGCAACTGACCACCGACTTGGGGCCCGACGATCTCGACGTTTCGCACTCCGAAATCTGAAAGGTAGAAGCCGTCCGGGATTGAGGCCGCTGCTGCAGGGTCGACGCCCGGGGCACCTTTTAGTTGATCGAGGGAGTTCAGCACGCCCCCGTGTATCTTGTCGCGAAAATCAACGATCGCCTGGGCTTGAGCTGTGTACTTCGCGTCGGCGTCGGTTCCCAGGCGCATCGGATCTTTGTCCATCAAGTGGTTTTTGACGGCCAGAGAACTCGCGTTGTTCAAGTCCTGCTTGCCTGCGGGAGCATTCGTCTCCAACGCATTGATGATCTTCGACCTGCCCTGACTCAGATCCTGCTCGCTGGTTTCGCGGATATCCAAGTCAATGAGAACCTCATTCAAAGAAGGCTGATCGTAGGGCTGGATCTTGGGATTGCGGAGGCCAGCGCGGTCCAGCAGAGAACGAATTTGCCCCAGGTCCGGGGTATGCGAGAACCTCACATACACTAGAGTTCCGCCGCGGAAATCCACGCCCCATGGAATATGGTGCCAGAACAGAATGGAGAGAACACCCGCGACGCTGAAGATCAGCGAAAAGGCAAGGAAGTACCATTTCTTCCCAAGAAAATCGATGTTTACGTTATGAAAGAACTCCACCGGTCTAGCCCCTATCAAAACAAGAGATTTTGTAATTTTGTAATCGGGCAATTTGGAAATCGCAACCCACTGCTTTTCAATTACCAAATTACAAAATTACCCAACTACAAAATGCTTCTAAATGCTGAGCGCTTCTCCGCGCTGCTTGCGGCTGAGCACCCAATCAAAAATCACGCGCGACACGAACACGGCTGTAAACAGGTTTGCCAGCAGACCGAAAGTGAGCGTGGTCGCAAACCCTTTCACCGGCCCAGTGCCGAATATAAACAGAATCGCGGCTGAGACAATCGTCGTAACGTGGGTATCGACAATGGTGATCCAGGCATGGCTGAAGCCCTGATCCACAGCCGATGGCGGCGTCTTCCCGTTCTTCAACTCTTCGCGGATGCGCTCAAAAATCAGCACATTGGAATCCACGCCCATACCGACGGTGAGGATCACCCCCGCAATTCCGGGTAAGGTGAGCGCCACATTAACTCCTGCGATCGTCGACCACCCCAGGAAGCCGAGAAGAATGATCAGGTTCATGATCAGCGCAATGTCGGCATTGACGCCGGCTCCGCGGTAGTAGATCAGCATGAAGACCAGCACGGCGAGCATTCCGATCACCGCAGCCCGCACGCCGGATCGAATCGAATCGGCGCCCAGCGACGGGCCCACGGTTCGCTCTTCAAGATAATGAATGCTGGCGGGCAGCGCGCCGGAATTCAAAATCATGGACAGATCCTTGGCGGCCTGCGGGTCCATATGGCCGCTGATCTGCACCTGGTCGCGGATGGGTTCGTTGATCGAGGCTACTTCCCGGACCTTGCCATCGAGCACAACGCCCAGGCTGTCCTTCACGTGCGCGGAAGTAAAGTTGAAGAACCGCTGGCCACCGTCGCGGGTCAACTGAAAGTTCACATCAGGCTGGCCGTTCTGATCGGTGCTCGGGTCGGCACGCTTCAAGTCTTTGCCGCTGATAGCAGAGACGCGGGAGACCAGAAACCACTGCTCGCCCTCGGCACGTCCACCGAGCGTATTGCCCGGCAACAATAACTGGTCGGCAGGAATAATTCCGTTGTTGGCCTGTAGTGCCGCCGCCTGACTTGGATAGGGCCCGCTGAGCACTTGTTTGATCTCGAGCATGGCCGTGTTCTGGATGAGGTCTTTCACCCGCACCGGATCATCGACGCCCGGCAACTGCACCAGAATCTGGTACTGCCCTAACCCGTGCTCCTGGATAGTGGGTTCACTGACGCCAAGCGCGTCCACACGGTTGCGGATAGTCTCGATCGCCTGTGTAACTGCCCGGCTCTTCAGTTCAGACAGGTTCGAGGGCTTCATTGCCAAGTTCCACGTGTCGTTCGCGCCGGTGGTTACGTCGTACTCCGGCAGACGCTCCTGCACGATGCTGCGCAAATCGCTGCGCGCCTCGGGCGGGACTCCTCTGATCACCAGACGGTCGGGATTGTTCTGGGGATCCGGCTGGGAGATCTCGGTGTAGTTAATCTTGTGACTGCGGAACTGGTCTTTCAGGATTTCGATCGCATTCTGCGCATCCACATTGACCGCATCATTCACCTGCACTTGCAGGATCAGGTGCGTTCCGCCCTTGAGATCGAGCCCGAGGTGAATGTGATCGGTCAGGGCGGTGAGCAGCCCCTCGCCGGAAAAGCTCTTCGGTACTCCGAAGATTCCGAACAGGAAGAACAGCATCGTGCCGACGATGAATAATAGTTTCCAGAGAAGATTCTTGTTCATACGATTTGTCAGGGATCAGCAGCCAGGGGCTAGTTTCAGCCCGTAATCTCTGATCCCTATTTTGTCTTCACTTCTTCCTCGGTCGTTGTCACCTGCGTCACCGAAGCCTTGGTTACTTCTATCAACAGATTGTTTGGGGGGACGCGCAGGTGTATGGCGTCATCTTTGAGCGCCATGATCGTACCGCGCAATCCACCGCTGGTGGTGACCTTGTCTCCGGTTTTGAGCTGATCCAGCATGCCCTGCCACTTCTTCTGGCGGCGCTGCTGCGAATAGAACATGTAGAAGATCAGAAGCACCAGCGGCAGAAACAGCACCATGCCACCCAGTGCTCCTCCGCCTCCGGCTTGCAGCATCAAGGATAACGGCATAATTAAGTTGAAGCGCATGTACACGATACACCGCCTGCGCCCGTCAGCGCCGCGGAGTTGTCATTTCACCACGGAGTTTGGATCAACTTCGGCCGGGTTCCTCGGCCGCAGGCTTGGATCCGGGGAGGTCTTTCCTTAGAGTTCAAGGTTCCGGCCGAGGCCAGCACCAGGAAGAAAGCGGCACTCTTCCCCAAGTGAAATAGAATGCCGGACTCGCCGCATGGTGTCAAGGTAGAAACTCAAGTTGTGAATCGTGTTCAGGACCTGCGCCAACACCTCGTTGGATGCGTAGAGATGCCGTAAATAGGCCCGGGAATATCGCTGGCACACTTGGCAACCGCAGTTCGGATCAAGCGGCCCCTGATCCTGCGCATAGCGCGCCTGCTTGATGGAAACTTTCCCTTCCGATGTGAAGAGAAGCCCGTGCCTGGCCGCACGCGTGGGCAGCACGCAATCCATCATGTCGACACCTAGATTGGCGTATTCGGCAATCTCCTCGGGCGTACCTACTCCCATGAGATAGCGCGGTTTGTCCTTGGGCAGATATTCAAGCGTCGACTCGACAATCTCGCGTGTAAGGTCCCGCGGCTCCCCCACACTCAGCCCACCGATGGCGTAGCCAGGAAATCCAATCTCAATTGTCCGCTCGGCAGATTCCCTGCGGAGCTGGCGGTCCATGCCACCCTGCACGATGCCGAAGAGGGACTGAGTCTCCCCTGCGTATGTAGGGACGGACGCCTTCGTCCGTCCCGAGCGGCGAAGCCCCGAGCCTTGGGCTGCATGAGGTAATTCCGCAGCCTCTTCTCCTGCCGACAGGTTCGACGCGGAACTTGGCTCCGCGGGGCGGACGAAGGCGTCCGCCCCTAAACGATTCCAAGGAACTTCGCTCTTATGCTCCTCAAAATGCTTCTTGCTCCGCGCCGCCCAGCGCGCCGTCAGTTCCATCGACGCCCGCACACGCGCCTGATCCGCGGGATACTCTGTACATTCGTCGAACGCCATAATGATGTCCGCGCCCAGCCCGATCTGCGCCTCCATCGCGCTCTCCGGGCTGAAGAAATGGGAAGAGCCATCAAGGTGCGAGCGGAACGTGACTCCATCGTCAGTGAGCTTCCGCAGGTCGCTCAGGCTGAAAACCTGAAATCCACCAGAGTCCGTAAGGATCGCCCGCCGCCACGACATGAACCCGTGCAGCCCGCCCAGCCGCCGCACCGTTTCAATGCCCGGACGCAGGTAGAGGTGATAGGTGTTCCCAAGGATGATCTGCGCCCCAAGTTCCTCCAAGGTCTCCTGCGGCACCCCTTTGACGGACGCAACAGTGCCGACGGGCATGAAGACGGGAGTCTCGATCTCCGCATGAGGCGTGAGAAGGGACCCCCTGCGCGCTTTGCCGTTTGTCTTTTGGATCGAGAACTCAAGAGCCATGAAGGCACAATTCTAACCTTGCGCCGGACGAAACACTCGCGGTAGCAGTTGGAAGATCTCGAGATATCACCAGTCCGGCATCGCGGATGAGCGGTGGCCTTGCAGACCGTAATGGAAGACGACTCGCTAGGCCTCCGGAAGCTTCACAAGATTGGAACAATCTCGCCGCGCGCGTCCCGGGCGGTAACGATCAGCCTCCCCACTGTGACTGGCAATTTGAACCGTCGTGGTCCGGCGCTGCCGGGATTGAAATAGAGGACACCGCCATGCGTCTCCTGCTTCGGAACATGACTGTGTCCATAGATCACCACTCTCACTCCGGCCGCCTCCGGTTTCAGATCAAGCTGAGCCATATTGTGCAGGACATAGATAGAAATGCCTGCGAGCTCCACCAGTTCAGTCTCAGGCAACCTGCGCGCCCATGCACTCTTGTCGATGTTCCCGCGGATGGCTGTCACGGGCGCAATTGCTGCGAGTTCGTCGAGGACTTCGGACGCGCCTATGTCTCCAGCGTGAATGATGTGCTTGGATCCACGAAGTGCGTCGATCGCTTCGGGACGAAGCAGGCCATGCGTGTCGGATATGACGCCGATGACGATGGAAGTTCTCAGTTCTCGGTGTCTGATTTTCGGTTGGCGATCATCAGCTTGTTCATTTCCGCGTGAGACGGAGCGCCTTCCATCAGCTTGTACGTGCCGGAAGCCTTCACCTCATCGGCAAGTCTGCGCAGGAATCCCAGCGACGCTCGCATCGGCCCCGAACCCAGGCTGATTCGTTTTACACCCAGCGCCGCTAACTCTGATACCGAAGGCGAACCTGGGACGGCGAGAATGTTCACCGGACATTTGAGATCGGTAACAATGCGCCCGATCGTCTCCGGATCGCGAACTCCGGGAACAAAGACGCAATCCGCGCCTGCATCGTGGAATGCGGCGAGCCGACGCACCGCCTCATCGTAGCGCCTGGCGGGTTCGCCGATCTGCAGGAGATAGACATCGGTGCGGGCATTGAGCACAAGCGGCACGCCGAGCCTGTTCGCGGTCTCCCGGATTGCCCGGATTCTTTGCAACTGCAGAGGCAACTCCGTTAAAGGATGATCGGCGTCGCCGGTCGCGTCCTCGAAATTCAGCCCAACCGCGCCGGCATCAATCAATTTGCCCGCAGTTCGACCGGCGTCTTCCGGTCTCTGCCCATATCCCGCCTCCACGTCCGCGGTAACAGGTACCCGGACGTTGGCCGCGATTCTCGCGACCGCGGTAATCATCTGGTCAGCGGGGATCTTCTGACCGTCCGGGAATCCTTGCGCAAACGCAACGCCCGCGCTGGTCGTCGCAATCGCCGGAAATCCCATGTCTTCAATGATGCGCGCGCTGGCGACATCCCAGACATTGGGCAGCACGACAGCACCCGTTCCTGTGTGCATCGCCCGGAACGCTCCCGCCTTCTTCGTTTGCTGGAGATCTGCCATACGCGGGATTGGATGCGCTCACCGTCCGCTGCTCTTCATCTTTTCCAGGAATTTGCCGATGCTCACCGCTGCCCGTCCCACGCTCCCCCGCCCAATCTCCTGCTTGTCATCGCGAGCGGTCACACGCAAAGTGTAGAAGCGTCCGTCGAATGATTCGAGAACGGCCTCGGCTTTGATATGCGCGCCGACGCTACTGGCGGCGCGATGCTCGACGTTGATCGACGTTCCAACCGTGATCTCATCGCCCTCGCAGTAGGGTTGTAGCGCGCGAACAGCCGCAGTCTCCATCAGCCGGATCATGTCCGGCGTGGAATACACGGGAGGCAACTCCGGGTGGTGCGAGGTCAGGGTGTGCTGGAATTCGACGGTCTCCACGGCTTCTCCGCGCGTACCGAGAGGAATTTCTCTCGCCAATCGTTTCTCTCCCAAAAAGAAATGAGCCAACGATTCTACCGAATCACTGGCCCGAACCCCAGTTCGCTCGACGGTCAGGCGACGGCCAGCGCAGTGCGCCGCGCATTAATCCCGTCCAATGCCTGCCATAGGAAGCGAGCGCTATTTTCCGCCGCGTCCAGCGCGGCTTCGGCCGTTTCCGGATGGGCGGCAATCCGCTTTTCAAGCAGCCCACGCCACACGCGCGCGTGGTGCAGGTCGGCCTCAGCGTGCAGCGCGAAATAGCCGCACGTCCTATCGTCGGCTCCGTACATCTCGCGCAGGCGCTGTTCTTTTTCCGTCGCAATCCGCGGGACCTGCGACTCGTAGGCGTAGAAGGCGGCCAGCGCCTCCTCGGGCAGACCTTCACTGGCGACACGGTTGAAATACCGAATCAACTGCCGGATCTTCGGCACCGGACTGTGCCACTCCAGGTTGCGGGACGATCCCATGCCCTCGGCGAAATCCAACCACAGATCGGAGTGTGGAACTCCGTTGGTTCCCTTATGCCCTTCAAGGCCCTTCTCATCGCACATGTTCGCCAACACAGCGTGGCGCAGTTCGCCGTCGTCCAGCCGCATGCCAAAGGCGGCCAGGTAAGAAGGAAAGGAAATGCCTTGACGTGGTGATAGTAATCCTGCGCATACTCGCGCAGATCGTCGCGCGTCAACCGGCCGGCTGACCACGCTTTGTAGTACGGGTGGCAGAGCAAGTCATATTTAGAGATGCGGGCGTCCAGCTGCTGGAAAAATTCAGCGGTATTCATATTTCTCCTAAGGAAGGTGGGACTGGTCAACATAAGGGCAGGAATGCCTCTCGGCAAGTGATTCGGTCGCCCGTTTCGTCCGAGTTGCTAGAATGAAAGTAGAAACAGTGTGGGTCGCCCGCCTCAACATGCCTTTTACCGAACAGTTCGATGTAGTCGTGGTCGGCGCCGGACATGCCGGGTGCGAAGCCGCCATGGCTTCGGCGCGCATGGGCCTGAAGACCGCACTCTACACGCTCAACCTCGACCTGATCGCACAGATGTCATGTAACCCGGCCGTTGGCGGAATTGCCAAAGGCCATCTGGTTCGCGAGGTCGACGCCCTCGGTGGCATCATGGGCGAAGTCACCGACGCCGTCGGCATTCAGTTCCGCTTACTGAATACCTCCCGCGGCCCAGCTGTCTGGTCACCCCGCGCGCAGTGCGACAAGCAGGCTTACCGCCTGAAGATGCGCGAGGTGCTTGAGTCGCAGCCGAACCTTAAGATCAAGCAGGCCGAAGTAGCGGACCTGATTGTTGAACCGTCTTTGGTCGATAGTCGTTCGTCGTTAGCCGAAAACCACGCCGGACAGGATTTGGCCAACGGCCAACGACCAGCGACCAACGACCGTTTTCACGTTCGCGGAATTCGACTCCGCGATGGCCGCACCGTCGGCGCCCAGGCCGTCATCATCACGACCGGAACTTTCCTCAACGGCCTCATTCACTGCGGAGAACAACAGTATCCTGCGGGCCGCTCCGGCGAGCCGGCGGCGGTCTTGCTCGGCGAAGCCCTCAAGAAGCTTGGCCTCCGCGGATGCCGTCTCAAGACTGGCACTCCGCCCCGGCTCGACGGACGCACCATCGACTGGGCGCGCTTCCCAGTGCAGCCCGGCGACGAAGATCCAACTCCCTTTAGCTTCCGCACCAAGCGCGTCGCTCATCACGATTCGCAGGTGCCTTGCTACATTGCCTGGACTACGGCGGAAACGCACCGCATCATCCGCGAGAACGTTCATCGCTCGCCAATGTACAGCGGGCAGATCCAGTCGATCGGTCCTCGCTACTGCCCATCGATCGAAGACAAGATCGTTAAGTTCCCTGACAAGGAAATGCACCAACTCTTCCTCGAACCTGAAGGGTTAAACACGTACGAGATTTACGTGAACGGGATGAGCACGTCGCTGCCGGTCGAAGTGCAACTGGCGATCCTAAAGTCGATTCCCGGCTTGGAGAACGCCGACATGCTGCGCCCAGGTTACGCGATCGAATACGACTCGATCGATCCCACAGAACTCGAGCGCACACTCGAGACCCGCAAGATTGCCGGATTGTTCCTCGGCGGCCAGATCAACGGCACATCCGGATATGAAGAAGCCGCGTGCCAGGGCCTGATGGCGGGTATCAACGCGGCGCTGCAGGTCAAACAGCAGCAGCCGCTGGTTCTCGACCGCACCGAAGCCTACACGGCGATCCTGATCGACGACCTGATTTCGAAGGGGACCAACGAGCCCTATCGCATGTTCACCTCTCGCGCCGAGTTCCGCCTGCATCTGCGCATCGACAATGCCGATCGCCGCCTCACTCACCATGGTCGCCGCGTCGGACTGATCTCAGATGAAGCGTGGGCGGATTTTCAAGCGAAGCAGGAGCGCCTGAGCAAGATGAAGAAGCTGATGGAAGCAACGCGCCTAACCCCCGAGTTGCTGGAATCGATAGCAAAGCAGGTCGCCAATATCGGTGTGGGGACGGACGCATTCGTCCGTCCCGCCGAGCGAAGCGAGGCGGGCCTTTCGTCCGCAGTTGGCCAAACGCTGGCGCAGCTGCTAAAGCGCCCGGAAGTGAGAGTAGAGCAATTCGTGCCAGCTCTGAAGAGGTTAACACCAGAGTTCTTCGAAAGAAATTCTTCCGCGTCCTCTGCGGTTTTCATTTCCTCCGAAGTGAGAAACGAACTCAAGTCGGTCGAAACCGAAATCAAGTACGAAGGCTACCTGCTCCAGCAACAGCGCGCCATGGAGCGCCTGAAGAAATCCGAGCAACACTCCATCCCCGACTGGTTCGACTATCGCTCGGTGAGCGGCCTGTCGCGCGAGATGCAGGAGAAACTCACGAAGGTCCGCCCGCGCACCATCGGCCAGGCGTCGCGCATTCCCGGCGTAACTCCAGCCGCGGTCTCGCTGGTGAATGTTTACATAGAAATCCAGGCCCGCCGGCGCGTACAGGCGGCCGCGCTTTAGTTCTTGCTCCTGCTCTGCAGCTGTTCAGCCAACTGAAGCTCGCTCTCGGCTTCCTCTTTCCTTCCCATATCACGGTAGGCCTGCCCAAGTAGATGATGGGTCGTCGGATTATTGGGATCCATCGATGCCGCCCGCTGCAATGCCCGCAACGCTAACTCGAACTCACCTTTCTTCTCGAGCACTTTCCCCATAAGAATGTAAGGGCCGGTAGTCGTAGCATCGAGCCAGATCGAGCGCTGCAGAAGCCGCTCCGCGTCGTCGTACTTCTGCACCCGCGAATACGCGTCGGCCAGCTTGTAGTAGGTCGCGGCATTGGCCGGATTGATCGCCAGTTCCTTCTGGAGTTCCGCAATCGCTTCAGGAATTCGGGACTTATAGATATACAGCTCGCCGAGAAGAAAATGAACCAGCGGCAACTTTGGATCGAGCCCCGCCGCCTTCTGCGCATACTCTTCAGCGACAGGATCGTATTCCTGTCGCAGCAGCATTCGCGCGGTAAAAAGATACGCTGCCGCAGAATCGCCGGGGACGTCGAACATCTTTCCGAATGACTTGCGCGCCTGATCGTAATTCTTGATCTGGATGTAACAGACTCCCAGAATGTAGGCCGCGTCGACATTGGCGCGCGAATACCATC
>AR_comb_assmDRAFT_10129966_pt1 | contig 10441 bp, 9 predicted proteins | sample ArasoioldDNA_FD_10543 | JGI IMG/M metagenome (IMG submission 10543) | reverse complement strand
CTCGCGACGATCGGCGTCTACGGCGTCGTGTCGTACTCGGTCGCGCAGCGCACGCGTGAGATCGGCGTGCGCATGGCGCTCGGCGCGCGCCGCCCGGCGATCGTCCGACTCGTGGTGGGGCAGGGGATGCGGCTTGGCTGGATCGGCCTCGGGATCGGCCTCGTCCTCTCGGTCGCCACGATGGGCGTCGTGTCGTCGGTCCTGTACGGCGTCACGCCGCGCGACCCGTTGGTGTTAGGCAGCGTCGTGGTCCTTCTCATGATCGTGGTTGCGATCGCGAGCCTCGTACCGGCGCGGCGTGCGATGCGGATCGACCCCATCACGTCGCTTCGGTCGCAATAGTCCCGGATTCACGAAGGAGTAATGAAGCTCGCCGTCGAAGGGGGCGCTGCCTAACCCTGCGGCTCCGGGATCACCCGTTGCGCCGCCGCCGCGATGACACCGAACAGCATCAGCGTCACGACGAACGAAACGACCATTCCGCGACCCTGATGCATCTGCACCAGCGTGCCCATGAGCGCCACACCGATCGAGCCTCCGACCTGCCGGCCGGCATTCAGGATGCCTGACGCCAAACCGGCCATCGGCGCCGGCGACGATGTCAGCACCCCGGTCGTCATCGCGGGCGTGACGTAGCCTAACGCGGCGCCCAGGAGGCCGAACCCGACGAGGATGATCCCGGTCGCCGGAACCCAGACCGACAGCGCCATCATCCCCGCGCCGGCCACGCCGAGAATCTGCCCCGTCACGAGCCGCGGCTTGAAGTGCATGTCTGCGCGATAGCGATCCAGCATGCGCGTGGTGATGGTGGGCAGCACCGTGAGCGGCACGATCATCGCCCCCGTCGCCAGCGCGCTCAGGTGACGGACGCTCTGCAGATAGATCGACTCGACGAACAGGATGCCGTACGTGCCGAGGCTCAGGACGACGCCCGCGGCGACGCATGCGACGAACGCGGGACGCGCGAAGAGCGCTGGCGGGAAGACCGGCGAGGTGCTTCCTCGCTCCGTTACGGCACAGACGCCGGCAAGCACGATCGTCGCGAGAAATGCTGCGAGTACGCGCGGCGCGGTCCACCCGGCGTTGCCCGCCTCGATCAACGCGTAGCTGAGTGCCCACAGCGCCACGGCGACGCTCACCTGGCCCGTCCAGTCGAGCGGACGCGTGGTGGCGGCGTCGGTCTCCTGGATGAACGCGCGGACCATGAGCAGCGCGACGATGCCGGTGGGCACGTTGAGGAGAAAGATGCTTCGCCATCCGAAGTAGTTCGTGAACACGCCGCCGAGTGCGGGGCCGACGGCGAAGCCGAGGCTCACGATCGACGCCCAGAACGACACGGCGCGCGCACGCGCGAGCGGGTTCGGGTAGGCGTGCCTGAGCAGGGCGAGCGACGCGGGCAGCATCATCGCGGCGCCCAGTCCCTGCACCATGCGTGCTACGATCAGGAAGGCGACGCTCGGCGACAGCGCGCAGGCGAGCGACATCGCCGTGAACATGCCGAGTCCGAGTTGATAGAGCCGCTTGGCGCCGTACCTGTCGCCTAACGCGCCGCAGGTCAGCACGAGGCTCGCGAACACGATCGTGTAGGCGTTCACGATCCACTGCAGCTCGCTCATCGCGCCGCCGAATTCGCGGTGCATGGCGCCGACCGCGACGTTCAGGGCGGTGGTGTCGAACAGGACCAGGAAGAATCCGAAACAGATCGCGTACAGCCCGTAGGGCCGCTCGCGCCGAATGGCAATCGCGTACGTCGTCATGGATTGCAATGTAGCGATGCCATGTTATCATGAGTAATGATTCTTTTGGAAGTGTCCGATCTCAATTAGTGATACCTCGATGGACATCCACGACCTCACCGTCTTCGCCGCCGCGGCCCGGCACGGCAGCGTCACGAAAGCCGCTCGATCGTTGTCGACCGTGCAGTCGAACGTGACGACGCGCATCCGACTCCTCGAGACCGAGCTCAACGTGCAGCTCTTTCATCGCAACCATCGCGGGATCACGTTGACGGAAAAGGGCCAGCGGCTCCTTCCCTACGCACAGCAGATGCTCTCACTCGTCGAGCACGCAAAGGCATCGGTCTCCGACGCGCGCGAGGTGGGTGGCACGTTGCAGATCGGCGCGCTCCAGTCGACCGCGTCGGCGCGGTTGCCCGACGTGCTCAAGATCTACGCGGCGCGCCACGCGCAGGTGGACATCGGCGTCGAGACGGGGACCAGCGCGGAGCTGATCTCGAAGGTGCTGGAATCCCGCCTCGACGGCGCGTTCGTCTCGGGCGTCGAGGATCATCCCGACCTCGACGTCGTGACGAGTTACGTCGAGGAGCTCGTCGTCATCACGCCAGTGGCCTATCGCACGCTGCGGCGGTACCTGAAGGAAAGCGCGTTGCCCAAGCTGCTCGTGTTCAAGACCGGGTGTCACTATCGGCAGCGGCTCGAGCGGTATCTCGGCGATGAGGGCGTCGCGATGCTCAGTCCAATGGAGTTTGGAACGATCGACGGCATCATCGGATGTGTCGCCGCTGGGCTCGGAATCTCCATGCTCCCGCGGTCGGTCGTCGAGCGCGCGGCGCGGAGGAAGGAGGTGTCGATCCACCAGCTCACGAGGCCACACCGATACGTGGAAACGCAGTTCGTCACGCACAAGGCACAGGTGCGCTCCCTGGCGTTGGCCCGGCTGATCGACGTGATCACGAGCGAGCGGGCCAAGGAGGCACGGCCAATGGCGCGCTGACGGACGCGCACTAGCGCCTCAGGATGCCCTTGCCGCGCAGCGTCGCGGCCGCCAGACTGAGGTGCCACCCACGCCTAACGTGATTTCGCTGCGTCCGACGCTGGTCGTGCAAGCGGCTTCGCCCAAACGTTGTAGAAGCCTTGCGCCAGACAGAGGTGAACCATGGATGCCACCCCCGTTCGGTACCGCACCACGATAGGAGCCGCAAGTCTGATCGTCGGGCCGCTGCTCATGAGCGTTGGGGACCTGTTCCATCCGAAAGAGAGTTGGGACATGGCTGCTCAGATTGCGATCGTCGGTGATGCTCCGACGCGATGGTATGTGGCTCATCTCCTGCTATTCGTCGGGATGCTCCTGTTCGTCCCGGGCATCCTCGCGCTCACGAGCGTCGTGGCGAGTCGCAGACCGCGAACTGGTTACACCGCGCGCGTTCTCATGGTCGCTTCAGTCGGTGCGCTGTCGGCGGTCTTTGTGTTCGAGATGGTGCTTGGCCGCTTCGTCTCCGAAGGAGCTGACCAGCGCAGTGCCGTTGCGCTGCTGGAAACGTTTCAGTCGCTCACGATATTCGGGGCGCTCGTACCGGGGCTGCTCGCGTTCTTCATCGGCACCGGGCTCGCTGTCTCGGCACTCGCGACGCCGGCAGGTCCATTTCGATTGCCGGCGTTCGGGTTCGCGCTCGGCGCGTTGTTCATTCTCGGCGAGATCATTCTCGCCATCGTCCTGCTGAGCCAGATTGGGAACATTCTCATGCTCGGTGCCGGTATTGCGCTCGCACGCGTGCTGCTGAGGAATCCGAACGCAGCGTCCGCATGACCATCTGCCGGCCGAGGTATGCGCTGCTGGAAACGACTGCTGGAGGCCGGATTCACGACGACATTGTTACTCGCCGCTCCGCTACCGATCGACTAACGTGGAAGCATGCGTCGATCAAAGGCCGAGATCATCCGCGAATACGGACCCTTTCCGGGCGCCGACCATGTACATGGAGTCACGTACGACGGCCGGAACGTCTGGTTCGCGTCAGGCGACAAGCTGAACGCCGTCGATCCTTCGAGCGGGAAGATGGAGCGCTCGATCGATGTGTCCGCGGATGCAGGAACGGCCTTCGATGGCCGCCACTTCTATCAGCTCGCCGAGGATCGCATCCAGAAGATCGATGCGAAGACTGGCCGCGTGCTGGCCACCATCCCGGCGCCAGGCGGCGGCGGTGACTCGGGACTCGCGTGGGCCGAAGGGACGCTCTGGGTGGGACACTATCGGAGCCGGAAGATCCACGAGATCGATCCGGAGACCGGGAAGATTCTTCGCACCATCGAATCCAATCGCTTCGTCACGGGCGTGACGTGGGTTGACGGAGAGCTCTGGCACGGCACGTGGGAGGGCGACGAGAGCGACGTCAGGCGAATCGACCCGCAGACCGGCGAAGTCCTCGAGCGGCTCGACATGCCCTCGGGCGTTGGGGTGTCGGGGCTCGAGTCCGATGGCGGCGATCGCTTCTTCTGCGGAGGAGGCAAGAGCGGGAAGGTGAGGGCCGTCCGCCGCCCGAGGTCTCGAGCGCGCTAGGCAGGCCGCTCGCCTGGACGGGTGTCGATCTCGCATCCGCGAGTTCCTCGATTCGCCGGAGCGATTCGTCCGGCACCTCTCCGAGGACGGGCCTAACGAGTGAGGACGGCAGCGCCGCGATTCACGCCATCGAGCTCGTGCGTTTCTTCGGCGCGCACGTGCTCTTCGACAATGGCGAGCCGTGCCGCCCTGCGAGCGCTATCGATTGCCACGGTCATGTAGCCGTCCGGGAGGATGATCCCGGTAGCGACCCTGGTCTGATCGTCCTGCATTTGTTTACCGAAAACGCGAGGAAGTCAATGCTCTCGCCTGGGCAGCAGGTCGCCTGTACCGCAGCCAAGGCAGGACCGCCGATGCGGAGGGCGTTCTCGCGCCGGTGTACCATTGGTTCACCGAAGGCCTGGACACCGCGGATCTCGTCGCGGCCCACGCGGTCCTTTACGGTGCGGCCCCGTCGTGATGGAGACAGTCTTCACGGAGCTCCTGGGAAGTCGACGAGAGCGACGTTAGGCGAATCGACGCGCACACCGGCGAAGTCCTCGAGCGGCTCGATATGATAAAGGCCTCTTCGCACCGCGATCGGCTGTCGGCGCCCTTGCAGCTGAGCGCCGTCAGCTCGGACCGGAACGTGGCCTGCATCGACAGCCCGCCGTATGGAGCACCTGTGAAGGGAGAAGCCAGTGTCGACCCTTGCACGTTTGACCGCGGCTAGCGGACGCCAACCGCGCTGAGGTCAGCGGCGAGAGCCTTCGCGGCCGCTCGGCGACCCAGTGCCAATCCGGCCTCCATGTCGAAGCGGTAGTGGATGCCGGCGTAGAGTCGAGACAGACTCGCCTCCTCCGCCACCGCTTCGAGCATGCTTCGCTCGTTCGGGAACATCGCGGCCAGCACCTCCGTCGACGAACCCGAAATGCACGAATGCGCGGAGGGATACGATGGATGCGGTGGGAGTCCGATCGGCAGCGTGATCGCCGGATCGGCCTGTGGCGGACGAATGAGCCAGTAGGTGTACTTGGCGTCGAAGCAGCCGATGAGCGCGTCAAACGCCGCGGCGTTCATGAGAAACATGATGCGCGCCGCCTCATGGTCGCTCGTGCGGTGGCGGCGGATGAGACCGACCGCGAGGTTGTTCATTGCGGCGGCGGAGACGGGCGACTGGTTCGCGGCCCAGTACAGCGCGAGGGCAAGTTGATCGGGGGTCCGTGTATCCGAGATCTGCCGCACCTCGGCGAGTGCGGCGTTGAACCCCGCCGAGCCAAATGCCGGCGGCGGCGGAGGGCGCAGCTCGTCGGTGGAGCTCAGAAAGAATGGACGCGCGCCGAGGTTGCCGCGTGCGATGGGGCCACCGGTCCACACCCAGAATCCCGGACCGATCGGCGGTTTGCCGGGATCGGTCAGACCAACCCGGTCGCTCGCCGAGTACGCGATGACTCGCGCCGCGGCGGCGCGGCCGATGGACTCACCAGCCGCAAAGTCCTCTCCCTTGGCGCCGGGCCACGGCAGTGCCGCTTCCTGCGCGTCGAGAGCGGCTTCGATCTCGCCGATGTCTGCCGGAAAGTACGCGCTCAGCATGGCGGCCGAGGCGCCTCCAATCGCCGCCGATGTCGGCGGATGGGGAACGGTCGCCTCGGCATCCTCCGCCGCCCGCAACTGAGCCAGCGAGAGGTACGCGGACAGGCGGCCGACGTTCACGGGCCGCCGAGCGGCGAGCGAGGTGGCCAGGTCGGTCCAGTTGGCGGTGGCGTTGGCATCCCAAAATTTCACGGCCGATAGCGCCGGCCAGGCCGCCCGCGTCGCCGCGGCGTGTGGTCCGGAGACCGAATCGGCACAGGCAGATCCGTCCAACAGGATGACCGCAGCCAACGCGAGCACTTTCGTGTGACGTGACATGAAACCCTCCTGAGGTGAACACCGGGTGCGCCGGAGGCGGTCGGCTTCGTGTTGCACGCGCATGCGCGAAGCCTCATGTTGGGAACGCGGCTCCCGAACGACGCAGTCGGGCTGCCAATCAGAGGCACGTAAAAGACTCCCCGGGACCGACATTGCGGATCGCCCCGGGTTCCGCGACCGAACGAGCCATGACCTCTGCAGCGCGCCGCACCGACGTCCTGGGAGCACTGCGAGGCGGTCGCGAGTCGCTGGACCAGCTCATCGTCGTTCTCTACGACGAGCTCCGTGACATCGCCCATCGCCATCGTGCCGCGCGCGGCGAGGTCGAGACGCTTGCCACGACGGCCCTCGTGCACGAGGCCTATCTCAAGCTCGTCGATCAGTCGAACGCCCAGTGGAACGATCGAGCGCATTTTCTCGCGCTCGCCGCGGTCGCGATGCGACACATCCTGGTCGATCGAGCCAGGGCGCGAATGAGCCTCAAGCGCGGCAACGGGCACGGGCCGATCACGATGGACGACGAGATGATCGCGTCGGACGGTGGGCCTGAAGCGATGCTGCAGATCGACGACGCGCTCACTCACCTCGCCCGAGTCGACGCGCGTCTCGCCCGCGTCGTGGAATGCCGTTTCTTCGGCGGCATGACCAACGACGAGATTGCCGAGGCGTTAGGCATCACGTCCCGCACGGTGGAGCGCGACTGGATCAAGGCGCGGATGCTGCTCCGCGACGCGCTGGGTTCGTGAGCGACCGCGCCCCGTCCGGGCGGATCACGCGCGAGCGGTGGTCGCTGCTCGAGCCGCTCGTCGACGCGGCGCTCGATCTCGCACCCGATCGACGTCCAGCGTTCTACGATGAGGTCGCGGCGAATGATCCCGAGCTTCGCGCGGACCTGGAGCGCCTCGTCGGGCGATCGGGCGGTGACAGCGATCACAATGAGCTGTTCAGCTCCGCGGCAGCCGAGCGGTTCGCGCTCCTGTTCGACGGAACGCCCACACCGAGTCTGGTGATGGGCATCCTGCCGCAGCTTCAGGCGTCGTTAGGCTCCGCCTATAGGCTCGAGCGTGAGCTCGGCGGCGGTGGAATGTCGCGCGTGTTCCTCGCCCACGAGGCGGAGCTCGGCAGACGGGTCGTCATCAAGGTACTGACGCCGGAGCTGGCCGCCGGACTCAATGCGGAGCGGTTCGACCGCGAGATCAAGCTCGTCGCATCATTGCAGCAGGCGAACATCGTCCCACTCCTCGCGACGGGCCGCGCTGCGGGCTACCCCTACTATACGATGCCGTTCGTCGAGGGACGCTCCCTCCGCGACCGCCTCGCGCGCGAGGGTGTGCTGCCGATTGGCGAAGGCGTGAATCTCCTGCGGGATGTCGCGCGCGCCCTCGCGTACGCGCATGCACAGGGTGTCGTGCATCGTGACATCAAACCCGGGAATGTGCTGCTCTCGGGTGCCACCGCGGTCGTCACCGACTTCGGGATTGCCAAGGCGATTGCCGCCGCTGCCGGCGGCAATCGTCCCGAGCGCGAAAGCGCGAGGGACCTCCTGACCGGCGCACTCACCCATGCAGGATCCGGGATCGGCACGCCGCCGTACATGGCGCCGGAGCAGGCAGCCGGTGACCCGACCGTGGATCATCGTGCCGACATCTACGCTTTCGGGTGTCTGGCGTACGAGGTGTTCACGGGCAAGCCGCCGTTTCATGGCGACGCGCCGCATCTGATCATCGCTGCACACTATCAGGAAACACCACGCCCGGTGACCGAGGGGCGGAGTGACGTACCGCCTGCGATCGCCGCACTGATCGCGCAGTGTCTGGAGAAGAATCCCCGGCGCAGGCCGCAAAGCGCGGCCGACCTGCTCGAGACGCTCGACGCGGTATCCAGTGGGCCTACCGTACCGGCACGTCACCGCTCGCCGGTCACCGTGCTTCGCGGCGCGGTTGTGGCGCTGGCAGTGGTTGCCGGCGTTGCGGGGTACCTGGTATATCGCAGCGCCGCCGGCGCGGCTGAACCTAACGCGGCGGAGCCATTGACGCTCGCGGCCATTCCGTTCAGGAACGTCTCACGCGACTCGGCGCTCGAGTCCCGTGCCGACGGCATCAGCGACGAGATCCTGACGGCCATGGGGAAAGTGCCGGGGATTCAGATCGTCGGCAGAAATGCGGCTCGCCGGTACAGGGAGCGCGACGTCGAGGAGCGCGCCGTGCATCATGAGCTGGGCGCGGTTTTTCTCATTACCGGTACGTACCTGGAGCGTGGGGGGCATGCCGTCGTCTCGGCGCAACTCAATGACTCGGTGTCCGGACGTGAGCTGTGGAGCGATTCATTCGAGAGTGTGCCGGGAGACTTTCGTTCGCTCGCCGATAGCATCGCGCGCCTCATGGCTGTCGCGTTGCACGCGCGATATTCAGGTCGTATCGGCGAGCCGAAGGGCGGAGCACTCAGCGCGCGGCCGAGGAACGATGAAGCGTACGAGCAGTATCTCGAAGGCCAGGCGCTCCTCAGGAAGCGTGGATCGGGAGTCAGGGAGAGTGTGCAGAGTTTCGAGGCGGCCATCAGGCTCGACCCCAAATTCGCGCGCGCGCACGCGGCGCTGGCGACGGCGCTCACGTTCTACCCGTGGTTCTACGGAACCCCGCACGACGAGGTGAAGGACAGCGTGATCAACACGGCGCGGCGGGCGCTCGCTCTCGACCCGACACTGGCCGACGCCCGCAGCGCGATCGCCATGGTCTACGCGAACAATGGGGAGTGGGAGAAGGCGGCGAAGGAATTCCAGGGAGCGCTCGAGCAGGAGCGGGACAACTTCGATGTGCGCTTCAACTACGGGCGAATCTCGACGATGCGTGGAGACTTGCCCGAGGCGCTACGGCAGTTCGAAGAGGCGAGGAAAATCGAGCGGGTGTCCGCGCTGGTCTCGGCGTGGACCTCGTACGCGCATTTCCTGAACGGCCAGGCGGATTCCGCGCTGAAGGAAAGTACGCGAGCGTTTCGACTGGATTCCACGCTGATCGCGGTGACAAATCTCGGAGCACTCGTGAATCTCGGGACGGGTCACTACGACGAGGCGCGCCGGCTGGCGGCGCGCCAGTCGCCTGGCCCCATGTCGACCGCTCCGTACGTGTATGCCAAGTCGAGAGACACGACGACCGCATTGCGGCTCGTGGCCGAGATGGGATCGACCAACCCGCCCCCGTGGTCCACGGATGTGCAGAGCGCCACCGTCATGCTCGCGATTGGTGACACCGCCCGGGCGCTGAGCGCCCTGGAACAATCCGCACGGACGTCGGGCCCGATGTGGGTGGCGGTGATATCGCCGCGCGATCCCGCGTACGATCCGGTACGGGAGAGCCCGCGCTTCGCGAATCTCGTTCGTCGGGCGGGGCTGGACGTGGCATGGGTGACGGCGCGGCGACGTTAGACTAACGGCTACCGCGAGCGCCGGCGCGCTCGCAGCGCGGGTCGATGACATGACGGAGCGAGAGAGGGAGTCTCTCGAACGGTACGCGAGGCGCAACGCGCCGCTGCCACGAGAAGAAGTCGCGCGCATCGTTATGCAGATCGGCGACGCGCTGCAGACTGCCCATTCAGCGGGCGTCGTGCACGGCGATCTCAAGCCCGACAACGTCGTATACGACCCGAAATCGCGTCAGATCGAGCTTCCGGATTTCGGGATTCCCGCTGCAGGCAACGCTCCGGAGGAACACCTAACGCGAGGTGGGTTCTTTGTCGGCAGCCTCCTGTACGTCGCGCCCGAGACCCTCGGCGGGGAGTCCGCCACACCGGCGGCCGATCAGTACAGCCTTGCGACCATCGCGTACTTCCTCCTGACAGGCTGTCTGCCGTACCTGGCAAAGACACCGCGTGAGATGTTCACGCAGTTGCTGTCACAGCCTCCCATTCCGCTGAACGGCGCTCGATCCGATCTTCGGTTCGGGCCACAGGTCGAGGCGGTGATCATGCGCGGGCTCGCCAAGCAGCGGCTCGACCGGTATCCGAGCGCGCTGACATTCGCCACTGAGCTGCAGCACGCATTACTGAAGCCTCGCAACGATGATTCAGGCTGACGCGAACCGATTGCGGTGGCTGCCGTTGAGCCTGGTGTGACCCATTCACGACGTAACACAACGTGAACAGTATTTGAGTGGGTCGCCGCACCAGACGCTCACCCGCGGAGAACCGTCGTGAACGTGCTGCTCCTGTCGATGCCGGACTCCTTCGAGCACATGCCCTCGATCGCGATCCGGCTGCCTAA
>AR_comb_assmDRAFT_10604266_pt1 | contig 10442 bp, 9 predicted proteins | sample ArasoioldDNA_FD_10543 | JGI IMG/M metagenome (IMG submission 10543) | reverse complement strand
GCCGTCGCGCCGTCTCTGCGGGCGGCCGCCGCGTGGTCTCTGCCGCGGGCGGCTCGACGCGACCCACGACGCTCGGCCCTGGTTCGCCGCGGCTCCGCTCAACGCGGGTGCCCGGCGGCGCGATGACAGCCACCACGGTGCTGACCGGGACGGTTTCTCCCTCTTTCGCCCGGATCTCGGCGACAACGCCGGCCGCCGGCGAAGGAATCTCGGCGTCAACCTTGTCGGTCGAGATCTCGAACAGGGGCTCGTCTCGCTCGACCACGTCGCCCACGGCTTTGATCCAGCGCACAATGGTGCCTTCGACGATCGACTCGCCCATCTGCGGCATCAGAACGTCGGTGGACACAGGACCCTCACAGATGTATGGCGCCGCCGTGCAGCGCGTGGGCGGCTTCGCCGATCGCCTCCGACATCGTTGGATGCGCGTGGATCATCCGGGCGAGCTCCTCGACGGTCGACTCGAGCCCGAGCGCCAGGGTGGCTTCCCCGATCAATTCGGTCGAGCGCGATCCGATCATGTGCACGCCGAGGACTTCGTCGTAGCGGCGGTCTCCGACGATCTTGACGAACCCATCGGTTTCGCCGGCGATCTTCGCCCGGCCGAGCACGCCGAAGGGGAACGTGCCGACCTGGACGTCGTAACCGCGGCGGCCCGCTTCCTGCTCGGTCAGGCCGACGCTTCCGATCTCCGGTGCGCAATATGTGCAGTGCGGCACGTGATCGTAGTCGAGGGGTCGTATTTCTCGCTGCGCAATCCGCTCGGCCGCCAGAATGCCTTCGGCCGACGACAAGTGGGCGAGCTGCGGGTGCCCAGAGGGCAGGCCGAGCGTGATCACGTCGCCGATCGCCGAGATACCCGGCACGTTGGTTCGATAGGCGGCATCGACCTTGATATACCCACGCTCCAGCTCAACGCCGAGCCGCTCGAGATCGAGACCGGTGGTCACGGGACCGCGGCCCGTGGCAACGAGCAGGTAGTCGACGCGAATCGTTTGCTCGGCGCCGTCTGCCGGTGTCAGACCGACCTCCACACCGTCGCTCTGCGCCTGTGCACGGGTGACACGTGTGCCGGTATACACGCTCACGCCCTGCTTGCGGAACGCTTTCTCCAGCTCGGTCGAGATCGCTGCGTCCTCGGCGGGCATGAGCCGCGGGAGCAGCTCGATCAGGGTGACCTGACTGCCGAACCGGCTGAAGATCGACGCGAACTCCACCCCGACGGCCCCGCACCCGAGAACTGCCATCGTCTGCGGCACTTCACTGAGGTGGATGGCTTCGTCGCTCGTGATGATCCGACGCCGGTCGATAGTGACGCCCGGTACGCTGGTGGGAGCCGAGCCGGTGGCGACGACGATCTCGTGCCGGGCCGTCAACGTCTGCGCATCGCCGTCAACGACCTCCACGACGCCGTTGCTACCGAGCCTGGCCGTGCCCTTGACCCACTCCACCTTGTTCTTCTTGAACAGGTACTCGACGCCCCGTGACAACCCACTGACGACCTTGTCCTTCCGGGCGTGCACGCGGGGCATGTTCAGGCTGACGGCGCCCCCACCGGCCGTGATACCCCATTCCTTCGCACGTTGCACCATCTGCAGAGCGTGGGCGTGTTCGAGCAGCGCTTTGGTCGGGATGCAGCCGTGCAGCAGGCACGTGCCTCCGAGCGCTTTTTGTCGCTCGACGACCGCCACCTTCAGCCCCAGCTGCGCGGCACGAATGGCGGCCACGTACCCGCCCGTTCCGGCGCCGACCACGACAACGTCGAATTCGCGACTCATTTCTTCAGCGACGAAAGCGGAATGAAGGCCGCTGTGCTGCCCCCACGCGCGGTACCCTGCTCGGGCTCGGCGGTCGCCGGCGGACCGACCACCGTTTCGAGGCGCGTGACCCTTGCCTTGAGCTGGCTGCTCTCGTAACGCAGCTCCCAGTAGGATTCAGTGAGGCGTTCGAGCCGACGGCTGGCGCGCCGCGCGCGGACGAGCGCCACGAGGGCGACCGCGATCGACACGGCGCTGAGCGACCATGAGAGCGTCAACAAACCCCGTACCTTAGCGAACGGCTTGCAACGGTGTCAACCGCCCTGCAACAATACGCCGGCTGATGGGCCCGACCACTACGAAGCCCAGAACGGTCCTGATCGTCGACGACGACGAAGGGACGCGCGACGCGCTCGGTGCGATCCTGAAGCGCGAGTTCCGGATGCTTCGGGTGGCCAGCGCCGAGGCAGCGCTGTCGATTCTCGGCAAAGAGGACGTCGATCTGATCTTTCTCGACGTGCGGCTTCCCGGAATCAGCGGCTTCGAGATGCTGAAGATCGTCCGGGAAAACTACGGCCTCATCGAAGTCATCATGATTTCGGCGCTCACCGAGATCGAGACCGCCGTGCAGGCGATGAAACACGGCGCCTACCACTACATCACCAAGGACTTCGATCCCGACCAGCTGCGGTCGCTCGTGCGACACGCCATCGAGCGCCAGGACCTGAACCGCCGGGTCTTGACGTTGTCGGCCCAGGTCGCCGACCAGACTGATCGCGAGTTCGTCGTCGGGTCGAGCAAAGCGACCCAGGAAATCGTCGACCTCGTGCGCAAGGTGGCGAAGCTTCCGGCGACGGTGCTGATTCTGGGTGAGAGCGGAACCGGCAAGGAGCTGCTCGCGCGGCTGATTCACCGAGAAGGCGGCGACCCGGAGGCGCCCTTCATCGCCGTCAACCTCGCCGCCATCCCGCGGGAACTGACCGAAAGCACGCTCTTTGGCCACGAGCGCGGGTCTTTCACCGGAGCCCACCGGCAGCAGCTCGGGAAGTTCGAGCTCGCCTCGAACGGCACCCTTTTTCTGGATGAAATTGGCGACCTCCGGCTCGACCTCCAGGCAAAGCTGCTGCGTGCGATTCAGGAGGGCGAGATCGAGCGCATCGGCGGCACCAAGCCGATCAAGACGGAGTTCCGCCTGATTGCCGCCACCAACGTGGACCTGGAGAAAGCCGTCAAGGACGCCCGGTTTCGAGAGGATCTCTACTATCGAATCAACGTGGTGCCCATCAAGGTGCCCCCGCTCCGCGAACGGGCAGACGACATCCCCCAGCTCGCCGAGTTCTTCCTCAACCGCTACAATCTCCGGTTCCGGAAGCAGATCCAGGGCATCAGCGAGCCGACCATGGCGATGCTGAAGCGGCACTGGTGGCCGGGCAACATCCGTGAGCTCGAGAACCTGATCGAACGGCTCGTCGCCGTGTCCGATAAGGACTACATCTCGGAAGAGGACCTGCCCTTCGAGTTCCACTTTGCCCAACTCAAACCCGAGGGCTCGGCGAGCGAGGGGCTGTTCGAGGAGGCGACGAGCACGTTCGAGCGCAACTTCATCCTGCGGGCGCTCGAGAAATGCGGGTGGAACGTCACCGGCACGGCCGAATACCTCGGGATGCCGCTGAGCACACTCAAATACAAGATGGACAAGCTGGCCGTGCGGCAGCTCGCCAAGCGATTACGAGGGGTGTAGCGACCTCGTATCAAGCTGGCGCGGTCAGGGGCTAAGGTGTCCGGGCGAGGGAGCGCAGCGGCCGTCAGTGGCCGCCGCGCTGCTCCACCAGATAGGTAGACATGCCAGCTGGGGGAGTGAAGCGTTAAACCGCCAAAACCATCCCTACTTCCGCGGCAGTACGGCGTCCTTGAGCTGCTTGGCGATGCGGGCCTTCACCACCGTCTTGGCAGGAATCTTGATCGCTTCGCCGGTGGCGGGGTTCCGACCCATGCGGGCCTTCCGGCGCTGGACGACCAGCTTCACCATCCCGGGCAGGACGAACTCGCCCGAGCGCTTCAGTTCCTTCTCAGCCAACGCAGTGAGCTCGTCGAAGTACTCGCGAGCCTGGGTGCGCTTCACCTCGAAGCGTTCGGCGAAGTGCGAAAAGAGTTCGGATTTGCCCATCCTGCGGGCTTCAGCCATCGGCAGTCTCCCTCGTGGCGCGTGGTAGTGTGGCCCGGCGAACGGCGCGCGCAGCGACGAACGCGGTTTTCTTCGAAAAATCGCCGTATCCTAGCGCGGGCTCTTTGCCAGTGTCAAACACGGCACTCTGAGCCGCGGGCCGATTTCACCGCGCGGATGCTAGAATTTTCGAGGGTGTCAGGCGTGTCGCTCGAAACGTTTCCCAACCCGCATCCGGAGCGGGATTACGAAATCGCCATCCACTGTCCCGAGTTCACCTCGCTCTGTCCGAAGACAGGACTGCCGGATTTTGGCGAAATTCGCATCACTTACGTCCCCGAATCGGCCTGCGTCGAGCTGAAATCGCTGAAGTACTACCTGATTGACTTCAGAAACCGCGGCATCTTCTACGAGCACGTGACCAACCAGATCCTCGACGACATCGTCGCGGCCATTCGCCCGCGTCGCCTGCGCGTCGTCGGCGAGTTTTCCGTCCGAGGCGGCATCAGAACGACCGTCACCGTCGAATACGACGTCAAGAAGACGTGACTTTGTTCCGTTCAGGCTGAAGCCCAGAGCCTGAAGCCTGAAAGCCCTGAGCCTGAGATGACCAGACGGTTCTCAGTTCGGCTGCCGATTGGACCGGAGCTGGATCTGCACTCCTTCCAACCGTCAGACATCCCTTCTGTTGTCGAAGAATACGTGACGGCCGCGGCGGAGGCGGGTCTTCAGGTCGTGCGCATCGTCCACGGCCGCGGGCGCGGCGTGCAGCGCGGCATCGTGCAGAAAACACTCGACCGGCACGCGCTCGTCGTCGAGTTCTGGGATGATCCGGCCGCCCACCTCGGGGCCACCGTCGCACGACTCAGAGAATGGTGAAATTCACCTTACCAAAGTGATGCGATCCGGTCGATCCCGAGCATGCTCCGCTTGCCGGGCGCCTCGGGCTTGGGCGCAGCGGGGGGCTCCAGCAGCCGCTTGGTAAACCGATCGAACTGCGTGGCGATGTCGGAGTTGCTTGCCAGAGCGAGCGGAACACCCGAGTTGAGCGCCGTCGAGACAGTCTTGTAATCGCTCGGAAACGTGTGATAAATCGGATGGCCGAGCGCCGACTCGATTTGCTGCGGCGGGATGGGAAACGGCTCCTGCGCGCGGTTGAGCAGCAGCCGCACGCGATCTCCGGAGGTCCGGAGCTCACGCACCCGTTCGATCAGACGCTGGGCGTTGCGCACGCAGGCCACGTCGGGATTGGCCACGAGGAATACGCGGTCGGCCCGATAGAGCGCCACGACAGCGGACGCGTTCATCTGACTCCCGGCGTCGACAATGACATACTCGTACTGCAACGAGAGCAGGCGGAAAAGGTCCTCGACGCCTGGAGCGTCGGTCGGGCCCGGACGGTCGAAATGGTCTGAGCCGCTCAGAATTTCCAGCCCTGATTTGTGCTTGACCACCAGCTGGCGCAGAAGCTCCTGGTCGAGCCGTGCGAGGTTGTCGAGCGCGTCGAGAATCGTGTAGCGCGGACGCACGCCCAGGAACAGCGACACTTCGCCCAGCCCGGGCTTCAGGTCGACGATGGCCGTCGAGCGCTTGCCGAGCCGGGCGAGCTCCACGGCACTATTCACGGCGAGCGTTGTCGTGCCCGCTCCGCCCTTGGCCCCGAAGAAGAGCAACACCGTTGCGACCGCCGGCGCCCCCGACGTCTGCTCGCGTCGCGCGGCCATACGCCGAATAGCGTCCTGAAACGTCTGATCGACCAGCGGGAGCACAAGGAACTCATTGGCGCCCGCTCGCATCGTCTTGAGGATGAGGTCAGGGTCGGCCATGTGCGCGATCGCTATGATCGCCACCGCTGGTCCCGCCCCATGCAAGCGCTCGAGTGTCAGCAGCGCCGCCGTCTGGTCGTTTCGTACGTCGATGACAACGATGTCGGGCGGCGGAGCGTCGGGACGGGTGGCATGATCGGCGAGAACTGTAACCGGGACCGGGCCAGATCGGAGCAGCCGCTCGACGCCCCTTCTGAGCGGCACGTCTTCAGTGATGATCAGACCAACCAAATGCGCCATGTACGTTGCACCTAGAGAGCCGGTTGACGGTCGACACACTCCGCGTATAAACCTGACGGCGTCGTCGGATCGGCAACGGACGTGCCACGCGCGCGGGGCGAGGACCCTGTCCTCTTAATGGCGCTAGGGCCTTGTTTAGGGCTTGTTTAGGGGGATCGTGACGTCTCCAGGTATAGAAAAGGAGCACGGATGGGCTTGGACCCAGGGGCCGCTTTTGTAATCGTCCTGGTCAATTTGGTGATTGGAACGCCCCCCAGACGTCCCTCGCTCTTCCCACCCCTGCTGGGCGCCCTGCCGTAACACATTCCGGCGATTGAAGTTCAGAGAGTCATTCGGCCGCGATCGTGAAAAGGGAACGCGCCTTGCGAAATGGTCCGCTCTGGGCCTGTCATGCCTCTGATCCTTGCCGTCGAGCCTGACCGAAAGCAGGCTGAGGCCGTCGCGGCGCTCGCGCGAGGCGTTCTGCGGTCGGAGGTCATCGTCACTGATTCGGCCGACGCCGCCCTTGCCGTCATGGCCAGGCGTGTTCCGGACCTCCTCCTGACGTCGCTGCTGCTGCCTCCCAAAGACGAAGCCAAGATCGCCGACCGCCTGCGAGCGCTCGACGCCAACGGAACCTCCGTGCAGACCTTGGTGATCCCGATGCTGGCCAGCTCGGGCAAGCGGTCACAGGAATCGAAGAAAAACGTCAATCGGCTGTGGAAGTCGAAAGCCAAGGCGTCGGCCCCTGACGGCTGCGCACCCGAAGTGTTTGCGAGTCAGATTTCAGAGTACCTTCGTCGGGCAGCCACAGAGGAGCCTCAGAGGGGCCGTCAGCTGCCAAACCTCGAGATCGAACAGACGCCAGTGCTTGGGGCTGCGCCGGCTCATGTTCCCGAGGAGCCCCCTCGAACGAACGACGTCGGCCGCGAGAGCATGTTTCGTGATCCCCCTCAGCAGACTGATCCTCCTCGGACCGATCAGCGAGCGGACCACCCTCCGGTCGACCGACGTCCCACCGAGCCAATTGGGGCCGAACTTCGCGATACCGAGACGCCCGGCGCGAAACCACTGGTCCGAAACGACGTTCGCGGCAGCGCTCCGCCCAACGCGGAATCACTGTTTCTTCAGCCGCCGCCACAGGCACCACTTCTTCAGCCGCCGCCACAGGCACCACCAATTCCGTCATCGCCCATTCAGTCGTCACTGATTCAGCCGCCACCCCTTCAGTCGCCTCCGCTACACCCACCTTTTGTTCAACCGCCACTGGCTCAGGTACCGCCTGCTCAGTCGTGGCCGCGCCCAGAGGGACCGGAGGCCCAGGCTCAAAAGCGACGGACAGCACCCAAGCAGGCGCATCACCCAGAGCAGAAAACAGCAACTGGCGGACCGGCACCGTACGGTGCCGGTCGTGCCGACGCGTTGCCGGCCGAACCACCGCCTCAAGTCGCGACGCCTCTGCCCGCGCCGCCGTTTGTCGCGGCAGGCAAACCGGCACAGGGAGCCCCAGTCCGACCGGTGCCTGGCAGCGCGTTCCGTGCGTCGGCCAACCCGACGGGACCGGCGCCGGGCCCCGTTGGAGCGAAACCGTCGCCCTACCCCGCTCCACCGCCTTCGCCAGCCCCGCCGGGACCGAGCGCTGCTCCGGTTGTCACGCAACCACCTACGAGGACTGCCTCGCTCTCCGAACGATTGCGTCGATTGACGAGGGAACAGCCACCCGCGCCTCAGGACGCGCCCCGCGCCCCAACCCAACCCGCCGCCGCTTCAGTCGAGCGTGCGCCGTCGGGGGACGCAGGTCAGTCGCGCGAGAGCGCGGTGCGCCCGATGCAGGTGCTCGGCGCGCTCGACCTGGGCGCCTTCGTCGAGGAACTGACGGCGGCAAAGGAGCAGCCCGATCAGCCGGCGGCCGTCGCGGCTCCGATGGACGACCAGGTCGCAGCGGCGTCGGTGGGTGAACCGTTTTTCGCGGCCACCAAGCCGGCAGCTATTCAAGCGAACCCTGTTCAACCGCTAGCGGTTCAACCAGCGGCCGTGCAGGTCGGGACCGGTCAGGCTGGCGCCGTTCAGACTGGGACCGCGCAACCCGCGGCCGCGCAGGCGGCGACCGATCCATCGCGACGTGATCGCGGGCAGAAGCCTCGTCGCGCCGTCCAGGACGAGTGGGGCATTTTCGATCCCCAACAGGCCGGCTTTGCAGCCCTCTTCGCCAAGCTCGAGGAAATCACCGAGCAGGACGACGTACCCGTCGAACCTCCCGCATAGACGCTCTGTTATCATTCGGCGTGTGACCACCTTGCGCACGGTCGTCCTGGTAACGGCCGCGCTCCTGGCGCTTCCGCCGTCGGCTCGCGCCGACGTCACCACCCCCGAGGCTCACTTCGGCTTTCGCATGGGCACCGACGGCCTGCTCGCGGGGTCCGAAGCGATCGAGCGGTACTTCGAGCGGGTCGCGGGGGAGTCAGACCGGGTCAAAATTATCGACCTCGGGCCCACGAGCGAAGGCCATCGGACGATCGCGGCCATCATCAGCGCGCCGGAGAACATCCGCCGCCTGGAAGACATCCGCGCGGCAAACCAGCGCCTCGCGGATCCGCGAATGCTCCCTTCGAGCGAGGCTGTGCGCCTCGCGGGGTCCCAGCCGGCTGTCGTGGCCATCGGGGCGAGCATTCACTCTTCCGAGATCGGCGCCACCCAGGCCGCCAACGAGCTCCTCTACACCCTGACGTCCTCGGAGGATCCGTCGATCCTCACCGTCCTGCGAAGCGTCGTCATCATCCTGATCCCCTCGCTCAACCCCGACGGTCATCGTCTGGTGGTTGACTGGTATCAGCGCACCAAGGGCACGTCGTTCGAAGGCGGGCCGATGCCTTGGCTGTATCACAAGTACGTCGGCCACGACATCAACCGCGACGCGTTCATGATGAACATGGTCGAGAACCGCAACCTCGCCCGCTTCTTCTACACGTCGTGGCACCCACAGGTTTTCCTGACGATGCACCAGATGGAGATGAACGGGCCGAGGTTCTTCGTGCCGCCGAACACGGATCCGATCGACGCGAACTACGACCCTCTTATCTGGCGCTCGGCGGCCCTCCTCGGCGACGCCATGGCCCTCGAGCTGCAACGGGACCGACATCTGGGCGTCGTATCAAACGCGAAGTACGACTACTACTGGCCAGGGTTCGAGGATTCGGCGCCTATCGGACACAACACCGTGTGTCTGCTGACCGAGGTGGCGAGCGTGAACGTCGCCTCACCGGTGTCGATCAGCCCGGCCGAGCTGCGGGCCGGCTTCAAGGGCCTCCCCGACTATCGTGCGCAGATCAACTTCCCCGAGCCCTGGCCGGGCGGACGCTGGACGCTGCGCGACATCGTCGATTACGACCTGAGCGCCGTCCGAGGGCTGTTGTTTGCGGCGGGCGCGTACCGCGAGCAACTGCTCCAGAACTTCTACGAAATGGGCCGGCGGGCCGTCGAGAGCGGGCGGCACGGCGGGCCGTTCGCGTTCGTCGTGACTCGTGACCAGCACGATCCGCTGGCGGTTCGGAAGCTCGAGCAGCTGTTGATCGACGGCGGCATCGAGATTCATCGGACCACGGCGCCCTTCCGCGCCGACGGCACGATCTACCCGGAGGGGAGCGACATCATCCTTCTGGCCCAGCCCTACCGCGCGTACGTGAAGACGCTGCTCGAGCGACAGAGCTATCCAATACGACGCGGTTCGCCCACTGGACCGCCCGATCGCCCCTACGACGTGGCAGGTTGGACCCTTCCCGCGCAGATGGGTGTGACGGTGAAGACGATCGAGGGGGCGTTCGATCCACCGGCCATGACGCGAGTCACATCCGCGACGGTGGCTCCGGCGGGAGTCTTGGGCGAGCGCAGGCCGGCGTACTGGATGGTCGACGCGCGTGGGACCGGCGGGGCCGTGGCAATCAACCGTCTGGTCGGGGCGGGTGCTGCTCCTTCCTGGACGCTCGACGCGGTCGACACGGCGGGATTCCGGTACGCCGCGGGATCGCTCGTCGTACCGTACGCAAAGCCGCTCGAGCCCGTCGTGGCGGATATCGCGAGCGCGCTGGGGTTACGTGTGGAAGGCGTCAGCGGGAAGCTGCCGCAACGCCGAGTGCTGCTCGGCCGAGCCCGTACCGCCTTGTATCAGCCGTGGGTCGAGAACATCGACGAAGGCTGGACGCGGTGGCTCCTCGAAGCGTTCGAGTTTCCTTTCGTCACCGTCAAGGACGCGGACATCCGGAAGGGTAACCTGCACGCCAGCTTCGACGTCATCATCCTTCCGAGCGCTCCACCCGACCGTCTGGTATCCGGGCATCCGGCGGGAACCGTGCCGACCGAGTACACCGGTGGCCTGGGTCCGAGCGGACTCGAGGCGCTCAAGGCATTCGTCGAGGCCGGGGGAACACTGGTCAGCCTGGCCCAGTCGAGCGGCCTCGTGATCTCGGCGTTCGGGTTACC